>Ga0181578_10000073_pt1 | contig 79463 bp, 70 predicted proteins | sample 071ome_21_FD_148659 | JGI IMG/M metagenome (GOLD analysis project Ga0181578, IMG submission 148659) | Coastal salt marsh microbial communities from the Groves Creek Marsh, Skidaway Island, Georgia - 071401CT metaG (spades assembly) | ecosystem: Environmental > Aquatic > Marine > Intertidal zone... | reverse complement strand
TTTGCTTGTGATCTGGTCGTCGCGGGAGAGTCATCTTTTCTGCAAATTGGAGAAATTCAACAAGGGTCAGACATTCCGATGAACGCTGGCTGGCTCAATGTTAGAAGCAGTGAGGCGGTAATGGCGCGATTGGCTTTACTTGGGGATCGGGTACCCGCCAGCGATTTGAAGGACCTGCAATTGGTAACGGAGGTGGTGCCTGACGCAGATACGTTAGAAGCCGCTAGGCGACTCGCTGCGCGATTGGCGAGCTTTCCCGAGGGTGCTAGCACGGTGATTAAAGAGCGGATATTGTCTATGCGACCAGCCAATCCAGAGACCGTTTTTCCTCATTCCGGCAACAATGCCTTGCTAAGTGCTGGCCAGGTCAGGGGCTAAGGCTCGGGGCGTCGGAAAAGAATGAAATCCTGTCATCAGGGAGATGGGCCCATTCAGGCTGAGAGCGATGACAGCTAATCGCTGCATAGTGTTTGAGAGGGGTTTAATCGGGTTAGCAGGGTGTTCAATGGCTCCCTAGACTGGGTAGCGACTCTTGATTAGTCAGACACAGTTCGTAAGACAACTTGGCAGGGAAGGATAAAAGATTGGCTGCTGACGAAAAAGAAATAGAAAAACTTTGGCTCGGGCACCCGAGAGGGCTGGTCATTCTCTTTTTCACCGAGATGTGGGAGCGGTTCTCCTACTACGGCATGCGCGCGTTATTGATGCTGTATTTGACCAAGCATTGGCTCTATGGCGACGCCGAGGCGGGCATGATTTATGGCACCTATGCCGCTCTTGTTTATGCGGTCCCAGTGCTTGGTGGAATGATCGCTGATCGGTACTTAGGGCTCAGAAAGGCCATCGTCTTTGGTGCGGTGCTACTCGTGTTGGGTCATCTTGGGATGGCCTTTGAGGGGCCCCCGTCGGAGGTTATTGACGGACAGGTGGTTCGATCCTCTAGCCACGAGCAAATCTTTTATCTATCGCTCGCGCTGATCGTCGTCGGTGTGGGATTTCTAAAAGCGAATATTTCGACCATCGTTGGTCGGCTTTACCAGCAAGATGACCCGCGTCGTGACGGCGGCTTTACAATCTTTTATGTCGGGATCAACCTCGGGTCGTTTATTGCAACGCTGCTCTGTGGCTACCTTGGCGAAACCTATGGCTGGCGGTACGGGTTTGGCCTTGCTGGATTGGGTTGGCGAAACCTATGGCTGGCGATACGGGTTTGGCCTTGCTGGATTGGGGATGTTAGCCGGTCTTTTGACATTTATTTGGGGCGGGCATTGGCTGAAGGGAGTGGGGCTGCCGCCAAACCCTGGTCAATTAATCCAGAAGCAATGGGGTCTTTCGCTCGAGGCGAAGATCTACGTGAGTGGTGCTTTGTTCGTGCTTGTCGTGTGGCAAGGTATTCAGTTTACCGGCGAGATAGGGACTATCCTGACCCTGTTTGCCGGGGGTATCAGCGCCTACGTCATTTGGTTTTCATTGACCCAGTGCAGTACGGTTGAACGCGATCGCATGCTTGCGATGTTGTTTTTGATTGCGGTCTCGGTGGTGTTTTGGTCGTTATTTGAGCAGGCCGGATCCTCCCTCACGCTCTTTACTGATCGAAACGTGGACAAAGGACCATTCACTGCGTCGATGTTTCAGTCATTGAATCCGCTCTTCATCATTTTATTCGCTCCTCTCATCGCGGTGGCCTGGGTCCGATTAGCTAATGCAGGCCTGGAGCCGTCTGCGCCCGTCAAGTTTGTGATGGGGATTTTTTTGGTGGGGTTAGGGTTTTTGGTGCTGGTCGTTGGCGCTCAATTCGCCGATGAAAACGGTCAAGTTACCGTAATCTGGTTAGCGCTGATGTATTTCTTGCATACGATGGGAGAGCTTTGTATCTCACCTGTCGGACTTTCTATGGTGACCAAATTATCGGTGCAGCGAGTGGCAGCGATGATGATGGGCGTTTGGTTTTTATCGAGCGCGTTTGCAGCGTATGTGGCAGGTTGGATTGCCGGCCTCATGGCCATTCAAGGCCAAGGAGCGTCGAGTGACCCCGTGGGATCGCTGGCCATTTATATGGGTGTTTTTGAAAAACTCGGTTATTTTGCGGTGGTGGTTGCGATAGTGCTTTGGATACTCTCTCCCCGTATCCATCGGGCGATGCATGAAGGTGCGCGCCTTGATCACAACGCTGCTTGATCACAGCTATTCTTGATGACCTACCTTGAAACCCAGAGCTTGATCAAGAAAGCGTCATGCAGGCTTCGTGTTGAGTCGTTGATTGTTGGCTGCGTAAAGTCAAAGATCAGAGCGGATCAATGGCGGTCTGGTAAATCCGAGCCTGGACGCCTCGTTTTTGTATAAGAGAGCTGAAGTTGAATGGCGCGCCTGTTTATCCCTGGCACCGCCTTGGCAGCTTAGTCTGCAACATCATTGGCAGACTAGCTTGCCGCGATAAATCGGATAGAGATCGAATTCACACAGTGACGAGTGTTTTTGTCCGTCAAGTATTCTCCTTCGAAGACGTGACCGAGGTGACCTCCGCAGGCATCGCATAATATTTCGACACGAAAACCATCAGCGTCGATTTCTCGGCGAACGGCTCCCTCAACTTCGTCATCAAAGGCTGGCCATCCGCAGTGCGACTGGAACTTATCTTGTGACCGGTAGAGCGGGGTATCGCACTGCTTGCACACGTAGTAGCCCGCCTCAAAATGTTGATCGTACTCTCCAGTAAAAGGCCGCTCCGTTCCTTTTTGAAGAATGACCCATGCTTCTTCGGGGGTTAGACGGTTACGTGTTTCAGTCATTGTGAACTCCTAGGCGGGTGGACCCTATGGTTAGGGCCGTAGGACTGCCTCTGTTCATGGATCATGGATCATGGATCATGGATCATGGTCGAAGGAGCGATGGAGTCGAACCGGCACTCTCTGCCACTCAAGTTCGATTCCCTTCCACATAGGACGAATGACAAGATCGAGACAACGGTTAGGATTCGTGCCTCTGTCCCTTTCTTGACCCCACGCGCACTGCACTAGATGATGCAGATTTTACGGGGAACAGAGTATGGCAGCGTATCAAGGGCGGTGTTTGTGTGGCGAAGTCAGTTATGACGTGTTGGATAAGCCGCAGATGGCAGGAATTTGTCACTGCAAGAATTGCCAGCGACAAGCGGGGTCAGCGTTTTCAACGTTATGGGGCGTCGCTCGAGCCGATTTTCAATTAACAGGTGCAACTCCTAAATGTTATGTTGATGCCGACACATCGAGCGGCAGTGCCGTGGAGCGGCACTTTTGCGGTGACTGTGGTTCACCGATCTACTCAATAGTCCCGGGTTCGCCCGACGCTTTGTTTTTGAAGACCGGGACTTTGGATGACACGGGCGACTTTGAACCTCAGTTTCATGTTTGGTGCGACAGTAAGCAGCGTTGGGTAGATATCCCAGACGACCAGCCTCAGATGGCAACACAGTAAGTCGGTGAATGGTTTGCAGCCCCACAGTAGGCGGGGTTTTAGGTTAGGCCTCTATTAGGGGCATTGGGATAGCATGAATGATCAGACTTGAATGGTATATCCGGCATCGGACTGAGATAGGCAAGGAGGCCTTTCACAGGGCCTGGAAGGGCGAGCTCGTCACTCCGCTACTCGGGTTTGGGGAGTCACTCAAAGCAGAGCGTTTGGTTCAGCTATCGCTTGTTGAGACTAGTGCGAATCTGGGACTCACCGAAGCTCGGGGAGGCGACATGGAGGCCTTTTTTGATGGGGTCATCGAGCTGTGGTGGCCCACTCGACCAGCGATGGAGACGGCGCTTTCGGCAGATGATTTGCAAGCGACTTTCGAACTCGACCAGCGATGGAGACCGCGCTTTCGGCAGATGATTTGCAAGCGACTTTCGAGAAAGTAACGGGAGCTCTAACGCAGGTCGCGTCACTCGCGGATAGTGTGATCTTTATCGCGGCTGAACATCCGCAGGTCAATCCTAGTCCTGAGACTTTGTTGGCAACCCCCGACTCAGGGGTGAGTAAGCTCCAATTTCCGCTTCGAACTTACCAAGACCGATCTCTAGCTGACGTAAGAGCTTACTGGCTCGAGGAGCACGGCCCACTCATCCGTAAGAATGCTGTTGTGTCTTCAATTGTTCGCTACGTTCAAGTCCATCGAATTGATTCAGATTGGAATGAACGGCTCGCCGAACTGAGTCACTCGGCATCGGAGCCGTATCTAGGGCACGCGGAGGTTTGGGTGGCCCGATCTGGATCATCTGCAACAGATGATCAGCGAGCCTTGGCGTCCAAGGCCGCTGTTCACGACGAGGCAAAGTTCATCGACTTCACTCGCTCAACACTATTCTTTGTTGAGGAGGCTGAGCTCATCAGCCGCGAGCCTGGCGTTGCTTATAATCCGTAACCCATCCTTAGAAGGGTCATAGGGTGCGCGCCGAGATCGACGCTATCTGCAAGGTTAGCGATGTGTACGGCCGCCATCGGGCAATCGCTGGCGAAGTGTTCTGGCGTTTTAGTATTGACTTGCTTCACTACTGGGCGCGCAATCTTCACAGACTTAGCTCTCGTTTCCGATTTTACCGCGTAGGTGCCATCGTGACCTGAGCAACGCTCGATGGTATGAACGTTGGTGTCTGGCAGAAGTGAGAGAATGTCGCGTGTCTTGTTACCGATATTCTGCACGCGCAGATGGCAGGCGACCTGGTAACTAATGTCTCCAAGGCTGGCCTTGAAATCCAAGTTTAAATGACCCGCTTTGTGTCGAAGATAAAGGTATTCGAACGGATCGAAGAACGCTTTTTGGACCTTCTGCACATCAGGGTCATCGGGAAACATCAGCGGTAATTCTTGCTTGTACATCAGTACACAGCTCGGAATCGGCGCTATCAAGTCATACCCCTCGTCAACCAGTTTGGCCAAGACCGGGATGTTTTGCTCTTTGAGTGCTGCGACCGAATCGAGATCTCCCAGTTCAAGTTTTGGCATGCCGCAGCAGGCTTCCTTGGGTACAAGTTCAATCCTAATGTTGTTGTGCTCAAAGACTTTGAGGAAGTCATCGCCCAAGTCTGGTGTGGTGTAGTTGCCGTAGCAGGTTGCATAAAAGGCGACCTTGCCGGTGGTTCCTTCGACTGGCTGCGTAGCCTGGGGGGCTTGAGGCGAAGGACTAAACCGTTTTCGCAGTGTTTTACGACTGTACTCTGGCAGCGGAGCCTCTTTGTGGACACCAAGCGTCTTTTCAAGCGCATTCCGGAATAAACCGTTTTTATTCAGCGCGTTAGCAGTGACGTCCACGAGAGGGATGAGCGTCAGTGCTTTGCCCATGGCATCAGTGCTTGTGAGCAAGTTGTCCCGAAATTTACCCCCCGTCTTCTTATAGGACTGGGCTTTGGCGCGAAGCATCAGGTGAGGGAAGTCGAGATTCCACTCATGCGGTGGAACGTAAGGACACTTAGTTAAGTAGCAAAGGTCGCACATGTAACACTGATCGACCACTTTGCCATAATCAGCCACGTCGACGCCGTCGACTTCCATCGTTTCCGATTCATCCACCAGGTCAAAGAGTGTGGGGAAGGCATCACAGAGGCTCACGCAGCGTCTGCAGCCATGGCAAATGTCGTAGACGCGCTCTAGCTCTTGGTTGAGTGCTGTTTCGTCCCAGAATTGCTCCTCTTTCCAGGCGATAGGGTGGCGGGTGGGTGCCTCTAAGCTACCCTCTCTCTGACTCATAGCGATTCCTTATTAGCGTTAGCAAGATCTGCCAGCTCATTATCCAAGTGATTGGTTGATCTTGTTCACAAGCATTTAGCATTTAGCATTCAGCATTTAGCAGTGCATATGCCAAAGGCGATATTCTCCGATTCTGTCGTCCGTACCCCGACCAGAAGCACTTGTGTCCTGATGCCTCTTTTGCGCTAACGGCTCTTTTCTTAGCTGATGACTCTTTTCTTAGCTGATGACTCTTTTTAGCTGATGGCTCTTTTCTTAGCTGATGGCTCTTCTGCGCTGACAGCTCTTTTCTATCGAGGGCCCCCATCCGCTAAGGGCTCCCATCCGCTAAGGGCTCCCATCCGCTGAGGGTTCTCTTAAAAAAGGACCCCTAGATTCCGCGCTTCGAGAGGCTGAGGTTATTTGCTCAACCTGGAGTCCCCTCTGGAGCGCGCCTCATATAAAACTTACGTCAGCAGGGTTATCAACTTGCGCGAAGTCTAGTCGGTAGTCCATGCCAGTAGCCAATGAATTGTTTTGTACGCTTCGATTCAAATAATCGATTGATTGCTTATTGGTGAATCTAAGCTTGGGAGGTGGGTAGGCGTATCTCAAATACGGTTCCGGGGCCTTGATCAATAGGACGGGCCTCGATTGAGCCTTGGTGATGGTCGACGATAATGGCACGACAGATGGATAGACCAAGGCCTGTGCCTTCACCAACAGGCTTCGTTGTATGAAAAGGCTCGAACAAGGTGCTTAGGATCTCATCGGGTATCCCTGGGCCCGTATCTTTGATTCGCACGATCAGCCCGTCCGCATCGGCTTCTCCATCGATGGAGATTTCGCCACCGGCTGGCATGGCTTGAATCGCGTTGATGATCAAATTGGAAAACACTTGGTTAAGCTTGCCGGGGTTGGCGTCAATGAGCGGAAGATTATCTAAGCTAACCTTAATATCGAATTCCGGTGTAATTTGGTTACGGAGCATGTTGAGGGTTGATCCGATGCATGCTTCAACATCAGTCTGAGAGAACTGATCACCTGCATCGCGAGAGTAATTGCGTAGATCATTAACGATGCTTTGAATACTGTGAAGCCCATCCACTGTCTCCTCAATGAGAATGGGTAAGTCCTCGAGCATAAGCGTCGTTTGATCAGTTACCAGGCGCTGCTCATCAGCTACCAGTTTGGTCAGCTCTGCGACGTAGTCCCTCAAGGTTGAAAGGTTGCTCAGCGAAAATCCAAGGGGGTTATTGATTTCATGCGCTACTCCGGACGCCAATTGGCCAACCGTTGCTAGCTTTTCACTTTGCACCAGTTGTGCTTGGTTTCGGAGCAAGTCTGCGTTGAGTTCGCTCAGCTCTTCGTTTTTTTGATAGATCTCTCTTGAGAGCGTCTCGAGCTCGTCCTCGGCTTGTTTGCGCGCGGCTTTTTCCCGGTGATAAGCACGCTCAAAAGCATCCATGTCGGGGCCCTAGTTGAGCGAGATCAGCAGTCCACAATGATCTCCACCCTCGTTGTAGCAGGGACTGTGTGTCAGCTCATAGTCGTTGCCGTAATGTGTTGCTGCGCCATCGATAAGACCCTCAGCCAGCCTGCAAAGCTTTCTCTCTGAGGTGTAGGTGAGGTGAAGCGTTTTATCGTCCCGTCGCGACTCTGAAAAGCCAGGGGTCACTGCGCCTGGGTACAACTTGGCGACCTCTACATGAATCACGGCCCTCCAAGAAATCTAACATGTTGGCATGGCCATCGATCAATTGAGGGTAGCGGTCATAAAAGGCGGGAAACATGAACTGACCGAATGCGAAGACTAAATCTGATACGGGGATGCCGTTTCGCCGACTAATAATGCCCACCATATTGAGCAAACGCTCGTCTTCGTACAGTGCAGTAGCAGTGTAGACACCGTCCTCGCCTGCCTCATCCAGGACCTCATTCTATTCCTGCATCCCCAATTGAGTTTCAACCATGTCCGCGAGTAGGTTCATGACTACGCCTTTCATAGCTTATTCCCTTGATAGCGTTCTTTGTTGAGCAGTATAGGCGCTGTAGGTATTTGCTGGCCAGATGTTGTTCAGGTGTCGAAATTGCTGAGGAAGGGATCAAGGCCCGTCACGAATGAGAGCGGAGCGTCGACACTTGGCCGGGCGAGCTGAGGCAAACGGGGAGTCTCATTCCGAGTCGTCCATGACTCAACCAAGTCTCACGTTGTGCGCGATCGAAGCGCCTTACCAGCTGATTTGGTCATGGCGCCAATCCCAGAACGTTCCGGTGTGTTGGGGCGTGAGTTTAGGGATGAGTGCGAGAAGGTGCGCTGCGGCTGCCGCAGGGGACAAAACCTCACGAGCCCGAGGCTGCCGGCCCTTGGCGGCTGCCGGTTTAGAAACAAAAGGCTTCGACAGTCCGGTGTCTACGGTGCCTGGGTGATAGGCTGCCAGACAGGTATTGGGAAGAGTGCGTTGCCATTCAATGGCGAGGGTTCGGACCAACATATTGAGAGCCGCCTTGGAGGCGCGATAACTGAACCAGCCGCCTATATGATTATCAGAGATTGAGCCTACTCTTGCTGACAGTGTGATGAAGTGAGCGTGATCGCTCTTTTTCAGCAGTGGCCCAAGGTGCTTACCTAACAGTAAAAGAGGCATGGCGTTGGTGCGCATTTGATCTAGAAATTGATCCGCACTGGCTTGTCTCACAGACTTTTCCGGAGAAAATCGTTCGTTCGATAGTACGCCTGCCGTGTTAATAACGAGATCCAGGCGGTCTAGGTCAGCCGCCAGCTGAGCAACGCTGGACTCGTCTGCAACATCTAGCCGGTGCCAAGTGATGCCGGGAGAAGGCGCGAGCCGCTGTCGCGTGGTTCCGTGAACGGTAAATTTCCCTTCCCTCACTAGCGCCTCAATAATCGCCCCGCCGATTCCCCCTGTGCCGCCGATGATTAGCGCTGAAGGCGGAGATAGCTCGTTCAGGGGGGCGCTCACGGGCGGTAGCGCTGCTTAAACCGGCGCGCTGCCCAGCCTGCGTAGACCCGATCAGCAATGGGTTTGATTACCGGCCAACCCAGCCAACTAAAGAGCCCGCTCCAGGGTGTTTTTGACCAGGCGTAACGGCTTGCTTCTAACCCAAGCAGTACTTCGCCAGAACGGGTCTCAAGGTGCAGCGTTTTAAGGAGCGAGTCGCGCTGCTCTGCCGTTAGATCGGGGAGAGAGTGGATGTCCAGAAGCTCGAGGGAATCATGCTTCTTTTTCGCCAAGTGGCGCATCTCAAAACTACACAGTGGGCACTGACCATCGAAGTAAAGTCGGTCTTGGTTTGCCATAACAAGGTCTTAACTGTTTGGTCGGATTACGAGTCCTTCGATCAAACGGATTGGCCGCATGGTGATGTCATTGTCTTGCATCGAGTGCTTTGCGGATTTCCTCATGGGCTTTCTTGGTTAGTGGGTAGCCGATGAGTGGAAGCGCAGCGAGTCCAAGTCCAAGCGCTGTTCCAACGCAATAAGTGATGAGCAGTCCGTTCAGCGCCGTCTCTGAGTTTGCTTGGCCAGGAACAAAGTTAAAGGCCACCTCTAAAATGGCAAAACTGACGCCGACTGCCACCGCCGCGCCCAGTTTATTGGTCGTGGTGAGCGTGGCAAAAAAAAGCCCGCTTCGATTCTCGCCTGATCTCAGCTCATCATGATCGGTTAAGTCAGCCATCATGGACCGAAGTAATGTGGGAGCCGCGCCAAAGGCGACGCCGTAGCTCAAAGTAAAGCCCCAGAGCACCGCAACGTTTTTAGGTTCTGCAAGCGGTATTAGCGCAAGATTGATAACGACACCATAGACCAGTGCGATCAGCAGCGCATTGCTTTTGCCTACGCGTACCGCCAGCCTCATCCACATCGGCATGGCAAGGAAACTTGCCAAGAAGTAGAACAGGAGTGCGAGACTCGCATGCTCTGGTAGTTCAAACACGGTGCTGGCGACGAAGATGTAGAGCGCGCCACTCACTGCTGTTCCAAAGCCTGATGTAAAGTCCGATGCAAGGATACGCCAGAGAAGGGGATTCTGTACGAGCAGTTGAAATTGACGTTTCAAACTCAACTGACTTGTTTTCGCAGCAGGGCTATCAGGGACAAAGTAGAGGGTTGGTAGTGCAAGCAAAGGAAACATCACCAGGCAAAAGATACCCATGCTGGCAACCTTGCTCGCCTGGTCATCACTTCCCGTGAGTTCGCTAATAGCAGGGAGGGCGAGCACGATGGTCATCCCGCCAATAACAAAAATCTCTCGCCAACCAAATAACCTAGAGCGCTCATCATAGGTTCGGGTGAGCTCTGCGCCCCATGATTGGTGAGAAATGGCGAGCATGGTGTATCCGACGTAGAGAACGATGAGCCAAAACCCGAGATAAAGTGGTGTGACGGAAGAGGGGTCGGGTAGGAAAACGTGGTAGATGGCGATGACAAGGATAGGAACGGAGATGGCAATCCAATGCTTTCTGCGTCCCCATCGGGTCTCGTAACGATCAATGAGCCAGCCCATCATCGGATCAGTAATGACATCCCAAATTCGTGCGAGGGTAAAAATCATTCCAACGGTAATTAACGATAACCCTAACCCCTCGCTGTAAAACCGCGGCAGGTAGACCGCGATGGGCATGCCCATGGCTGCAGCGGGGAGCGATACGCCAGAGTAGGCGGCGAGTTGAAAGTTGCTAAGCGGTCGAGTCATGGTGATGGCATCTATCGGCTAGCCGTTATGGGCAGGTCCTTAAAGTATGCTTGGGTAGAGCTAAAAAAGTAAGCTAACGCTAGAGACAGCGTTGGCTGTCTAGTGCAAAGTCGGCAGATTTTGAAAAACATGAAAATTTGCCTCCAAGAGAGGGAGCTCATCCAATCCGTGCTAAGGCAAGAGGGGCGGCGGACGCTGATGTGCTGTTAACTCGCAGTGCAGGGTACGTGTGAGTAGGGTTCGAGCGGGTGTGATGAGCATTCGCAGGAGGCTGGCCTCTAAGGTTTATTCATCGAAGCTTGATGGGTTCGGGGTGATGTGTAGCGCAAGGAATCCAGGAAAATGAGAGACTACAGTTGATCCTAGGTTGACTTGCTTAGAAGCCACGAACTCAGAGGGCTACGGGTTTGGTTGGGCCGACCAAACCATGAGAAAATGTGTCCTATTGAGAGCGAAAGCGACCTTTGATACCGATGCCTGCTCAGAAAACTTCAATACTTATCGTTGACGATGAACCGCGCATTCTTTCGGCGCTTGCTCGAATGTTGCGTCTAGAGGCGTTTGACATCGTTTCATGTGAGCGCCCGTCTTTAGCGCTCGAGCAAGCAGAGGGAAGGTCCTTCGATATTGTAATTTCAGACTTCAGAATGCCTGAGATGACAGGCATTGTATTGATGGAGAAATTAGCAGACTTGATCCCCTCTTCGATGCGGCTTTTGATGTCTGGCAATGCCGACTTACGGGACGTGATCGAAGCCGTCAACGCGGGTTCAATTCACCAGTTCATTGAAAAACCATGGAACGATGGCGCTGTCAAAGTCACGCTGCGCCGCATTGCGGCTGAAATCGAGACGAGACGAGAGAATCAAGCATTGATGACTGCAATTGCTGAGCAGAACACATTGCTGACTCAGGCTTCTGAGCGAGCAGAGCTCGAGATGCGGAGAAAGGAGAGGTTGTTTGCCACCATTAGTCACGAGATTCGAAACCCCCTCCACGGTCTCCAGGGCATCCTGACGGCGCTCGCACCAGCGTCGGTTGGTGAGCAAAAACAATTGCTCGAGTCAGCTGTCGCATCGGCAGAGTACATGTCGCAAGTGGTGAACGATGTTCTAGATTATAGCCAAGGTGCAGCAGACAAAATCCAACTGTCGCTGAAGCCCTTCTCACCCGGCCGTTTGATTGATGAGCTGATTCAATTGATGGAGCCGCTCGCTGCCTCTAAGCGAGTAGCAGTGAGTCGCGATAGTCGTTCACTTGCCAATCAGCGGCAATTCCTCGGGGATGAATTTAGGGTCCGGCAAATTCTGACCAACCTCTTGAGCAACGCCATTAAGTACACCGAGTCTGGCAGGGTAGAGGTTTGCGTGACAGAGACAGGGGAAGGGGTCTACCTTGATGTGATCGACACAGGGATCGGCATACCCGAGGACAAGCTTGGAGACCTGTTCGGTGAATATGTGATGGTGGACCCTGAACATGCTCGTACCTATGGAGGAACGGGCCTTGGTTTAAGAATCGTGAAAACCTTGGTCGAGTTGATGTCTGGAGACGTTACAGTTGAGAGTAAGGTAGGTGAGGGAACACGGTTTAGTATCGCGCTGCCGATGGAGACTACCGAAGCAGAATGGGTCACTGATGAGCCTCAAACGGATCCCAAACAGGTACTTGGTGGCAAAACACTTTGGGTAGTGGACGACATGCGAGCCAATCGATTAGTCGTTGAACAGATGGCGGCCAGGTACGGCGCAAAGGTTCGAAGCTTTGAATCAGGTGAGGCGCTGCTTTCCCAAGCCGATGTTGAACTGGATGCGGATGTCATGTTGTTGGACTACAACATGCCTTCCATGACGGGCCACGAGCTGCTGCTGTCAATCCAACACCGATATCCGGAGTTTAATCAGCCAATCATCGCTATGACCGCATCGCTGAATTTTGAGGGCTCAGAGCAGATCAAAACAGCTTTTGATGGAATACTAACCAAGCCGTTTGATGTTAAGGCGCTAGCGAATGCGCTATCTGGCATAGCGTCGGATTCACAGCATCAGCGTGCTAATCGAGAACAGCCTTTGAATCTGGCGGACGTGCCAGCGGGTGTGCTGGATCAGGGTTCCGCATTAGAGCCAGACGCCGTTTTAGACAGCGACAAGTTTGAAACACTGAGCAGCGAAATGGGACCGGAGGTCATGCAAGAGTTGTTGCAGGCCTTTTCTGAAAGTCTGGACGGGGCAAAGGCGCAGATCGCGCCCATGACACTATTGCCGGCTGAATTGATTGAGGTCGCCCATGCACTGGCGCCCACTGCTGAATTAATGGGGTTCACCCCATTTGCTGTCTTAGCAAGGGAAATTGATGCGTACCGCGCGTCACCTCCGGCTTCATTGAGCGACTTGCGCGCTGATGAATTCCTTGTCGCTTTAGAAGCGGTACTAACCCAGGTCGAGGCGGCTAAAAACTCGAGTTAACGTGGGTCAGACACGGCGATCATTCGTCATCAAAGGGATACGCCGCAGCACAAGCATCGCGGAGCAAGTGTGCTGCCACGTCAGTTTGAATCTTGGTAATTCGCGATAGAACGCACTCGGCGGCCTGTTCAGATAACGCTACACGATGCGGTCGTTTCTCCCTCCATCTAAAGCCGCTCTTCGGCGGCATACCGGGCCCATCAGCGCGCGCCATGAAGTGCACCACATCGCCGTGCTCAGTATCAAAGTCTTCGCCACGAGTGATGAAAACATTAGCGTCCATATCACTGAGTTCGATCTCTTCAATGGTTTCAAGCTCGACTAGGGCATCGGAGTGCTCGGAGCTTCCATATTTTTTGACTAGGCGCTCGACTAAGGCATCAATCTCTGCATCGTCAAAGCGCTCAGAGGAGCTCAGCACACGAATCCGTTTTTGTCTCGACATTGGTTGCTGCTCGCTCTTTCCATCGATGTGCGCTTCAATGACGATGGCGCGGGGTGACTGATCTGCTTCATCCAAGCGCTCTTGAACTGGGCTCGGGCCTCCGGAGCGAGAAATGGTGGCGGTCTCGCTTTGAGCATGAACCGCTGTGCTCGCTGCCAAGAGCGCTGCCAAAAATAGAAAAGGCGTTTTTGCGGGAAAAGGGATCCGGGGTAGTTGACTCATGGTGGTTGTTCCAAGTTAGGTGAATCGTTAGACCATCTGCGTCCGCGAAGTTCCGATCTTTTGTATATTTCTGTGGACTTAAGGGTAGTTAGACCATCTGCGTCCGCGAAGTTCCGATCTTTTGTATATTTTTGTGGACTTAAGGGTATTCCTGCGTGTGTTGCGAGGATGGCGTGCACTCTAGCTGAGTGCGTTAAGAGTTTTAAGAGGATGAACCGCTTAGCATCAGAAACTCTGGGGGCGGCCCTTTGCTTTTGGTGAGCGGATCAGTGAGTTGAGGTCCTGCCCATCACCACTATCGGCGGCGTGACTGATCGTTTCTCGAAACGCTTCTAGATCCTCTGAGCTTGTCTCGTTTGTGGGCAGATCTTCACTCGTTAGGGTCAAGACGTACTCAGGTCCTAGTATACGCTGAATGTGACGAAGGTCTTGATCGTCGGCGCCAGGGAGTAATAGCTCAACGTGGTACCAACTGCAGGGTTCCAAAATACGGTCGCGGGTGTGAACCAAGCGGCCGAGTAGGTCGCCTGACTCCTCCTCACAAAGGATGTTGCTGCTTGGAACGCCGAATTCGATGAGAAGATCTCTCGCAAGTTGAGCTTCCGTCCGACCTGGAAAAATGTCGAGGCTGTGATGACAGCAGCCGGTGGTGATGACCGTGGGTGTCTCGCCACGGTTGAATCGATGGCCAAGTGCGGCAGCCCAATCGGCAAGGCAATGAGCCTCTCGATCTGAGCTCCCCCCAAGCAGCACGCAAGCATCAAAAAAACGGTTGGAAGTCATGTTCGCAGATCTTGGCTGAGTGACCGATTAGGAAGCGAGGCGAAAACCTTTGTAGTTAGCCGTCCGAACCTCTTCACAGATACTCTGATAAAGCGGGAAGCCGCCGACAAAGGGCATGAATATCCTCGGTTTTCCAGGGACGTTGGCGCCGAGGTACCATGAGTTGCACGTTGGAAAAAGGGTTTCCCCTGCGATGCTATTGCACTGCGCAACCCAAGCAGCCTCAGCTTCAGCCTCAGCCTCGATAGTGGTAAAGCCGGATAACTTAAGGAAGTCGAGACAGGTGAAGATAAAGTCGACATGCTGCTCGATGGTAACGATCATGTTAGAAAGTACTGATGGGCTACCGGGTCCCGACACCATAAAGAGGTTAGGGAAGCCATGCACACCGAGGCCCAAATAGGTGGTGGGTCCCGCTGCCCATTTGTTGGCCAATTTGACTCCCTCTCTGCCCGTCACATCAATTTTAAGGAGTGAGCCCGTCATCGCATCGAACCCTGTAGCGAAAATAATCATATCGAAATCGAAAGCGGTGTCGTCGACAATGAGTCCAGTTTTGGTCAATCGTTCGATTGGGGTGTCGCGCACGTTGATGAGCGTGACGTTGTCTCTGTTGTACGTCTTGTAATAGTTCGTATCGACGCAAACTCGCTTACAGCCAATGACTTGATCGGGGCACAGGAGCTCAGCCACCTGAGGATCATTCACGGTGGCTCGTATTTTATCTCGAACAAACTCTGCAGCGATTTGATTAGCGGGTTGACTCCTGCCCAGGTCGCCAAAGGTGCTGGTGAATCCAAGCCCGCCCTCTTGCCACTTCACTTCAAAACGCGCTTCTCGCTCCTCATCGGACACCTCAAATACGGAGAGGTCGCTTCGAGCTTGATCTGCGCCAAAGCCTGCGAACATCTGCTTGTTTCTTTCTCTAAAATCATCATAGTTGGATCGAATATCTGCAGCATAAGCCTCATCAATGGGTCCGTTGTGCGCAGGTATCGAGTAGTTGGCCGTTCGCTGAAACACGGTCAGGTGTGCCGCCGACTCAGCAATGATGGGGATCGATTGGATAGCAGATGAACCAGTGCCGATGATGCCTACTCGCTTGCCACTAAAGTCGACTGGGTGGTGTGGCCAGAGTCCGGTGTGATATTGCTCCCCCTCGAATACATCGATGCCATCAAACGCAGGTCGATTGGTTGATGACAAACAGCCGGTCGCCATGATGCAGGTTTTGGCGAATACTTCATCACCCGCGCCGGTCTCAATTCGCCATTCATTCTCGGTATCTTGATAGTCAGCACTGGCAACGACAGTGTTGAAGCGGATGTGGTCGCGTAGGTGAAAGCGGTCCGCAACGTGCTGCGCGTAGCGCAGAATTTCCGGCTGCGCAGCGAAACGTTCTGTCCATTGCCAATCTTGCTGTAATTGCGTATCAAAAGAGTACGAATACTCCATGGATTGAACGTCACAACGAGCGCCTGGATAGCGATTCCAGTACCAGGTGCCTCCAACATCATCACCACGCTCGAACACGATCGCAGAGCGCCCAGAATCGACCGCTTGCTTCAATGCGTACATGCCGGCAAACCCTGCTCCGACAATAGCGATATCAAAACGGTTGGACTGATGTGTACCCATAAACATACTCACAAATAACGGTGTCAGAGGAATGTCTGTCGATTGTTTCATGCACGTTAGATTTACTCAAACTTGCAAACCCACCATACTCAAGCAATAGGTGGGGGATCTCATGAATAGAACATTAATGGTGTTGACCGCGGCCGCGAGCGTTGCTCAAACCGGTGCGCCCATCGTTGTGCTTCTCGGCGGAATTGTCGGCGCGACCATGGCCCCGGTCCCTGGGCTTGCGACATTGCCGGTCGCGCTCATGATTGTGGGCACTGCGATGAGTACCATCCCTGCTTCCTTGTTGATGCGCCGCGTGGGTCGCAAGGTTGGATTTATATTTGCTGCTGCCTACTCCGCCGGTGGCGGGGGACTCGCTGCATTGGCCATCATCAACGATTGGTTTTGGATGCTATGTGTCGCCACGTTCTTGATTGGTAGCCACAATGCATTTGTGCAGCAATATCGATTCGCTGTGGCAGAGTCCGCGTCACCAGACCGATTAGGTCGATCACTATCCATTCTCATGCTGGCGGGTGTGGCAGCCGCGTACATTGGACCGAAAATGGCGACAGAACTCCAATCTGCAGAACTCCAATCTTCGATCGCAGCGCACCTCTACGCGGGTAGTTTTCTGGGGCTGAGTGCGCTGATGATCTGTGCCATGGGCGTGCTAACCATGTACGTCCCGACCACGCCAAAGTCTGCTCAACAGGAGGGGTCAGGACGATCGCTTCTAACTATCGCAAAACAGCCTAACTTTCAGCTAGCGCTGGCGGCTGCCGTGGCGGCTTGGAGCATTATGAGTCTGCTTATGACGGCGACACCTGTCGCGATGCATGAAGTCGACGGATTCAACATGCAAGATACGGCTTTCGTCATTCAAAGCCACATTATGGCGATGTTTTTACCCTCTTTGGTGACGGGCGTTTTAATCGATCGATATGGTGCGCCGCTGATGATAGCGGTGGGTGCCGCCATCCTTGGTGCTTGCCTGGTCATAGGGTTTATCGATCATCAACTGATTCATTATTGGTGGGCGCTCGTGCTGCTTGGTGTCGGGTGGAATTTCATGCAACTGGGGGGCACAGCGCTGCTTACCACGACTTATGAGCCCTCGGAGCAATTTAAAGTGCAGGCGTTCAACGACTTTACGGTGTTCACCTTGCAGGCGGTTGCGGCTTTGTCCTCTGGTTACCTGCTCTTAAGCTTGGGTTGGCACTTTTTGATCTATTTCAGCGTGCCGCTGCTTGCGCTACCTTTGCTCTTTTTGGCTATCCACCAGCTACGGCCTGCGCAACCTGTCGGTGGGGCTATTTGATGGAGTCTAAGAGTCAATTGCGCTCCCACACGATTCAACACGTTGAACTTCCCATTACGGGGTCAAGCGAGCTATTCCCTGTTCATCAGGTTTATTGCGTTGGTCGAAATTATGCTGACCACGCGATTGAAATGGGTCACGATCCCGACAGAGAGCCGCCTTTTTTCTTCATCAAACCGCCGTATGCGGTGCTTCCTGAGGGTGGGCGGCTTCAATATCCTTCGCTAACGAGTGACCTTCACCATGAAATTGAACTGGTGGTTGCGCTGGGGGAGGGAGGCTCCCACCTCAGCATTGAAGCGGCTGAACGTTGCATTTTTGGGGTAGGCGTAGGCGTCGATCTGACCCGGAGAGACGTGCAGGCGGAAGCCAAGGAAAAACGTCGTCCCTGGGAAGGCGGAAAGGTGTTTTTGCACAGCGCGCCTTGTTCAGCCCTGCGGCCGCTTTCGGAACCCTGGGATGACCCCACTTGGACCTTAGAATTGCGTGTCAACGGGGAGCTTCGCCAGGCAGGAAAGACCGACCAGATGATCTGGAAGGTAGGCGAGACAATCGCAAAATTATCAGAGCTGTTCCCCCTGTATCCTGGAGACTTGATTTTCACAGGCACGCCTGCCGGCGTTGGGCCAATATCGGTCGGTGACACGGTACATGCAGTGATCGATGAAGTGGGGACCCTTGAACTCGATGTGGTTGGTGCCGGCTAAGCATGCATGGGTTTTCGAGGCCGCATAGGGTCATAGGGAGCAAAGTGTCTGTTTTGTGTCTTCTTCAGGCATTGCCGTCATATAACCACCCGATCATCCAATAAGAGACATCGTTTCGTAGCAACCCAGCAAAAGCCACTTACGGAATGCTTCTTGCCTGGCGCAATGCGTACCTCGGATCCTTCCTCGCGATGCGCAATGCGCCTGTTAGCGTCAGAGCCACCAACCCTAGTTTTATGTCTCGCTAGCGTTGGACGAGGGTGGATTCGATCAGTGGCAACAGCAGTGCCAGTGATTCGCTCAACAGGGCAAATTCGCGATCTAAGATTGCGTAAGGGCTGCTGTCGTCGCCATCCAACGGTTCATCCGCCTCGTTGTCGACATCCACAAGGCGCAGGTTGCGCAAAGTGAGATGTTTATCCAATGTAAATTTGAGATGGTCGTTCCATATGAGTTGGATGCGTTCACACCGTTTGCCATGGTCGAGGTGCGCCATAAGCTCAGTTGCATCAAGACTTTGACCTCGCCAGGTCACCCGAGCAACAGATTCCGGATCGAAAAGCGTACATTCGCTGCCCAGCCGTAATTGGTCGGGTAAGGATTTGTGGGTCAGCCATTGAGTGAATAGGCCAATGCTGGCACTTGCATCCCAGCGATAGACATTCAGCGTCCCGATGGATGTTCGCAGCAAGTTGAGCAGGTCCTCGACCTCGCTCTCTAGACCGGAGTTAAGAATGAGCGCTGATCGTTCGGGATCGTGGTAAATCTGGATGCGCTTAGATTTGCACAGTGCTCGGGGCAGCATTTCTGCCAACACATCGTCTTTGATGCTTCGCTTAGCTGAGCTGCTGAGCGGCTGGCCGTCGAGTGTCTCCTGCTTAAGCACTCTGGCCGTGACTTCTTCTTTCACCGCGCTCGCTGGGATGACTTTTTCTTCCCGCCGACCACAGAAGAGTACCCTCTGACCATAGGCGCGCGTCATAGTGGCCGACTCGGTTTCGATCAAAGGACACCAACCGATGCCAGAGCGGGCGTATTTGGAAACCCCCTCAAACGGCGCGTCGTTTAAAATCGAATCCAAGTCAGCAGCGATGGGAGCGGACAGTTTGATGACCGTCGCATTAGAAAAAAGCATGGTGAAATCTCCTCGTCGTCAGTATACGTGAGTCAGAGGCCCCGCATCACCCGCGAGTGACGGTTTCTCGCGGTATAATTGCCGGGCGAGGAAGGCATGATCAATCTACAGCAAATAACACTGCATCGCGGCGATAGAACGTTACTGTCGGCGTTTGACTTAACCGTTAATCCTGGAGAAGCGGTGCAGTTGATAGGGCCCAATGGCGTCGGGAAGTCCTCGCTGCTCCGCCTCTGTGCAGGGTTACTTAAAGAATTCGAGGGCAATGCTTCGATACCAGCAATGAGCGACACCCTCTACTTTGGACATAAGTATGGACTGCGAGGCGTGTTAAGCGGTGTAGAGAACCTCCGTTATCACTGTGCCTTGCGTGATCAACGACCAACAGAGGGAGAGTTAATCGATGCCCTGAGCCAATTTCAGCTGGGCGCATCGATGCTAAGTCGTGTAGCCAACTTATCGGAGGGGCAGCGAAAACGGGTGGCCTTATCAAAACTGGTGCTCGCCAATGAGTCGCTCTGGTTATTGGATGAGGCTTTCAGCTCTCTCGATACGGAGGGATTATCGACATTGACAGCGCTTTGCGCTGCGCACGTCTCAAATGGTGGCACATTACTCTTCACAAGCCATCAACCGGTTTTGCTCTCGGTCCCAGTCCGGGTGATCGATTTGGGAGCAGCGTAATGCGAGAGGTGTTGCGTCGGGAGTGGCTTGTCGCTAGCAGGTCCCTAGGCCAACTGGGACAAACCTTGCTATTCATGCTTTTGGTTCTCACCCTGTTTCCCCTTGCTATATCACCAGAGCGTCAGGTGCTCGAGCAGGTGGGATTGGGCGCGCTCTGGATTATGAGCCTGCTTGCGATGCTGTCAGCAGCCGAACAGACCATCGCGCCCGATCTAGAGCAGGGTGTGGCAGATCACATGGTTTGCGGAAGTGTGCCGCTTTGGTGGCAGGTGATCGCTAAAGTCTTGATGCATTGGTTGACTATTGGGCTACCGATCGTGCTGGTATCACCAATCATTGGACTGATGCTGTCCGTTGATGCCGCTACTTGGCCATTTATGGTGCTGTCTCTTCTGATGACCACGCCGATTATCAGCTTGTTGTGCGTGTTCGGAGCCTCTCTCACGGCTGGGCTTGGGGCCGGGCCAGCGCTGATGCCGATTGTGGTCGCGCCCATGATGCTGCCCGCGCTTATTCTCGGCACCCAATGGACTTATGCCCAGGGCGCAACCGGCCATGGTTATGCCCTGGGAGCACTACTGAGCTTTACATCCATTGTTATCCCGTGGGCCACTGCGGGGGCGATTCGAGCCGCTGCCGAACGATAGTTGGCAGATGGATTTTGTTACAATTAAGGGCTAAGAGAGTCTGAGGCGGCGGCCGTGTGGCGTTTTTTTCATCAGTGGGGCAGTCCGAAACCTTTTTATGAACTATCGGGGCGGTTTCTGCCCTGGGTAGGCACGCTTTCCGTACTGGTGTTGGCGGCCGGTCTCGGCTGGGGTTTGCTCTTTGCGCCTGCTGATTATCAGCAAGGCCATAGCGTACGGATCATGTATATCCATGTGCCGGCAGCGATTGTCGCTCAAAGCAGCTATGTGCTAATGGCATTGTGCGCGCTTGTGTCGCTGATTTGGCGAATGAAATTAGCGGATGTGGCTTTTACGACGCTTGCGCCCATCGGCGCGGTGATTACGGCGCTAGCGCTCGTCACTGGCGCCATCTGGGGTAAACCCACTTGGGGAACTTATTGGGTGTGGGACGCGAGACTCACTTCAACCTTGATCCTTTTTTTGCTGTTCACCGGAGTGGTGAGTCTGCGAAAAATGGGGCCCGACACAGTTCAGGGTGGCAAAGCAGCGGCGCTTCTGGCCGTGGTGGGTGTGATTAATTTGCCGATCATTAAGTATTCGGTTGATTGGTGGTTCACGCTTCATCAACCCGCAAGTTTTTCGCTGACCGAACGACCAGCAATGCCCGTAGAAATGTGGGCGCCTCTACTGGTAGCGTTGGTTGGAACCTATTGTTGGATGAGTTGGCTCTGGCTGCTACGCATGCGGGTAGAGGTGCTAAAGCGAGAGTCAAGGTCGGCTTGGGCGCGAGAGGCCCTCACTGAATGATGAGATTTGAATCTTGGGGAGAGTTTGTGGCCATGGATGGGCATGGCTCCTATGTGCTCGCAGCCTACGCGATTGGCCTCGTGTGCTTTCTCGGATTGTTGCTTGAAAGTCGCCTGCGTCTGCGAGCACTAAAGCGAGCGAGCCAACAACAACGGCTCATCGAGGAGTCCTCACGATGAAATGGGGTGCCATGAAAGTGCACCGCCGTCGCAGGTTAACGCTGATCGCGTTGGTTCTCCTCGCCGTAGGGAGCACGATTGGGCTCACCCTTCGGGCGCTGAACAGCAATATCAATTTATTTTATGCACCGGACCAGATCGTTGGCGGAGAGGCCCCCATTAACCAAAGAATAAGAGCCGGCGGGATGGTGGCCGAAGGTTCGCTCGTCCGAGAGGCTGAGGGGCTGATGGTGCGTTTCGAGGTGACCGATCGAGCTGGGTCGGTATTTGAGATGGGGTACGAGGGCATCCTCCCGGATCTATTCAGGGAAGGGCAAGGCATCGTAGCCACGGGTTATCTGCGGGAAGATGGCAGATTCATGGCTGAAGAGGTGTTGGCCAAGCACGACGAAAATTATATGCCCCCTGAATTGGCGGGCATGAGCGAATCAGTCAAGGAGATGCCCTACCGTGTGGATTGAGGTTGGGCATTTCGCCGTCCTGCTCGCGCTATTGTTGACCCTGCTGGGTATGGGGAGCGGCTTCATAGCGTTGAAACGCCGCGACACCTCCTTGGCCTCGCTTTCGCTCACCGCGGCGCCAGTGGGTTTTGGATTAATTTTGATCGGCTTTGCGTCGTTGACATCCGCATTTCTGGCGGATGACTTCTCGGTCGACTACGTCGCGAATCATTCAAATATCGATTTACCGGTTCAATATAAAGTGTCGGCTGTTTGGGGTGCCCACGAGGGCTCGTTCTTGCTTTGGTGCCTCGTGATGGCAGGGTGGATGATGGCGGTGGCGCGGTTAAGCGATGCCCTAGCACTCGCCATGCGATTGCGCGTCATGATTGTTCTGTATGGGCTGCAAACCTGCTTCTTGCTGTTCCTGCTGTTTGCGTCGAGTCCTTTTGAGCGCTCGCTCCCTTTTTACCCGAGTGAAGGTGCGGATCTGAATCCGTTATTGCAAGACTTTGGGCTCATTGTGCACCCACCTCTTTTGTACATGGGATATGTTGGGTTGTCGGTGCCGTTCGCATTCGCGATTGCCAGTCTCTGGTCAGGAGCAATAGATCTCAGCTGGACCAAGTGGTCAAGACCATGGACCAACGTTGCGTGGGCGTTTTTGACGGCGGGTATCACCCTCGGCAGTTGGTGGGCTTATTATGAGCTCGGCTGGGGTGGTTGGTGGTTTTGGGACGCTGTAGAAAACGCTTCGTTCATGCCCTGGTTGCTGGCCACCGCATTGGTTCACTCATTGGCGGCCACAGAAAAGCGAGGGGTGTTTAAATCTTGGACGTTGCTCCTCGCTATTGGAGGGTTCTCGTTTAGCTTGCTTGGCGCGTTCTTGGTTCGCTCAGGCGTGCTGACTTCTGTGCATGCTTTTGCGGTGGATCCGGAACGGGGGCTAGCCATCTTGGCGTTCCTGGTGCCGACCATTGGCGGCTCACTGTTGCTCTACGCGCTGAGAGCAAGGCACATCAAGACTTCGGCTGTTTTTGCACTATCGAGTAGAGAGAGCTTCATCCTCGGCAACAATGTCTTGCTTGCAGTTTCAACGCTGATGATTTTGCTAGGCACCATTTACCCCCTCATCTACGAGGCGGCGACAGGGGGACTTAAGATTTCAGTGGGTCCGCCTTACTTCAACACATTATTTCTTCCCCTAATGGGGCTACTACTCGTGTTGTTGATGGTCGGTCACGAGACGAGATGGCGAGAGACCCATTCGAGTGCGCTACTCCGAGGACAACGCTGGCAATGGGCGGTCTCCATGGCGATGACGGTGAGCGCGCTTTTCTGGCTGGATTCACTCTCCTTAGCGCAGGCGCTCCTTAGCGCAGGCGCTGTTTGTGTTTTTGGGAGTCAACATTGTGATTGGGTTGATGCGACAACTCGCTGAACGCGCGCGGATGCGCCGTCAATGGCTCGTTATCTTTAGGCAAAGCCCCTCCTACTACAGCATGCTCTCGGGGCACATAGGGTTGTCCCTGATGGTGATCGGGATAGCAGCGACATCGGTGTCCAGCGTCGAACTTGATGTGCGAATGGCGCCTGGAGAGTCGGTTACGCTCGGTAGTTATGTTGCCCGATTCGAAGGGGTTCGAATCGTTGAAGGACCCAACTACACCGCCGAGCGGGGCGAGATCTTGGTAACACGGAATGAAGAATTTGTCGTTCGGCTTTTCCCCGAGAAACGCCGATACCATGCCTCGCAACAGGTGATGACTGAAGCGGCCATTGATGCTGGTTTCTCTCGCGATCTCTACGTGGCGCTGGGAGAGCCACTCAGCCAAGGAGCTTGGTCGGTCCGTCTGCAGGAAAAGCCGCTGGTTCGATGGATTTGGTTAGGCGGAATGTTGATCGCCTTTTCGGGATTGGTGTCATTGATTGATCATCGCTACCGACGGCGCGTGAGAAAGCCCGAGTCATCCAGTGTGATGGCGGAAGCCGGGTGAGTATAAGTTGATGGCAAAGCAGAGTTTTCTAATCCCGCTTGGTATCTTTGTGGCGTTGATCGTCATTTTGGGTGTGGGCTTTACATTAAACGACCCAAAGCTGCTGCCGTCTGCGAAGATTGGTCAGTCGTTTCCTGAATTCTCGCTTCCGGACCTTAAGAACCCAGAGCAACAGCGGTCTCAGGATGAAATCAAAGGTCCAGCACTGGTGAACGTGTGGGCCACCTGGTGCCCAACCTGCTATGCCGAGCACGAGGCCCTGAAAGTGATCGAGCAGACCGGGGTTAGGATCTTTGGTGTTAATTATGCCGACGATGCCGATGCTGCGCGTCGTTTCCTTGACGAGCGAGGGGACCCCTATGTGCTGAACATCCTTGATACAGAGGGGCGTCTAGCGATCGATCTCGGGGTTTATGGTGCGCCCGAGACCTTCGTAATTGATGCGGCGGGTGACATCCAGTACCGGCACGTAGGTGCCGTAGACGCCCGGGTATGGCGGGACACCCTAGGTCCGTTAATTGCTGCCCTAGATGGGGTCGGAAGCAGGGTGCAGGGAGACCGATGACCTTCATGCAGTGGCTGCTTTTTGCGATGCTAGTTGGTTTCCTGTCGGTGAGTGCTGCAAACACCGTAGAGGGACTGTCTTTTCCTGATCAAGAAACACGAGAGCGTTACAACGGGTTGATCGACGAACTCCGTTGCCCGCAGTGCTTGAACACTAACCTCGCGGGCTCTGACGCCATGATTGCCATGAATCTCCGCCGAGAGGTTCATCGCATGGTACTCGAAGGAACGAGCAACGATGAGATCAAGCAGTTTATGTTTGAGCGCTATGGTGACTTTATCTTGTACCAACCAAGGCTCATGCCCTCGACGTTAGTGTTGTGGCTCGCTCCGGGATTGATCTTGGTCATGGGATTATGGGTCTGGATCAAAATGGGCAAGCTAACCCGAGCTCGAGCAGACCTTCCATCAGATGGCAATGATTTGAGCGGCAACGAGGCGCCGCCACTGCTTAGCGGAGAGGACATCGCGGACGTTGAACGGCTCCTTGGAGATACTGAACCGAGAGCTCGACCGTGATCGCGATCGTCATCATGATCGCTATTGTTGCTGTCAGCATAGCGTTGATGGCAATGGGTCATTACCGGCATCGAACGCTGTCCTTTCGCGATGATACCAATGAGAGTAACCGTCGGTTTCATCGTGCGCGACTGGAAGAAATCCCCGATCTGGTCTCCAGTGGACTGATTCATTCAGATCAATTAACGGCCATTGAATCCGAATCGAAACACGACTTGTTAAGTGATATGCGTGGTAGCGAGGCAGCGCCAGCCTCGCAAATCACATTGGTTGGGCGGCATCGAGGTGGTCTGCTTGCAGCGCTTTTGGTTGGCGTGGCTGCAGTGGGTCTATACGCAGATTTTGGTGCCTCCATGGGTCGCGTCCAAGAGGTGACATGGACGGAGGCACTAGAAGCGCTCGACCTCTCCCGTGCGGCGGATGTTGAAAATGCTTACGAGCTCATGAAACAGTGGCGCGACGCTAATCCTGGTGACGAGGCCGTTCAAATGTTCTCGGCTGAACTTGCGCTCAATCTTGGTCGATATCGGGAGGCGGCAGACAGTCTCTCAGCGCTAAGTATCGCTTATCCGATGGACAGGAGGTTGACTGTTCAAAGTTTGGAGGCGCGGTACTTGGCTGACAATCGAGTCATGTCAGCCGCTCTTAAAGCGGATTTTGATGATGCGCTGTCTCGTTATCCAAACGAGATCGGGCTGCTAGAGATTGCAGGAATGGAAGCTCACAAGGCCGGAGATGTAGGAACGGCTTTAGGACTCTTCAGACGAGCTGCGGAAGTGGCGAGTGGCCCTAGACGGAACATGATTGAGCAGGTTGTTCAGGTCCTCGCATCCGGCGCAGATATTGAGTCCTTAGCGGCTCCTGATGGAACCGAGCCGGAAGCGGGCAGCCCAAACCAGCAGCCCGTTATTGAAGTCACGGTCGATTTGACGAGTGACATTGCCCTGCCAAAACAATCTCGCCTATTTGTGTTCGCACGGGCGATTAATGGTCCGCCCATGCCACTTGCAGTCGTGCGTGCCGAGCCAACAATAGGGCGGTCGGTCTATCGATTAGATGACAGCTTAGCCATGATGCCATCGCTCACGCTGAGTCAGTTCCCAGAGGTGGAACTGGTCGCGAGGTGGTCTCGGTCTGGACAAATCGTCGACGATGGCAATAACACCGAAACCATTCTGAGTAGCGTTACGGTTGAGCCCGGATTGAAACGCGTCAACCTCAGCCTCCACATTGAGTGAGAGTGCGAATCAAATGATCAGCATTGAAGCGCTTGGCGCTAAAGCTTGAGTGGCTTTGCCTCGCAGCGTTCGAAAGACGCCATACTCGACGCGCGGAGCAGGCGGAGAGAGTTAACATGCTGCAGATAAATCGGCGCTAGAAAGATGGTCAGAACCTCTCCTTGGATTCTCCTGACTCGCTGTTTCGTGTTGAGCCTAGCAATGAGCGCGGCGGTCTCGTTCGCTTGCCCGACGGGCCCCTTTGTTCGGTCTGAAATAGAAAGTAGAACAGAGGCACTCCCCGGCGCCGCCGCAACGATTGTTTGTAGTAACGGCAGCTCTTGGACCGGCGTCTACGGAGAAGCAGCACTTGGATCTGGTCGTCCTATTGCCGCAGATAGCGTGTTTCAGATTGCGAGTGTTTCAAAAACCTTTGCTGGAGTGGCGCTGGCACTTGCTCAAAGTGAGGGGTTACTCCAGCTCGACGAGCCTTTGTACCAGACCTTACCGACCGCGAGGATTGGCCAAGGGGGGGCGGGCAAAGCGATCAATTTAATGCACCTGGCTTCCCAGAGCTCGGGCTTGCTGCCTCACAGCTACACGAATTTCATCGAAGAGCGGTCGGACTACGATTCGATGATCAAAAAGCTTCGGCATGCGCCATTCATTTGTCGGCCAGGCGCGTGTTACAGCTATCAGAATGTGGCTTTCAGTTTGATCGGCGATGCGATCGAGCGGCGGAGCGAGATCACTTATCAGGCCTTTGTGGAGAAAAAAATTTTCTCACCACTGGGCATGCAAGATGCTTGGTTGGGCAAGAAGGCACCACCTGGCCGCGAGTTGGTTTCCCCTCATGTGCGTACCAAGGCCGGTTGGCGAGCTGCTCGGCCCAACAATCAGTACTACAAAGTACTCCCCGCAGCGGGTGTGAACGCATCGATTGCTGACATGAAGCGTTGGCTCGAGGCGCTGCTTGGATTGACCCCGTTGCTTTCTCCGGAGCTGCTCGAACAGATTGGACGTAAGCAAGTCGACTATAAAGCGCACCAGGGCCATTATCCGCGCTCAGCGCCGCTCTCAGAGACTGGTTATGCCATGGGCTTTAGGACGTTTGCTTATCGCCAAGTGCCTGGGTTTTTGCATCATGGGGGTTATATCAGAGGGATGCGATCAGAAATGATCCTTCATCCTCCAACAGGAATGGGTTTGGCGTTTTTGACTAACTCCGAGCCCGATCGCTTGAATCGTTTGAGCTTGGCCTTTGCGGATTGGGTGGTGGATCAAGCGTTAATCCGCGCCGACTAGTGCGTGGGGGGACGGAATGAAACATGCGCCTTCGAGCTCGCCAGAAGGCTCACGCTTTAAGAGCTGAGGTAAAGCAAAGAAAGCGGGTGACACGTCATTGGCGCGAACTCGGTTTCGCGGGTACGTCTCGGTCAATTCGTTGATGATGTCTTCGGGCATGGTCGACATGATGGTGACCATCTCTGAGCCAGAGATATCGATGCGCGGTGCGTGAGCGGCATCGTGCATTGACATGCCTGCGTCGATCATGTAGCTAACGAGCTGGAAAACGGAGGGGAAGATTTTCCGGCCGCCGCATGCGCCTAACGCTGCCCAGCTGCCGTCCTCAAGTCGCAAGAGCGTAGGACACATATTACAGAGCGGTTTACGACCGGGCGCGACGCTGTTGGGGTGCCCGGGTCTCGGGTCAAACCACATCATGCCGTTATTGAGCACGAAACCCAGTTGAGGGGATGCAATGCGAGATCCAAATGCCGACATGATGGTCTGAGTGAGCGAAACCACATTGCCTTCGCCGTCCGCGACGCAGATATGCGTGGTAGCGCCAGCAGTCGCGGCGGCGCCCATGTGTGTGAGTCGATGCGCGTAGCTCTCACTGAGAGCGTTTGCGATTGCTAGCACGTGTTGAGCACCCATGGGCGCCATCTCAGCGGTAAACTGACTTTCTAGGACGGACAGGGCATCGAGCAGACTCGGGCCTGCAGTTAAGGCACCTGCTGTGAATACTTGGTGCCCACGGTACCTGCCAATCACTGGTTCAGTGAGAGAAGCAGTGACCGACTCCAAATCTTCCATTGTTAGGATCGCGCCTTGGTCTTTGAGATCAGCGATCAATAGGCGGGCTTGGTCTCCGAGAAATAAGGGCTTTGCGCCTTCTTGCGCAAACGCTTCAAGCGTGTCGTACAGGCCGGGTAAAGGGTGATGTTGAGGGGCGCCATCCAGATTGGGGGTGGGAGGCAGTCCGTCATCAAGGTAAAGCGCTGCCGCCGACGGATACTGCCGTAGTCCCCGGGCGGCCTGATTAATCTTTGATGTGCTATACCAGTCGATCGGTAAACCCTTGTTCGCCTGCTCAGTCGCTTGGCGGGCGAGTTCTCCAAGGCCCATGGTGGCAAATTGCCGATGGGCAAGTTCAATACCTTTGAAGTAACAAGGCACCGCGATCGCCAAAGGACCATGGATATTTTGGTCTCCCTGCACGGCGGGCCAGTTGAATGCATCACTCGAGTTGGTACCGCTGTCAGCGAGCTTAAATAGACCGGGTTCGGCGGCAAGGGGTGCCTGCATGCCAAAATCGATTTGGTACACCCGCTCTTCGGTCGCCTGATAGGTCAAGAGGTAGCCACCCCCCCCAAATCCGCTCATCCACGGTTCGACGACGCCAAGCATTAGGCCAGTCGCAATGGCGGCGTCCATTGCGTTGCCGCCCGCGCGGAGCACCTCTACCCCGGCTTTGGTGGCTAGATGATGTTGTGAGCAAACCATGTGCTGCTTGCCCTTTATAGAAGGCTTACTGATAACCCAATTGGCTGATTCGGTGATGGCGGTCAAAAGGCGGCTCGCTGATGGATTTGAGGCTTGAGCTTAGCACCAAAGGCGAGGATTGAAGGCAGGTAAAGCTGAACAGGATGGAGTAGGGCTCGAATGGAGATTGGCCTTGATGGCTTTCAACTAGCAAGTGGGTCAACGCAATGCAGTCTGCGCGCAGAGCAGGGGCGCTTCATAAGGCTCGCCACGTCACCGCTCTGGACGGACCATTCTTTGCCAAGTCTTCCTTTAATAAGTGGATATCAAAAGGCGCAAAGGCTTGTAGAGGCCAGACGAGTGATCCCCTCGAGAAGCCCTTGCTCGAACTAAAACGGGCAGCAGAGGCAAACTGGACCATATGTTCGTGAATGGTGTCTGACGGGAGGAAACTGACGATGAGGTGGGTAGAAGAGTCCAAAGGCAAAGGAGCCGCGTAGAAGGGCGTGTGCAAGGAAAGCACAGTGAGTGAAAAGGATGTCAATCGCAGGAGTGGTGCAGTGACAAGAAGTTCGTGGGTATCAATGGCTATCGTGTCGGGAATGGCCCTTTGGCTGTTTTCAGGGGATTTTACCGCAGAAACGGCCGGTGCCTCAGAGGCGGTCAGGAGTCCAGGAAGCCCTCCCCAGAAAACACTCGTGCAAGGCATCGAGTCGCGGGCGACCTCAAGAGCGGTAACGCTCGATGTACTTGGTCGAACCGAGGCGAATCGGCAGGTTGAGGTCCGCTCCGAAGTCGCTGGCATCATTACGGAGGTGAATGCAACGAGAGGCCAATACGTCGAGGCCGGAGATGCGCTTTGCAAGATAGCAGTAGACAACCGCTCTGTTCGGTTGCAGGAAGCTGAAGCGGCCTATCAAAGTGCGGCGATTGAGTATCAGGGCGCGAAAGATCTGAGCGAGTCGGGGCTTCAATCAAAAGTCGTTTTGGCCAAACTGAAAGCGGCAGCTGTTCGTTCGAGAGCAACGCTAGAAACAGCACGGCTTGACCTAGCGAAGACGACGATACGCGCGCCCTTCTCAGGATTCATTGAGCGTAGGGCCGTTGAGGTAGGCGACCTTGTCACTGCAGGTACAAGTTGCGCCACGGTTTTAGAAGTCGCCCCATTACTGGTAGTCGGCCAAGTGTCAGAGAAAGAAGTGAGCTGGCTGCAAATCGGGCAGTCCGTTACGGTCGCTATGGGTGAGAGTGGTGGCAAGAGTGTAACGACTGAGGGGGTGATTTCCTTCGTCGCAAGGACGCCAGACCCCGCCACTCGCTCGTATCGAGTGGAGGCCCGCCTTGAGAATTTAAGCGGGGCGTCAAGAGTTGGAGTGACTGCACGGATGAGTGTGCCAGTCGCGAAGGAGATGGCGCACCTTATTTCCCCAGCATCATTGACCCTGAACGCCGACGGTGAAATCGGTGTCAAAACGGTGCTGGACGGCGGGCTCGTATCTTTCGTGCCAGTTAGCACGGTTGGCGAAGAGACGAGAGGGCTGTGGGTGACCGGCCTTCCTGGAACGGCCGTTGTCATTACGGTGGGTCACCAGGAAGTCGTGCCAGGGCAGGTCGTAGATGTCCGAATAGCTGAAGGTGCGGTCTAACCACTCCCCGAAGGCTCTCTCACCAGAATTTTGATTGATCGAAGCTAATAAATGAAGTGAGGGCGAAGTAATGTCGTTTTTGGACGCCGTAGTTGCACGTGAACGCACGGTGCTAACGCTCCTAGCCGGGATCATGCTCGCTGGCATTTCCTCCTATCTGTCTATACCTATCGAGTCGGATCCAGATGTCTCTGTTCCCATTATCGTCGTGGTGGTTCCCCACGAGGGGATATCGCCTGAGGATAGCGAGCGCCTGTTGATCCGGCCCCTGGAAGTTGAGCTTAAGTCGGTCGAGGGTATCGAAGAACTCAATGCATACGCGGCCGAAGGTCAGGGCACATTGGTAATCGAGTTCGACTCGACTTTTGAGCCTGATCAGGCCATGACCGATGTGCGTGAGGCAGTGGATAGAGCCAAGGTTAAGCTTCCTCAGACGGCAGAAGAACCCATCCTGAACGAAATCTCCGCATCCGATTTCCCAATCATCACCGTCGGCATTGCCGGTGAGGGGGTCGATGAACGAACGATCTATCGGAGCGCTGAACGGTTGCGAACAGAGATCGAGGGGGTGCCTGGCGTACTGGAAGCCAAACTCACGGGTGCTAGAGAGGAAGTACTAGAGGCGACTATCGACCCCGAGCAACTGCAGCGGCTAGGTCTCTCTACCGATGACTTGCTTCAGGCGCTCGCAAGAAATAACCGCTTAATCGCAGCGGGCAGCGTCGATACTGGCCGCGGCCGATTTGCCATTAAAATTCCCAGCGTCATTGATACCGCTGAGGACGTCCTTTCAGTTCCCCTTATTGCCACCTCTGAGGGCGTTGTTTCAGTTCGGGACGTGGTGACACTGCGCAGAACCTTCAAGGATCCCACAGGATTTACTCGAGCGAATGGCGCACAGGCCATGGCGATTGAGGTCAGCAAGCGAAGCGGGACGAGTCTGATCGGTGTTATTGATCGGGTGAAGGAAGTGGTGGCCTCTGAGCAGAAAAGACTCCCTCAAGCGCTTCGGATCAGTTACATCGCAGACCAAGCACCAGAGACTCGCAGTCAAATCTCGACGCTTCAAGGCAATATCTCAACGGCGATGTTTCTAGTGCTCACTGTGGTGGTTGCAGCCGTGGGTGTGAAGTCAGGCCTCTTGGTCGCGTTTGGTATCCCGTTTTCATTCCTCTTTGCGTTCATTTTCGTGAACGCGCTGGGTTACACCTACAACTTCATGGTGATGTTTGGAATGCTGCTGGGGCTTGGAATGCTGATCGATGGTGCCATTGTTGTGGTCGAGTTAGCCGATCGGAATATGACCGCTGGACTGAGAGCCAGCCAAGCGTACTTGAAGGCGGCCAAACGCATGTTTTGGCCAATTATTGCTTCGGTCGGGACAACGCTTGCAGCATTTTTACCGCTGATGCTTTGGCCCGGTGTAACTGGCCAGTTCATGCGGTACTTGCCCGTGACGGTATTCGCTGTTCTGGCTGGCTCTCTTTTATATGCGCTGGTTTTCGCTCCCGTGCTCGGCGGCATTATTCGACCTCGGGCGGAGCGGCGCCAAGACCCACTGCAGGCGGCAGATAAAGGACAAGACTACGGGAGCTTGCCTGGTATCTTGGGAGGATATGGTCGACTTCTATCGTTCAGTACGCGGCATCCGCTCGGTGTGCTCGCCGTGACGGTTGTGACCCTTTATCTCATCGTGAGGGCTTACGGCTCCTCAGGCTTGGGCGCGCAGTTCTTTGTGGACGTTGAGCCGAGCTTTACGGGTGTGGCGGTGGCTGCGAAGGGGAATTTCTCTGCGGAGGAAATTCGAGAGCTTGTGACCAGTGTCGAACGGCGCGTAGTCGAGGCTGGAGAGGTAGAGAGTATCTATACCTCGGCAGGCAACGGGAATGCTATATCGGCAGGGAGCGGACGTAGCGGCGACCAGATTGGGTCGATGTTCATTGAGTTGACTGATCGACAAGCGCGAGACCAGGACGGATGGGCAGTCGTTGAAGGCTTTCGCGAGGCGATTGCACGTATGCCTGGGCTTCGGGCTGAAATTCAAAAGCAAGAACGTGGTCCCCCCGTTGGGAAAGACATCCAGCTTCAGCTGCAGGCTGAGGATTTGACTGTGCTTGCGAGCGAAACCAGGCGGATACGCGCTTATTTGGAGTCAAGAGCAACGCTGAGAGACGTCGATGATACGGCACCTGTCCCTGCCATTGAGTGGGAAATGACAGTTGATCGGGAAAAAGCGGCAATGATGGGCGCAGATGTCGCTAGCGTCGGCTCGAGTGTGCAGCTGATGACCAACGGAGTGCTGATTGGGCGATTTCGGCCTGATGACGCTGAGGACGAAATCGATATTCGGCTGAGATATCCTGAGTCGGCCCGAGGTTTTTCCAAATTGGACGAACTGCGAGTGGCAACCCGAGAGGGACAAAGCCCGATTAGTAGTTTCGTGACCAGAGAGGCGCGGCCTAAGGTCAGCACGATTTTTCGGCAGGACGGTCAGCGGATCATGTACGTGAGAGCGAACGTGGCGCCTGGCGCGCTCGCAGAGCAAGAAGTTGCAGACATTGAGGATTGGCTTCGCGCGACGCCGCTAGCACCCGGTGTGCGGGCAGTTTTCAGAGGAGCGAACGAGGAACAAGCCAAAACCATGCAGTTCATCAGCAGCGCATTCAGTCTAGCGCTGCTGCTCATGGCGCTCTTGCTAGTGACGCAGTTCAACAGTTTTTATCAAGCGCTATTGGTCTTGTCATCGGTACTCATGTCCACGGTTGGCGTGCTGCTTGGCCTGATGATTACCCAAGACCCCTTCAGTGCGATTATGACTGGAGTGGGTATCGTTGCGCTCGCTGGAATCATCGTGAACAACAATATCGTGCTGATCGACACCTTTAATGAAATCAGGGCAAAACATCCGGACTGGACATTGGCTCAAGTTGCAACGCATACCGGCTGCTTGAGACTTCGGCCAGTTTTTCTGACTACCTTCACGACTGGGTTAGGTCTGTTGCCCATGGCAATGGGCGTATCGATCGATTTGATCGGTCGAACCATTGAAGTAGGTGGACCGATCGCGTCTTTTTGGACGCAGTTAGCGTCGGCCATCGTATCTGGACTTGCCTTCGCGACACTTTTAACCCTTATTGTGACGCCTGCCATGCTTGCGCTTCCAGACTCACTTCGCTTGATCAAGCGCCGAATCGTAGCCTGGCAAGGCTGGCAATGGAGTAGGCGCGGCGCGAGTGCGGCGTGATGCTCCAATCGGGTGACTGAACGGCTTTGCCGGCATCGAAACATCCGATTCAGGGAAAGACGGTCAGTAGTCTGACCCAACGCTCGATTCCATGGGGCGCTCGTCTCGCGCTGAGCGGCCGTCACTTGCCACTCAAGGCCAACCGCTCTTCATCAGTATCCTCAAACGAAATGCATCGTGCGCATGCTAAGGTTTGGCAGTGAGAGAAGTGCAGGTAACATTCGGCGACGGATCATGGATAGCGCACCGCTTTTGGCAGCGTTTAGTGCCCTGAAGTGCTGTCAACACTGCGAAGCCAGCGGTCAACTGATCGTCAAAAATCTGGTTGAAAGGGCTCGCTTGTAGCGATTGGAAAATACTGTACCTAGCTTTCTCTAGGGCGAAAAAAAGGTTGGGTGAGAGGATGGCGCTCTATGCGCTTGAATCATGGTTCGATGGACGAGGTCGGGAAAATGAAAGAATTTGATGTTGTGGTGTGGGGAGCGACAGGGTTCACCGGACGGTTGGTGGCTGAATATCTCGCCGAAACATACGGTACCGAGATGGATCAGTTGTCTTGGGCAGTGGCTGGCCGGAGTGAGGCGAAGCTCCGATCCGTGGCCGAGGAGTTCGGATTCTCGGACGTGCCGCGTCTCGTCGCCGACAGCATGGATGAGGCAAGCGTTCGAGCAATGGCAGAGCGTACGAGGGTGGTTTGTACGACTGTTGGGCCTTACGCATTATACGGCGAGCTGCTTGTCAAAATTTGTGCCGAGCTGGGTGTGCACTACTGCGATCTCACGGGTGAAGTGCAGTGGATGCGCGATATGATCGAGGCCTACCACCCGACGGCGGAAGCGAGCGGCGCGAAAATTGTTCATACCTGCGGGTTCGATAGTCTCCCTTCTGACTTGGGTGTGCATTTTTTACAAAAGGCGTTTTTGGATCGGTTTTCCAGCACGGCCAATGAGGTTCATTACCGGATGATGGGCGCGAAAGGTGGCGCGAGCGGAGGGACCATTGCCAGCATGCTGAACATGCTTGAGCAATCCGCCGTCGACCCGTCACTCGCCGACATGTTGGCCGATGATTACAGTCTCAATCCCCCTAACAGCCCGCGCGGACCCGATATGCCAGGCGATGACGCGTTTTATTTTGACGAGCGTTTGAAGCGCTGGGTGTCGCCTTTTGTGATGGCTGCCATCAATACCCGCGTAGTGCGGCGTACGCATGCCTTAAAGCAATATCCCTACGGAGACCAATTTCGATATCAAGAGGGTACGGATTGTGGGCCAGGTATTACAGGCTATGCCAAGGGGTTGTCCTCTGTTGTGCTAGGAAAATTGGGCATGGGGTTTGTTGCGACTCGCATCGGACGTCGTCTAATCACGCCTCTCCTGCCGAAGCCTGGGGAGGGTCCTGACGCAAAGACGCGCGAGGAGGGGTACTTCAAGGTCAGATTGCATGGCGAAAACGGGGATAACCGATTGACGGTTGAAGTTACTGGCGATCGAGATCCAGGCTATGGTTCAACGGCAAAAATGATCGCAGAAGCAGCAGTCTGTCTTGCTAAAGATGAGTTGCCGAGTGAGGGGGGGGTGCTCACTCCAGCCTTTTGTATGGGCGACGCATTGATAGCGCGCCTGACCCGAAGCGCTGGCCTACAATTTACGGAAATCGCTTAATTCAGGCGAAACCGTATTGAAGCCATAGTGCTTAGGTTATGATTGAGCGAAGCCATCAACAAACTTGAGCATGACCTCGCCCTTTATCCACCTCCGGGTTCATTCAGAATACTCGCTGATAGACGGTACGGTCCGGGTCAAACCGCTCGTTAAAGCGGCGCAAGCAATGGCAATGCCGGCGGTTGCCATCACGGATCACGCTAACCTTTTTGCGCTTGTTAAGTTTTATAAGGCCGCACTGGCAGAGGGAATCAAGCCAATTGCCGGGTGCGACGTGTATGTCTCCGATCCAGCGTCCGATGCGGCGCCCGCATTACTCGTTTTGCTGGCACAAAACGAAGCCGGATACCGAAAATTAGGACAGCTTTTGTCTAAGGCCTACGATCGACCCCGAATCGGTGATCGTGTGGTATTCGACATCAACTGGCTGATGCATGACAACGAGGGATTAATCGCGCTCTCGGGTGCGGCGGAGGGCGATGTCGGGCGAGCGATCATCAATGGGCACCCCGAGACAGCGATAATATTTGCGAGGCGATGGGCCGAGGCTTTCCCAGGTCGGTACTACCTTGAGCTACAGCGTCTCGGCCGGGCTTATGACGATCTACACGTGAATGGCGCACTTAGCATCGCCTCTGATCTCGATCTGCCAGTTGTCGCAACCAACGATGTGCGATTTATCGAAGAGGAAGATTACGAAGCGCATGAGGTGCGAGTCTGCATCCATGAGGGTAGAACACTAGATGACCCAAGACGCGAGCAGCGCTATACGCCAGAGCAGTATTTGAAGACATCAGAACAAATGGCGGAGCGTTTCTCAGATCTACCGGAGGCCATCGACAATAGTTGGAATATCGCAATCAGATGCTCCCTAGGAATGACCCTAGGTGAGTCGTTTCTGCCCGAGTATCCGGTTCCAGAGGGAATGACCATGGCAAGTTTCTTGTCGGCGACGGCTGACGAGGGGCTTGCGATGCGATTTGATCAAATGCGCGCTAGCGGTGTCGATGTCAATGACGCAATGGATACTCGATATCGGGAGCGCTTGGCCTTTGAACTTGGCGTCATTAACTCCATGGGATTCCCAGGTTATTTCCTGATCGTTATGGAGTTCATTCAATGGGCTAAAGATCACGATATCCCTGTTGGGCCTGGACGTGGATCGGGAGCAGGGTCTCTCGTCGCCTTCGTCCTCGAGATCACGGATGTGGACCCGCTCGAGTACGACTTGCTGTTCGAGCGATTTTTGAACCCCGAACGCGTTTCGCTACCAGACTTTGACATTGACTTTTGCATGGATGGTCGCGACCGAGTCATCCAGCATGTGACAGAGCGATACGGCGCAGACGCGGTATCGCAGATTATTACGTTTGGCACCATGGCGGCGAAAGCGGTGGTTCGTGACGTAGCGAGGGTACAAGGTAAGCCCTATGGGCTAGCCGACAAGCTCTCCAAACTCATCCCTTTCGAACCTGGCATGACACTCCAAAAAGCATTGGAGGACGAGCCGCAACTCGGTGAATTCATCGACAGCAGTGATGAAGCGCAAGAAATCATGGATATGGCCTTTCGTCTTGAAGGGCTAGCCCGAAACGTTGGACGTCATGCAGGCGGCGTTGTTATCGCCCCTACGGTGCTCACTGATTTCTCGCCCACCTATCGAGATCAACCTGAGGGCGGGTTGATGACTCAGTACGACATGACAGATGTTGAGCAGGCAGGCCTCGTTAAATTCGATTTCCTCGGGCTGCGAACCCTGACGATCATTGATCAAGCGGTCAAGAGCATTAACGCAAGGCGTGGTGAAAGCGCTGAGTCTCCAATCGATATCAATGCGCTCAATCTTGAAGATCCTGAGATTTATCAAGATCTGAAGGCGGCAAAAACAACAGCAGTCTTCCAGCTCGAGTCTCGGGGTATGAAAGATCTAATGAAACGTGTGGCACCAAGCCGTTTCGCGGATATCGTTGCGTTGGTGGCATTGTTTCGACCCGGACCGCTTCAGCTCGCTGATGATTTTATTCGTCGAAAACATGGTCTGGACGAAGTGGATTATTTGCACCCATCGCTGCAGCACGTATTGGCTGACACCTACGGCGTGATGCTCTACCAAGAACAGGTCATGCAAATCGCACAGATCTTAGCCGGGTACTCGCTGGCCGATGCCGATTTGTTGAGGCGGGCTATGGGTAAGAAAAAGCCTGAGGAGATGGCCAAGCAGCGAGAGGTGTTCTTAGCAGGGGCGCTGAAAAACGATGTAGATGAGCGGCAAGCCGGTCACATTTTTGATCTGATGGAGAAGTTCGCGGGGTATGGTTTCAATAAACCTCACTCAGTGTGTTATGCGCTGCTCGCTTATCAGACGGCGTGGCTGAAACATTACTATCCGGCTGATTTCATGGCGGCTGTGATGTCATCGGATATGCAAAATACCGACAAGATCGTTATCAATATTGAAGAGAGTCGGGAGCTCGGTTTAACCATTGCCCCGCCTGATGTGAATCAGGGGACCTACCGCTTTGTTGCAAGTGAGCCGCGGACCGTTGTGTATGGATTGGGTGCCGTGAAGGGGTTGGGAGAGGGCGCGATTCAGAATTTAGTTGAAGAGCGAGACAAGGCGGGTGGCTTTGACGATCTTTTTGATTTGTGCCGAAGAATCGACACTCGTCGCCTCAATAAGCGCGCACTGGAGGCCCTCGTTGGAGCGGGCGCGCTTGATTCACTAGTGACTGACGATGAATTAAAGGCGATGCCGGCTGCCGATCAAACGGATCAAACGCGGGCCTATCTCGATGCGCATCTAGAACAAGCGGTACAAGTTGCAGAGCAGGAGTCAAGGAATGCAGAAGGGGGCTTGTCTGATTTGTTCGGTGACTTAGCGGTTGATGCGAAGCACCAGCGTGATAATTCGGCGCTGGGCAATGTCCAACCCCTCTCAATGCAAAAGCGCCTCAGCCGAGAAAAAGATGCGCTCGGTCTCTACCTCACCGGGCATCCCATCGACGTGTACAGAGAAGAAATGCGCCACTTAGCGGGCTCACGGATTTCTGAACTTCGGCCGAGAGACGGAGAGCAGCGCTTTGCTGGCTGGGTCATTGGGGTTAGAAGCCTGAAGACTCAGCGAGGCAACATTGTGTTTGTCACACTCGATGATCGCTCTGGGCGGATCGAAGTCAGTGTGTCTGGAGATACGCTTGAGCGCGGCCGTGACAAGTTGGTGAAAGATTCTCTGTTGGTGGTCAGTGGGCAGGTATCTCACGATGAATACTCCGGTGGCGTGCGGGTAAGAGCTAGTCAACTCATGACGCTCACTGAGGCGCGGGGGCGAGCCATACAAGGGGTCAGCGTGTCTTTAATGCCGGATCGAATTGAAGAGAGTTTTGCTGGCGACCTGGCTAATCTGTTGGCGCCGTATCAGCAAAGCGGAGTGGCAACCTGTCCCGTGTTTATTGAATACGAAGCCCAAACGGCAGCCGCGCGACTCCGACTCGATGATGCTTGGAGCGTTGTTCCGAATGACGAATTAATCGCCGAGCTCCGCCAGTTCTTTGGTCGCGATCAAGTCCGACTCGATTATGACTGGCAGTCGGCCGCGTCCTGACTGGGCCGCCAGCGCGCTGGCGGACAGTGAATCCGTTCTTTTTGGTCAGGGTGTTCATCGTTGGGTAGTGGGTTTTAGTGGGGGCGTTGATTCGACGGCACTGCTTCACTGGCTAAGTCACTTGTCTGATCGTCTGCCAATACTGGCATTGCATGTCAATCATCAGCTTGATCCGGACGCGCATTATTGGGCAGAGGCAGCCGCTAACTTCAGTGCGTCGCTCGGGATCGACTATCGGATGGTGTCGGTTGACGTAGCCTCGGGAGGCTCCGTTGAAGCAGCAGCGAGAGCCGCCCGCTACGCAGCTTTTGAGGCGGTTTTGGGACCAGGTGATTTGTTGATCCTGGGACATCACGCAGATGATCAGGTTGAAACGGTCGTGATGAATATGTTGCGTGGCAGCGAGCGTCCAGGACTCCAAGGCATGCCGAGTGACCGTGTCGTCGGGCAAGCATCCTTGGTGCGGCCTTTTTTGAAGGTTGAGCGCGCGAGGCTTATTGCATACGCCGAATCCCATGGACTTGAATGGATTGAAGATCCAAGTAATGCGAGGGTCCAGCATGACCGCAACTTTTTACGACACGACGTTTTACCGACGCTCGACCAGCGATTCCTGGGGTGGCGTCGTCGGATAAAAACGGCGTTGGCTCGAGATGAATCCTTCGGGCAAGCGGTGGATGAGGCCGTTAGCCGGGATCTAGAGGTTTGTCTTGATGGCCTGGGGTTGCGAGTCGACAGGCTTATCAAGCACTCGCACGCTCGGCAACGAATGATTCTTCGAAGATTCCTAGGAGAGCGTTGCCCACAGCAGCCCTCTGGCAGGGCCATCGATGAGTTTTTGGATCAACTGCAGTCAAAAAAAGCGCGAGGACGTGCGGAGCTTTTGGTCGGCGACTGGACGCTGGATAGTGATCGAGGTTGGATTTTCCTCGTGAGTCAAAAAGACGCACCACTTTGGCTGCCAGAGCAGTGGCAAGGTGAGCGATTTCGTCGCAGCGGTAGGCTGCTACTTTGCCAGCACAGCGTTCGAGGCGGACTGCAAAAGCCAATCTCGCAATACAGAATGAGTGCAATGCATCTAGGGCTGAAAATTCAGCGTGGGCATCATCAGGATGTGAGAGAGCTGCTTCGTGCCGCGGGTATCCCTCGCTGGTTGAGGGAGCGATTACCGGTGGTGATGGAAGGAGAATCCGTGGTGATGGTCCCCGCGGTGTTGCCTTGGCTCGAGTATCCACTCGTTGGGGATATTGGCGCCTCCTCGCCAAGCGATGCGGGCTGGGGACTTTCATTGATGATGACAGGCCCGCCCAGTTAGATTACCGGCTAGTAGGTTGGTAGGGGTCGACAGCAGTCGGTAACAGGCGGTAACAGTCGACAGCGAGTAAGGAAAATCGTGCCAAGTTATTGAGCCGGTATCAGTTCAATGTTAGCCTTTAACCCCATCTTGGTTGGCGCCCTGTTGACCGAAAAAAGATGGAATCAATATGACTCGCTTAATCTTTGTCACCGGTGGTGTGGTGTCCTCGCTTGGAAAAGGCATCACTGCGGCGTCGTTAGGTGCGGTCCTCGTGGCTCGGGGACTATCGGTCACCATGCAGAAATTAGACCCCTATATCAACGTTGATCCTGGAACGATGAGCCCGCTTCAGCACGGCGAGGTGTTCGTTACAGCCGATGGTACAGAAACTGATTTGGATCTGGGGCATTACGAGCGTTTTGTGCAGACTGAGATGACGCGCAGGAACAATCTTACGACCGGGAGGATCTACGCAGACGTTATTGCCAAAGAACGGCGAGGAGATTATCTTGGCGCGACCATCCAAGTGATCCCTCATATCACCGACGAAATTAAGTCCAGGATTCTTGATGTTGCCGAGGGCTATGATGTTGCCATCATCGAAATTGGCGGCACGGTGGGCGATATTGAATCTCAACCATTCCTTGAGGCCGCGAGGCAATTACGGTTCGAACTCGGTAGCCGTCAGGCGCTGCTCATGCACCTCACCCTAGTGCCTTACATTGCAACGGCTGGCGAGACCAAAACGAAACCTACGCAGCACTCGGTGAAAGAATTGCGCTCCATTGGGATGCAACCCGACATCTTGATTGTCCGCTCAGACCATGAAGTGCCCCGGTCGGCCAGAGATAAAATCGCACTGTTCACCAACGTTGAGCCTGATGCAGTTATACCGCTTGAGGACGTGCCCTCTATTTATGCCATTCCGGGTGTGTTAGCGGATGAGGGGCTAGACGAGATTGTCGTGCAAAAGCTTGGCTTTGACCTGCCAAAAGCGGACCTTTCCGACTGGCAAGGGGTGTTGGATTCGCAGCTTAACCCGACCTCTAAGATCCACTTGAAGATGGTTGGCAAATATATGGACTTGCTCGACGCGTACAAGTCCTTGAGTGAAGCGCTAACTCATGCAGGGATTCATACGAGTACCGCAGTCGATATTGATTTCGTTGATTCGACTCGGGTCGAGGAAGAAGGCGCTCAGATACTAGCCGGTGCGGATGCAATTTTGGTTCCCGGAGGGTTTGGGGGACGAGGATTTGAAGGAAAAATCGCGGCTGCTACTTACGCAAGGGAGCAGCGCATTCCTTATTTAGGGATCTGCTATGGATTACACGCAGCTATCAGCAGCGCATTCCTTATTTAGGGATCTGCTATGGATTACACGCAGCTATCATTGATATTGCGAGAAATTGCGCGGATCTAACGGGCGCGAATAGTACCGAGGTCGATCCTGAGACGCCGCATCCGATTATCGGGTTGATCACTGAGTGGAAGACCGCTGAGGGTCACATCGAGACCCGATCAGATGATTCAGACCTAGGCGGGACCATGCGAATGGGAGAGCAAGCATGCCTCTTGAAGGAAGGCTCAGTGTCACGTGAAGTCTATGGTCAATCTTCTGTAAAAGAACGCCATCGACACCGGTACGAGGTGAACCCCAACTATATCGAAGCGCTCGAGGCATCCGGCATGCTCGTGGCGGGCCGCTCAATGGATGAGTCTTTGGTCGAAATGATCGAGTTTAAAGATCATCCATGGTTTGTTGCGTGTCAGTTTCACCCCGAATTCACGTCAACGCCGCGCGGAGGCCATCCGCTTTTCAAGGCATTTATCGTAGCTGCGTTGAATCACTGTCAGTCTGCGAAGACCCTCGAGCAAGCGTAGAGACTTGGGCTAACGATTGCAGGCGAACTGCGCGGCCGTGGAGGGCTAGCATATGATCAAGAAGATGGACCTATGCGGCTACTCTGTCTCGTCGGACTCGCCTTTTTTTCTAATCGCTGGGCCGTGCGTGATCGAGTCTGAAGCAATGGCAATGAAAACGGCCGAGGCGCTCAAGGAGATCGCTGAGTCGCTTGGAATATTTTTGGTCTATAAGTCCTCATTTGACAAAGCGAACCGCTCGTCTTCCGCGAGTTATCGTGGCCCAGGGTTATCGGCGGGTTTGTCGATCCTAGAAAAAGTGCGTGACACATTTCGCTTGCCTATCATTACGGACGTGCACGAGGACACGCCTTTAAGCGAAGTTGCTGAGGTAGTGTCGATATTGCAAACGCCGGCCTTTCTTTGTCGTCAGACGAACTTCATACAAAACGTCGCTCGACAAGGATTGCCCGTCAACATCAAAAAAGGTCAGTTTTTGGCGCCTTGGGACATGCAGCATGTGGTGGAAAAGGCACGGGCCGCCGGCTCCGACAACGTCATGGTTTGCGAGCGGGGCGCGAGTTTTGGCTACAACAATCTAGTGTCGGATATGCGCTCAATCCCAGTGTTGCGATCAACGGGATGTCCAGTTGTGTTTGATGCAACCCATAGCGTGCAGCTCCCGGGTGGGCAGGGCGAAAAGTCTGGTGGACAACGAGAGATGGTCCCCACGCTGGCGAAAGCGGCCGTCGCTGTGGGCGTACAGGGCTTGTTCATGGAGACGCATCCTAATCCTGATGAGGCGTTGAGCGACGGACCCAATTCTTGGCCATTGGGAGAGCTTCGTGAATTGCTAAAGGTCCTGAAGGATATTGATGGCGTGATAAAATCGTCAGCGTTCTGAGCGAGCAGATAGCGAAGGGCTGAACGCTATAGAACGTCATTGCAAGACGCTGAACAAAAGCGCCAAAAGGGCTAAAACAATGCGCCAACAGACTAGATATAAAGAACAGCCTTAAAGCAGCTGACCCGAAGTTGACTAAAGAAAGCGGTTTAGAAAAAAGCGGTTTAGAAAAAAGTGATTGAAAAATAAAGTAGAGGCCGGGTGTGACTGAAATTGCAGATGTAAGGGCGCGAGAAATTCTTGACTCAAGAGGGAATCCAACCCTTGAGGCGGAAGTTGAGCTGAGTTGTGGCGCGGTAGGGTCGGCCATGGTGCCATCTGGTGCATCGACTGGGTCTCGGGAGGCACTGGAGTTACGCGATCAAGACGCCGGGCGCTATTTGGGGAAAGGGGTCCAGAAAGCAGTTGGCCATGTGAATACCTTGATCAGAGAGCGACTCATGGGGATGAATCCTATTGAGCAGCAAGCCATTGATCGAGCGATGCTTGAGCTAGATGGAACGGACAACAAAGCCGTATTGGGTGCCAATGCCATGCTGGGTGTGTCGCTAGCGGCAGCACACGCGGCGGCTGCAGCATCCGGGGTGAAACTGTACGAGCACCTAGCAAAGCTTGATGAAACGGCCGGCCGGTACAGCATGCCTGTCCCAATGATGAATATCTTAAATGGCGGTGAACACGCGGATAACAATGTCGATATCCAGGAATTCATGATTCAACCGGTAGGCGTTAATTCTTTTGCTGAAGCATTAAGGGCGGGCGCTGAGATTTTTCATGCACTGAAAGCGGTATTGAAAGAAGAGGGCCTTGCTACCGCGGTGGGTGACGAAGGTGGATTTGCGCCGAACCTTGCGAGTAATCGTGCGGCGCTCGAATCGATTGTTGTGGCGATCGAAAAAGCAGGGTACGCCCCTGGCAAAGACATTTACCTTGCCTTAGATTGCGCCGCCTCCGAGTTCTATCTCGATGGGCGGTATGTGTTGAGCGGTGAGGGTCGTGAATTTAGCAGCGAGGAGTTCGTAGGGTATCTTGAAGGCCTGGTATCTGAGTTCCCTATTTTATCTATCGAAGACGGGTTGGATGAGAGTGATTGGGATGGCTGGGCGCTTATGACCGAGCGACTAGGAGATCGAGTCCAGTTGGTGGGTGACGACTTGTTCGTTACCAACCCCAGTATTCTGAAGCGGGGTATTGATAACCATGTAGCCAACGCAATTTTGGTTAAGGTCAATCAAATCGGTACATTGACCGAGACGCTAGAGGCGATTGGAATGGCGCGCGAGGCTAACTATGCGGTGGTGATTTCGCATCGTTCGGGTGAGACGGAAGACACCACGATTGCCGACCTGGCTGTTGCGACGGCGGCGGGGCAGATCAAGACGGGATCGCTCTGCCGATCGGATCGAGTGGCAAAATACAATCGTCTGCTCCGAATCGAAGATTGGTCTGGCGCGAACTACAAAGGCGCCGGTGAGTTTAAATTGATGAATTGATATGGCGATCTTCAAACCCAACAACCTCACTATGATTGCATTGCTGATTGGCATCGCCTATCTGCAAACGCGAATATGGTTCGGCGATGGCAGCTTCGCACACGTATCGGCCTTGCAGTCGCAACTGGATCACCGAATCGAGGACAATGAACTCAAGCGAACCCGCAATCGGCTGCTAAAGGCCGAAATTCTTGATTTGCGTGAGGGCCTGGATGCAGTGGAAGAGAAAGCCAGAGCCGATTTTGGTTTGATTAAGGAAGGCGAGACTTTCTTACTGCTGATTGATCAGTGAAGCGTATTCGATGACAGAATTGCCCAGGATTCATGTTGTCATCCCTGCAGCAGGAATTGGCCTACGGATGGCCGCGAGTCAGCCTAAACAGTATCTAAAACTCTTGGATCGACCCATTTTGCAATGGACGCTCGAGAGACTCGCCGAACTCAATCTAGCCTCAATGACGGTAGCACTTGCGCCAGACGATGAGTGGTTCGACAGCATTCTGAATACGGTTTCCGTGCTGAAGGTCACCGGCGGCGCTAGTCGAGCAGAATCCGTGCTGCGTGCGTTAACTGCGATCGAGAGCAGTGCAACTGATTGGGTGTTAGTACACGATGCGGTGAGGCCGCTCGTGAAGCTCGAGGACATTAAGCGCCTAATCGAGGTAGCTACAAATAATGGGTTTGGAGCGATTCTCGCGCAGCCTGTGACGGAGACGCTAAAAGCCGTGAGCAGCCTCGAAGTGGTTGAGACGCTAGATCGCTCGAGGGTCTGGCGAGCGCAAACTCCACAGATGTTCCCCATGATGCAGCTTCATTCAGCATTGAGCGCGATGCCAGAAGCGACCGACGAGGCGAGTGCGATGGAGGCGGCAGGTCATCGAATCGCTGTTGTTGAAGGAGATGCGAGGAATATTAAAATCACGACGCCCAGTGATATGGCCTACGCCGAATTTTTACTGCGCGAGGAGCAAAGTCAGTGAGAATTGGCCAAGGCGTTGACGTGCATGCTTTTGATCAGATTGGATCAGCTGACTCGGTACGTCTCGGGGGCGTCGATATTCCCCACGACAGACAATTGATTGCGCATTCAGATGGCGATGTCGTGCTACACGCTTTGATGGATGCGTTACTGGGTGCGGCAGCGCTCGGTGATATTGGTCAGCACTTCTCTGATACCGATCCAGCGTATGCCGGTGCAGACTCGATGGCACTTCTCAAGCAGGTTGTACAAATGATTCGGGCCGAGAGCTACGCCATCGGCAACGCGGACATTACGATTGCCGCGGAGCGTCCGAAAATTGCTCCCCATGCAAGTAACATGCGCGAGCGCATTGCTGACGCGCTAGGCGTAGATCAAAACCAAATCAGCATCAAGGCGACAACCACTGAAGGGCTTGGGTTTGTTGGGCGCCGGGAAGGCATTGCCGTCACGGCGGTGGTGTTGCTGGAATGACTTTGATTGACGGTCAAGCGGCAACTGTTCCTCTAGCGATGAATTACGCCTACGCGCCGCTTAATGTAACTGGCAAATACCGCTGTCGATGCGACGATTTCATTGTCGTAGAGCAGAGTCACCCTCCCACACATGAGGGTGAACATGATCATCTCGTGATTGAAAAGCGGGGCTGCAATACGGAGTGGGTTGCCCGTTGTCTTGCTGACTATGCTGGTGTGCCGCCTATGGCGGTGGGATACGCAGGAAGAAAAGATAGACATGCAGTAACAACGCAAGCATTTACGGTTAGGCCATCGGCGCTGGAACAAACTGACTGGTCGGGTCTCAAGACCCCAGGGTTTGTCATTAAGGCGCACACGAAAACTCGGAAAAAATTGCGGCCCGGCGACCATCACGGAAACCGGTTTACTCTGGTCCTGAGGGAAGTCACCGGCGACCTTTCCGCTCGATTTGAAAAGATAGCGAGTGAGGGGTTTCCAAATTACTTCGGGCCCCAACGGTTCGGACGCGGAGCAACGAACCTCATGGCGGTGGATAGCCTTTTTGAAGGACGAAGCGTGCAGCGTCGCGAGCGTTCATTTTTGTTGTCCGTTGCCCGAGCGCAATTGTTCAATGAGTATCTATCCCGCAACCTAGAAACCCTGGGCTGGGAGCATGTGAGTGCCACGGACGTAGGGCCACTATATGGCCGCTCAAGAGATCCCCAGCTTGGTGAGTCGGCGTTAGATGAGCGATCTAGACAGTGGCTGCTCGGCCTCGCACGTTTCAAAGTATCAGCGTCTTTCCGTGCGATGCGGGTGGTTCCAGACGCGGTTAGTTGGGAGCAAATCTCGGAGGAGCAGTGGCGATTAGATTTTGCGTTGCCTCCGGGCAGCTATGCGACCTCACTGCTTCGTGAACTGCTGGATGCAATCGAGGGTGAAGGTAGTGAGTGACTCTCGGCACCAAGGAATAGGGATGACGTCCCAGCGAACGCGGAACCGGTTGATTGATCGGTTGCGGGAGCAAGGAATACGCAATGAAGAAGTGTTGAGGGTGATCGCAGAAACCCCACGGCACCTATTCGTTGACGAGGCGTTATCTCACCGTGCCTATGAAGATACCGCGTTACCTATTGGACATGGTCAAACGATCAGCCAGCCGTATATCGTTGCACGAATGACTGAGTTGCTTATCGAGGACAATAGGCCGTCTCGAGTGCTTGAGTTAGGGACGGGATCCGGTTATCAAACAGCTGTGCTTGCGCGGATTGTGAGTGAGGTGTTTACCGTTGAGCGGATTGCTGCGCTGCTCGATCAAGCCCAGAGACGTTTTAGAACACTCGGTTTAAAATCGATTCGTCATCGCCACGACGATGGGCACATCGGTTGGGCAGATCGAGGTCCTTTTGATGGCATTTTGTGCACTGCATCGCCCACAGAGATTCCGCTGCCGCTGATTGATCAATTGTCCATGGGTGGACGCTTAGTGATTCCGGTCGGGCGAGAAGAGCAGTCCCTGCACGTGATCACTCGAACGGAAGAGGGGTATGACGAGGTGGTGGTCGAACCTGTTCGATTTGTTCCTTTACTGGGCGGCCGAAAATGAAACCTCTCAACCCAACCAGAACCGCTGTAGTGGGAATGTTGATGGGCATTGCGGAGGTCATCCCTGGTGTCTCGGGTGGTACGATCGCTTTCCTTAGCGGCTTGTATTGGCGCCTCTTATCTGCGCTTGCGTCAATACCCTCGGTGATTCGATCTTTTTTGTCGACCAGGTCGATTGCGCGCGCATGGCGCGAGGCGGACGCTTCATTTTTGCTCCTGCTTTTCGGGATGATGACGCTAACGGCAGTACTGGTTTCTGGACTGATCCGTTCTGCGTTGGAAAGTTATCCGGTTCATCTGTGGTCTTTATTCACTGGGATGATCTGGGTATCTGCGATGATCATGTTGGCAGGCGAATCGGGCCGCAGTCGATTAACCATCCTCTGGGTGGCTGCCGGCGTCACGATGAGCGTCATTGCGCAAGTTGGTCTTGCCGCACAATTGAGCACCCATCCCGTTGCCTTAATGATTGCAGGAGCGATCGCGGTGAGTGCTTGGGTGCTGCCTGGTATCTCTGGAAGTTTGATTCTGCTGCTCCTTGGGTTGTACCCCACGGTCATTGTGGCGCTGTCAACGCTGGACGCTCGGGTCCTTGCACCCCTTGGTCTCGGCTGCGTGGTTGGTCTGTTGGCTTTTGCCAATTGGTTAAAGCGTGTTTATGCCCGATTTAGATTAGAAACGGTTTGCTTTTTGTCGGGGGTGCTCTTGGGGTCATTGGTCAGGCTTTGGCCTTGGCAATCTGTCCAAAGTTATCAGTTCAGAGAAACGGGAGAGCCGATTCCTATTGTGCAGTGGCCCGTTTCCCCTTGGGAATATGAAAGTCTCACTGGGCAGGAGGCACACCTCGGTGCAGCGATTGCATTGGCTTTAATCGGCGGGGCAGTTGTCTGGGGTTTGCATCAATGGTCTGCGGTGGGTAGCGTAGCAGACGATGAAGGGCGTTAAATCGATCATGAGCTGGCCGGCGGCAGGTTTAATTATTGTAGTCCTCTTGGGCCTAGTGGGCTGTCAAAGCACTCCACCGCCTGCGCCGGTGAGTATGATCGGAGAACGAGGCAAGACGCATGTTGTGCGACGAGGTGAGACGCTCTATGCCATTGCTTGGAGGTATGGGCTCGACTATCGCGCGCTTGCTAGAAGTAATGGGATTTCCAAGCCATATACCATTTATGTTGGGCAGCGACTAAGGCTCGCGTCGACAGCGAAGTCGGCGAAGCGGTCCTCGAAAGGCGCAGCGACGCCACGGGTCGCAAAGACGCCCGCTCGTGCGGTATACAAAGAAAAGCCTGTATCGAAACCGGCCCCGCCTCCCGTTCCTAGTCGTTTGTCTTGGCAGTGGCCCATTGAAGGTGAAGTCACTTCGAAGTTCAGTCTATCGGGCAAGGTCAACAAAGGGATCGATGTTCGAGCGACAGCCGGTAATGCTGTCCTTGCGGCTGCGGATGGTTCAGTCGTTTATGCAGGGGGCAATCTTCGGGGCTATGGAAAGTTGGTTATCGTAAAGCACGATGCCACGTTCTTGAGTGCCTACGGTAATAACGAGGCGCTGACAGTAAAAGAAGGGGATACCGTCACTAAGGGCCAGGAGATTGGCCGCCTAGGGGGGGATCAGGTGCTGCATTTCGAAATTCGTCGAGATGGCCGGCCCGAGGATCCTGAGCAGCACCTACCCTAGGGTGCGCTCAGGTGATAGACAGGAGGCCGACTAGCGTTCTAGGTGCTCTAGCTTCCCTTTGACATCCGCCCAATCTTCGGCGTCGTCCAGGGGTTCTTTTTTCTCAGTGATGTTAGGCCAAATCTCACATAGCTCAGCGTTCAGCTCGAGGAAGGCTTGCTCTTCTTCTGGAAGCTCATCCTCTGAGAAAATGGCGTCCACTGGGCACTCCGGCTCGCACAGTGCGCAGTCGATACACTCGTCAGGGTTAATGACCAGAAAGTTCGGTCCCTCGTAAAAACAATCAACCGGGCAAACCTCTACACAATCGGTATGTTTGCACTTAATACACGCATCGCTAACAACGAATGTCATCGTCCACCTTCCTCTTTGTGAGTATTACTACATTAACCTTGGTTTTTACTGGTGTACTGCCTATTCAGTGAGGCCTATTGAGCGGCTCGTGAGAGCCAGTGTTCTGAGTCTCTGCTAAAAAACCGCTGTCTTTATCTCTCCTCAGCCTCTCCTCAACTTCTCTTTAGCTTCCGCGTTTCCCGCAGAGCTAATCGACGTTAACCCTTGGACAGAGCGATTTCTACTGACAGGTACCAACCTCATAAAACGCACAGCATTCTATCAGCTTTTGGTGGTTCTACAATGTCGCAAATTGGGCGATGGCGGCGCTGGATGGATACTAATCGGTTTGCTCAAGGCCGTCTTTGAGCGAGTACAGCGTCTCGAGTGCTTCGCGCGGTGTGAGCTGGTCCGGATCCATTTCGAGCAGCGCCTGAATGGTGCGTTCGTGTTTCGGTTTCGGCGTAAAGAGATCCGACTGAAGCGGTTCAGACGTGCCAGTATTGGGAGTCGAGTGTGGGGTCGTTGCATCCGCGTGACCGGTTTGCTCCAAATGCAACAAACGGTCTGCTGCAATGCTGAGGACGGTCTTTGGAACTCCTGCGAGCTTGGCTACTTGCAAACCATAGCTTTGGCTGGCGGGGCCTTCGTCAACTGCATACAGAAAGATAATCCGATCGTCATGTTCTCTCGCACTGAGGTGGAGATTCTTAGCATGCGGTAGTTTTGCTGCAAGCAACGTTAGCTCGAAATAATGGGTCGCAAAGAGGGTCATCGCGCCAATGTTCTCGGCGATGTATTGCCCGGTTGCCCATGCGATGGATAATCCATCAAAAGTGGAGGTGCCTCGGCCAATTTCATCAAGGAGGACCAGGCTGTGACGAGTAGCATGCTTAAGAATATGAGCCGTCTCAGTCATCTCAACCATAAAAGTCGACCGGCCTCCAGCTAGATCATCTGATGAGCCAATTCGGGTAAATATTCGATCAATGTCGCCGATGGTCGCGGCCGCCGCGGGGACAAAGCTGCCTGTCCTTCCTAGTAGGGCGATAAGCGCAGTTTGACGCATGAAGGTGGATTTACCGCCCATGTTGGGGCCGGTGATGATGTATTGTCGAGTATCATTATCAAACTGCGCGTCATTGGCCACGAACGGGTCAGTGGTCATTGACTCAACCACCAGGTGCCGCCCTCGGTCAATCCTCAATTCTGGACTGTCGCAAAGCCTGGGCCTCACTAATTCGAGCTGAAGTGCGCGATCAGCGAAGTTAGAGAGGACATCGATCTCAGCGATGCCACTAGCTAGACGGCGCAAGGTGGGTAGATCCTCCGCGAGGCGATCAATGAGCTGGTCAAATAACAATCGCTCACGGGCAAGCGCCTTCGATTGGCTAGATAGTGCTTTATCCTCAAACGTTTTTAATTCCGGCGTGATAAATCGTTCAGCGTTCTTGAGGGTCTGTCTTCGGATGTAGTGGACTGGTGCCTCACCAGCTTGTGCTTTGCTTAGTTCGATGTAGTAACCGTGTACTCGGTTAAACCCCACTTTGAGTGTTGAGAGTCCCGTCTGCGCCTGCTCTTGCTGCTCAAGTTCAACGAGGTAACTCGCCGCGCCCTCGCTGATGTTCCGTAATTCGTCTAGCTCATCGTCATATCCGGTTTTGATGACGCCGCCCTCTCTGATCACCACTGGGGGTTCATCAATAATGGCTTGCCTGAGCAGAGTCGCGAGTGCTTCTTGAGGGGCGGTGTCGTGTGCGAGCCGTGTTAGCGCTTTCCCTGTCATTGTCCCTAAAAGCGCGCCAAGTTCGGGTAAGCGCTCGAGCGCGTCCCGCAATCTGGTTAGATCCCTTGGGCGTGCTGACTTGAGCGCGATGCGAGATATTACACGCTCAATGTCACCGATGGGTTTGAGCACGGCTTGAAAGGCAAAGAATGAGCGGGAGTCGAGGAGCTCGTCGACAGCATCCAGACGAGCCTCCACTAAAGTGGTGTCTCTCAAAGGCTGGGTCAGCCATCTCGCCAATAGTCGGCCACCCATCGCGGTTTGCGTCGCATCGAGAACTGACATAAGGGTGTGGGAGGTATCGCCTCGAAGGTTTTCAGTAATCTCCAGATTCCGCCTAGATGCAGGATCAATCTCGACGAGGTCCTGGCTTTTGATTTCGATGAGTTGGTCTAGGTGTGGCAAGGCTCTTTTTTGGGTTTCGATCACATAGCAAAGCGCTGCGCCTGCCGCACAGAGGCCAGCGTCCTCGCTATCAGAGTCTGGCGCATCATTGCCCGATAAGACGCCTTGTTGGGCGAGCGCCTCCATTGCCAATTCAATGGCAAATTTTTCCGCTGGCCAGTGGGTTGTTGCGGGGTAACTGGACAATCGGTGAGATACAGAAAAGTTCTCTTGCACCAATAGCTCCGACGGCTGAACTCGGCCAAGCTGGCTGAGTAGTGATTCAATAGAATCCGTTTGGAAGTATTCAAACCGCCCGCTTGAGACCTCGATGACCGCCATCCCATATTGCTCGCTCACTTCGCACATTGCGCAGATAGAACTCTCGCGGTGGCTCTCGAGCAGACCCTCTTCGGTCAAGGTTCCCGGAGTAACAATTCGCACGACATCACGATCGACAGGACCTTTGCTATCTTTTGGGTCACCGATTTGCTCACAAATTGCGACAGCAACGCCCGCACTGACTAACCTCGCAAGGTAGTTGTCGGCGGCGTGGTAAGGCACCCCACACATGGGAATTGGTTTGCCAGCAGACTGGCCTCGTGTGGTGAGCGTGATGTCTAGGAGCGCTGAGGCGCGTTCGGCATCGGCATAGAAGAGCTCATAGAAATCGCCCATCCGATAAAACAGTAATGCATCCTCATACTTGGCTTTGATACCAAGATACTGCTGCATCATGGGGGTATGCGCTGACGTGTCCACAGGCGCTCACGGCGATTAAAGATTACAAGCCTAACAAAGCAAGCTAGGGCGTGCAGCCAGTCCATGAGGTAAGTGCTTAATCGGATTGTTGAATAGGGTTGGAAACTCGTGGGTGTTTGTTGGGATGTGATCGTTGTTTGAAAAAATACTGTACAAATAGCCAGTATTCGATACAATGGGGTCAAATCGTGAACCAAACGCCGATTAAGCGTCGACAGCAGTGTAGAACACGGCGTTTGGCGCAGACCATTTGGGAGATACGCGTCTTTTACTCACGAAGAAAACGTCGATATCGGTTGCGTCGTGAAAGCCGGGCCGACATCATTAAGGAGAGCAAAATAAAATGGATGCAAGAGTGGCTGAAGACAAAGATCCAAATAAAGAACGCGCGTTAACAGCAGCGCTATCTCAAATCGAACGACAGTTTGGAAAGGGCGCAATGATGCGACTCGGGGATAATCCTCAGGCGCGCATACCCTCTATTTCAACTGGGTCGCTGGGGTTAGATATTGCTCTGGGAATTGGTGGTTTGCCCAGAGGCCGGATCGTCGAGATTTATGGTCCTGAATCGTCAGGTAAAACAACGCTGACCCTGCAGGTCATTGCAGAGGCGCAGAAAAATGGGGGAACTTGTGCGTTTATCGACGCTGAACACGCGCTCGATCCCATTTATGCCCAAGCGCTTGGTGTGGATATTGAAAATCTTCTCGTATCGCAACCCGACACAGGGGAGCAGGCCTTAGAGATTTGTGACATGGTGGTTAGATCCGGTGCGGTAGACGTGGTCATTGTTGATTCGGTCGCCGCGCTGACGCCTAAAGCAGAAATCGAAGGTGACATGGGTGATCATCATGTTGGCCTTCAGGCTAGGTTGATGAGCCAGGCGTTACGCAAAATGGCTGGGAACATCAAACACTCGAATACGCTGGTCGTATTTATTAATCAGATCCGAATGAAAATCGGGGTCATGTTTGGCAGCCCGGAGACGACAACCGGTGGAAACGCGTTGAAGTTCTACTCATCGGTTCGACTCGATATCCGTAGAATTGGCGCCATTAAGGAAGGGGATGAGGTCGTTGGTAGCGAGACTCGGGTCAAAGTCATCAAAAATAAAGTGGCGCCTCCTTTCAAGCAGACGGAATTTCAAATCATGTATGGCACGGGGATTTATCGCCTCGGTGAGGTCATCGATTTGGGGGTTCAGCAGGGCTTGGTAGATAAAGCCGGGGCTTGGTATAGCTACAAGGGCGACAAGATCGGGCAGGGCAAGAAGAACGCTTGCGAGTATCTTGCTCAGAACGCTGAGATTGCCGAAGAAATCGAGTCCGCACTTCGGCAGCAGTTGCTAAGCGGCGAGCCAGCTGAAGTGCCAGCTGAGGACGAATCCGCAAGTGCCGTTGACGCTTAGCGATATCAGCGGAATAACAGATTACGCATGGTTGACCACACTGGCAAAACGCATGATCCAGTTTCAAAGAAAACCAAAAGACTCATAGCGCTGACGGGGAATAGTCATTCCCCGTTCAGTGTTGCGTCCGATCTTATCCGCCCCCCTGCGATATCCTCTCAAAACACACCATCATCTCGAGAGACGTCAGTTTCTCTGGAGGCGCCAGCTTCCGAAAAAATAGCGACACCGCTAGACATCGCTCCAACTGACTTAGGTAGTAAGACCCTTCTGTCTTCAAGCGGACCTGGAAGAACCAAGCTGGACAAGGGAGGGCTCTCGACTGAAAGGCAAGCACACGGACGGGATCCTGCGCTTTCGGATGATGGAATATCGCTAACCCCTCCAATTGAGTCTAGTGAGGGCGGTGAAACCGATCGAGATGGCTCCCGAAGTATCGGCACTGGAGAAGTTGTGACATTTGCTGCGGTGTACAACGGTAGCCTTGGCCTTTTGGCAAGTAGAGAGCATAGCGCTGGAGAACTACGATCAAAGCTGAAGAAAAAGTATCCCGAAGGCGAGATGCATCTAGACGCTGTCCTAGAGCGGTTGCAGGAAGTCGGTCTTCAGAATGATAAGCGCTTTGCTGAGATGTTCGTTCGATACAAGGCGAACAAGGGCCAAGGTCCCGCCAAGATCAGGCATCAGCTGCGCGCTAAATCGGTGGATGGGGCAGTGATCAGTGCTGCACTCTCTGACTCAAAGTACGACTGGAGTGAATTGGCTAAAACTGTCAGTGAAAAGAAATTTGGCGGAAGTGTTGGTGAACCGCTCAGTCCCAAGGAGCGCGCGCGTAGGCAGCGTTTCCTTCAGGGGAGAGGGTTCGGTTATGAACATATCGCTTCTGCTCTATAATGGCGGGCCAATGTTGACCTAGCCCGAGACGAATGGAGCACTCGGGTCCCCGGGAGCCTGATCCATGCAAAGCCATTCGATTCGCCAAGCCTATCTTGATTACTTCAAGCAAGAGGGGCACACCATTGTGGATTCCTCCTCTTTGGTGCCCGATAACGATCCAACCTTGCTGTTCACCAATTCTGGGATGGTGCAATTTAAAGAGGCGTTTGCCCTACGTGAGGATCGAGGCTACACGCGCGCCGCGTCGTGCCAGCGATGTATTCGTGCAGGCGGGAAGCACAATGATCTAGATAACGTCGGTTATACGGCAAGGCACCACACATTTTTCGAAATGCTGGGCAATTTCAGCTTCGGCGACTATTTCAAAAGTGAAGCGATTAGATTTAGTTGGGAGTTTTTGACCCAGGTGCTCAAACTGCCGAAGGACAAGCTCTGGGTGACGATCCACGACAGTGACGATGAAGCCTGGGATATCTGGGTGAATGAAATCGGCTTTGACCCGAATCGCATGAGCCGAATGGGAGACAAGGACAATTTTTGGACCATGGGGGATACCGGTCCTTGCGGACCTTGCTCGGAGATCTTTTTCGATCATGGTGATTCGGTTCCTGGTGGGCCGCCAGGCAGTCCTGATGATGACTTGGACCGATATATCGAAATTTGGAACTTAGTATTCACGCAATATGACCGCCAAGCAGATGGCGAATTAATTCCTCTTCCAAGTCCCTGCGTTGACACAGGAATGGGGCTAGAGCGGCTCGCCGCTGTCATGCAAGACGTTCATAACAACTACGACACTGATCTATTTCAACCGATTATCCGAGCCGCTGCTCAACGCTTGCTGGTTGAGGATATCGAACATCCTTCTCTGAAAGTGATAGCAGATCATCTGCGTTCGGCGGTGTTCTTGATCACCGATGGTGTGCTTCCTTCAAACGAAGGACGCGGATATGTCATGCGACGAATTATTCGCCGAGCCCTTCGTCACGGACATGCGCTAGGGGCGACCGAGCCTTTCTTCTGTGAACTGGTTCAAACACTTGCTGAGACCATGCAACACGCCTATCCGTTTGTCAGTGAAATGCGAGAACAGATCGAGCGGGTGCTAAGAAAGGAGGAGGAGCAATTTCAGCTCACGTTGGATCAAGGCATGCGTATTCTTGAGGATGCGCTAGCGGGGCTTGGGGACGAGACGATTCCTGGCGAGGTGGTCTTCAAACTCTATGACACCTACGGTTTTCCTACTGATTTGACGGGCGATATTGCTCGAGAACGAGGGCTGCAACTCGATATGGAAGGGTTCGAAGCAGCAATGGAGGCCCAGCGGGCGCGCGCTCGCTCAGCCAGTCGGTTTTCAGCTGCGGAAGATCAGGATCTCACGTTTGAGGGTACTTCAACGTTCAATGGATACAACGCACTGTCACAACAAGCGGAAGTTGTGGCGCTGTTTAAAGAAGGTGCCGCCGAGCAATCGCTCAATGTTGGCGATGAAGGATATATGGTGCTCAACGCGACCCCCTTTTACGCAGAGAGTGGGGGGCAGGTCGGTGACACCGGTATGGTCGCGGCAAACGGCGTGCAGGTCAGGGTCTTGGATACGATCAAATCCGGCGAGACACATCTCCACCGGGTCATGGTCGAGGAAGGGACGCTCGAGGTCGGTCTTCAGTGTGATGCGGATGTTGAAGCAACCAGGCGAGCCGCCACCGCAAGGCATCACTCGGCCACGCATCTGCTTCACGCAGCGCTGCGGGAAGTACTCGGCACGCACGTCAACCAAAGGGGCTCGCTCGTTGATGATGAGAAGCTTCGGTTTGATTTTTCCCACTTTGAAGCGGTCACGGACGAAGAACTCAGTCAGATCGAGCAGAGGGTTAATGAGGAAATCTTGCGCAATACGGAAGTCGTCACCGAAGAAATGGCGATAGAGGCGGCGCGCGAGAAGGGAGCGATGGCATTATTCGGCGAAAAGTACTCGCAGAGTGTGCGTGTGCTGACGATGGGCGAGGGTTTCTCGATCGAGCTGTGCGGGGGAACCCATGTCCAGCGGACGGGTGATATTGGTCTGTTTAAGATTGTCTCGGAGCAGGGCATTGCTTCAGGCGTCCGCCGTATTGAGGCGATATCCGGTTTGAGGGCGGCGAGCTGGGTGAACGAGATGGAGGGACAGCTCGTAGCCCTGGGCCGACAGCTAAAAACGGACCCAGCACAATTGTCTCAACGCATTGATGCGATGGTGGAGAACCAACGCCGGTTAGAGAAGGAATTAGCCGATTTAAACGCTCGCCTCTTGTCAGGTGGGTCCAGCGAAACCGAGGTGGAAGAAGTCGCCGGCATCTCGCTGATTGCGAAGCGGGTTGAAGGCGCTGATCCTAAATCTCTGCCGGATGCAGTCGATAAAATGAAGAATAAGTTGGGGTCCGGTGTGGTGGTACTTGCCTCTGTCCAAGGGGGGCGAATCGCCTTGATCGCTGGAGTGACCCAAGACCTAACTGACCGGTTGGATGCTGGACAAATTGTGAATCACGTTGCACAACAAGTCGGTGGTAAGGGTGGAGGAAGAAAAGATCTTGCGCGAGCAGGAGGCGACCAAGTCGATGAGTTGGATGGGGCCCTAAAATCGGTTGTCGGTTTCGTCGAAAAAGCACTGGTGTAATGATCCAAAGTCGCTAAAATCCGCGTCGTTGCTAAAGCGGCTTGGGCTTAGGCGGTACGCGGTGTTTAATCAGCACGGTTTTCCCAGAAGTTAGGTGCAGGTTGGTTGGCGAGGATCGGACGGTAGCCGCTGTCCAATAGCTGGTCAATAAAAGTACTCGGCCAAAGCTGCTGCTCAAAAAAGGCTAATGAGAACAGTTGTCTGTAAGCAGTTGTTTGAAAGCAGTTGTGTGAAAAAGGCCTGCGTATAAAAACAGTTGTGTAAAAATCGACAGATAGAACGCCGCGAATAACACGGGTAGATAAGCAAGAAGGGACGAGTAGTGGCGCGGTTAGTCATGAAATTTGGTGGCACCTCAGTCGCTACCACCGAACTGATGGATCGAATTGCTCAGCGCGTCAACGGGCTGAGGGATGAGGGCCATGAAGTCGTCTTAGTTGTGTCGGCAATGGGTCATGAAACGGATCGACTCGTTGATCTCGCGGAGCAGGTCGACTACCAAAACCCAGCAGGTCGACAGGAATTAGACGTGTTGTTGTCAACAGGTGAGCAGGTGTCTATCGCACTGCTTGCATTATCGCTGATGAAGGCGGGCGTTACTGCTCGCTCTTATCAAGGCCATCAAATACCAATTCACACTGACGCAGCCCACAGCCGGGCGCGAATTCTATCGATAGAGACGCAGGCGCTGGAACAATCGCTCTCTCTGGGCATCGTGCCGGTGGTAGCAGGTTTCCAGGGGGTTAGCGAAGATGGGCGGGTAACGACGCTTGGTCGAGGTGGCTCCGATACTACAGCGGTCGCGCTGGCGGCCGCACTCTCTGCGGATGAGTGCCAGATATTCACGGATGTTGAAGGCGTTTACACGACTGATCCGCGCGTGGTCGCTGGTGCTTCAAGGCTTGCGCAGGTGACGTTTGAAGAAATGCTGGAACTCGCTAGTTCTGGCTCTAAGGTACTGCATTCACGAGCGGTTGAACTGGCCAACAAATATGCGGTGCCCCTGCGAGTATTATCAAGTTTTAAAGATGGTCCTGGTACGCTGATCACTACAGAGGAGACAGTCATGATGGAAGCCCCCCTTATATCTGGCGTCGCTTTCACCTCGGATGAAGCGAAGCTCACCATACGGGGTGTGAAGGATCAACCGGGTATTGCCTCTCGAATTCTTTCGCCGATTAGTGAAGCAAATATTGAAGTCGACATGATCGTTCAAAATATTGGCGCAGATCAGAGTACTGATTTCACTTTTACGGTGGCCAAAGCGGACTATCCTCAGGCTGAGCAGATTCTCAAGGGTGTTTCTGCCGAGATTCAGGCAGGAGAAGTTCTCGGCGACCCTCATATTGCCAAGCTTTCCATCGTCGGCGTCGGGATGCGGTCACACGCCGGAGTTGCGAGCAGAATGTTCGACATCCTTGCTGAAGAGGGTATCAACATACAAATGATATCTACCTCTGAAATCAAGATATCGGTTGTCATTGACGAAAAATATCTTGAGCTAGCTGCAAGGGCCCTCCACAAGGGTTTCGACATGGAGCAAAGCCAAGACATTTGAGCTGCTGTAGTTCGTCCCGGCCTTACCAGTTTCGATATCCCTAATCCAATCAGCAGTAATAACGAGTATCGCGCCTCACGCAGAATGCATTTATGCGCGAGCATTGCGTTTCGCAGCTAGCGCCACACGTAGGGCTCACGCATAGAGCATGTTAGGGTCAAAATTGAATCGAAAGAGAGGGGTTGTCTCAACGCTGTACCTTGGTTTACATTAAAGGCGACGGTGAGAATTCCTATTGCGGAAACACCAGTTTTTTACTCGCTTACAACAAGAATAAAAAAAGAAGTCATTATAAAGACTTCAAAATAAAAATAAGAAAAGCGTTAGCGAGCTCACACACTACGGCCAAAAGGCCGGGGAGGGGGTAGTGCTCATTCTTACACGTAAAGTTGGCGAGACCTTGGTCATTGGCGATGAGGTCGAAGTCACTGTGCTCAGCATGAAAGGTAATCAGATTAGGCTAGGAGTGAAAGCGCCCAAAGAAGTGGCTGTGCATCGCGAGGAAATTGCGAGAAAACTCGACAATAGTCGCGACAACGAGGTCAGTGCTTCTGCCTCCTAGGAGTCAGGGTTGTTATTAGTTTTTTAGCGTGATTTGTTGGATCAGTGGCCAAAAGCCCCTTACGAAGACCACCCCTTTGTGATACCCGTTTTCAAGCAGCATCTGATGGAAAAGCGGCAAGCGATAAATGGGCACCGACTGCAGCAAATGATGCTCCATATGGTAGGCAATCTGATGGGGTGCAATGAAAAGTCGTTCCCACCACCTGGTATACAACGTCCTTGTGTTCAATCGAGCATCACTACTCAGACGATCGGGCACGGCCGCGTGCTCCGCCATTTGACGAAGGCGAGTGCTCAACATGTGGGTGGTCATAAAAGCGATGACCCAGAGCAAAAACAGCTCAGGGTGCCCTGCCAAAGTGACCACAACCAAGAGGCCCCCGTTAAGAATGACACCGCCCCTGATAGTGGCCTGAGCCTCAGCGTCAAGGCTTCGGTATCGCTTGAGCGATCGCCCTATCGATTTCATTCTTCGCCAGCCAGTTTGACCGGACAGATCCCGCCAAATTTTGCGCATGAAACTTCGCTGACTAACGGGGTAGTGGATGTAGTTTCCAAGGTCAGGGTCGGCATCCGTGCCTGCTAACTCATGGTGCTTTCGATGAACACGCATGTACCCGGACTTATTGGAAAACACCCAGTACCCGGACAACCATCTGCCAGCAAATTCGTTCAGCGACTTCGAAGGGAAAAAGGTGCCGTGTCCGGTTTCATGGACAATGACCCCAAGACCAAGCTGACGCGCACCCAAAATAAACACTGCGATCACCCAGGTGAGCAGATTCGGCCAATAAGCAGCCACCAAAAACGTGCCGGTGATGATTACCCAATCGGTGACGATCAGTTTGCTGGCTTCAAAAGAACTGCGTTTCGTAACGCGTTTGAGTTGATCGCAAGTGATGTAATCCATGGGCGAATTATAGGCGCATCCAAAAGTAAAGCGCCACATGGACACACTTCGTGGGTACCGGATCCAGTCGTGAGCGGCTTTACCAGATTGCGCCATGGCGTTGCTATTGACTGGTATGACACGGTGAGGCCTGAACGTGAGAGAAGCCTCATCTCTCGCCCGGAGGCGGGTTATGAGTAGTCCGTCGAAGCGTATCGCCATTATTGGCTCTGGCATTTCTGGACTGACCTGTGCACATCAGCTCACCCCCTACTTTGAAGTGACCTTGTTTGAGAAAAATGAGTATTTCGGAGGGCACACACAAACCCATGATGTGGTCTTGGGTGACGAGCACTTCCCGGTGGACACGGGATTTATTGTGTTCAACGATCGAACTTATCCTAGATTTATGTCGCTCTTAAGCGAGCTGGGATGCGACTATCAGAAAACTGAAATGAGTTTCAGCCTGCGCCGTGATCGTCTGGAATACAACGGACACAACTTAAATACACTGTTCGCGCAGCGCCGTAATCTCGTCAATCCTTCATTTCTATGGATGGTTAAGGACATCCTGAAATTTAACCGGATCGCTAAACGCGTAGACCCGGCTGACGCGCGACCACTTAGTGAGTTCTTTCAATCGGCTGGGCTCGGTAGAGCCTTTCAATCTGACTATCTCTTGCCAATGGCGGCCGCCATTTGGTCAACGGGAGATGAGGATATCAATGACTTTCCCGTGGGCATGCTCACCCAATTTTTCTTACATCACGGTTTGTTGGACTTAAAAAATCGTCCCACTTGGTTCGTGGTTAAGGGTGGGTCAAGTAGTTACGTTACGCGGGTTCTGTCTTCCCTCGCAGACGCTCGAAGTGGGGTAACAGTGGAATCGGTGAAAAGAACCGCTGATCACGTTGAAGTTTCCTTTAACGGAGTGCGTGAAACGTTTGACGAAGTGATCTTCGCTTGTCATAGCAATGAGGCGCTAGCGTTGCTATCCGACCCCTCAGATGACGAACGTGCAACGCTGTCGCTGATGCCGTATGGAAGCAACCGGGTAGTAATGCACACGGATGCGAGGTTGATGCCGCGTGAAAAGAGAGCATGGGCCAGCTGGAACTATCATGGCGGCCTCCGAAGTGATCGACCTCAGCTCACCTATTGGATGAACTTACTCGAAGGGCTGGAAACCGAGACACCGATTTTGGTCACGCTCAACGCCGATGATGAAATTGCGCCAGCCAAGGTTTTGACATCCGTCACCTATCACCACCCGGTATTTGATGCAGCGTTTGTTGCCGCTCAGCGGCGATGGAGTGACATTTCAGGCCGAGGAAGAACCCATTACTGTGGAGCTTACTGGCGTTATGGTTTTCACGAGGATGGGGTTTGGAGCGCTGAACGGGTTGTTGGGGCGTTGAAAGACAGGGCCTTGGCCGCATGAAAACGGGCATCATGACAGGAACGGTATTCCACAAGCGTTTCTCTCCGGTGGAGCATGAATTTCGATACAAGCACGGAATGCTGCTGGTTGACATTGATGAACTCGGTGCGGTGAGTACCCAATCTCGCGCGGTATCGCTCGAGCGATTTAATTGGATTGCTTTTTTTCGGCAGGACTACTTGCCTTCGCCTAGAACCCTCCGAGATGAGGTGACGCATCAGATCAAAGAAAAGACCGGCGATGCGTTTGAAGGGCAGATTTATCTACTTGCGATGTGGCGCATGCTTGGCGTGTTGATGAATCCAATCGCGGTTTTTTATTGCCAAAACAAGGAAGGTGCGCTGTCTCATCTGGTTATCGAAGTGCACAACACACCTTGGGGTGAGCGTCATGTCTATGTCTTAAGGCCACCTTTCACGGATCCGGTTGACAAGGCGTTCCATGTCTCGCCCTTTTTGCCAATGGCGTTGACTTATCGTTTTGATGCCCCAGAACCAAGTGATGTCGCAGCACTGACCATTCGCGTTTCTAATGATGAGGCGCAAGTTTTTACATCTGGATTTCATTTCATCCGAGAAGGTTTTGGTCCATCTGAGTTTCGACGATTCATCCTTAGCTTCCCGTGGGTCACGCTGTCCGTGATGCGCCGAATTTACTGGCAAGCGTTTTTGCTTTGGATAAAAAGGGTGCCTTTTTTTCGACACCCTGGCGGTGCGAGCGCGCCACCCATGGCTCGTTAGCCGATGGTTCGTCGTGCTAGTCGGTGACGGGACCGCAGCGACTGGGCGCCTAGGCGATGGTGCGCTAGATCAGAGGGCTAGATTGGAACGAAGATGGTGGTATTTGAAACTGAGAGCGATGAATAAAGGAAGCTAGAAACGTGTGGCCAGAGAGACGGATGGCTTGAGTTAGGTCGGTAACTGTCTACAGAAACAGAGCGAAACAGAGCTGAACAGAGACAGATAGCTAGAGATAGACAAAGTTAGCAAGAGATAGACAGAGGTAGAGAGCGACTGGGACAAGTAGAGAAGTGTATCCAGGAATGAATCGCGATTGGCACCCAGGCCGGCGTTTTTTTAGAGGGTGACAGGAAAGAGGCGATAGCGTTCACCGGAAGATCAGTTGGGTTGCTTCTCGCGCGGGAAATACAGGATTGAAACACTTCGAGGATGAGGTCACGCGACTGGCAATGTCTCGGAGTGATGAAAGTGGGAACTAAAGGATGTTCAGACAGTGAATGAATCGATCGACGAGCGTGTGAGGAAGACGCTATGAAACCATCAAGCATCATGTTGCCTCGTGTTCCAGTCAGGCCTGGGGGCGTCGAGCGCGATATTTTCAGGAATCAACTCGTGAAGCGCCTTGCAGGAATCGCGATAGGGCGCTTACAGATCGTGCAAGATGCTCAGGTCATACTGGATGCAGGGGATCAATCGGAAAACCCTTTAGTGGTTCGCATAAAACAGTCCCGGGCCTATCGTCAAATGGTTCTCGGTGGGCCCATCGGCGCTGCTGAGGCATACATGGCCGGTGATTGGGAGACCGACGATTTGGTTGGCGTATTGAGATTGTTTCTCGCCAATCGTTCTGTGCTCGAAGCCTTAGATGGAGGGTGGAACCTTCTGCAAAAGCCGCTGAGAAGGCTGCATCACTTTTTGAATCGCGACACAATTGCCCAGAGTAAAAAGAATATCGCTGCTCATTATGATCTTGGTAACGACTTCTTCTCGTTGTTCTTGGATCCGACTATGAGTTATTCGGGTGGCGTCTTTGTAAACCCCGAAGACTCCATGGAAAAGGCGTCGATTAATAAGTTCGATGCCATCTGCAGGAAGCTCGACCTCAAGCCCTCCGATGAAGTGATCGAGATTGGCACCGGGTGGGGAGGATTTGCCATGTATGCGGCCGAACACTACGGCTGTCATGTCACGACAACCACGATTAGTGAGGAGCAGTTTGCGTATGCAGATGAGGAAATTACTAGGCGGGGTCTGAAAGGTCGTATCACGCTCCTAAAGGATGACTATCGACAGCTCAAGGGGCAGTACGACAAATTGGTGTCGATTGAGATGATCGAGGCCGTGGGCTTGGCCTATCTTCCCTTGTTTTTTCAAACATGTTCGCGATTATTAAGGCCTTCGGGAAGCCTACTCATACAAGCCATCACTATCGCTGAGTCTCGGTTCAAAGCGGCCAGCAAGTCCGTTGATTTTATCCAGAAATACATCTTCCCAGGGGGTGCGCTTGCTAGCGCGGCTGAGTTAGTCCGCATTGGGTCCGCTGAAGAACAAGGTCTCAGACTGTATGGTTTGGATGATCTCACCCGGCATTACGCAGAGACGATGCGAGCTTGGGCTGACCAGTTCACGCTGCAGCGCAAACAGCTGAGCGAGATGGGGCTGTCTGAAGCGTTTTTGAATATGTGGGATTTCTATCTCGCTTATTGCGAGGCTGGGTTCAGGGAACGAGCGACTGGTCTTGTTCACCTCCAATTTCATAAATCTCAGTTTCGGGAGGGGTAGCGCAGATGTTGTCTCAACTTATCGATTGGGCCGAGCGGGGATTGATTCCCGACGCATTAATTCGAATTGCGATTCGTAGACTCCTTCGGCAGCGGTTGCGTCAAGATCGGTATAACTCAACAGAGGCCGGGAAACTTGCCTTTGCGGACGCGATGCGTGCAGTGCCGCTTGCGATTGCGACGGGTGAAGCAAACGAGCAGCACTATGAAGTTCCGGCCGACTTTTTCGTTGCTATGCTGGGCCCAAAACTCAAATATAGTTCGGCGTTTTATACCTCACCCGAATCTAATCTTGAGTCAGCTGAAATCGACATGTTGCACATGACGATGGAGCGCGCCGAACTCACGGACGGACATTCGATCTTGGAGCTGGGTTGCGGGTGGGGCTCTCTAACGCTCGCAATGGCGGAGCAGTTTCCAAACAGCCAGATCGTTGCCGTGAGTAACTCCTCGAGTCAGAAAGCGTTCATCGAGCAAAAAGCGGCCCAACTCGGGTGCGAGAATGTGACGGTGATCACCGCTGATATGCGTGAATTTTCCATCGATCAACAGTTTGACCGTGTGGTGTCGGTGGAGATGTTCGAACATATGCGGAACTACGAGGCGCTTTTCGAGCGGATTTCCAGCTGGCTTAACCCCAATGGAAAACTGTTCTTTCATATCTTCTGCCACTTGGATCAACCCTACTTTTTTGAAGATCAAGGGGATGGGGATTGGATGGCGCGGAATTTTTTTACTGGGGGCTTGATGCCCAGTTTTGACTTGCCCGAACATTTTCAGGGGCATTTGTCGCTGGAGGAAGCCTGGCCCGTTAACGGGCAGCACTATGCGAAGACGTGTGAGCATTGGCTCAGGAACTTAGATCAAAACAAGAGACAGATGCTGGGCGCGCTTGCCAAAAGCGGGCACCCAGACACTCCAGCACGCCAATGGCAGCGATGGCGAATGTTTGTCATGGCGTGCCAGGAGCTTTTCGCTTATCGAGGGGGAGAGCATTGGTTTGTCGGGCACTTCAGAATGGCGCCTGCCTCAGCCTAACGGCAACCAGCGTGTTGGTATGGGCCTGACTGGAAGCGTGCGCTTGGGCGTTTTGGACTCAAGCGACATCAACCGGATCAGCGCTAAGAAATGCATTAAGCAATGCGCTAAAAAATAGTCACCGTAGTAAGCGGGGTCAGAACTAGAACGGGTCAGCCTCAGCACCCACGCCTGCTCGCAGCATCTCTCGGAACGCTCTTCGAGCATCACTCTTCCCCTGAACCACTCTTCCGACTTCAGCGCAGATAGGGACATCGATGCTCATTTGATCAGCAAGGTGGAGCACCGCGTCAACACTTTTCACGCCCTCGGCCACCATGAACATTGAGGCCAGGATGTCATCGATTCGCTCACCCTGGCCCAGTCGATAACCAACCGTCCGGTTTCTGGATTTGGCACTGGTGCAAGTCGCAACAAGATCGCCCATGCCCGCGAGACCCGCAAAAGTCTCCGGTGCGGCCCCGAGCGCTACCCCAAGGCGTGAGATTTCAGCGAGGCCCCGGGTGATAATGGCGGATCGGGTGTTATCACCCGCGCCCAAACCATCGCTCATGCCGGTTGCAATCGCGATGACGTTCTTAAGCACTCCGCATAACTCGCAACCGACCACATCAGTGTTTCGATAAATTCGGAAAAGAGGGGTGTGTAAGGCCTCCTGAATGTCAGCGGTCACATCATCATCATCGAAGGCTAAAACGCTCGCTGCTGCAAAGCCTGCCATGATCTCTTTCGCGAGATTAGGGCCAGTCAAAACCCCCGCCACTGCGCCTTCGCACTCATCGCCTATGATCTCAGTCATTCTGCGCCGGCTCGTGAGTTCCAACCCCTTACTGACGCTGATCATTGGCGTTCCAGCGGTCACAAACCGTGATGCCTCAGCCAGAACCTGCCTGAAGCTCTGTGAGGGAATGGCCACGATAATAACCTCGGCGCCGCTCAGTGAAGCCTCTAGCTCATGGTGAGCTGTTAGATCAGGATGAAGGCTTGCGTCATCAAGGTAACGGGTGAGCGTTTTGTGGTCATTGATCTCGCTCACCGAAGCAGCTGACCGCGCCCACAGGGAGACGCTATGTTTCCTAGAAATGAGGTGCGCCAGTGTGGTTCCCCAGCTACCGGCGCCTAACACTGTGATGTTCATTGGTCGGCACCGGTTGGAATGTGTCTAATTGCCGAGAGTGCGTCGACCGAGGTATTGGGGTCGATGGCAATGGAGTCGGTCAAGCCTCCGAAGTAGTCAGCTACAGCCTCTGCGATTGAGTTGTGGTTGCCCACCGCAGCAAATTCATTCACAAGGTCATCGTCGATCAATCGTGTCATCTCGTCCCATGATTGGGTCTTGGAGAGAGCCAGGAGTTCTTGGCCAAGACCGGTTTGACCCGATGCTTCGAGCACTGGCCAATAGGCTGGGGTTGACCCGTAAAATGCGATTCGAGAGCGAACCCATTCGAACTGCTTGCTGATCTCTTCCTCGTCGCTGCCCGTGACAACAAACCCTCCACCCGATATTTCGAAGTCACTCCGGTGCTTCCCAGCCTCTTGAAGCGTCTCCTCAATCAGAGGAAGGATGGTTTCGGTGAGATAGTGGCGACTACAAAACGAGTGAAGCATTACCCCATCACACTCCCTCGCCGCTAAACGCAACATGGCGGGTCCTACAGCCGCGATATGAATAGGGGGCGGGTTGCCCTGTAATTGGGGAGGCGTGAAATTTGGCGTCATGAGATTAAAACTGAAGTGTTCGCTTGAGAAATCAAGTCGATCTCCAGTACTCCAGCTATGCCAAATGGCTCTGATGGCCTGTGCCCTGTAATTGGGGAGGCGTGAAATTTGGCGTCATGAGATTAAAACTGAAGTGTTCGCTTGAGAAATCAAGTCGATCTCCAGTACTCCAGCTATGCCAAATGGCTCTGATGGCCTGAATGACTTCGCGCATACGACTCGCCGGGGCGGACCAAGGCTGAGAGAAACGGCGCTCGATGTGACTTCTGACCTGGCTCCCTAGGCCTAAAACAAATCGACCCTCGGAGGCGCGCGCCAATTCCCAGGCAATCTGCGCAGTCACCATCGGGCTTCGGGCAAACGCAATAGCAACGGAGGTTTTCAATTCAAGGACCTGAGAACCGGCTGCCGCGATAGATAGCGGGAGAAAAGGATTGAGCCGATTCTCTTGGGTGGAGACGCTCGAAAACCCTGCTGCCTCGAGTGTCTTGAGATGGTCAACCAGGTGTTGGTACTCAATGCCAGTGATACTGGTAGAAATTTTCATAGGTCCCCCTCCAGAGAGCCGATAGTCGCACAGCAAAGCGTGAGCGTCACCGCTCCCCCAAATCTATTTTTGAGCTTGTCGAGATGACTGCCTGATTCAACAGTTGATTTTGCCCCGACAGGTCCTACAACTGTGGCCTTCTGCACCCCGGGCTGTTTGATGCGCGCTTAGCGATGAGCCGACGATTGTCATTACTTGCCCAAAGAAGATGCTGGTGGTCTACCTACAATGGTTTTAAAAAGCAGTCGCTCAAACCATCTACTGCTCGATCAGCATCGCGATCACCAATGCCGTAGGGATAAGGATTAACCATAGCGATGTCGCATAGCCGATCACACGACCGCTCATTGCTCGAAGCGCGTTACGGTCAATCTGGATGCCAATCAGAAATAGCGCGGCAATCAGTAGTGCGTCACTCGTTTGGTCAAGGGCCGAATGAACAAGCCGAGGCCACTCGCCGGCCGAACCCAAAATCGACGCACCGATGAAGAACAACACAAAATAAGGGACTTGCACTCGGCCCTGGTTTGAGGAGCGAAGGCCGATCCAAAGCACGAGCGGAATTAGCCAGAGCGTCCGGGATAATTTAACCACGGTGGCCGTTTGTGCGGCCTCGACACCGTAAGTTTGCGCCGCACCAACCACTGAAGAGGTGTCGTGGATGGCGAGTGCTGCCCAAACCCCAAATTGTGATTGACTGAGCCCGATCTGCTCTCCGAGCCAAGGAAAAGTAATGAGCGCCACAAGGTTCAGCAAGAAGACAATGCCGAGCGCGCAGGCAGTTTCCTCCGCTTTAGCGCCGATGAGTGGCGCCACCGAACCAATAGCGGTGCCACCACAAATGGCGGTTCCACTGGTGATGAGGGTGCGGTCCGTGCCGCTAATGAAGAATAGTTTTGCCAGCGTAACGCCGAGCAGGGCCGCAATACCGATGTACGCTGCGCCTACTGCGAAATAGAGTGAACCTGTCTTCGCGACCTCGGCAATCGCGATGTTAAAACCGAGCAACACAATAGCGGTTTGCAGGCACCACTTGGATGTAGCGCTCACATTGAATGTAAGACCTTCACTGCCAAGCACCAAGGCATATCCGGCCCCAACGATCAATGCAATTGCAGGAGGGGCAAACGCAATCAGCCCGATCAGGAGAATGGCAGCTAGCCCATGGTTCAATGCAGGCGACATCAGGCGAACTTCGCTCCTCTCGTGTGTGAATGGCGAAAACGTCGGCCGAGCAAGGGTAACACCGTCAAGCTGATTGCGAGAAGTGAACCAATGGCGATGGTCAGGAGCAGCCCAATCGAGGCTGCTCCACCGTGCGGGCTAAAAGAAAGAGAGAAAAAGGTGCCACAGGTGGTCAGTCCACTAAGAATGACCGCTTTATGGGTGGCGTCCACAGCATAGTGCGGCCCAGATTGCTCGTATCGGTGAATGATGTGAATGCCCGTATCGACGCCTAAGCCTATGATGAGTGGCACCACGAGGATATTAGCCATGTTTAAGGTTAGCCCCAGCCACTCGGCAATCGCCAGGGTGTAAAGAATCGTTAAGCCGATGGGGAGAAGCACCAAAACTACCGGAGTGAGGCGCTTGAAGTAGAGTATGAGCAAGGCAATCACGGCAAGAAGCGTGGTCAAGATGGCCTGAAAAAAGGCCGTTACAACCACCTCACCAATCCCCCATTCGACCATTGTCCGCCCAGCAGCCATTGAATCAACCGAAAGGACGTCGGCGACAAATTGGTCGGTCTGATCCCGGCTCGTCAGTGCATGGGTTGGTTGAACAGTGACCAGATGCTCGCCAGCCGCCGTAATGAGCCTTGATCTAAATCGGTCCGGTAATGATGCCAGTGTGGGGGCAGGTGCGGTTAGCATTTGGTTCAATTCTGCTTGGCTTTGGGTGAAGGCGGCTTGCCACGCTTGTTCGGTCTCTGCTTTCAGCGAGGGATCCTTAAGGTACTTAGGGAGCGAATTGGCCAGACGGTCAAGGGGTTCAGCCTCGGTCTCAGTCAGGCGGCTTCTGGCGAAATCAATGTAGTCGCTAATCATGCTGTGGCTTTCAGCTAGCGCATGCTCGTTACTGGCCTCAGGGCTGATTGGTTCAATCTCTTTGTATTTTTGAGCGAGTTCTTCAAGGATGCGCTCCCTGTAGACGTCATGAGCTGGCGCAAAATCGAGCGGCAGGTTGACAGCCTTCACTGACGGAAGTGTCTCTAGGCGAGCTTTCAAGGCCCTCGCTGCTTGTTCATCAGAAGCGGTGAGTTGGATGCTGTAGTCGGTATCGTATCCAGATTCCTGAAGATCAACTAATGCTCGCATCGCCGGGGAGTCAGGATCTCGCATGCTGAGTACGTTGTAATTGAACTGAGTGTCGAGCGCGATCGCGAGTGCTAGGGGCGACCCAACAAGAAAAAGGCAACCAAGCAGACGAGCTCCTCGCGGAGTCAATCGCACTTTGCGCGTCACTGAGAGGCTTGTGCGTGTGCTAGCAGAATGGGTATGCCATTTGAGATAAGCGGCCGGCACGAACAATAGCGTCAGGAATAGAGCGATGAGCATCCCGGCCGCGGAAATCAAACCCAGTTCCCCTAGCCCTAGATAATCGGTTGGAACAAACGCGAGAAAAGCGATGGCTGACGTAAGCGTGCATAGTCCAAGGGCGGGCGCTGTATCTTTAAATGTTGATTTGAGGCCTTGCTCGCCGACGGAACCTTCGGCCATCGCACGGAGAATGAAATGGAGTGAGAAGTCGATCCCAAGGCCAAAGAACATCACGACAAAGAGCATCGACAGCGTGTTGAAGGAGCCGACGAGAATCGTGGCGGCGCCTAGCGTGAGGCAGGAGCCTAGTAGCAACTTGGCAAAAATGACCCCAATAACCCGATAAGAGCGCAGGCCAACGCCCAAGATCAAGGCAATGATGACCACGGACAGGGCCCCAGCGATTTCGATTCCCGTGAGTGCTGCACCGATTTCCTCGTTGGCTAGCGCCACTTCCCCCGTCAATGCGACGTCGACGTTAAATGCATGTGTGATGAGGGTTGATACAGTCTCAAGTTGCGCAACGATCTGTGCATTCGGAAGCGGTTGATCCAGATTTTGTGTCCCCTGCACCACAATAAACTCGAGATACTCGGCCTGGTTCGGGTCAACTAAAGGGTAGAAGGTCGAAAAGTAGGCATCTGGCGCGCCTTCTAGCACCTCCAGCAAGGTATCGAGGGCAACGGGTAGTGGTTGGCCTGGGTTGGCGGATACGAAATCGGTGAGTGTAAACGCGAAGTTCTCGAGGCTGGTTTCATCGGCCAGTCGCAATACAGCGCCATAGGTGTAGTCTGCGCCCTTTTGCCAGGCCGCTAATTGGTCTTTTGACAAAAAGTGAAGTCGATGTCGCTCGATGTAAGGATCGATCGTGGGAGCGAAGACAGAAGCAAAACCAGCCTCGGTCTTGAGTCTGTCGTGCATGGCTTGGGTTGCTCGAGAGACTTCGGCCGCATCCGAACCCCGGAGGACCACGATCGCGGTTTGCTGTAACTGCGGGAAGTCACGCTTGAAGGCCTCGTTGGCTTGATACCATTTGAGTTGATCGCTCGGACGAATGAGTTGGCCCAAGTCCGAGTTGAGCGAGCCCCACTTTAAAAAGATGGCGAGTGCAAGGAGTGAGCTCACTATGGTGACGCCAATGATCATTGATCCTCGGCTAGAAACCCAACGCCACCAGAGCGCCGATAGTGATTCGGTGATCAAGGATCAGCCTGCCTGTACCGGTGGATAGGTCATGGGTGCTTTGGCAACCCGATGATAGAGGTCGAGTAGTTGTTTGGCAGAGCGCTCATGTGCTCGACCCAAGGCGGCCGCGCTGTTGTGAGCGCTGTGGCGGCTGCGTTCGGAGGCTGAATCCAAAAAATGGTCCACGCGATGGGTGAGCTCACTTGAGTCCTTGTCTGAGAAAAAAGCGTCAGGTAGTGCTGGCAGCTCATGTAACGCACTGGTATTGGAATGATTTAGCAACACGGGGCAAGCCATGGCCATGGCTTCCAGTGCACTCATCCCCTCAAGCTCGACGGTGCTGGCTTGTATAAACAAGTCGCAGCGCTCATAGATCGCAAGGAGCTCATCGTCTGAGCAAGGACCAATGTCAGCCTGTACCCCCTTTGTTTTAGCAAGGCGCTCGAGGCGTTGTTTTTCTGGCCCAGAGCCCACCAAGCGCAGATGACAGTGGCTTCGATGCTTGGATTTTGCGATGGCGTCAATAATGAGATCGTGCTGCTTTTCTGCGGCAAGGCGGCCGACAGAGAGCAAGAAGAAGGGCGCACCATCCACAGGGTTGTCGATGGGTTGGCCTTTCAGAAATCGCGATGTGATTCCGTTAGAGATGACGGTAATTGGCCGCTCGGTCCCGTGGCTGGCGAGAAGGTCGGCAGCAAACTGTGATGGGACAACGACATGGTCCGCTGCGTTGTAGAAAGCCTTCACAAAGAGTTTGTATAGAACCGGCACAAGGGGCGCAAAGTTCAGTTTCAAATTCTTTAGGATGTTTTCCGGTTGCACATGGAACGAGCTAATCACTGGCACACCGGCTCGTCTAGCCGCACGAATCGCGCCATAAGCGAGGAAGAAGGGGTATTGAACGTGGAGCACATCAAGGGAAGCCATGGCCTCATCGAGGGTGGTTCGATTGGGTTTGGCGACCGGTGCTTGCATGCGATCAATAATATGATTCACACCAGGAATCGAGAGCTTATCGAAGAGGACTGCCTGAGCTGGGAGTGGCGCATCTCGAGAAGGGGTCATAAAGATCGAAAAGCTGATGTCGTCCGACAACGCTTCAACGAAACGCCGAGCAGAGACTACGGTCCCGTTAAAGGGTAAGTCCCATGGATCGACCACCATCCCCACGCGCAATTTGCTCATGACACCCCAATATGTTGCTGCTCGATGTTAGACACAGCCGCTGTATTCCCCAATCACAGCACACAGGCTCTAGCGCAGAATGCGCTTAGTGAATAGGGCATAATAACCACAGCGGAAAGAGAGATCACGACCTTGCTGATTAGCGTTATTTTCACTACCTATAACTCACCCCTGTGGCTCGAGAAGGTGCTGTGGGGGTTTGACGCCCAGACGGATCACAACTTTGAAATCGTCATCGCCGATGATGGGTCTCGGGAAGATACACGCCAGTTAATTGAGCGGTTTGCGAGGGCAACGGATCGTCCTATTCAACACATTTGGCAAGAAGATGACGGGTTTCAAAAGTGCCGCATTCTCAATAAAGCGATCGTAGCTGCGAGGGGTGATTACCTGATTCTCACAGACGGCGATTGCATACCCAGAAAAGACTTTGTTTCGGTTCATCGAGCCAATGCTGAGCCTGGGAGTTTCTTGAGCGGAGGCTATTTCAAGCTGCCGATGAGCATTAGTCAGTCAATCACAAAAGATGATGTTGAGTCTGGACGCTGCTTTTCCAAAGCGTGGCTATTGGGCCAGGGAATGCCGCGAAAAACCAATTTTATGAAGTTGACGGTGCAGCCGTGGGCTGAGCATTGGTTTAATCGATTCACTCCAACCAAAAGCACTTGGAATGGACACAATGCCTCAGGCTGGAAATCCGACGCGATATCGGTCAACGGGTTCGACGAGCGATTGCAATACGGAGGACTCGACCGCGAATTTGGCGAACGGTTGGTCAATTTAGGCATCCGCCCGAAACAAATTCGTTATAGCGCGATTACTGTCCATCTCGATCATCCGCGGGGCTACGCGTCCAAAGAGGGATGGGCGCTCAACCATGACATACGGAACACCGTGCGGTTAGAGAAAGTTATTGAAACGCCGCGCGGAATCAAGCAGCAGGCGGCGATGTAGCCGGCTGACTACTATTTCGCTTCCTGAATAAGCGCCTGGTACCACTGACATAAAGCCCGTGCCTCATCTTCCACTCGATATTGCGCAAGCACCTGCGATCGAGCTTCACTTCCCATGGCGATCCTCGCTTCCTCATGGTCAACTAAATGGATAAGGCTGGCTCGTGTGGCCTCCACATCGGCGATGGGTACCAAGAGACCATTCTCTCCGTGCGTGATGATATCTGGCCACGCGCCCGCAGTTGATGCGATGACAGCGCAACCCGAACTCATGGCCTCGAGAACGGTTAACCCATAGCCCTCGTTCCGAGAGAGGGCTGCAACAACATCCGAATGTCGAAAGAATCCCGGCAGCGTTGAAAAAGCCTGTAATCCCGCGAAGTTGATTCGTTTGTTAAGTCCCGCCTCATAGATGCGGCGGTTCAATTCGTCAACGTAGCTCGCATCTTCGGGTTTGATTTCGCCCACCACCAGAATGCCCCAGTCGGGTCGCTCGAGGAGTATTGGAATCGCCGCCTCAATGAGGACATCAATGCCCTTTTGATGCCGCACCCGACCAAAAATACCGATTTGATGGGCCGTAGCTAGTACTTCGCGACGTAGCGGTTCTCCTTTAGGTCTCGGGTGGAACCGCGCTGTATCAATGCCGTGGGGAATCAGTTGATCAGGAGGAGGCTCGAGATAGCTTGCAGCTGCCGAGCAGGTCGATATCACCGAATCCATTTGGCGCATCAGGTATCGAGTGAACCTGCTGTGATATCGCTGAGCGGTTGAGGTGAACGCGATTTTGAGGGTGCTGGCGCCCAAGCATCTGAGAAGGAGCGCCTGGACCATCTCGATATTCCGCCGAGCATGAAACACCACTGGCTTTCGGTCCATAGCGGCGCGGCGCAGAAGACGAAGCGCGCTGAGAAAGGTGAGCGTCCGGACCGAACTCGGCATATGCGCGCTGCCGAGCACTGCGATCTCCATGGATTCCGTTTGGTGAGGCAGGACCTGGAGCAGCGTAGAAGTCACGCCGGAAAAGCGGCGATTGCCATTGCCCAAGATGACTTGAGGGATGGACGTTTGGGTTGCAGGGGCGTCTGATGCCATGAGGGGGCGTGTCATTTTTGCGAACGAGCATAGGGTAAATCATGGGCAAATCCTATGGTCGAAAGGAGGGTGAGCATGGCGGCCACGAGCCGCTCAGTGAGCGAGTCAAAGGCGTTGCTTTTTTTGGACAGCGCTTTCGATAGTAGGTTTGACCGCGGCGCTGGTGCGCCGAACCCGAAGCTGGAGAAGGATTGCTGCTCGGTGGGTGCATCAACCTGCTTGGGTTGGAGTCGTTACCCAGGGGATGATTGCTAAGGCCAGCGAGGCTGCTATGCTCAAAGCTCGTTAACGCGCAGTGATTAGGGCCTATGAATTTAGCCAAACCGTATATTGATGTCGGGTTGTATTGCCGCGATCGAGAGGCGGTAACCGCGTTTTGGCAGCAAGAAGTTGGGCTCGCCTTCGAGAGCTTGCTGAAATTAGGCGGTGGGGCGCAGCAGTGGCGGCACGATCTCTCTGGCTCAATTTTGAAGATTAATCATCAGCGGGACGGACTGCTGGACGCGGCTGCCAGTGGCTACGACGGTATCGTGGTCGCTGACGAAACCGTTGACGAGCCCGTGACGATGACGGATCCAGAGGGAAATCGAGCAACCCTCGTTCAGCCCGGGTTTGAAGGTATCGATCAGATAGCGGTGGAGATGGCGGTGGCGGATCCGGCGCTTCATGCGATGTTCATGCGCCGGGTATTGGGCTGTCAGGAAATATCGAGTCGGCACCTTAAGTGGGGTGAGACCAGTTTTTACCTATCTCAAAAGCGCGATTCAGACGGACCTGCGGGTAACGCAGAATCAGTCCTCAAAGCGCCCGGATTTCGTTACATCACAGTACAGGTCTGGGATGTCGACATAGAACACGAAGCTGCTGTTCGAGGCGGCGCGGTTGAAGCGATGTCGCCCACAACGCTCGGCGAAACGGCAAGAATTTCGTTTATCAAAGATCCCGACGGCAACTGGATTGAGTTATCGCAGCGTGCCTCATTAACCGGTCCATTGCCGAGCGATTAGGGTGTTGACTGCGATCGTCAAAAAACTGAGTGAATCAGGCCAGAGGCAGTTGATGCTTAGGCGCCTTCTGGACGAGGGTGCCAGGCACCAAAGGGAAGTATCAAAAGAGGGTATCAAGGGAAGGTTGTAAAGGAAGACACTGAAGACAGGCGCGAGAGGCAGGCATTAGCAGACTACTAATGAAGGCACGACGCGCTGATGAATAAAACTGTTTAAGAGAGGTTAGTGATATGAAGTCACCGATTTGCGAGCAATTGGGAATCGAATTCCCACTCATTGCATTTACTCACTGCCGTGATGTGGTGTGCGCTGTGTCAAAGGCGGGAGGAATGGGCGTCCTTGGAGCGGCGGGCTACACCCCGGAGCAACTCGAGATAGAGCTGAATTGGATTGACGAGCATATCGATGGCAAGCCTTATGGCGTTGACTTGATTGTTCCAAACTCCATGGCCAATAAAGACGAGTCCATGTCCCGAGACGATTTGGGTGGTCTCGTTCCAGGCGAGCACAAGGCCTTTGCTGCTTCCATATTGGCCCAGCATGACATCGACACGGGTGGGTTGTACGAGGAGAAAAGTAGAGGATCAGGCGGATTCCTAGGTGAGGGTCGGGCAGCGAATATTCTCGATATCGCGTTCGCGCATCCAATATCCATGATCGTCAATGCCCTCGGCGTGCCGCCGGCCTATATGCTCGAACTGGGCAAAGCGAAGGGTGTACCTGTCGGCGCATTGGTTGGTTCAAAGCAGCATGCCGTGAAGCAGGCCGAGGCGGGTGTAGATATATTGATTGTTTCAGGTACTGAAGCAGGCGGTCACTGCGGTGAGGTCTCAACGATGGTCCTGGTGCCCGAGGTTGCCGAAGCCGTGGCCGAATTCGATGGGGTGTCAATTCTTGCTGCCGGCGGTATTGTCACGGGTCGCCAAATGGCGGCGGCAATGGCGATGGGCGCGCATGGGGCGTGGTGCGGTTCGGTGTGGTTAACGACCCAGGAAGCGGAGACTGCGCCTGTTATCAAAGAGAAATTACTCGCTGCCAGCTCGAATCAAACCGTTCGGTCGAAAAGCAGAACTGGCAAATATTCACGCCAAATACGGTCGCCATGGACCGACGCGTGGGAATCCAGCGACGGCGCGCCAGACCCATTACCCATGCCGCTGCAATCGCTCGTTAGCGAGCCTGCGCTTTCCAAGGTAGCAAAGCTGGCTGAGACCGGTCATCAGGGTGCCAGACAATTGGCGACTTATTGGGTGGGCCAAGGCGTTGGAATGATGACGCAATCGCTATCCGCTAGACAGGTTGTTTACGATTTTATGGAAGACTTCCTGAAAGCCTCAGAACGACTGAATGGATTTGTTGAGGAGGCGTGATCGAGGCTGAAAGTAACAAAGCTGATGCGATGGCAATTTAAAGGCGAAAGAAAAGACGCAGCGACATGACAGCAAATCGTAATCACGCCTGGCAGCTCGCCAGAACCCCTCCCGAGGGCTGGCCGACGGACGGAGATTTCAGGTGGACGGAAGGCGACATTCCCGAGCCTGGGCCTGGCCAGGCAGCGGGTGAGACTTTGCTTCTATCGCTCGATCCCTATCAATGGAATCGGCGACGGAATGGCACCGAACAGCCCGGTGAGGTTTGTCACGGAAGAACCGTATCGCGGGTCATTAGGAGCCGGCACACGACTTTTCGTGAGGGAGACATCATTTTTAATACCCAGGGCTGGCAGCAGTTTGGGTTAACGGGAGAGGGCATCACCGATTTTGGTTATATGACGCCCCGTCTGCTGGATGGGGATAAGGGACCGTACTCCTACGCCTTGGGTGCACTTGGCATGCTAGGTCTAACAGCCTATGCAGGGCTGATCGTTCAATGTCAGCCCCAGGAAGGGGAAACCGTTGTGGTGTCTGCTGCATCTGGCGGCGTGGGTCAGCTAGTGGGTCAACTGGCGCGCATCTACGGGGCCCGAGTCGTTGGTATAGCGGGTACCCAGGAGAAGGTGGCTTATTGCCAAGAGACGTTAGGGTTTGATGCGTGTATCTCGCACAAGGACCCATCATTTAGAGAGCAGCTCGCGAATGCGTGTCCGGATGGCTGTGACGTCTATTTTGAAAACGTGGGTGGGCCCGTGTTTGATGCAGTCTGTGGTCTTTTGAATCCGAACGCTCGAATCTCGCTCTGCGGCATGATCGCCCATTATGGAGAGGACATCGCTGCATCCCGTGCGAGATGGTTCGAGAAGGCCGCGCCGCTCCGCGAATCCCACGGGCTGGAAGTCCATCCATTATTTGTGGGTGACTTTGTTGTGAGCCATCAAGCTAAGTTTCTTGAAGAGATGGGTGACCATGTGCGTAGCGGCCGGGTGGTCTATAAGGAGGATAGAGTTAAAGGCCTTGCCGATGCCCCTCACGCGTTTCGATCGATGCTGACCGGAAGCAATTTTGGTAAAACGCTCGTTGAGGTGCAGCCGGGATATTAATTCGGTAGCACGAGCCAAGCTGCGCGTCCTACACGCTTTGATCCTACGCATTGACCTTACGCATTGACCTTACGCATTGACCTTACGCATTGACCTTACACATGGAACTTGGGCTTGGCCTAAAGGGAACACCTCTGCTGCCCTAATCAATGCGGTAGATCAACTCACTCTTCGTTCATTCGGTCCAAAAAACGCATTGGCGCAGCCGATAAGAGACGGTATGGTTCCGTAGGGGGCGCGTCTTTAGGCTTGCGGCCCAAGACTCATCGACAATCAAAGCAACCAACAAGGGGCGAGCACCATGGCGCACGAACAACTCAACTTAACCAACGATGAACTCCTGTCGACCACTCGAGCTGTCCGCAAGCGCTTGGACTTTGATCGCGATGTGCCTATGTCCGTTATCAAAGAGTGTATGGAGATTGCCGTGCAAGCACCAACGGGTTCTAACGCACAAGGTTGGCAGTTCATGTTCGTGACCGATCCTGACAAGCGTAAGCAAATCGGTGCTTACTACCAGCAAGCGTTCACCCTCTACAAAGAGATGCCAGTCGCCATCCATAAATTACATGCAGACAGCGCTGATCAGAGCTTAACCTCAAGTCAGACTCGGTCTGCATCGTCGGCAGATTACCTGGCGGATCACATGGGCGATGCCCCTGTGCTGATGATTCCATGTATTGCCGGGCGTACCGATAACGAGGCGGGCATGAATATCTTGAGTCAGACCGCGACGCTGGGCTCTATCATTCCGGCGGCTTGGAACTTCATGCTCGCGGCGAGAGCGCGCGGAATTGGCACGGCCTGGACAACGCTCCACCTCATGTTTGAAAAAGAAATTGCGGAGTTGCTTGAGATTCCCTACGAAGATGTAATGCAAATCGCGCTCATGCCGATCGCCTACACCAAAGGTACGCAGTTCAAGCCGGCGTATCGACCGCCTGTAGAAACGGTCATGCACGTGGATCAGTGGTAGTGCTCGTGACGGCGGAGCATGGGATGTATCTAGGGGAAAAGAGAAAGTAGCACGGTCGAGAAGGTCACTCAGTATGTCATCACCCGCTTACGCCTCTGGAGGAGGCGATCAGCCGCTTTTAAATCAAACGATTCCGGACAATCTGGCGGCGACGGTGCGAGCGCACGGCCAGGTCGAAGCGTTGGTATCTTGCCACCAG
>Ga0181578_10000072_pt1 | contig 79564 bp, 73 predicted proteins | sample 071ome_21_FD_148659 | JGI IMG/M metagenome (GOLD analysis project Ga0181578, IMG submission 148659) | Coastal salt marsh microbial communities from the Groves Creek Marsh, Skidaway Island, Georgia - 071401CT metaG (spades assembly) | ecosystem: Environmental > Aquatic > Marine > Intertidal zone... | reverse complement strand
TTGCCATTAACTTAAAAAGTTCGATTAATCCGACGCCTCTATAACATTGGCTGTTTCCTCCTGCATCCTGTCTCCTGCATCGGGGATGTTGCCGGATGACCGTCCTTCGGACTTCTTCCCACCTACGACAATCCCAACCTTTATCTTTTAACCTTTGATCCCTTTATCTTTCCGCTCACCCCTCTTTCTGGCAATCGGCACACAGTCCGTAAATATAAAGCGAGTGATCGGAAATACTGAACCCGAATTTTTCCGCCGCTTTGCGCTGCTGCTTCTCGATAATGTCATCATAAAATTCTTCCACATGGCCGCACTTGGTGCAGACAATGTGATCATGATGATCTTCAGGGGTCATTTCGAAGACAGAATGTCCACCCTCAAAATGATGGCGGGTGACCAGCCCTGCTGACTCAAACTGGGTGAGTACGCGGTAGACCGTCGCCAGGCCTACATCCTCATCCGCATCCCTGAGTGCCTGGTAGACATCTTCAGCACTCATGTGACGACTCTCTGCAGACTCAAGAATCTGCATGATCTTCACTCTGGGCAGGGTAACCTTGAGGCCTGCTTTGCGCAGTTCCTGGTTTTCTCCGGGCATTCTCACTCTCCGCGTTTTATTTTGACTACTTTTTTACAGCGTGGTACGTCAATGGCGAATAATCGAACTATTAACATCCCAGTGACGTTTCAGGTATTATGCCTTCTGAATTTTTTATGTGAAAGGCCGAACTTTTTGAGAGCTATTACCCTCACAATCCTTACGGTTTCTGCACTTCTGCTTAGCAGTTGCGGAGGCGTGACCTCGTTTGCCTTTCCCGGTGTATACCGTATCAATATTCCCCAGGGCAATGTTATTACCCAGGAAATGGTTGACCAGTTACGCCCTGGCCTTACCAAACGCCAGGTGAACTTCATCCTGGGTACTCCCCTTATCAAGGATACCTTTGACCAGGACCGGTGGGATTATGTATATAGCTTTCAGCCTGGAGGCGGGGAGCGTGTTCAGGAAGTGCTGACCGTGTTTTTTGAGAACAATCGTTTGACCCGTTTCAGCGGGGACTTTGAACAGACACCTGAAAACGAACAGTTTGGAAACACAAATGAGGATGATGACGCTGGCAGTGATATTTCCTCAATCAACCCCTAACTCTCTTTACGCGAACCCTTTGCCTTTTCTTCCCTTTCCCGCCTGACACGCTCCATCCTGGCCTCCTTCGGGTCCATAAGCAGAGGCCGATAAATTTCCACACGGTCATTTGCTTCCAACTGGTATTTGTCAGGACCAGGTAATACCACGTCATCCAGTGGGCGGGAAAAGATTCCAAGTTTGAGTGTAGACTCATTCAGGTCAGGGAACCGGGAGATGATTCCTGACTGCCTCACCGCTTCCATCGCTGTACACCCCTTTACCACCTCAAGTGACATAAGCAGTTGCCGTTGAGGCAGTGCATAGGCCACTTCCACCGGGATAGTCTCTTTAACGGCTGAATCATCCATAAACATCAGCAGCTTGTTTGCACAGGGCATTGACCAGATTACGGCTGGTACTATCGAACAGGCGTTTGAGAGCCATGTCGACCAGGCCGGATGAAAATTCAAAATCCATTTTAAGACTGACTTTACAGGCACTGTCTGACAGTGCTGCAAAGGACCAGGTAGCATCAAACGAACTGAATGGTCCCTCCACGAGAGCCATATGCATACTCTGTCCGGGGATGAGGGTGTTGCAGGTTGTGAACGCATACCTGAATCCGGCCTTACCCAGTTCGAGACGGGCAGTGACCTCGTTCTCATTGACCTTCAGGATGGTGGCGTCCAGGCACCCATCCATAAACTGCGGATAGGATTCTATATCATTGACCAGGGCAAACATCTGGTCGGCAGAATGGGGGAGAAGCGCACTTTGTTCTATTGTGGTCACGATACCGATCAGAAACCAAAGAGGTTATGGGCAAAATATATTCGGGAGACGTTGTTGGCAAAGACTGCCAGCAGGATAACCGGAATAAAGGTTCCCAGTGAAATGCTAACGTATTTTTGCATCAGCGAACCATGGTAATCATCATCTTCAAGTGCCACCTCCTCATGCATGCGATGTTTCTTCCATCGGTAACAGACAAACAAACAGACGATGAATCCCATGAAGGGAAGAATGGTTTCGTAAAAAACATCGTAGATCAGGTCGAAAAATGATTTGCTGATGCCCCCATAATTCAGGAAAGATGTAAAGAAGTCACTCATACCAAAAGAAACCGTGGTGATAAAAATAAACACCGTCATTGCCGATGCGATATAGACAATGGCCTCCCTGCGCAGCATATTCCTTTCATCCATCATGTAGGCAATAGGAATTTCCGTGATAGACACCAGTGACGTCAGGGCTGCAAAAAATACGAGCAGGAAAAACATACAGGCCACCAACGACGCACCGAAATAGCCAACAAAGTTTTCCAGTGACAGAAAAACCTGGGGCAGATAGGTAAACATGAGACTGATACTGCTTTCTGACAACTCATCTGCATTGACGGCGGGATCTATGGCAAACACCGCCGGTATAACCAGGAGCCCCGCAAAGAAGGCGACACCCGTGTCGGCAAGGGCAACCAGGCGGGTCGAGCTCACCAGTCTCTCTTTCTTGTTCAGGTAAGAACCGTAGGTAATCAGAATGCCCATGCCCAGTGACAGGGAAAAGAATCCATGGTTCAGAGCAGAGTTGATGACACCACTGTCAATTTTCGAAAATTCAGGAACAAGGTAAAAAGAGACGCCGGCGAAGGCATTATCGAGTGTCAGTACAAACCCAATCAGTAGCAGCATCATGATAATCAGGGTCGGCATAAGAATCCTTGAGGCTTTCTCAATACCGTCACTGACCCCTCTTCCGAGAATGTAGAAAAGCACTGTCAGCAATGGGGCCAGATAGATGAACATTACCGGAGACCCGACAGTAACTCCGAAAGTATCAGGATTGGCCAGCGTTCTCAGATTACCCATAGCAGACTGCAAGGTATAGACCAGTATCCAGCCGGTAATAACGGCGTAGAAAACACCGATAAAAAATGGTGTTACCAGTCCCAGTCCGCCAATCAGGCGCCAGGGTCTGTGCCCTCCTGACAGGGAATCAAAGGCACCTACCGGACTTTTCTGGGACGAGCGCCCCATGGCGACTTCGGCAAGCATGACCGGGAAACAGACAAAGGCAATAAAGAAAAGATAGATCAGCAGGAAAGCCCCGCCACCATTCTTGGAAGCCATGACGGGGAAGCCAACCAGGTTACCAATACCCACAGCCGACCCTGCTGACGCCAGGATGAAACCAATTCTGGAACTGAACTGACCGCGCAAAACCGACATAGGGTCTCCCGTTATTCTTTCTTATAACGGGAAATGAGTGTAACAGAAATAGGCATTGACGGGCATGAACCGTATAATGCCGCCACATGGCAAAATCCAAAAAAAAGAAACAGGACGATACCACTATCGTCGTCAACAAGAAGGCGAATCACGATTACTTCATCGGTGACAGGATCGAGGCCGGCATCGTGCTCACCGGCTGGGAGGTGAAAAGCCTGCGCCAGAAAAAAGTGCAGCTCGTGGATAGTCACGTAATTATCCAGAATGGCGAAGCCTGGTTACTTGGCGCCCAGATAACACCGCTAAATACCGCAAGCACCCATGTCATTGCTGATCCCATACGAACACGCAAACTGCTTTTGCACAGCAAGGAGCTGGCCCGAATTTTCACGGCAGTTCAGCAGAAGGGCCATACCTGTGTCTGTACAAAGATGTACTGGAAGGGCCACCTCGTTAAATGCCAGATTGCCCTGGCCAAGGGCAAGCAGTCCCACGACAAGCGTGCCTCGATCAAGGAAAGGGAATGGAGTATCGACAAGCAGCGGGCTGTTCGGTCAGCGAACCGCTAGCCTCCTAACCCTGGACGGTCAGAGCCAGAAAAATCATTCTGAATAAAGAGGCTGCAAACAGGCATCCCAGGATCAGCGCCGTGCCTGCCACCTGAAGGACCGTCCCTCGCTGCATGGCACTTTCTCCACGAATAATCCTGGTATCCCTGGTGACCGACATATTCGCTGTCGGATACTTTTTTTCATGCTTTATCCGGGCACCGGTTCTGAGCATGTAAGCTCCGAAAAATACCAGTGGTGACATAAGCAGCAGTATAAATGCCCAGGGAATCCAGGAATTTTCCTGCAACATGTCAAGGTTGGCCAGCAACCACTCCACAAAGGCCTGCCGGTTTCCCAGGAACCAGACGATCAATACAAAGAATACAAACGAAATACCAAGGGCATAGCGCAGGGCGCGCATGCGGGCAGCCGGGTCAGCCTTGTGAATCTCTTCCATAGCGAAAACAGGAACCTAGATGTCGAGAGTCCCGTTGCTGTTACCAAAACTGTCCTGGGGAATACCCAGTTTTTCAAACAATCCCATGTACAGGTTGGCGAGGGGGGTATGGGCTTCATAAACCAGGTGACGCCCCCCTTCGACAAGGCCATTAGCCCCACCTACCAGCAGTATCGGCAACGGATCGAAATTATGTTCATTGGCATCACTCATGCTGCTGCCATAAAGAATCAGGGAATGATCAAGCAGACTGCCATCACCATCCGGAGTCTCTGCCAACCTGTCAAAAAATCCTTTCAGTACATTAATGTGGTAATTATTGAGTACCGCGAACTGGTCCTTGTTCTTCTGCTCATTGGAATGGTGGGAGGCGTTATGGAAACCTTCATTGACCCCTGACCTCGGGAAACGGACATTACTGCCCTCTCCGGCCATCATCAGTGAAGAGATACGCGTGATATCGGATTTGTAAGCAAGCACTTGCAGGTCAAACATCAGATTGATGTGATTCTCGAATCCCCGGGGAATACCGCGGGGAGCATCGGGCACTTCCAGCGTCTCCGCTGACAGTTTGGCATCCACAAGGGCAACCCGACGTTCGATTTCGCGAACTTCATCCAGATAATCACTCAACCTGGCACGGTCCGCATTTGGCAGCTTCAGGTTCAGGCTCGCCACATCTTCCCGAATCGAGTCGAGCAGACTGGCCGATTGTCGCCGCCTTTCCCGCCTTTCTTCATCGGTGGTCCCGTCACCAAAGAGGCGCTCAAAAACCAGCTGTGGATTATTCTCCATGGGCAAACCCAGGCTCGGGGTTTTCCAGGAAATAGTACTGCGGTACGAACAGGTGAAATTGACATCGCCGCAGGTATTATTGGTAGGTTCAATGGCCAGCTCTATGGAAGGCATGGGTGTTTCCTGGCCAAGGGCATCTGCCACGACCTGGTCAAAAGATTTCCCCACATAAGCACTGTCGCCAGCCACGGGATGGGCTGCCGTTAGAAAGGCCGCTGCCGCTCTCTCATGATTCTGGGCACCACCGGAGTCCTCTCCCTCCTCCGGTCCAACAGGAGCGTTGGCCAGTCCACTGATAATATTAAGACTGGACCTATACTCCTCAAGTGGCTTCAGAATCGGCGTGAATTCAAAATCCTTCCCGGTTTTCCTCGGCGTCCAGTAGTCCATGGTTGCACCATGGGGGATATAGATACACCCGAGCCGCGGAGAAGAAGGCACTGCCGCCGTTTGCGCCAACGCTGTACTTGCCGGAATCATCGAATCCAGCAGAGGAAGGGCTATGGCGGAGCCTGCACCACGAAGCAGTGTCCGTCTGGAGAGATGCTTTTTAGAAATAAACATATGTGACTCCTGAATCTACCGGTTCACGCTGATTCACTTGCGGCGTTGTCCCGTTATCCGACAGCTCATGAAATGTTGCATGAATTGCCTGCCAAAGTAAAAAAGTTACTCTGCTCACTCATCATGCTGGGCAGTCTGCACACCACCGGGTTTGGTGCGCCGGGTAAACGCATCACTGAGTACAATTTCCCGGACTAGGGCACTGAAACGGTATTGTTCCTCTTCTGCATTCCTGGCCACAGTCCTGACAAAAGGTTTGTCGAAATAGGCCATCTTCCTGCCTAGGGCATAGGTCATGAGTTTCTCAATGAAATTTTCCACAAAAAGCGCATCCCGATTCATCAACAAACCATTGAGCCCATCGGGCCCTGAGAATTCAATGCCATCCCAGAAAGTCGCAGATGTATCCACGGGAATGCCATCCGTCTGTTCGCGGAATTTTCCAACAGGATCAAAATTTTCCAGGGCAAAACCAATAGGATCCATCATGTTATGACAACCCGCACAGGAAGGATCCACCCGGTGCTGTTCAAGTCTCTGCCTGAGTGTCGTAAGCGCAGCCCCTTCAACAGGAGCCTCATCAAGATTCACTTCCACGCCGGGTGGTGGAGGGGGCGGAGGGGCTCCCAGAATATTTTCCATGATCCAGGCGCCACGAATAACCGGTGATGTCCGGTTAGGTGCTGACGTGATCGTCAGGATACTGCCATGACCAAGCAATCCAAAGCGTCCGGTACCCGCTATATCCACCTTGCGAAAATGACTACCGCGAATAAACGGAATGTCATAGTGTTCAGCCAGGCGCTCATTAACAAATGTGTAGTTAGCCGACAGTAATTCTATTACCGGTCTGTCTTCAAGCAGGACGGATTCAAGTAGCAGTTCTGTTTCCCGGCGCATGGCCTGTCTCAGGCTGCCATCAAAGTCCTCGGACGTAGGATTGACGGAATCAAGCTGCTGCAGTGACAACCAGGAGGCAGCGAAGTGACTGACAAGTGCCTGTGCTTTCTGGTCCCGAAGCATGCGCTGGACCTGTGCCTTCAACACGGATGGCTCCACAAGTTCTCCGGTTTCTGCCAGTGTCAACAACTCATTGTCCGGGATACTGCTCCAAAGAAAAAATGACAGCCGGGAGGCCAACTCATAGGGAGCAACAGGATAGGTCTGTCCGTCCGTTATTCCCCCAGGTTCCTCCTCAAAGCGGAATATGAACATCGGATCCACGAGAATTCTTGCCAGTGCATACTGAATACCAGTATCAAAATCACGCTGCTCCCTGCCATCCCGGTAAAAACCCATCAGGGTATCCATGGCTGTATCCGGCACCGGCCGTCGATAGGCGCGATAGGCCAGTGACGCAATAATCTGGCGGGCACAGGGTTCCTCTGCTGTCGCGTCTGCCGGAGTACAACTAAAGATGATGCTTCGGCTCGGAGTATCACCCGGACCAGAAGGATTGGCAGGGCCATTGATGGATACTGAACGCACCACAGTGCTGTTTGCCCAGACATTGTGCAGGTCATCAACCCCTCTCGGAGACTGGGTCTTGACGAAAGCCGCTTCCACATAATGGGGACCTGCCGGAATAGTCAGCGATACCCGGCTGCTGCCGCCGGCGGGAAAGAGTGCTACCCGTTCGCCGTCAATAACCAGTTCCACGGGATCTTCCACTCCCACAGGATTCAGGGAAAAGGCCGCGTTCGAACCGCTGCGGCTGATGATAAATTCATAGTCGGCATCCAATGGAAAAACATGGTTAAAGACCACGCCTCCGCGCGTACCCAGGGCATTATCCTCTAGGTGTGCTGATTGGTCCTGGCGACCTGCCCGATACGTGCTCGTACTCAGACTGGTGGTCATATCCCCGACAGCAAGGCGACTTATCCTGTTCGCGGCTGATATATAGGACTGCATCAATGCCGGTGACACACTCAGGGCACTGGCAATATTGTCAAAGCCTTCACTGGAACTGTCAGCAGGAAACATGGATGCGGCATCAATCGGTAAAGCCAGCAAGTCCCGAATGGCATTCTGATATTCCGCCCTGTTCATTCGGTGCAGGGCCGGTGCTCCTGTATTCGGGCTTTCTTCCCAGGCCGCGTCAATGGATTGTTCAAGACCGCTGACAAAGGCTTCCACCTGATGTGGCGCTGGCCGTTCTTTACCCAGGGGCGGCATCATGCCAGCCTTGAGCTTCAGCAGTATTTTCTCCCAGGCTTCTGCATCGGAAAGAAGATTTGAATCATCCAGCAGTTCCAGAGCAAGGCCGCCGGCAAAATCCTCGAAGTTATGACAGGCGCTGCAATACTCATCCAGCATTTCCCTGTGTTCCCCGGGAATTCCTGGAGACTGGGCCTGGGCAGCAACGATTATCATCCATGCAGCAGAAAAGATTCCCGGCTTGAGAACCCTTGAATACTTGCGGGTTGATGACTCAGTCATACGCTATACCCGCCTCATCCATGAGTGTCTTCAACAGGGCAATGGTTTCGGGTTTCTGTTCAGCACCAACGGCAGCGAGGAAAACACCTTCAGCCCAGCGCAGGGCATCCCTGCCTACAGCGTCTTCAGCATCAAGCCTTGCGCCGGCCTTGACCAGAGTACGAATGATGTCATTGGAGCCTCTGTTTGCGGCACCCAGCAGAGCTGTCAGTCCCATGGAGTTAGTTGCATTAACATCCCCTCCCAGGGACAAGTTCATTTTTACAGCTTCCAGCAGGGCCTTGTCCGACACTGTGTAGGTCTGTGCTACTGTCCAGTTCACCCCGGCAGCTGCCATCAGGGCCGTAGTGCCCTCATAAGTCGTGATATGGGGATCAGCCCCATAGGCCAAGAGTAATTCCATGACAGGAACATCGCCGGAAAGAGAGGCGCGAATGTAGGGAGTCTGTCCAGTCATATCCACCCAGGAGACGTCATTGAGCGAATAAAGCCATTTCTTTTCCGGCGGCCATTCCCTTGTCCTGGCATTCACATCAGCACCGGCTTTGAGCAGCCTCTCAATCATCGGCAAAACAGCTTCCCGGTCCACACGGTTGTCCTGCGGGTCATCTTCCAGGGAACTGTTCATATCCAGGTTGCGGTAATCAACCGCCGCTAACAATGGAGTACGACCATAAAAATCCTCAACATTGAGGTCTGCTCCAAAATCAAGCAGCAGATCGGCTGTGTCCAACTGGTTGTTCAACAAAGCCATAAGCAGTGGAGAAATATGGTTGGCTTCCTGTAATTCCAGGTCAGCGCCATTTTCAAGCAGCAGTCTCGCTTCTTTTGTCTTTCCATCACGGGCCGCGTAAAGAAGCGGTGTCATACCCCCTTTTCTGTCATAACGTTCGCCTCGATGAGGCACACCGCTGCGATTGATACCGACACCTTCAGAACCACACCCGGTGCCTTTGCAGGGAGGAATAAAGGCCACCTCCTGACCGACGCGTGTGCGTGCATCAACTTCAGCACCAAAGCGGATCAGCATTTCTACCACTTCATGATGCCCCTCGCGTACGGCAATCATCAGAGCCGTCTGCTTGAAATCGGGATCCCTGGCATCTACCAAGGCGCCACTGGCCAGTAACAGGTCCACAACGCCTATTTTGCCCGTACGGGCAGCAGTCATGAGTATTGTTTCGCCATTTCTGGAAATGGTGTTGGGATCAGCCCCCGCCTCAAGCAAGCGCCTTACCGTTTTTTCATTGCCATTCTGGACAGCAAGAAACAGGGGAGAAACACCATTACGATTAAGAACCTGGGGGTCAGCGCCTGCACTGACCAGGGCTTCGACAGCTGCCTCCTGATCCCTCAGAACCGCCATATGCAAGGCTGTGCTGCCATCACGAAGTCGACTGTTTGCATCCACCCCCTGCTTCAGGAGTTGTTTCAATTCACCAAGCCTGCCTTTTTCTGCCAACAGGGAAAGCTCTTCACTCGCACTAACCGGCATCGCAGGAAAATGCACAAGAGCCATCAAGACGAATGCCCCGAATGCCTTATTCACATTATTTTCCAATTTCCGCACCCGCTTTTCCCTTCTTCCAGCAGCAATTCAAGGCGTTCTCCGACAGGCAGGAAACACTACAGCACAAAGTACACATTTTCTGCACAAAACCCTTTAAAAACTGATACATATCTGCTTTGCACTATATAACAGACATCATTACTATCACAACAATACGACTTCCTGCTGTTACCGGTGAGCAAAAATCTGCTACTTTAGAAACAGCCAATTTCCGGACAACCCTATGCGAATTGTTTTTCAAGCCCTGATCTTACTTTTGACATGTCTTTCCCTGACCGTCACTGGCCAACCCAGGGATTCAGTGGAAGGCATACATTACCAGCCTCTGGGCAGGCCTGTTCCCACAGAAACACCGGAGGATGTCATCGAAGTCCGTGAGCTCTTCTGGTATGGCTGCGCTGAGTGCTTCACACTAGAACCCATCTCTACGGATTACAGGGACGGCGTTCGCGGTGATGTCAGAATGCTGAGGACCCCAGTGGTATGGAATGAGATTATGGAAATGCATGCCAGAATTTATTACACGGCTCTTGTTCTGAATGCCGAAGACCAGATTCACCAGGCCGCATTCCATGCTCTACACGAGGAAAACAATCCTTTACGGACCGAGCGGGAAATCCAGGTTTTTTTTTCGAAAAATGGCATTGATGAAGAAACTTTCAATGAAACATGGCATTCAGACGAAGTGGATACCATGGTAAAGCGGGCAGCGCTGCAAACCACAGACTACGCACCGAATAAACTACCGGCTTTTATAGTCAATGGACGTTACCGGGTCGAAGAGAACGCGGCAGTCCCCGATCATATTGAACTGAATATTGCCGTCAATCTGGTCATACGACGACTCCGTGATGAGCGTCGCAGCGACTTCTAATCACACCCGAACCCGTTACTGCTCTTCCAGCTCAAAAGCAAATAACGCATTTCCCGGTCTGCCGACGATGCAGCAGTTTCCCGACAGCATATAGACCATACCGTCGACTACTACGGGACCTGGGCCATCGAACGATCCTCCTGAAGCTGGAACGCCATTGATCGTTTCAAAGACGGGATTGCTGTCAAAAGTCCAAAGCACGTCCCCATCAACGGCACTGTAAACACGCATCCCTCCGTCGGCTGAACCTGAAAATACGGCGCCAGGAATGGCAGTAACTGCCGCAGATTGCGTCGCGCGGCAACCAAATCCAGGTTCACACAGAAGATCTGCCGGAGGTGCAGCCCAAACCCTTTCTCCAGTGCCCAGATCTATGCCATGAATACCGCCGGATCCCTGGTTTGAGTAACCACCAACGCCCACATAGGCCATTCCCTGGGCTACAGACATCCCCCACCAGCCACCAGCTGCACTACCCGGAGCTACCCGGTAAGCCCAGACAGTTTGCCCATTTTTGTTGGGATCCAGGGCATATGCCATACCTGACTTTTGGGGTATGACCAGCAATTCCCTGCCATCGGATGTCGACGTCAGGATGGGTGATGCAGCAAAGTCCACGTCGGGACCGACTTCTTCAGGACAGTTGGGATTAACAATTTGAGGATTACGGGGGCAGCCGCTGATAAAGGCATCGCCTGGTGTCGTCTGGTTCACCCAGACAATTTCCCCTGTTTCAAGACTCATGGCAATCACAGCATCCGATGTTTCAGGAGCCGGCTCTCCATAAGCATTACCTGTAGCGGTATAAAGCAGACCGCGATCAGGATCTATGGTCGGAGCATTCCAGATTCCAGCCCCGGCGGGGCCATACAATTGGACCCCTTCATTACTCAATCCGCGAGGCCGGGCTTCTTCCATGGTGTAGGTTTTCCAGACCAGCTCACCCGTTTGTGCGTCAAGTTTGGTAATACTGCCGCGAAACGTACAACAGGGGTACTGTGGTCCGGTGGCATTGGTTTCCTCCACAACACCGGCGGTGGGAACATAGAGGTATCCTTCAAACAGGGTCACGGATCCGGTACCGCGTACACCAGGATGGTCCTCTACACGAGTGACCCAGATTTCCTCTCCTGTCCGGGCATTCACCGCATAAACACTGCCGCGAAGATCCTGGAAATAAACGGCGTACCCCTGCTCTTCAGGACCAAGGGCAACAGGGCCAACAGAGAAAGCGCTGCGAACACCGGTCTGGGGCAGATAGGTCCAATATGTACAACCACTGTCAGCATTAAGGGAATAAACGGCACCGGCCTTGCTACCAACAAATAATCGCCCGGCAATTACGGCTGGCTGTGCGCGGGGCTGGTCTTCTCCCGGCAATCCAAAAACCCATTTCAGTCTAAGCCGGTTTATATTCTCTGCAGTCACTCCCGCATCCAGGGCAGCACGGGCATTGCGGTGGTCACTACCCCAGCCATTCCAGCCTGGATGCAGCAAGGGATTACTCATGGGAGGATTTTGCTCACACAGGTTGCCCGTCATGACCAACCCGGGATCCGGGAGGGGTTGGCCTGCCAGATACTCGGCAACCGCCTGCAGTTCGGTATTATTCAACCCAGCGGCCTGAATGCGCATCACGCCCTGGGTAAGGGCCCGGTAAATACTGCCAGTCGCAAGAGTCTCAAGGACGGCCCTGGATGGTGCCGGACGCTCCATGTTGGTGACCGGTACCTCATGACAGGCGGCACACCTTGCCCTGTAGATATCCTCACCCTGCTGGGCCTTGACCTGTGGTAATTGCCACACCAGAAAAACAAGAGATAACCAGATTACTTTTACAGACATAGAAATCCCCTTCCAAATCAGCGCTTCTGCATGTTTCTGCCGAGCATACCAAAACAGGGGCTGAATGGTCGCCGTTTTTACGTTTTGTTGGGCCCGGCCTTCATGCTATCCTCAAAGCCTGTTTCCCTATTCATCAGTTAATCAGTGTTTTCGGACAAGACATCATGAGAAAAATCCCGGTATTTTCGGCAGTGGCACTATTACTTACCCTTAATTCTGCCAGCATCCTCGCCCATCATTCCTTTGCCATGTTTGACCAGTCAACCAAGGTTGAAATTACAGGTGTAGTTTCCGAAGTACAATGGACTAATCCTCACGTCTGGATCATGGTGGATGTCACCCAGGATGATGGCACTGCCGTCAGCTGGGGCGTGGAATTCACCAGCAAGGTACACCTGACCCGCCGTGGATTTTCACCGGATATGTTCAATGTCGGCGATGAAGTGACTTTTTCGGTTAGCCCCTATGCTGACGGCAGCCCCGGCGGCCGTTTTTATTGGGTCCAGCTGGCAGACGGCACCTATTACTGTGACGTGGGTGCCGCACAACGTATTTGTCAGGAAAGGAACTGAAAAGGGAAGTGACTCAAATGAAACCAAAAAGTCTGTTCTATTCTCTTATTGCCCTTTTTTCCACTGCATTGATGGCTTTCGGGTCAGCACTTGCCCAGGATGACGTCGTCTATCCGGCCAATGCAGAGGATGCCAGTTATGCCGAACTGGACAATCTGCCTGACTGGCGCGGCCTCTGGTTCCCTTTCTTCGGACAGGTCGGTGGTGATGAACCGGTGCTCATAGGCGAAGCCAAAGCCACCTGGGATATGCACCAGGCACGCCTGGCGGAAGATTCCAGTTACGAAGTTCCGGAAACCACCAATAACTGCGAACCCGATGGCTTTCCCTACATCATGAATTTTCCCTATTCCCTGGAATTCCTCTTCACACCAGGAAAGATTACGGTGATCCAGGAAGCCCTGATGCAGGTGCGTCGCATATACACTGATGGCCGCCCCATGCCGGCCAGGGAAGAACTGGATCCAAACTACTTTGGCTATTCCCGCGGACACTGGGAAGGCGATACCCTCGTCGTCACCACCATCGGTACACAGCCAGGACAGCGTCTGGGTCGTGCAGGCATTACCAACAGCGACATGCTCACAACCACCGAGCGCATCTACCTTGACCCTGAAAACCCGGACATCCTGCACCTGGATTTCACTTTCGAAGATCCCAAGGTTCTTGCTCAGCCCTGGCATGTTACCTATCGCTATCGTCGCGACCGCACCTGGGAGCAACTGGAATATATCTGTGCCCAGAACAACCGCCATGAAATTGACGAGGATGGTCAGACCCTGCCTCCTGAAGAGTTGCGATTTTGATATATGGATACTTCCAAAAAGCCCGGCAAATGCCGGGCTTTTTTATTTGCAGGGACATATCCGAATGATACAGGGCTTTCGCAGAAAGGAATCTGTTACCATTTTGCTATCAATATTTCAGAAACCATGGTTCAGGGGTGACACCAATGACCAGAAAATTGCTTGCTTTGCTAATGACAGCCACCATTTGCCACGTAACTCTGGCAGATGAAATCACCGACGATATTGCCCTAGAGTACAACACTTATCTGGGTGATCTTTTCGAACATTTTCATCGCAATCCGGAGCTCTCATTCCAGGAAAATGCTACCGCTGCACGCATGGCAGAAGAACTCCGTAAAGCAGGCTTTGAGGTCACGGAAGGAATCGGCCAGACAGGCCTGGTTGCCATCCTGGAAAATGGTCCTGGCCCCCTGGTAGCAATGCGGGCCGACATGGATGCACTACCCCTCAAAGAGGAATCCGGGCTGCCCTACGCCTCACTGGCCACGCAAGTGAATCCGGCCACTGATCTTGAATCCTATGTCATGCACGCCTGCGGCCATGATGTCCATATCACATCCCTTGTCGGCACTGCCCGCCAGCTCGTGAAACGTCGTGACCGCTGGTCAGGCACAGCCATGCTTATCGTCCAGCCAGCAGAAGAAATCGGTAGCGGCGCGAAAGCCATGCGGGAGGATAATATCTGGGAACGCTTTGGAACGCCGGATTACATGCTTGGTTTTCATGTCGCCGCGGCCAACCCAACCTGGACACTGAACCTGCTGGAAAATTCGAGCCCTTATGCCGGTGCAGACATGGTCGACATCATAGTGCACGGCATTGGCGGCCACGGTGCCTACCCCCACGGAACCAAGGATCCGATCGTACTCGCCAGCCAGATTGTACTTGCCCTGCAAACACTGGTCTCCCGTGAACTGGCTCCCCATGAACCAGGTGTTGTTACAGTGGGTGCTTTTCATGCGGGCTCGAAACACAACATTATTTCTGACGAGGCGATTCTCCAGCTTACCGTTCGCAATACCAATCCTGAAACCCGTGAAAAACTACTCAAGGGTATAGAGCGCATTGCCAGAAATATGGGTCGGGTCGCTGGATTACCTGAAGAGCTACTTCCGGAAGTGATTATTCTCGACCAGACCGTACCTCCACTCATGAACGATGATGCGCTGGGTAGTCGACTCAATGGCATGTGGCGGGAGCGGATCGGTGCCAATAACCTGATCACTAAACTGCCGGACGGCATGGGTGCAGAAGACTATCCGTTCTTTACATCAGACCCGGATATTCCCAGTGCCTACTGGGAAGTGGGAGGCACTTCCCGGGAAGCCCTGGCCATTGCCGAGGCCGGGGGAGAGCCGGTATCAGGACACCACTCCCCCCTGTTCATGATCGAACCGGAACCCTCAGTACGTCTGGGCGTTGAATCCACTGTCAGGGCAATGATGGAACTGATGCCAGGCCTTTAACACTAGAATGTTATCTGCTGCCCAGCATCCGGTATAGCAACATCCCAGCCTTCTTCCTTGAGAATCTGGCAAAGATTATCCTTGGCTTCCTGCTCACCATGGACCAGGTAAAGTGACGGTTTTGGATCCTTGAACTGTCTCGCCCACTCCAGTAACTGTGTCTGCCCGGCGTGGGCAGAAAAACCACCGATGGTATGGATCTTTGCCTTCACTACCACCTTGTCTCGACCCAGCCGAAAGATCTTCTTGCCATCCACAAGAGCACGCCCGGTTGTTCCCAGTGCCTGATAGCCAACGATAATGACATGGGCATTATGCTTCCAGAGATTGTGCTTGAGATGATGACGGATCCGGCCACCATTGCACATGCCACTACCGGCAATAATGATGGCTCCGCTATCGATCTTGTTCAGGTTCATTGACTCTTCCGTGGTCGTTGAATACCGCAGAATCGGGAGAAAACTTTTCAGCGTGCTGCCACCGTTACCATTGATCTCTGCCTGGTCCTCTTCATTGAACATATGCATGTACTTGTCATAGACCGCTGTAATATCGATGGCCATCGGACTGTCCAGGTATACCGCCTGGTGGTCCAGCCTACCCTGCTGGTAAAGCTCGCCAAGAATAAAAATAATGTCCTGCGTGCGACCAACGGCAAAAGAAGGGATCAGAATATTGCCGCCCTTCTTTGATGCCTTGTGAAGAATGGATTCGAATTCATCCAGGGACTCCTCCATGGAACGATGATCCCGGTTACCATAGGTGGATTCGAGAAGCAGCACATCCGCATCGTCAATAATTTCCGGATCTTCCAGCAAGGGTGTTTCAAAATTGCCCAGGTCACCGGAAAAGACCAGCTTGGACTGTTTGCCATCCTCATCAATGAAGACCTCGACAATGGATGAACCCAGTATGTGGCCTGCATCCCGAAAACAGATCGTAATGCCCTCTGCTACCTGCACCAGTTCCCGATATCCAACCCCGATACAGGAATCCAGGGCTTTCTCCACATCCTTGAGGGTATACAACACTGACCGCGGCTTTTTGTGTTCACGACGCCGGATCTTGTTTTCCCACTCCACATCACGCTCGATCAGATGGGCGGAGTCCTTCAGCATCACCTCCAGCAAATCCACCGTCGCGCTCGTCATATGCAACGGGCCGGCATAGCCTTCCTTTATCAACTGGGGTATGCGACCGGAATGATCAAGGTGGGCATGGGACAGCACGACACCGTCCAGTGACCGGGGATCAAAAGGGAAAGGTTCAAAATTGGCTGCTTCATCCTTTCGCCTGCCCTGGTATAACCCGCAATCGAGAAGAACGCGGGCATGCGCTGTTTCCAGCAAATAGGCAGAGCCTGTCACGCCTGTGACAGCGCCAAAAAAGGTCAAAGTGGCCATGAAAATTCCTGTATCAGTTTACGCTGCTCAATACAGCTGAATAATCAACGCGTAACACAACTGAAACTGTCGGCACTGTTGATATCGCCCCGGCCATTATAGCGGGGCCAGCCAGGATAGTGGCACACAGGGCGGGTACGTCCGGCTGTGGCTTCATTCTCATCGATTGCCGTCAGGGTACCCGGAGCCTCACCATCTTCCACCCAGGCCTCCAGAACATCTAGGGATGAAATGCGGGCATTGAAAGTGCCGGTCACATGCCCCATGCCGGGAACAGTATAGAACTTCACAAAATCGGCCAGCTCTTCTTCTTCATAACGACCGTTCAGGCGCTCCCAGTACTGGATGGAACTGTAGACAGGAATGAAGTCATCCACACGTCCATGGAAATAAACCAGCTTGCCGCCATTGTCCCGGAACCGGTCCAGATTCACACTGTTGGCACTCATCATTTCCACCAGGCGACCAATACGGCCGGCATACTGTCCGGGTTCAAATTCATTCATGGTGTCAAGGGTCAGGTCCTGGGCAATGGCATAACGGGGAGTGGCATCGCCGGGACCATACTGCAGGGCCTGGGTCGGTCCCTGGGCACCAAGATTCGGGAAACCGCCATCCATGAAGGTAGAGCCTTCAAAGGGCGTCCATTTCGGAAAGATGGACGTGGTTTCGTCATCAGCAAACACGCTGAACCCCAGATCATAGGGTTCATCAAAGGTATTCAGTGCATCAATCTGGGCATCGGACAGACAGCTGTCACCGGTATCTGCGCCGCCATCACAACGCACCGGGTTATCAGAAGACTTCAGACTAAAATCCCGGGTTTCCTCAAGACAGGCACTGACATTGCTGATGATGCCATCCTCGGCACGATCAAGATCGTCACAGGCCTCATAGATGGCAGAAACAAAACTGGCCGCCTTGGCCGGACTGATCCAGCTGTCACCGTCATTGGCCAAAAGCGCACGGGCATACTTGTTGGCCGCCAGGTGTAGCATCACCACATTATGGGCAGGGTAACCGGCGACCGCACCATGGTAATCATCCGGATAGCGCTGGATGGCATCAAAAGCTTCATGGCCGCCCTGGGAGCCCCCTATGAAATAGTTGAACTGGGAACCTGTCCCGTATCGTGCCTGGACCAGGTGCATAGCCACGTCATGGGTTTTCTTTATCTGTTCATGACCATAATTGCGCAGGGCCTCTTCGTACAGCAGGAAAGTGCCGTCAAAGCCAGGGTTCCTGGCCTTGTGGCCGGAATCACTGCCCAGGGTCACATAGCCCCGGGCCAGGGCTGTCTCTTCAGAGGAAGGCTGCTTGGCATAATGCCCCAGGCCCGTAACCAGGGAACCATTGAAGCCGCCACCACCAAACTGCAGGGACTTGCCGTTCCATTCGGAAGGCAGGTTTACCTCAAATTCGATATCTGGCGCACTGTATGTAACCGGATGGATACGACCAATCACCTTGCAAAACTCGCCATTAGCATTATCCCTGGCATTGCCGCGCACCAGTTCTACCGATGTAATGGTGGCTCCGGTGGTTGCCAGGCCAATGGCAGATGCTGGTATGGCCAAACCATCCAGGAATTCACAGGCGGCCTGTGGATTCAGTGATGCAAGTCGAGGACGCCAGGCGTAATCCTCGGCACCGATGCTGGAAGTGGTAAGCGACAAGAAACAGGAGGCAAGAGACAGACAGGCCAGGCGTTTGGTAAAAGTGGTATTGATCCCCATGGGTTCCCCTAAAACATTAGTAATTCTATTGAGTAAAGCAGGCACCAATTATTCCCGTATTTCCCGTCTACTTGCAAATTAATAAAATGCCCCCATTTAAGGTAGGGTGAATATGCTATAATTAGACATCTGGCATGTAGAACATGGTTTTGAAAGGACTATGGCCAGGAAACACTTTTGGGGGTGATCTGGATTCGACGCCGGTACCAAAACCCAGGGTGCATGTCGAGAGGGTATAGACTCTCGTAAAACAATCTATGCAACTACTATAGTTGCCAACGACGATAACTACGCTCTAGCCGCTTAATAAAACTAAGTTAGGCTAGCGATTGCCACCGGGATGCCTGTAAACCAGTGTTTTGCAATTGTCATATAGAACAGGACCGACCGAAAAGCGCGTTCACCGCCTACGGTTTAAACTTTCAGTGAACTCGCCTTAAACACCCTGCCAGTCGGGTCGTGATGGGCTAACTCAATAGACCTGGCTAAGCATGTAGAGCTCTCGGCAGAGGACTGACCGGACGCGGGTTCAACTCCCGCCGCCTCCACCAAATACACAAACCCCGGCTTGCCGGGGTTTTTTATTTGCCGAAAGGCATTGGGACTAATATCTTCCTGCAAGAGTATTCTCCGGAATGCTATTTACTTTCAAATGGCTCTGTCCCCTTTAATTCAAGTTACTCTGACCCCTTTGATTACTACACCATCCAGATTGCGACGGGGGATCAGGTTGACAACCCCTGCCACTGCGTCAGAACCGTAAATGGCGGAGGCGCCATCAGCGATCACCTCAATGCGCTCCACTCCGAGAGTCGGCAGGACAGAAGGGTCAATGGCGCGACCATTGGTGGTCATGCGGTGACCGTCCATCATGATCAGGGTAGAGAATGGCCCAAGACCTCGCAGATTGACGGAGTTCGAGTAGGTGGCATTGCCGTTGCCGCCAGACTGTGCCCATGAATTTTCGGAAAAGCCGAGATCGAATACCTGGGGCAGTTCACGAATCATGCGATCCAGAGTGACCGTGCTGGAGTTCTCGATGGCCTCCCTGTCCAGCACCTGGACAGTGGCACCAACGGGGGCAACACCTTCGATGCGGCTACCGGTCACCACGATTTCATCGATGCCGGTATCCTGCGCCAGCGCAATCTGGCAAAGGCCGGCGCCAGCCAGACAGGCCACCAGTGCCTATCGGATTTTGTTTGGTCTGGGTGTGAAAGGTTGTTTCATTTAAAGGTATCCCCCTTTGGTTGGTCGTTTGATGGTCGTGACAATTCCGGATATGTGCCCTGCAAACAACTTTGCATGTGCACCATCCGGCGACCAGGTGTTATTTTCTGGTTATGTCCTTAACGTGCCAGCCTGTAACATCAGTGAGGCTGAACTGAAAATCCGGTTTTGCATATTGTTAACAATATTGGCAACAATAATGCGGTGCGGAAAGGCAAGTCAAGGATTAATAGGGTTGGGTCTGCCTGCACTGGCATTAAGTGAGAATCTGACTTTCAGGATCTTTGGGCGAATCAGTGGAGAACGGATGCGGTAAATCGGCCAGGAAGTGTTTGATCATTGAAAAACCTGTCGGCTTTGTTAACAATCTTCTGGCCAACTGTGTGGTATTTCGGGTGGCAGGCTTAAAACACCGGGGGGTGTGATCTCCGGTCACAACAAGAGGGCTCAGATGAAAACGATGACATACTTTGGCCTGTTTCTGTCGGTGGCGTTCACGGCATTTACGATGGCCCAGAATTCCCCTGCTGGCACTGAAATCCAGCCCCCTGGCTTTACAGGCGCGGTTTCCGGCAATGGTGCCTGGCCCGCCGTGGCCCAGTCCAGGGCAGATTTGCGTACCCATACTCTTTACCGCCCGGTGAGTCTGCCTGAGTCTCCCATGCCGGTATTGCTGTGGGGAAATGGCGGCTGCAGTGACAACGGCCTTGGTCATAGTTATTTCCTGCGCGAAGTTGCCTCACACGGCTATCTGGTTGTGGCTCTGGGGTATGCCGCCAGTGAGCGTCCACTGGAAGGCGACAGGCCTCCCGCGCCACCTGCACTCCGTAACAATACGGCTCCTCCCCCCGGACCAGGGCAGGATGCGACCCATGTTGAACAGCATTACTACGCCATGGACTGGCTTGCAAAACGCAACGCTGATCCCGTGGATGAACTGTATGGCCGCGTGAACCTGGCGCAGATAGCTGTCGCCGGACACAGCTGCGGCGGTCTTCAGGCGATCAAAACGGCGGCGGATCCGCGTATTGCCACCGCCATGATCTTTGACAGCGGTATCTATAACAGGGGTTCCAGGGGCATAAGTGCCATAGAAGTGGCCAAGGAGGAGCTGAACAGTCTGCATGGGCCGGTGGCTTATATCACTGGCGGTCCTGAGGATATCGCCCATGCCAATTCCGTGGATGATGTTTCCCGGATTCATCATGTCCCGGTTTTTTTCGGCTGGATGCCTGTCGGGCATGGAGGCACTTTCTGGAAAGAGGATGACGGCGGGCAATGGGGGGAAGTCGCTGTCCATTGGCTGGACTGGCAGTTCCGTGGCAGTCATGAGGCGCAGCGCTGGTTTAACGGGACAGATTGCGTGCTGTGCTCGGCGCCGGGCTGGACGGTGGAACGTCGTGCAGACCAGTAACAGGAATCTGACAGTGGTACGCCTCATCCAGACGGGTGTTCTGGTGGTTATGCTGTCTGCCGTGCTGCCGCTGGCGGCGCAGCAGGAGACCACCTTTGCAAGGAGCTCCCTTTATGTCCCCGTGCGAGATGGTACCCGACTGGCAATGAATGTTTACCGGCCTGTTCGGGATGGCCAGGTTGTTGATACCCCTTTGCCGGTGATTTTTATGTTCACCCCCTATCGCGCCCGTTATCGCGACACCAATGGTGTGACGGTACAGCTTTCGCAGGCAGACAGGCTGGGACTAATGCGACTGTTTGATGCCGGTTATGTAATTGCCGAGGCGGATGTCCGGGGCAAGGGAGCATCTTTTGGTACACGAAGGGGCTTCCAGGACCGCACCGAAGCCCGGGACGGTTACGACCTGGTGCAGTGGCTGGCCAGCCAGCCCTGGTCCAATGGGGATGTGGGCATGGTGGGCTGTTCCTACCTTGGAGGCAGCGCGGTGCACGTCGCCAGTACCCGGCCGCCTGCCCTGAAGGCGGTCTTTGCGGGTGCCACGGATCTGGATAAATTCGATTTTGTTCGCCGCGGAGGCATCACTGCCCAGTTCAACACCCGGCCCGATGAACCGCTGAGTGATGACCTTATGAGTATCCCGGTTGATGATGACGAAGATGGCAGTCTTCTGCGTTCCGCCGCTGCAGCACATGCCGGCAACACACCGATGGCCCCGCTGTGGTACGGCATGCCCTTTCGCGACAGCGTATCCAGTCTTACCGGGAATGCGTTCTGGGAGGAGGTCGGTCCCTATACTTACCTGGAAGATCTGCAGGACAGCGGCATCGCGACATATTTCTGGAGTAACCTGAAAGATGAGCCCACCTCACAGGTGATCCTGGCCGCTGCCAATCTGGACAGTCGCCTGTTGATTGGCCCGGGTACGCATTGCGTCCCTCCACCGGGATTTGACCTGGGCGGGCAGATTCAGCAGTTTTTTGATTTTCATCTGAAAGGTATCGATAACGGATATACCGGCCAGCCCAGAACCCGGCTCTGGGTGGAAAATGCACCGCAGGATAATCAGTGGAAAGTGGGTGACTTCCTGCCTGGTGACGCCGCGGTCATTCAACGCTGGCACCTCGATGCAGGTAGCAGTGGAACTGCAGTATCAGTCAATGACGGTAGTCTGGTCCGTCAATCATCCCTTGCCGCTGCACAGCATCTGACCGTGGATTACGACGTGGGTGACGGCGAGTATTTTGCGTTCTGGTCCGAGCCAATGGATGAGCACGGGTTGACCTATACCAGCGATCCCCTGGTCGCTGACATGCATCTTGAAGGCTATCCAGTGGCACACCTGACAATGTCTTCAACCTATGATGACATGAACGTGTTTGTCTATCTCGAGGAGGTATCGGCTGCTGGCGAAACCAGCGTGCTGGCCATGGGGCGCCTGGCAGCATCCTACAGGGCAACGGCACCAGCACCATATGACACGCTGGGTCTGCCCTGGCATCCGGGCCGGATCGAGGATCATCAGCCCCTGGAGCCCGGAGAGATGGCAAGGCTTGATATCAGCCTGATGCCGGTTTCCCACGTAGTGGCGGCAGGGAGCCGATTGAGGTTTGCAATAGCAGGTGCCGACCCGAGGCAGCGTAATCTGCCAGAGATCAGGATCACGCCGGTGCCGGTCATGACACTGCAGATCGGAGAGGGGGCTTCTGTCCTCGATTTGCCTGTGGTGGATTCGCCATAGGCTGGGTTGACGGTAATGCGGGGTGGTATAATATTGTTAACAATTTTGTGAACAATAATAAGTCTGGCCGGAATCAGACAGGTCACAAACTGTCAGTTGTCGCTATGAAGCTTCTTTTCCATCTCGATCAGTGCAGACAGGGCGTCACTGATATGTTTGCGCATTGCTTTTTCAGCGGCAGATGCTTTGCCATCGAGAATGGCGCGGGTGATGGCTTTGTGGTCCGCATTGGCTTCCTCGATGCGGGTGGCGGAATAAAAACTGGTAAACAGCAATTGATAAACAGGTACCGTGAGTTGGGTCAGAAAATGTGCGGCATACTGGTTTCCCGAACCCTGGATAATTTGCGTATGCCAATCGTGGTTGAGTTTGGCAAACCGGCGATGATCTCCGCTGTTCTCCAGGGCGTCCATTTTGTCCTGTATGGCTTTCAGGGCCTTTTTCTGCGCGGAAGTGGCAGTCCCGGCAAATTCTGCAGCAAGCATCCCCTCAAGGACCATCCGGGTTTTATAGATTTGTCGGACCTCATCCATGGATAACTGGCGAACTGAAGCTCCCCGAAACTCCTCGATACTGATGATGCCTTCGGTTTCCAGCTTTTTCAGGGCTTCCCTGACTTTGCCCCGGCTGGCACCGGTTTCACGAACGATGTCTGCTTCAATCAGGCGCTGTCCGGGCACCAGGCGTCCATGGCGAATATTTTCCCGCAAAAACTCAATAACATCGGCTGTGGTGACTTGCTCTGCCTTGATCCGGGGTTTGCGGGATACTGCTTTTGCTGGCATTAACGTGGTACCTGTTTTCAGGAAGAATGATAAAACCGGGGTTGGTGAGACGCTATGATCCAACATTTCCTGTCCGATAGGCAAACAACAGAACCCGTAGCGATTATATGTACGGGGGACATCGTGCTGGATGAACCGGATCCTGATTACTGGCTGTCGGGATTGGCACCGGCATTCGAAGGCGACAGTCTGGTGATTGGGCACCTCGAAGTACCGCATACCCGAAGTTTGCAGGAAATGCCGGGTGATGTTCCTGCTCCCGGGGCTGATCCGGTCCACCTTGAAGCGCTGGCTCGGGCAGGCATTGACGCCGTGACCCTGGCAGGCAATCACATTGCTGACTGCGGTCCCGCGGGTATCGCTGACACAATTGCCGGACTGGATAAGCTGGATATTGCCCATAGCGGTGCCGGTATGGATCTGGCCTTGGCACGTGAACCGCTATTACTTGCGACCGGAACACGCACAGTGGCAGTGCTCAGTTATAACTGTGTTGGTCCGGCAGATGCCTGGGCGGCACCAGGCAAGGCGGGATGCGCGTATTTGCCGGTTGCTACAGCCGATGGCCAGCCTCCGGCCCCGGCCCGACAATTTACTGAGCCCACCACAGAGGCTGAACACCTGCTGGCCGAAGACATTGCCCTGGCTCGTGGCAAGGCACAGTTGGTGATCGTGGCCCTGCACAAGGGTACGGTGCATACCCCGGCAGTGATTGAAGCCTATGAGCGGACGTTGGCAGGCATGGCCCGGCGTGCTGGTGCCGATATCGTGATTTCCCATCATGCCCATATTGTTCGTGGTATTGATTTGTCAGGTGGCATCCCGGTATTTCATGGATTGGGGAACGGCTGCGTGGTCACCCGTGCCTTGAGTGCGGATCAGGATCATACGGCGAGGGCGGCCTGGGCAGAAAAGAGAAAACAGTTGTTCGGGTTTGAGCCTGACCCCGCATACACCCTGGCGCCTTTTCATCCGCAGGCCAAACATGCTTTCATGGCACGTATCCTCTGGTACCCGGATGGGCGTATTGAAACCGGTGTCATTCCGGTATACGTGGATCCACCGGGCAGGCCGCGTTTGGCAGAGGGAGATGAGGTTGATGAGGTCATGGCCTATCTCGCCACGATAAATCAGGCTGCCGGGCTGGGCGAGCTGACCTTCCAAAAACACGACAACTGGGTGAGCCTGGCATGAATCAATCTCCTGAACATTCCGTATGGTATCGGGCCCTGATCATCATTGGCGGGTTTGCCCTGCTGGGTGCGATGGCTGTCGATGTTGTCGCGGTGATTGGTCGCGCTATTCAGGTTCCCCTGCTGGGGTCCATCGAACTGGTGCAGTATGTGGTGGGCATTGCGGGCTCCCTGGCCATGATTGTTGCCACTCTCAATCGCCGTCATGCAGTGGTCATGATTCTGTACAACCGCTTCAGCGGCACGATGAAATCCGTTGCAGGTCTTGTCAACGGCCTGTGCGCCACACTGTTTTTTCTGGCATTGCTGGCAGGAAGCCTCTGGCTGCTGGCAGATCTCTGGCAGGGTTATGAGGAAAGTGAACTATGGCACCTGCCTTACCGGCCATTGCGCCTGTTGATGGCAGGAGCCCTTCTTATTGTTGCCTGCATCTTTCTGGTCCAGGCGATCATGGCTGGCAGGAGGAAACCATGATGGCGACTCCTGGTACCGGACTGGCCGGTGTTGTTGTTCTCTTCCTCATGTTACTGCTGGGCATGCCCATTGGCTGTGCTCTCGGGTTGGTGGGTATAGGCGGCCTGGTACTGGTAAGCGGAATGGAGCCGGCCCTGATCAAGGGCGGTGTCGTGGTGGTAGAAACCCTGACCCGTTATGAACTGGGTACCCTGCCACTGTTTCTGCTGATGGCACATCTGTGTTTTTCCTCCAATGCCAGTCGCGACCTTTTTGATGCCGCCGCGCGTTGTCTGGGGCATCGTCCCGGGGGGCTGGCCCAGGCATCTGTTGCCGGTTGTGCCGGTTTTGGGGCAATCAATGGTTCGAGCCTGGCAACAGCTGCCACCATTGGCCTGGTGGCTGTGCCGGAAATGCGCCGTCATGGCTATTCAGACTCGCTGGCGACCGGTGTGGTCGCTGCGGGAGGAACCCTGGGGCAGATGATCCCTCCCTCGGGAACATTGATTGTTTTCGGCATCATTTCACAGCAATCGATCGGCACGCTGTTCACCGCGGCAATTATTCCTGGCATCACACAGATGCTGTTCTACCTGTTTGTGATATCACTGCTTGCACGCTGGAAACCGTCACTGGCGCCGCAGACAGCCAGGGCCGGCTGGCCTGAGCGATGGGAAGCGCTGAAAAAAGTCGTCGACATTTTGCTGTTGGTCCTGGTGGTAATAGGCGGAATCGTGCTCGGCTGGTTCACCCCTTCGGAAGCAGCCTCCATCGGCGCGGCAGGGGCTTTCCTTATTTGCCTGTGGCGCAAACGACTTTCCTGGCAGGTGCTGTACCAGGCCCTGGAAGACACCCTGAAAACCAGCGGCATGATTTACAGCGTAGTAATAGGCACACTGGTTTTTTCAGTATTCATCAGTGTCACCGGACTGACGGATGCCGCCGGTGAACTGATCACCAGTCTGGGCAGCGGTCCCACATCCACGGTCATGCTGATGGCCCTGTTCCTGTTGCTGCTTGGGTCTGTACTGGATGGCCTGGCACTGATGCTGCTTGCCACGCCAATCCTTTTGCCGGTGATCACCTCGCTGGGGCTGTCTCCCATCTGGTTCGGTATTTTTCTGGTGCGGGCGACAGAGATTGGTTTTATTCATCCGCCAATGGGCATGAATTTGTACGTGATTCAGGGTGTGGCCAAGGATGTCAGTCTCGGACAGATTTTCAGGGGCGTGCTGCCCTTTCTGGGGGCGGATTTCGTGCACTTGATGTTATTAATTTTATTTCCGGCGATTGCTCTGGCGCTGCCGGCCTGGATGGCGTGATGGAGACACTGGATACTTTGCTTGCCAGGACGCTTGCCGACCCACTGATTCACGTGAAAAACGCCGATCAGCCTGTGGGCTTCGTCGGCCTCGACCTGCCGCTGGACCTGCGGCTGGGGGCAACGCGCCAGTTCTGTCACTTACCATGGGACAGGCAGCGTAAAACTCCCTTTGCCGATCAATGGCTGGAATCTGCCTTTCCCGGATGGACCCGCTCCATACTGGAAGACTGGGCGGAAGGACGGTTTGACCTGTTTGAACAGGTAATCTTCACCCGTGGTGATGATGCCTGCCAGCGTTTCTATTATTACCTGTGTGAACTGCAGAGCCGGGGGCGTATTGGCGGTCCCCGGCCCCTGATCCTGGATGTTGCCTGTATTCCTCGGGAGATCAGTGTCCGTCATAACATTCGTGCGCTGGAGAAACTGCTGGCTGGTCTTGGACTTGAACCAGATGACCTGGCTGCCGGCATTGTCAGGGCCAATGAATACCGGGCGTTCTACAACGATCTGTTGTCTGCCCGGCAGGGGCGTGGATGCCTGTATGAAAATATCGCCAGGTCTGAGCTGTTCTGTGATGTGATGCCTGCATTGGTGTCGGCACAGATTCCGGTTCATGAGGGCAGCCGGCGCGTACTGCTGGCCGGGTCAGCCCCTCCGGATGACACCATTCATCGTCTGGTGGAGGAAGCTGGATGGAACATTACCGGAGAAGTCCACCAGCGAACCCTGCTGCGTTACGGGACTCCTGTTGCGGGAGGTGACAGGGATCCTGTGGAGGCCGTTGCCCGCCACATGAACAGTCATGCCAGTGGCCCCCGTACTTTTGTTGATCGATGTCAGCTCCTCGAGCAGGGTATTGCCCGTGCCGATGCCGACGCCGTCATCATCTGGATTACCGGGGAGGAGGAATCCCTGGCCTGGGATGTGGCCAACCAGAAACGTCTCCTGGAAACCCTCGGTATTCCGTTCCTGATCCTTACCCATCGGCGTTGGGATGGTCATGATGACACGGCCGGGCGTGTGGCGGACTTCCTGGGAGAAATCATGTCATGAAGCTGCTCTCCGGTAAACGCGTTGCCCTGTATGCCATAGCGCCTGAGCGGCCGCTGCCTCGTTATCTCGCCTCACTGGGGGCTGACATTGTGCCAGCCCCGGATACTCCTGCCGGACTGTCCGGGGTGGATTTTCTGGTTGATGGTGTCGGTTTGAAAGCCCTTGACGCGGCAGGCTGGCAGCACCAGATGCTGCAAAACGATTTTCCGGGCCTGGTCCATATTTCCGTGACCCCTTTCGGAAGTTATGGACCAGGTGCCGGCTATTCAGGTAGCGAACTGGTGGCCTCGGCCATGAGCGGTACACTCCGGCTGACCGGGGATCCTGACCGGCCTCCGGTCAAGGAAGCTCTCGATGCCTGTACCTTTCATGCCGAAATGGTGGCAGCCTGCGGGGCCATGGCGGCATGGCTGGAAGTTGGCAGAACAGGGCAGGGGCAGCATGTGGATGTTTCCGTCCAGGAAGTGGCCTTCAACCGCAATGTCAGCAGTATCCTGGCCTGGCAATTTGACCGGCGCAAGCTGAGGCGCTCAGGAGGCAGGCTCAGTTACAACAATGTCCCGGTACGTGCGATCTGGGCGCTGAAGGATGGCTGGTGTTTTCATTCGTTGATGACCGGTCGCTTTGGCGCGCCTGCCAACCAGGCGCTGTCTGACTGGATGGATGAAGTCGGTGTCCGCAATCCCATGAAGGATGTGGACTGGCTGGCCTATAACCGTTCAACACTGCCGGCAGACGTGCGCCAGGAGTGGGAGTCTGCCATGGACCTGTTTTTCAGAACCCGGACCCGGGCGCAGATCGCCACTGAAGGCCATGCCCGTGGTATCAATGCCTGCGTGGTGGCAGAGCCGGCCGACGTGCTGGTGGATCCCCATCTTCAAGCCCGTGAATTCTGGCAACTGGACGGGAAAATCAAACGCCCCGGCCGCTTTGCCCGGATTATCCCGGGTGAGGAAACACAACCGCAGCAGATCAGTCCGAGTGACAGGCCGGGCCCATTGTCCGGCGTGAAAGTGCTGGATTTTTCCTGGGCGCTGGTGGGCTCCATTACGACCAAGACCCTCGGGGATCTGGGGGCAGATGTGATCAAGGTGGAAAGCCGGACGCGTCCCTGCCTGTCCCGGCTCGATGTTCAGGTATCCGCTTCATCTCCCGCTAGTTTTGATGACAAGCCCTGGTTTGCCCACCTGAACAGCTCCAAGCGCAGTCTGTCACTGGATATGAAAAAGCCGCAGGCACGGGACATTCTTGACCCACTGGTCGAATGGGCTGATGTCATCGTGGAAAATTTCTCCCCGGGTACCATGAAAAAGCTGGGCCTGGATTATGACTCGGTAACCACCCTAAACCCGGATGTGGTCATGGTGTCCGGCAGCGTCTATGGCCAGACCGGTCCCCTGGCACAGGAGTGGGGAGTGGATGGTACGGGTGGCGCCCTGTCCGGTCGTACTTTCCTGACCGGCTGGCCCGACCGCGATCCGGTGATTCCGGGTTCGGTGCCCTATGGCGATGTGATTGTGCCCTTTGTCATGGCAGCAACAGTGTCCGCAGTGCTTGCCCGGCGTGGGCAAACCGGCCGTGGCGCCCATATCGATGCCTCCATGTACGAAATTTGCGTACAGCAGATTTACGATGCCTTTCTGGGTGTGCAGGCCGGAGAACAACCGGCACGGCAGGGGAATGATGATGCTGCCTGGTACCGGCAGGGTGTCTGGCCGTGCCGGGGAGAGGACCGCTGGATTGCCATTAGTGTAAGGAACGAAGACCAGTGGCGGCAGTTGTGCGCCCTGGCCGGTGGCGAAGACCCGGGCCAGTGGACAGTGACACTGGAAGAATATCAGGTCATGGAACAGTTGCAGCAGGCAGGGATAGCGGCAGGCGTGGTTCAGGATATCGAACAGGCCTTTGGCGACCCCACTCTTCAGGCACGGGGTGCCCTTGTGGAACTGCCCCATCCGCTACTGGGAGCCTTCGGGCATGTCAGGACGCCCATGGATTTTTCCCGGGCCGGGACAAGGCCTTATCGGGCACCGGCCATAGGTGAGCACAATGCAGAAATCGCCTCAACACTTGCAGGGCTTGATAACCTGCAGATTCAGGAACTGGAAAAAATGGGAGTGCTGAAATGAGCACGGCAAGTGGACAACGCAGCCGTAAGGATCTGGCCTGTACCGCTGAGGCAACCAATTACCAGCGTGCCTATGGCAGGGAACTGAAACGGCGTGTCGTGGAGGAAGGAGAGGCTTTTGTCCTGGCCCAGGCTGACACACCCCATGAAATATTTCATGCCATGGATATTCCACTTGTCACGAACCAGTGGTGGTCGGCGTATATTTCAGCCAAGCAGCTTTCCACCCGGTATTTCGAGTCACTTGTTGCCATGGGATACCCTGACAACAGTTGCAAATACTGTTCTCTGGGCCTGGCCTGCACGCTGGCTGGTAATCCGGAAACAGCCCCCTGGGGTGGGTTGCCCAAACCGGCAGTGCTGGTGGCCAGACTGACCTGCGACTGTATTCAGCAGGTGTTTACCCAGTGGTCCGAGGCTCTGGATACCGATTTCTTTGCCATGGAAGCCCCGGCCTGGGAGCACAAGGAGCCTGACTGGTATAACCATTCCAATGCGTCCTGGGAGCGGGTTTACCAGCAGGATCGGATTGACCTGATGGTGGAAGAAATCGGCGCCCTGATTGCCCTGCTTGAGGAGAAGACCGGCCGGACCCTCGATCCGGAGGTGCTCGAGCAATTGATGGTCAATATCAACGAGCAGGAAGGCTATATTGCCGAAGCGGCAAGAATGATCGGCGAGGCCAGGCCCTGTCCGGTTTCCATCGCCGACCAGATGCCCAATACCATGATTCCCCAGTGGCACCGCGGCTCATCGTGGGCTGTTGAACATGCACGCAAGTTCTGCGATGAAGTGGCGGGAAGGGTCCGCCAGGGCATTGGCGTGGCGGACAATGAAAGGCTGCGCCTGATGTGGATCGGTGCGGGAGTATGGCACGACCCCGGATTTTACCAGGCGCTGGAAAAAGAGCTTGGCGCGGTTTTTGTCTGGTCCATGTATACCCCTTTCGCGGGGCCACAATACATCCGCGAACTCAAGGGACGCGTCCTGGAAGCCCTGGCCAGCCGGATTTGTTCCATGAATGAGGTGTTACACCTGCCACCCTGGATGAATGGCTGGATGGTCAGCGAGGCACAACGCTGCGGAATTGATGCTGCGGTGATGCTGGTTCCGCCTGATAATCGCCTGTCCCAGTCGGGCACCCTGATCACGGCTCATGCCCTGGAAGAGTCGGGTGTGCCGGTGTTGCGGCTGGATGCCGACATGGTCAATGCAGGCAGCTGGGATCATGACACCATGGTCGCACTAGTTGCAGATTTCCTGAAAGAGAAGGGCCTGGCATGAGAAAGCTGTTTGCCGCCATGGTTGTACTTCTGCTCACTGGCTGTGAACGCCATGTGCCGGAGGATGTCACAGAGCTGGTTTATGCCACACCTTATCCACCATCGCATCCTTTCAGTCGGGCTGATCAGGTATGGATGGATTTTGTGGCCAGGCAATCCGGTGGCAGTCTGGTCATCAGGCCCAGTTGGTCAGGCGCTCTTCTGTCCTCCGAGCACTCCATGCTCGAGTTGCGCCACGGCCTGGCAGACATAGGACTCATTACCCCGATTTATGTGAAGGGGGGGGTGCACCTCATCAGGATTCAGTCCGGTTTTTACAGCGGTATTACCAGCATTGAGGCCCAGATCGCGCTTTACCAGTGCCTGGCGGCACAGGATGAACAGTTTGCCCGTGAGGTAGAAGGACTCAAGATACTTGCCATTCAGGGTGGCAGCCTGCCCGGCATCGTCACCGCCAACCGGCCGGTGGCATCCCTGGCCGATTTGCAGGGCTTGCGCATCCGGGCCCCAACCGAATTGTTGAGTGTGCTGGAACAGCTGGGTGCCGATCCCGTGAACATGCCCATGGGGGACGTTTACTCGGCCCTGGCCAAGGGCGTGCTGGATGGGGTGGTCGCGCCCCTGGATACCTTTCGTTCATTACACTTTGCCGAGGTGGCACAATACTATGCCAGTCTGGTGGTTCCCCGGGGAGCCTATCCGGCCCGGGCCATGAATATGGCTCGCTGGTCGGCCCTGTCTCTCGCTCACCAGCAGGTTCTGGAAGCAGCAATTCCAGTCTGGCAACAGGCACTGGCACAACAAATCGAACTGGCCATGCAGGAGGGGTTGGCAGAAGCGCAGGCTCAGGACGTGATTTTTTCTGAGATCACCGCAGACGATCAGCAGCGTTTCGATGCGCTCTACCTCGACTTTGCCCGCCAGAATGCCGACTCCCTGCAGCGGTACGGCATAGACGGGAGTCGTGTTTTCAGTCTCGCCAGAAACAGTATCAACAGTGACGGCAGTGTCACTTGTTCAGGAGACAGTAACTGAATGCAACCTTTAGCCGGAATCAGGATCGCTGATTTTAGCCATGTCATGGCTGGACCCTATGCCTCCTATTTGTTGCGCCTGCTGGGTGCGGAGGTCATCAAGATAGAAGCGCCAGGGCGCGGAGACGCCATGCGCAATTACGGGGCTGATCGCCGTTATGACGGTATGGCGCCCGCGTTCATCGGGGTGAATGCCGGGAAAAAATCCGTGGTTCTTGACCTGAAAAATCCGGCGCAACTGGAGGCCGCCCGCCGCATCATCGCCAGTAGTGACGTCGTGCTGGAAAACTTCCGCCCCGGCGTCATCAATCGGCTCGGGCTGGGCTATGAGGATGCGTGCAAGCTGAAACAGGATATCGTCTACTGTTCTGTCTCCGGTTACGGTCAGTCGGGTCCGTTAAAGGACTGGCCGGCGATCGACAATATCGTGCAGGCCACCTGCGGCATGATGAGTATGAGTGGTGAACCGGGAGCCCCGCCCATGCGGGTAGGTTTCCCGGTCGTGGATACCCTGACGGGCCAGACTGCGGCATTCGCCATCCTGGCAGCACTGTTGCGGCGGGAGCGTTCCGGCGAGGGGGAATACATCGATGTCGCCATGCTGGATGCCAGCCTTGCCTTCATGACCTCTGCCGTGGTGCCTTTTCTGGTCACCGGTACAGCCCTGCAGCGTTCGGGGAATGTGGGCTACAGCGGCCAGCCAACATCGGCGATGTTCACGGCCCGTGATGGCCGCACCATTTCCCTGGGGGTAGTGCAGCAGCACCAGTTTGAATTGCTGGCACGCCTGCTCGGGCGAGAAGACTGGCTGGCGGATCCCAGGTTTACCACGCCGGACCTGAGGCGCCAGAACAGTGATGAAATGCTGAAGGACCTTAATGCCGAGTTTGCGAAACGGGATGCGGCAGAGTGGGAAAGTCTGATGAGCGAAGCGGGCATCCCCTGTGGCATGGTCCGCGAAGTGGGTGAGGCGGCGTCCATGCCGCATCTTGCAGACAGGAAAGCGTTACTGCCGCTGACCATTCCCGGTTTGCCTGATCGGGAGGATGTGCATGTGGTCAATGCCGGGTTCCTGATGTCGGAAGACGGGCCGACAGTTTCAGGGCCGCCACCGAAGCTCGGGGAACACACACGGGAAATTCTGCAGGACCTGGGGTACAGCGACGCACAGATTCAGGCCCTGAATCTTCCCGCCGGTCAGCCGGACAGGGATTGATACAGTAAAAGAACCAGTAGGGGAGTCGAACCATGGGGATCAAGGCATTGAAACAACACCTGTTGCTGGTTGCGCTGCTGCTGCCGGCAACCCTCCTGTATGGCCAGGCCACCGGTGACCAGCATCGCAGCTACCACTTTGCGCCAACCGGGGAGGAACTGCCTTATCGGGTCTACGTGCCTTCCATCTGGGCGCCCGGAAAGTCATTGCCCATCATCCTGATGCTCCATGGCGCCGGGGCGAACGAGAATTCCTATATGGATCTGGCTGACGGTCTGTTGCCAGAACTTGCCGAACAGCATGGTTATATCGTTGTATCGCCCCTGGGTCATACGCCGCTTGGTGCGTATGGCAATCCGCTGAGGCTGCCGGCTGTTTTCGGTGAGTTGGATGTCGCTGCAAGGCAGATCGCCGGAGTCACACCGGAGCGGCAGCGCACATTGAGCCTGAGTGAGCTGGATGTCATCACCACGCTGGAGATTGTCACTGAGGAATATGGCGCAGATCGCACCCGCACCTACCTGATGGGACATTCCATGGGCTCCGGAGGCGTCTGGCATCTGGCGGCACGTTATCCCGAACGCTGGCGGGCGATAGCGCCCATGTCCGGGCCGTTTGTGGATGGCGCCACCTATCCGTTCGACCAGATTCGCCGCAAACCCATCTTCATGACCGAAGGCCTGAAGGCGGAACCTTCCCTGGAAGGAAGCCGGCGCTTTTACCGGTATCTGGAGGCCGAAGGGTTCGATATCGAATACCTGGAAGTGGATGGTGACCATGGCGGTATGGTACCCATGGTCTATCCGGCCATTTTTGACTTCTTTGACAGGAATCGCTGAATCCGGGATTCAATAGAGGGGATGCAATAGAAGGGGCTGTGTAACCTGATTCAGGATTCAGGTTACACAGCCCCGTTGTTTTTTGTCGGGCAGGTCAGGCTGGCTTGTCAGAAAGTCGCAATCGGATTGACGGTTGCCCCGGTGCCAGTGGTTACCCGAATGGGCGCGACCGTGAGCAGGAACGAATAACGTCCCAGTGATGCTGCTGTTTCGGCGAGACCATCCAGATCGGCATTATCGATAAGCGGCATCCCCAGCGTCACCAGCGCAAAGTTGTGCGCGGGCAGGTAGTCATCTGGATTATCCAGCGTGGTGGTGTCAGGGAACGGGACCACACTCATGGCGGATTCGGTGCCCACCAGGGCAATCTGCCGTTCATGCAGCCAGGGAATCACGGAGGCATCCAGTCCCGCCGCTATGCTGGCGATGTCCCAGGCACCCAGTTCGTCTTCACGCTGCCAGCGGCCGGTGCGAATGAAGACGGCATCACCCTGTCCGATCTGAATGCCGGTTTGCGCTTCCCAGGCTTCGATGTCCTCGATAAAAACCGGGGTGCCCGGTTCCAGCCAGGGTACGCCCCTGAGCCGGGGAATGTCGACGATGACGCCGCGGGTGAACACGCCTTCCCCGAAAGCGGCAATACTGCCTTTCGAGAGCCCCTCGGTCATGGAGACATGTTCACTGGCCTCAAAGCCGTTGTACATCTTGCCGTCATGGAAATGATGGCCGAAGGCATCGAAATGGGTGAGGGTATAGCCATGGGCAACGATGGAAATCCTGTCGGTGGAACCGGTAGTGCGTTCGGGAGGACCGGACACCATGCGCTGGAGAACCGCGATTCGGCCCTTGGGATCTTCAGCATCGGGATCAGCCATGACCGGCACGATTTCCCGTTCCAGGGACACGGAAATCCCTTCCTTTACCAGGCTTGCGGCACGCACCCGGATGTCTGGCGTGATGAAATTGAGAGTCCCTTTTTCATCATCACTTCCCCAGCGGCCCCAGTTGGACAGGGACTCCTTCCATTCATCCATTGTTGCCTGTGTGACCCGGTGGCTGTCCATAGTATTTTCAGCGGCCAGACAGCCGGACACCAGGAGAAAAGTGCCAATCAGGGAGGAAAGTATCGGGGAGGTAGTCTTGGGCATGTTTTGGTTCTCTGTTTTATTCTCTCATTACTGTGCTTTGCCGGCCTGGTCCCAGACCATCTGGTCGATGTCTGCACTCAGGCAGGCATTGAACAGGGCATTGTAGCCAATCACTCCCTCACGGCCGACGACATAGGGATGGGGAGCACCCGGCTGACGCTGTGCCAGTTGCGCAATCCTGGTCAGGCCGTCATCCCCGACGGTGTGGTTGGAGAGCACCACGTCGGCCTGCATCCGGTCAGTGGCATCGGCAAAATGGTCAAGGCCGCGGCGGAACAGCATCAGTGATTCCATGTCCCGTGGTTTGCCCTGGCCGCCGAACAGCGCCGCGATATGTTGGGTGCCGTTGTCGGATACCGGAAAGATAAAGGAGAGCGTACCCGGTGTATGCCCCGGGGTGAGAATAGCGGTGATGGTGCGGCTGCCCAGCGTGATCTCCTGGCCGTCAGCGATGTCGTAATCGCCGAACGCCTTCGGCGGCATCGAGCCAAAAGCGGATTCGCCTTCCCAGTCCAGGCGGCTGGCGCCCATCTTCGCACCGGAAAGGGCTTTCAGGTAAGGTGCCCCGCCAAAATGGTCAAGGTGGTTATGGGTCACCAGGATGTGGCGAATGCGCCTGGGATCAAGCCCCACCCGTTCCATGTTCTTCACAATGATGTTTCTGGCGTCTTCCTCGGTGGTCAGGGCATCGATCAGGATGATGCCCTCTTCGGTATCTATAGCCCAGATGTTGTTCGCATCATCCCCCAGGGAATAAACGTCATCGAAGACTTCCATCGGTTGCGGCATGGGCGCATTGATCGACGTGCCGCCGGCGGGGTACTTGCACCGGTAGTAGAGGGTGACCGGCCATTGTCCGGCGCTGGCGGCAACGGCCAGGTTGGCATAGGCGCGTGCGCCCGGCGCGGTATAGCCGGTCATGCTCTCCATGTCTGCAACAGTATGGATTTCAGGTCGCCCGCCGTTGGCTGAATCTGCCCTGGACTGATCCACCTGGCCCTGGCGGCCAGCAGGGATGTCTCGCGTCGAAAGTTCCTGGGCTGAAATGGTGCTCTCGCTGAAAACGAGGATCAATGTCAGGATGAGCCCGCCTGCACGTTCAGAAAGTGTTCTGTTCATATTGATACGATTCCGGTTTTACGTTTGTTATATCCTGAGATAACGAGCCGATGCAAAGATGACTTTACACTATTCCGAGTCAATCAGGGTAGTGTATAGGCCAGCAGTTAAGCACCCACATTGGCGCCGCCATGGGTGACTGCCACCACGATATACTGCTTGCTCTTGTGCAGGAAAGTCATGGGGGAGCCGGTCTGGCGTGCCGGCATTTCAATACGCCCCTCATCCCCGGTTTAAATAAAGGATCGTTCCGGATGGATATCCGCATAACTCAAGCGGCAAGCATGAAAGTACCATGGCACTAGCAATGTTCGCGCCCAGTTCCTTGACGAGCGAGTTTTATGAGCAAAGCGGGGAATTCAAAGGGCTCGAAGGGATGATTGAGAGCGATTTCCATGCAGGATAGTCAGGCTCAGCCAGTAACCTTCATATGGACTACATGCGATTACCTGTTTAACCGACTTAGCCGTGAGTTATAGTCGAATGTTTAGCAGTACTGCTGAATACTCAATTCATCTATGTGCATATTTTTCAATAGGTTATGGTATAAATTCAACTCCCGTCGTCCCACAAAACAATAAAAAGGTCGCCTATTTGGCGACCTTTATTATTTTGCGAAGGTAATGGATTAAACCTGCCTCCCGAATTACTCTTTTTTTTGCTATGCGTTTTCCAGCGCCTGGCTGACATCAGCAATGATGTCGTCTATGTGCTCAATGCCGACAGAAATCCTGACCAGGTCAGCACTCACACCGGCAGACTCGAGTTCTTCTTCATTTAACTGCCTGTGGGTGGTTGATGCCGGATGACAGGCGAGTGATTTGGCATCACCGATATTAACCAGGCGTAATATCATCTCAAGTGAGTCGATAAATTTCGTACAGGCTTCAATTCCTCCCCTGATGCCAAAGCTCAATATACCTGAGGCCTTTCCGCCTGTGACAGATTGGCATAAGGGGTAATAAGGGCTGTCTGGTAATCCGGCATAATTTACCCATTCGATCTTTTCATGCCTGCTGAGATAGTCCGCCAGTTTTTCCGCATTTTCACAATGCCGCTCCATTCGCAGACCCAGTGTTTCAAGACCCTGCAGAATCTGGAAGGCATTCATGGGAGACAGGGCTGCTCCGGTATTTCTGAGTGGTACTACACGGCAACGCCCGATATAGGCTGCAGGCCCTAACGCTTCCGTATACACCACACCATGGTATGAAGGATCAGGTTCACTCAGGACAGGAAATCTGTCCTTGTTGGCGGCCCAGTCGAACTTGCCGGAATCAATGATGACACCACCAATGGAAGTACCATGACCTCCGATATATTTTGTGAGGGAGTGAATAACAATATCTGCGCCCAGTTCAAATGGGCGGCACAGATATGGCGTAGCCACAGTATTGTCTACGATTAATGGTATACCGTGTTTATGGGCAATTTCTGCCAGACGCTCCATATCAACTATATTGCCGGCAGGATTCCCGATGGATTCACAAAAAACCGCTTTTGTATTTTCATCAATGGCATTTTCAAAACCCTCAAAGTCATCATGGGAGACCATGCGAGCCTCAACGCCCTGCCTCGGAAAAGAATGGGCAAACAGGTTATAGGTTCCGCCATATAATTGGCTGGTACTGACAATATTGTCACCGGTCTCGGTGATACACTGAATGGCATAGGTAATAGCGGCCATGCCGGAAGCAACACATAAGGCAGCAATACCGCCTTCCATTGCCGCCAGCCTTTTTTCCAACACATCCGTTGTTGGATTCATGATGCGCGTATAAATATTCCCTGGTACTTTCAGGTCGAAAAGATCTGCACCATGCTGTGTGTCATCAAACGTATAGGAAGTGGTTTGATAGATGGGGACGGCAGCAGCTTTTGTGGTTTCTTCAGATTTGTATCCTTCATGCAAGGCAATAGATTCGAGTTTCATGTTTTCCTTTTCCTGATCAATATTTTTTTATACAGATATCACCACTTGAGGGTATTGCTTCTTGCTTAACCTGTCTACATCACGGAAAAAAGACAGTCACAAGCAGTGACAGTTTTGGTAAGTATAAGAACATTAAATACTGGACTGTCACTTTTAACAAAGCTTTTTGGCCTACTGATATTTATCTCAGACTTTCCCGGCATTGCTGAATACCAGCCGCATCTGCTTTTCGATTTCAATGATGGCAAAAAATCCAATCCCGATCTCCACCACCAGGACACCATCCCAGAATGGTAAGGCCAGCGTACCGAAGATTGACTGTAACGAGGGTACATAGGTTATGGCAAACTGCGCACATGTCACTATCACGATGCTCAGCCAAACCATGGGTGTGCCACGCACTGCCTGCCATGTCAGTGAGGTGCCATGCAGATTACGAATAAAAAACAGATGGAAAATCTCAAGCACTACCAGGGTGTTGAGTGCCAAAGTCTGGGCGAGAGCCTGTTCATAGCCCCGGTCAATGGCATAGCTATACATACCGAAAACCGCCCCCAGGAAAAGTCCCGACACCAGGGCGATGTGCCATAGCAGTTCTCCCTTCAGCAAGGGTTCAGCCCGGGGTCGGGGTGGTCTGCGCATGGTACCGTGTTCGCTCGGCTCAAAAGCCAGCGCCAGGCCAAGCGTGATCGCCGTCACGAGATTCACCCATAACACCTGCACTGCAATGATTCGCAGGGAAAGGCCGGCAAACAGGGCCACTATAATAGTCAGGGCCTCGCCGGCATTGGTCGGGAGAGTCCAGCTGATAACCTTCTTGATATTGTCATAGACAGTGCGGCCCTCACGTACCGCGGCCGCGATAGAGCTGAAATTATCGTCCGCCAGGACCAACTCGGCAGCTTCCTTGGCCGCCTCACTGCCCTTCACACCCATGGCAATCCCAGCATCAGCCCGCTTGAGTGCCGGGGCATCGTTGACCCCGTCACCGGTCATGGCCACAGTCAGCCCCCGAGCCTGCAGGGCAGTGACCAGACGCAGCTTGTGTTCCGGAGAAGTGCGGGCAAATATATCGGTGGTTTCAACCACATTGGCCAGCGCTCCATCGTCCATCATCTCAATATCAGCACCCGTGAGCACCTGACTGGTGTTTTTCAAACCAATCTGGCCGGCAATGGCCCGGGCAGTAGCGGCATGATCTCCGGTGATCATTTTGACCCTGATCCCGGCATCATGACATTCAGCCACGGCCGTAATTGCCTCCGGGCGAGGCGGGTCGATCAGCCCGACCAGACCAAGCAGCGTCAGGTCTTCTTCGACATCTCCGGTATTAAGTACCGTATGGTCCTGGGGCATGGTGCGCGCCGCTACCGCAATGACCCGCTGCCCGCCAGAGGCCAGCTGCTCAACCGCTTCATGCCAGAAGTCAGGGGTCAGCGCTTCAGATTGCTGGTCTGCCCCAAGTTGTTTGCTACACATATTCAGAACAACTTCCGGTGCTCCCTTGACATGGATGGCCCCATGACCCTCGTGATCATGATTGAGCACAGCCATGTATCGGTGAGCGGAGTCAAAGGGAATTACATCCGTCCTGGTCCAGGTTCTGAAAGGCTCTGCCCCTTCACCGCTGATCTTCCCGGCCATTGCCATGAGCGCCTTCCATGGGATCACCTTCCACTTTCCAGTCGTCCAGGTGACCATGAAGCACGGCATCGTTGCAGAGTGCTGCTGCCCTGGCGATATCCATCAGTGCCGATTCACCCGAAACACTTGTCGCTTCACCATTGAGCGCTACCTCTCCCTCGGGACTGTACCCATTTCCCGCCAGTTCCCAGGTCTGTGGATGCATAACCACTGACGTCACCATCATCTCGTTGCGAGTCAGCGTGCCGGTCTTGTCCTAACAGATAACAGATACCGACCCCAGGGTCTCTATGGCAGGCAGCCGGCGAACGATGGCATTGCGTCCGGCCATGGCTTTCACACCCACTGCCAGGGTAATTGTCAGAACTGCGGGTAGTCCTTCAGGAATAGCTGCCACTGACAATCCCACAACGGCCATGAACAGTTCGGAAAAAGGCAAGTGTCCAACAAAATATCCATAACCCAGAAGACCGCCGGCCACCAGAAGAATAAACACCGTCAGCCAGCGCGCAAAAATATCAATTTGTCTGACCAGCGGTGTGGTAAGTGACTCCACGCCTGCCAGCATGCCGCTGATTCGGCCCAGCTCAGTGTAGGCCCCCGTAGCAACAACAACACCTTTACCGGTACCGGCAGAGATCAACGAGCCACTGAACAACATGGATTTGCGATCACCCAATGCCGCTTGCGCCTCCACCGGCTCAATGTCTTTCCCAACCGGCATGGATTCACCGGTCAGTACAGCTTCCTCAACCAGAAGACCTCGGGCTTCCATGAGACGGATATCCGCCGGAACCCTATCGCCGGACTCCACAAGGACAAAATCCCCGGGGACCAAATCTGCAGCATCAACACTGATCCGGCGCCCATCCCTGATCACTGCTGACCTGGGCGCCAACATACTCCTAATAGCAGACATGGCCTGTTCAGCCCTGCCCTCTTGAATAAAGCCAATAATTCCGTTGACCAGGACCACGGCCAGAATAACGCCGGTATCAATACCATGGCCGAGGATCGCCGTGACCAGGGCAGAGGCCAACAACACATAGATCAGAATATTATGAAAATGACTGAGGAAGCGCAGGATGGCATTTTTCCGTGGCGCTTCAGGGAGACGGTTTTCACCATATTGTTGCTGCCTTTTTTCTGCTTGGGCAGAATCGAGCCCGTTGGGGGTTGCATCGAATGCTTTAAGGGCGTCATCTGAAGGAATTTCATGGAAAGATCTTTGTTCGCTCATCCGGGGTGTCCTGATCTCAGCGCTATATTTAGTTGCACGATTATCGCTACACCTGAAAGATAAGGCACAGCAATTTGTGATAACTTTTAGCTATGATCTTCTAAATACTCACACTGACCGTCTGGTTCCACTTCCACTTGCCCTAGGCAAACTAGGCCTGCTCGCTGTATGATGGGCAGCTGTTTTTCAAAGACGTTTCTATGACAATTAGCTCCAATACTTTTCGTGCGGCCATGCGCCATCTGACAGGTCACGTCTGCCTGGTTACCACCACCGCTAAAGATGGCTCAAGAAATGGTCTTACAGCGACTGCAGTTTGTTCTGTATCTGCTGACCCCCCTACTTTGCTCTGCAGTGTTTACAGTCAGACGGCCTGTTTCAATGCAATTCAGCAAAGCGATTGTTTTGCAGTCAATGTTCTGGCTGATTCTGACAAGGCCCTTGCTGAACGTTTTTCAGGTCCATTGCATGGAGAAGAACGCTTTGAACTGGGTGACTGGGCCACTCTGGAAACGGGTGCACCAGTACTCAAATCTGCCCTGGCAAGCTTTGACTGCAAGTTGATCAAGACGGTCAATGTAAATACCCATGGCATCCTGTTTGGCGATATTCTGGAAGTGGACATATCTTCCTCCGTTCGCAATCCCCTGCTGTATGCCCATGGTCACTATGGACAATTCGTCCCGCATGCTTCGGAGAAGCAAGACGACAAAAATGCCCTTTCCAATCAGGATTACCTGAAGGATAATTTTTCCTGAAACATCTCTATATTACTAACTATCAAACAAGCGGCTTTGCCATGATTTGCCTTAAACCTCTTTTTTTTACATCTGCCCTGGCTTTCGCTGCTGTTTCCCTGGCCCAGATGCCCTCCAGGCCGGAAACCCCGCCACCCATCATCGACGTGCATTTTCACGCCATGCTGGAAGGGCGGGAGGGACAGGCTCCCATGTGCCCGAATCCGCAGCAGTTCCTCGCCTCGGATCCAGCTGGAGAGGAAGGTATTTTCGGGTGGTCCGGTGAGGACTGCTCTCCGCGACTATATGGCGCACCTGGAAAGGCCTACATCGAAGAACTGGTAGCCGACATGGAGGCACTTAATGTTATTGCTGTCGTTCACGGTGATCCCGATTCCGTCAGGGCCTTTGAGGCTGCTGCCCCTGGTCGCGTGATAAAAAGCACCAGCTTTGCCATGGGATCGGATGTTAATAAGGAACAGGAACTTAAACGCCTGGAAGGACTGTTTACTGAAGGCGGCTTCCGGATGATGGGAGAAATTGGCCTGCAGTACCAGGGTATGTCACCTAGCGACATGCGGGTGGATGAGTACTTCGGGCTTGCTGAACGTCTGGATATTCCGGTCGCCATCCATATGGGGACAGGTGGTTCAGGACGCGCCAATATCACCATGCCGGGCTTCCGTGCCTCTATGGGCGATCCCTTTCTGCTGGAGGAAATGCTGGCGCGCCATCCGAAACTGCGTGTCCAGATCATGCATGCGGGCTACCCGATGATCGACAATCTTCTCGCCCTGTTACAGGCCAACAGTCATGTCTATGTGGATATTGCAGGACTGATCTGGAGCTATCCGATCGAGGAAGTAAATCGGTATATAGAAAGAATCGTGGATGCAGGCTTTGGCGACCGCGTGATGTTTGGAACTGACCAGATGGCCTGGCCAGGGCTGATGCGTTATTCCATTGGTATCGTCCAGAATGCCGATTACCTGTTGCCTTCACAAAAGCGGGATATTCTTTACAACAACGCTGCCCGATTCCTGCGCCTGGAAAAGTAGAACAAAAAATATGCGAATACGGGGACAGTTTACTTAATTCCCGCAACACACCGGAAACGATGCTATCAAAACCAGATTAAGTAAACTGTCCCCTTGATTCTCTTGATTAACTGGTTATTCAGTCAGGCTTTCCAACTCCTCATTGGCCGCAAGCCAGGTTTCCTCCGCCTCACTGATGGAGGACGCCAATTCCCCCCTTTCCTGAAGCAGGCTGTTCAGTTCATCCTTGCGGTGGTCTTCATAGATTTGTGTATCCGCCAGCTTTTCCTCGATACGGTCCAGGGCGCTCTGATGTTTTTCTATCGCTTTTTCCAGCTTCCTGATTTTATCAGTCAGGGGTTTAAGCTGGTTTCGTCTTTCAGCGGCCTGCTGTCTCAATTCTTTTTTACTGACCTTCGAATCGTCAGACTCGACGGAAGCTGACCTGTCCTCTGCCAGGAGCATTGCCTCATAATCATCCAGATCACCTTCAAACAGGGTTATCTTGCCGTACCTCACCAGGAAAAACTGATCCACGGTGTTGCTGAGCAAATGACGGTCATGGGAGACCAGAATGAGTGCGCCGGGAAAACCCTGCAATCCCATCTCAAGACTGTGGCACATTTCCAGGTCCAGATGGTTGGTTGGCTCATCCATCAACAACAGGTTGGGTTTCTGCCAGACCACCATGGCAAGACCAAGCCGTGACTTTTCCCCGCCGGAAAAATGTCCTACGGTTTCTGTCACCCGATCACCACGAAAATCAAACCCCCCAAGAAAATCCCTTATCTCCTGTTCCCTGGCTTCAGGACTGATACGCTGAATAAGCTGCATCGGTGTTGCATGACCATCCAGTGCATCAACCTGATGCTGGGCGTTATAACCAATTTTAAGATGATCGTTCCGACTAATTTCGCCATTCAGCAATGGGAGCTCACCCGCAAGAACTTTCAGCAGGGTGGATTTACCCTGCCCATTGGCACCAAGCAGCCCTATGCGAGAATCAGAGCGAATATTCGCTGAAAAATCAGTGACCAGGGGAACATCATACCCAATACTTATACTCTCACAGGACAGCAGACTGGGCGGTAATTTATCCGGCTCCCTGAAGGAAAACTGGAATGGCGAATCCACATGGGCCGGCGCAATATCCTTCATGCGATCCAGCTCCTTGAGTCTGCTCTGGGCCTGGCGCGCCTTGGTGGCCTTGGCACGGAAGCGACGGACAAAATCCTCTATATCCTTTTTTCGTGACTGCTGCTTTTCATATTCCGCCTGTTGCTGCGCCAGACGTTCAGCCCGCTGTCTTTCATAGGCGCTGTAGTTACCCCGGGTCAGAATCAGCTTCCTGTTTTCAAAGCTGACAATGTGATTCACCACCGCATCCAGAAAGCTGCGGTCATGAGAAACCAGCAGCAGGGTCCCCTGATATCGCAACAACCATTGCTGAAGCCATAGAGTGGCTTCAAGATCCAGATGGTTGGTAGGTTCATCCAGCAGCAACAGATCGGAAGGCATCATCAGTGCCTGGGCCAGATTCAGGCGAATTCGCCAGCCGCCGGAAAATTCATTTACCGGTTTACCAAATTCCTCAATGGAAAAACCCAGTCCGGACAACAGCTGTTCTGCCCTGTTGCGAATTGACCAGGCATCCATCCCATCAAACTCTCCATGCAGCCTGGCCAGTTCATGGTCATCGTCGGCTTGCTCCGCTTTAGCCAATTTTCTTTCCACGTCCCTGTAGTGACTGTCCCCGTCAATCACATAATCCAGTGCTGAACGATCAGAGCCGGCGGTCTCCTGGAGCATCTGTGCCTTCCGTAAACCTGCCGGTATTTCCAGATCCCCAGTATCGGCATGCAGTTCTCCCATCAGGAGGCGGAACAGGCTGGTTTTTCCACTGCCATTTTTACCGATGATGCCGGTTTTCTGACTAGAATGGATACCCAGGTCGGCATGTTCCAGTAATAACTGGGTGCCCCTGCGCAGCGATATGTCCTGAAGTGAAATCATCGGATAAGCGGGAAATTCAGTGATGGTTGTTGGCAAAAGCGGCTATTCTAAAGAGGCTCAGGCACAAAGCAAATCGCCTTCATCATTTATTACCCAGTATGGATAACCTGCTAGAATTCCGATTCAACCGGCAAATGCCTGAGTGCAGATATGCGCCCGACTTTATATTCACTCCCTGGACTGCTCTGTAACGAAAAAGTCTGGGAACACCAATGTGAATGCCTGTCTGACCTGGCAGATATCCGTATTCCCGACTTCCGTAATATGGATACGCTGGATGCCATGGCTGACTCTGTATTGCAGGAAGCTCCTGAACGGTTCCTGGTTGCCGGTCATTCCATGGGTGTACGTATTGCCATGCAGATCCTGGATAAAGCACCCAATAGAGTGGCCAGACTTGGCCTGCTGGATACGGGTCTACATCCGGCCAATCCCGGTGAAGCGGAAAAACGCCAGGTACTAATCGATCTGGCCACTGATAAAGGGATGGGAGAGATGGCCCGTCAGTGGATACCTCCCATGGTGCATCCGGACAAGACTGCGGATGGGGCCTTTATGCAATGCATCTATGACATGGTGGAAAGCTACAATGTTGACCAGTTCAGGAACCAGGTCAACGCCCTGCTCACCAGACCCGATGCAAGACCTATTCTGGCCAGGGCTCCCCGTGGTACCCTCCTGCTTTGTGGCCGGTGAAGACAGCTGGAGTCCACCCCGGCAGCATGAAGATATGTCTTCAGCCCTTACTGATCACCCCCCGGTAGTCATCATCAGTGACAGCGGCCATATGTCCACCATGGAGCAGCCGGAAGCCGTTAGCAAAGCCATGTATCGTTGGCTTGAGCAATCACTTGAACAGGCTTAAGAAAAGAGTTCATGCAAAGGACTGTCGCAGGGCTTTACCTCTGCCCTCAACACAGGATCTCTCAAGGGCCTTCACAAGCTCCCAGGGACAAAATAAAGGGGCCGTCTGAGTCCATTTCCCCCGGAATCCAAGAGTTCAATGCTTCCTGGACTGAAAGCCCCTGCATCATGCACATTTTTTCCATAATCCACTGCTTTGATTCACCTTGTTTACTATGGCATCATCAACAGTTACTGGGAATTCCCCGCCGAAGTTTGTAGTGGTAAACACCGGAGTTTTCAGATACAGAATGCGTATTACCGGGGCTGACCTATATTCCGGCTATATTAATAAATAGCTGGAATAACACATAGATAGCGCATCCCCGACACAGTAAGGCACCAGGCATTTGAGCAAGTCCGGAAATGTCCTGAACAAAAGAATTTAATAAGTGCCTTTAACACAATAAACGGATTCATGGGGGGGAACGTATGAGAGTCCTGAAAAGTAGGACCTTTCCAACTTTACGTGCAGTAACGCTTTGTGCGGCTGCTGCCATTTGCTTTTCTCAAACCACGTCAGCTTCCAGCCCGATTGCAGTTGCTGCCCGCACAGACAATATTGAACAGTCTCTGCAACTCATCAGGGATGGCGTGGATATCAATCTGCCTGAACCGGATGGGACAACGCCCTTGTTATGGGCGGTCTACAACTCCTCACCAGAACTGGTCAACCTGCTGCTGGATCAGGGAGCAGATCCGAATATTGCCAACGACCTTGAAATCACTCCCTTACTGCAGGCCAGCCGATACGGTAACGCACAGATAATCATTATGCTTCTGGGCAGTGGAGCCAGCCTGGATCATTCCGGGTTCCGTGTTGAAACGCCCCTGATGGCCGCGGCCCGTTCCGGAAGCCTCGACGCTGTAAATACGCTTCTGGAGGCCGGGATTGATCCCAATGCAACAGAACCCCTCGACAACCAGACAGCACTGATGTGGGCGACCGCTGAAGGCCATTACGATATCGTCTCTGCCCTGCTCGATGCCGGTGCCGATCCGAACATGCAGGCACGCATCAATACACTGACTGAGCGCAAAAACGCCGACTTCCCTACCGGCGGTTTTGGCGCCCTGCACTGGGCAGCCCGAAATGGTGATGAACCCATGATCCGGTTGTTGCTTGATGGTGGGGCTGACATCAATATCCGAAATGGTGATAAAGCCACTCCCATGATGCTCGCCATCGTCAATGATCGTCTGGACCTGGCCGCAAAACTGCTTGAATTTGGCGCCGATGCCAATGATGGGTCCCTTTACTATGCAACCATCATGCGTGATGCCACTACCGACTGGCGGGCCAAGGATGGAACAGTGTTCCGGGCCGACCATCCCAACACACTGACCGCGCTTGATTTGACAGGTATTCTGCTCGATGCAGGTGCGGATCCAAACAAGCCATTCATCGGTCAGATGCATAACGCCTCAATGTGCTGCGATACCAAGTCCAACCAGACTCCCTTTTACAGGGCGGCCATGGCAGCGGATATTGCAGGCATGAAGATGATGGTGGAGCATGGCGCTGATCCAAACTGGAAGCCTGCTTCCGAAAGCCGCTATGTCACTATTGGCGAAGAGGAAGAAATTGCCAGCCGGAGCGCACTCATGGTCGCGGTTACCGGCGGCAAGGGTGTTGGTGTGGCCGGTGGCCCAAATGACCTGCGCAATGGTCCTCCCCCCTACCGTGAAGAGGGCGTTCGTGATCCCGCCGAAGCCGTGAAAATTCTGCTGGACGCCGGTGCAGATGTTCACATAAAAGGCCCCGACAACATTACAGCCCTGCATGTAGCCGCCAAAGCCCTGGATCCTGTAGCAATTCGCGCGCTGGTTGCCCATGGCGCCTCGCTGGATGCGAAAAATGATGACGGCAAGACCCCTCTGCAGGTAGTGGAATCCATGGATGCTCCCAAACCCACACCCGGGTTTTACTTTGATGCCCCTCCAGCCTGGCCTGAAGAAGTCATCGCTTTATTGAAAGAACTCGGTGGGGATCAGTAGTAATGACAGCAGTAGTGTTTAAAAGAAGTAAGAAGTTAACCTTTACCTTTGGAGCATTGGCGACCGCGATCGCTCTCGCCTCCGCTCCGGCACAAAGCCAGTCTCAACATGAGGCTATGCTTGAAGAAAACTGGTCTCTATTTGATAAATACTGCATGGAGTGCCATAGCTTTGATGAGTATCGCGGAGAGTTGGCTCTTGAAGGCATAACCCCTACGGATGTCCACAGGGATCCCGGAACCTTCGAGGAAGTCCTTCGCAAACTCAAAATCCGGGCTATGCCACCGAGGTCACAGCCACAACCCAGTACCGAGGAACGGAAACAGTTCATAGCTGCCCTCGAAGGTACACTGGATGCAGCCGCAGTAGCCGATCCCTACGCGGGTACCACCACAGTACACCGCCTGAACAGGGCTGAGTACGCCAATGCCATCAGGGATCTCCTTGGTGTGGATCTTGATCTCTCGGAAATGCTGCCCAGTGACGGCGGCGACTTCGGTTTCGATAATATAGCCGAATTGCTAAGAACATCTCCCATGCTGCTTGATCGCTATATGACAGTAGGCCTGCGTGTAGCGGATCTTGCCCTGGGTAATACAGAAGCCCCCTTGAACGTAACTACCTACCCGATCCCTTTTGACACATCCCAGGACAAGCATCTGGCCGGGATGCCCATTGGGACAAGAGGTGGCGTGTCTGCTAATCACTACTTCCCTGCTGATGGTGAGTATGTACTTTCGGCCCGGCCTCTTCAGGGTGTAGCAGAAGGTTATTTCGGTATTGAAGGCCACGACATCCCCCATGAATTCCTTGTCTATATCGACCGTGAACTGGTCTACTCCAGTGAAGTCGGTGGCCCCGAGCAGCACAAGATCAGCGTCAATGAGTTCAATGATGTAATTCCTATCGTCAATGAAAGGCTCACATCCCCCAGAATTCCCATCACGGCCGGCCCACATGAAGTAATTTTCACCTGGCGTGAACGCAACAGTGCTGAACAGAATTCCTGGCAGCCGACACTGCGAAACACCCTCGAGATTCACAACACATCCGGCATGCCTCGCCTTGAAAAGGCCATGATCGAAGGCCCGTACAATGTCACCGGTGTCAGTGATATGGCTCCGCGTGAGCGGATTATGATCTGTGAACCAGACTCCGTTTCCGAGGAAGACTCATGTGCCAGACAGATCCTGGAACAGCTCGCTACCAAGGCATTCCGTCGGCCAGTGACCGATCAGGACATCGAAGCTCCTCTGGCTTTCTATGAAGACGAGCGTGCCAATGGTGGTAACTTTGACGAAGGTATCCGTGCTGCTGTAGCAAGACTGATTGTCAGTCCTTTCTTCCTGTTCCGCATGGAGACAGATGCTCCTGATGGCGCACCGGGATCAGATCAGCGCGTTGGCAGTTATGAATTGGCATCACGCCTGTCCTTCTTCCTCTGGTCAACAGCTCCGGATGACGAACTGATGGCCCTGGCAGAAAGTGATGACATCCAGGAAGCTGATGTACGTGAAGAACAGGTCAGCCGTATGCTCTCTGATGCCCGTTCCAACTCCTTTATAGAAAACTTTGTCGGACAATGGCTGCAGCTTCGTAATCTGGAAATGCGTGCCCGCCCAGACATAAAAATGTACCCTGATTTTGATGACAATCTGCGTCAGTCTTTCAGACGGGAAACGGAATTGCTGTTTGCTCATGTGCTCCGGGAAAACCTGCCTGTCCATGAATTACTCAAAGCCAGCTACACGTTTGTCGATGAGCGCCTGGCTCGCCACTATGGCATGGATGGTGTCTATGGAGCCCGTTTCCGTAAAGTGGAGATCGACGATCCCAATCGCTGGGGACTGTTCGGCCATGGCAGTATTCATGCCCTGACCTCTGCGACCAGTCGTACATCACCTATCATTCGCGGCAAATTCGTCCTATCAGAATTCTGGGACAATCCGCCTCCACCGCCCGCGCCTGATGTTCCCGCACTGGAAGCCAGTGCACCTGAAGGAAGGCCTTCAACGGTTCGTGAACAACTTGAAAGGCATCGTGCTGATCCCGTTTGTGCAGGCTGTCATGATGTCATCGACCCAGTCGGCTTTGCCCTGGAAAATTTCGATGTGGATGGATCCTGGCGAGAGAGGAATCGCGAGGGTTTGCCGATAGATGCGTCCGGCATCCTGATTGATGGCACGCCAGTGGATGGTCCTGTCGCTTTACGTGAAGCACTTATCGCCGATCCGGAACTTTTTGCCGGGACGTTAACCAAGAAAATGCTGATTTATGCCCTTGGTCGTGGCCTCGACCCAAGGGATATGCCAGTAGTTCGCAGTATTGTCAGAAATGCTGCAAAGCACAACTATAGTTTGCAGTCCATTGTATTGGGCATCATAGAAAGTTATCCTTTCCTGATGCGGACCAATAGTTCAAAATCAACTATCAATGCCGTTGCTACAACGGGGGGTTAAAGCAATGTTTATAACAAAGAAACATCTGAATCGCCGTACTTTACTGAAAGGAGCCGGTGCCGCAATTTCCCTGCCGTTGCTTGATGCAATGGTTCCGGCAGCCACTGCCCAGTCTCAGACTGCAGCCGGTCAGAGACTTCGCTTTGGGGCTGTATATGTACCCAATGGCATCTATCCGGGACATTGGCACCCGGAGAAGGTTGGTAAGGACTTTGAATTCAACCGCGTCATGAGACCTCTGGAATCCAACAGGGAATATATCACTACTGTCAGTCGACTGAAGTCTCCGGAAGGAAACCAGGATATGGGCGGCATCCACATGGGGGCCAGTGCAGCCTTCCTTAATGGTGCCGGTCCCCTGAGTGAAAATGGTGACTTTAACGAACTGCGATCAAAGAAATCACTGGACCAGTATATTGCTGATGTTATTGCCGGTGATACGCCACTACGCTCACTGGAAGTAGGTACCGAAGATATGGGGACTTCCGCAGGGGCCTGTGACAATTATCCCTGCCTCTATTTCAACACGCTGGCCTGGTATGACGATCAGAGCCCACTTCCGGTTTCCATCAGTCCGCAGGTCACGTTTGAGCGGATGTTCGGTGATCCAGGCACAGCCGAGCAGCGCCTGCGTCGTCTTTCGACCAAACGTAGCATGCTGGATTCCATACTGGATGAATCAAAACGTATGGAGCGTATGCTCGGTGCAGCCGACAGCGCCTTGCTGGATGAATACCTGACCAACATTCGCCGTATTGAAGGCCAGATACAGCGTCTGGCTACTCGTTCGGATGTTATCTCTACCGTGGAAGATGGACCTGTTGGTATCCCGGAAGATTTTGATGAGCACATGGACCTGACCTATGATCTCATGCATCTGGCTTACCAGGGAGATATGACTCGTGTCTTCACATTCATGACAGGTCATGAGGCAACGGGCCGCAGCTATGCCCACGTCGGTGTAAATGAACCCCATCACAACGTATCGCATCACCAGAATACTGAGGAAAGCCTGGACAAGTATTCAAGAATCACGACCTACCAGGTACAGAAATTAGCCAACTTTGTTGAAAGGCTCCGGAACACCCCTGATGGAGATGGCAACCTGCTTGACTCAACACTCCTGTATTTCGGTGCCGGTATGAGTAATGGACTTGTCCATGATCGCCACAACGTCCCGGCCATGCTGGTGGGAGGTGCCGGAGGCCGTCATAAAGGCAATCGCCACATTCAGGCCAGGGAAGATGAACCTACTTCCAACCTGTTGCTCGGCATTGCTGATCTCATGGGGGCAGAAGTCGAGCACATCGGCATTGCTGATGGCCGTTTGACGGTGTAATTAACAACCAAAACGCCTGATAAAACACAAGGGTCAGGGTAGCTAAACAAGTTACTCTGGCCTTTTTGTTTGTATATACTTCCCCAATGAATGTCACACTTTTTCCCAACCCACGCCGCCCTGGTGTCGGACAACGTCCCAAAAAAGAAGCATCACGTCCTCTGCTGCCACAACACGCACGGCTGTGTCCCGTACTGGAAGCCGGTAGTTCGCTTGGCTCCCTGGTTTATCCGCCTCTGGAGCCAAACGAACAGTTTTCAATCAGTTTCGAGGGTGAAGGAGTTTACCAGTTTGGATATGCGGTAAATCCGACAGGCAAGCAATGGGAGCAGGTATTTACTATTACTTACCAGCTGGCTGTTGGCGGTATTGGAGCGCGGAAGGAAGATATCCAACTGTTTGTCCCCGAAACACCCGGGTTTCGTGAAACCGCACTGGCGATTGCGCGGATGCTTATCGTTCCTGATGACATGGGAACACCAACAGGCGCTGTTACCCTTCGTGGTGCCTACAACTTCCAGACAGAACCAGGGTGGGATACCGTGTACTGCGGCATCATTAACAATATTGAACGCCCAATCGCACCGGTGCTGACCATCCGTGTGGAAACTGATTGGCATGTACACGACTCAGAGTTTCGATACGTACTGGCAGAGGGAGAAACCATTTCAGTGACTCATAGCCTGCCGATTGGCCAGGTTTTTTTTGTGCCCAGAGAGGAAATTACCTGGCGCGATGGCACTGATGAAGAAATAGCAAGACGCCAGAAATCAAGTACCGCGTTTTATGATGAAAAGGCGTCCCTGAAAAAACACACGTCCTATGGTATGGAATACAGTCCGCTTTACCAGCAAACCAGCAGAAAACAGCGGGAATCTTCTGCAGAAAAAAACAAAAAAAAATAGGTATAAAAAAGCCCGGAAGAACCGGGCTTTTTTACCGCTAACTAAAAACTCTTAATTGTAATCAGTCGGGTTGTAATCAGCAGAACAGACTTCCACGATGCAGATGGATTCCAGTGTACGCCCCAATGGTGGCGCCTCCAGACCCTGCTCATCCATATACTTGCGCATCAGGTCGGCTGTTTCCGGATGGGCAATAGCTGACTGTACACCAACGCGAACCAATCCATCAGCATAGTCAATAGGCAACCAGGTATGGGCAGCAAGTTCAGGGCTACCCCGGTTATCTGTGTTGCCAAAGTCGCGGATATCCAGTCTACCACCGGCTTCAATGAGCATTCGTGCCACCTCGGTAGCCCCCTTGTGACCAGCACCGTGAAGAGCGGTGCGACCAGTATCCGCCTGATAGTTAGGGTCGATACCAAGGTCAAGAAGCAACCTGACTGCTTCAACAGTCTGTTCTGTGGACCATTCCGACGTCACACCTTCAACCCAGCCAATACCTGCAGCCACAGCCAAAGGCGTCACTCCAAGTTCTGTATAGATATGCGGATCGGCACCATACTCAAGCAGCAGTTCCATCAGGGGGACATCGCCTGATTGTGACGCCCTTAAAAATACTGTCGCCCCTTCTTCATCAAGCCACTGGTTGGTGAATACAGTACGGGTTTCGGTACTCTCAATGAGTCGGGCATTAACTTCAGCGCCAGATTCAAGCAGCAGTCTGATGTATTGAAGATGATCCATATCAGGTTCGCGAGTCGGATAATCTCCACCCTCAACATTCCTGTTGTCTGTTGCCAGATACAGGTTCGTCCAACCACCCTTGTTGGCTATGTTCACATCAGCACCATGTTCAATGAGAAATTTGCCCATTTCATAGTTTCGGTTCTGTGTTGCTGCCAGTAATGCCGTCCAGCCATAGCGGGTGGTCTGGTTCACATCAGCACCGTTCTCAAGCAGTACACGGGCAGCTTCAATGGAGCCGATTCGTGCCGCATAGACCAGTGCGGTTAATTCTCCACCATCCGGCTCCCGATCACCTCGACGATTAAAGCTGAGCGGATTACCATCCCCTGATACCACGGCAAAACCCAGTCCAGCACGAGCGAATGTTGAACAGATTTTCTCCTGGCTAAGATCGCCTTCCTCAATCAGATTTACCAGCGCATCATCATTCGTACCACCACGTACCAGGCTATGTAGTACTTCCAGATCGGGATTGTCCAATTCACAGTTAACCACAATGCTCTGTCGGCGGACGTTGATACGTGGGTCTTCAGAATGCCCGAGGGCCGCTGTGCGCCCGTCCCTCATCACTGGAGCAGATGTAGCAGCCACATCTGCTCCATGATCAATAAGCACTTCCATGACATCTGCATGTCCCTGGTCAGCTGCCTGCATGAGGGCAGTTGTGCCCCTTTCTGTCTCTGCAGCATTCGGATCAGCCCCTGCATCTAGCAGAACCTCTACGGCCTCGACTACGCCTGAACGGGACGCCAGCATGAGTGGTTTGCGACCCAGGGGTAGTTCTTCATTGGCATCAGCCCCATGCTCCAGCAATAAAGAAATGAGTTCCGCATCCCCCTGTGTGGATGCCAGCCAAAGTGGCGTGGAACCATTACGGTTTGCTATTTCTGGATTAGCGCCAGATTCCAGCAGAAATTCGACCAGCGATTCATTACCGCGATAAACAGCCCAGTGTAATGCCGTGGCCCCGTCAGCCTGTGTGGCATTAATGTCAGCACCATTGCTGACAAGACTGCGAACGGTTTCTTCGTCTCCATGCATTGCAGCTTCAGCAAGTCCTGGCTGGGCTGACAAAGGCAAGCTACAACCCAGCATCACTGTAAGGGCAATGGTTTTTAAAGCACGCATAATTGTATTTTTAATCCAGTGTATTGATGTCCAGAGTCGTTAAACCAGTTTATCGAGCCGTCCGGTACTGTCACCGAAGCTGTCCCGGTTGATATCGAACTGGTCCAGAATACTCAATAGCAAGTTGCCTGTTGGCACTGTCTTCGTAGGATAGGCAAGATGCCTGCCACCTTTCATACGCCCATTATTTCCACCAAGCAGAACATGCGGCACATCATAATGCAGATGCTGGTTGGGATTACCCATGTTGCTGCCATAGAGGACAAGCGAATGATCAAGCAGTGAGCCATCACCATCATTGGTGTTAGCCAGCTTGTCGATGAAGTAGGAAAGCATCTTGACGTGATACTGGTTAATCTTTGAAAATTCATCGATCCTGGATGGGTCTTCACCATGGTGAGAGCCACTGTGGAAGCCCAACGTTGGCGCATCGCTTTCCGGATAGACACGACCGGTAAGGTCTCGAGCAAAAAGCATCGTACCAACACGGGAAATATCTGCCTGCCATGCAAGAGTAAGCAGGTCAAACATCAGTTTACCATGCTCATCAAATGACTGGGGGATACCAGGAGGCACATCGAAGTTTTCCGGAGCCGCCGTTGTGGCACTTGCCGCAATCTGCAGACGACGTTCAATTTCACGAACATTATCAGTAAAAGCATCCAGACGATTTCGGTCAGGAACGCTGATTTCACGGCGTAGCGACGAAATCTTGCCCGTAATTGAGTCAAGAATACTCTGGTTGCGCTCTCTGCGAGCAGCACGTTGTGCAGGTGAAGATCCGCTACCAAACATACGTTCGAAGACCACCTGTGGATTTAACTCCATTGGCAGCGGGGTCGTGGGTGATGTCCAGGAAATAGTATTGGTATAGACACAGCTATATCCTTCCCCGCAGTTACTGGAACCTGAACCGGGATCCTCCAGGGATATCTCCATGGAGGGTAGCAATGTACCCTGGCCAATTTTCTCCGCAATTATCTGGTCAATGGTGTGACCCGCAAATACATCCGCACCGGCGGTTTTCTTGGGTTTTTCCGCGCACAGGAAGGCCGCAGCCACCCAGTGATCTGCCCCGGTTTCACCCGGAGGGGGCTCTGACGAGGTGGAATGCAGTCCAGTGAGGATATTAAGATGCTCCCTGTAAGGCTCAAGTGGCTTCCAGATAAAAGGCAGCTCCTTGGGCAGGGCTCCTTCCTTTTCAGGTACCCAGTATCCTGGTGCTGCCCCATGGGGAACAAATCCACCAAAGAATCGCTGCGGTGGTACTGCCGCGGTTTTTTCCTGGGCTGTTGCCGCAGGAATCATGGCATCGAGCAGAGGCATACTGAGGGCTACGCCAGTACCCCGCAATAATTGCCGACGTGAAATATGTTTTTTAGTGATCAACATTAGCCAGTTCCTCACTCTCTGCTGCTTTCTGGTTCATGGTAAATGGCGGGCTCTGAATGACACCCATTAACAACGCAGAAAATTTATAATCATTTTCCGCTGCCTGTCTGGAAACAGACCTCAGCAGCGGCATGTCTTCAATTTCAAGTCCTCGACCCAATGCATAAGTCAGGAGCTTTTCAGTTACTACCTGGGCGAAAAGATCACCCTTGAGGACCGTGAAGTCCCTCAGGCTACCGATACCCATCAACGGAATATCATCATTGGTGGCCGCCACGGAATCAATTGGCAGGCCATTGTCTTTGAGACGCCACTCACCAACGGCATTGAAATTTTCCATCGCCAGGCCCATGGGCTCAAATAGCATGTGACACCCGGCACAGGTTGGATTGTCACGATGGCTCTCAAGTCTTTCGCGCAACGTTTTTGGCCTTTCACCCACTTTGGGGGTAAGGTCTGTTTCCACGCCAGGGGGGGGATCAGGAGGACTGACATCCAGGAATGTTTCCAGGAACCACTTACCCCTCTTGATCGGGGATGTGCGTGCCGCATCTGAAGTAATGGTCAACAGCGCACCCTTGCCGAGCAAGCCGCGGCGCATGTCCAGTTCGGGGCCGAGATCTACCCGACGAAACTGCTCTCCATAGACATCCGAAATACCGTAATGTTTGGCAAGGCGTTCATTTACAAAGGTATAGTCAGCGGTGAGCATCTCAAGAATACTGCGATCTTCCTGGATGATGCTCCCGAAAAACATTTCAATTTCACGACGAAAAGCATCTCGCAGTGTACTGTCAAAATTTGGATAAAGTTCCACAACTGGCTCACTGGCAGCCATACCGCGCACGTTCAACCACTGGCCGGTGAAGTTCTCAATGAATTCGTCAGCCCGTGGATCGGCAATCATACGCTGAACCTGTTCTTCCAGGACCTTCTCATCATGCAGGCGCCCCTGTGAAGCAATCTCTATGAGCTGCTCATCAGGGATACTGCTCCAGAGGAAGAAAGAAAGACGGGACGCCAGTTCCAGATCACTGATCAGGTACGGTTCACCCGGCTTGACACCTTCAGGCTCAATTTCTGAACGGTAGATAAACTCAGGATCAGCGAGAATACGCTGAATTGCTGATTCGATACCATAATCAAAGCTGCCACCTTCTTCACGCCCGACCTGGAAAAACGCCATCATCAGATCAATATCTGCATCCTTGCTGGGACGACGAAACGCCTTGGTCACCAGAGTAGAAATAATCTGGCGTGCGCAATTTTGCTCCTGCGCCAGGCTTTGCGGATAACACTCGAATACTTTTTCACGACTCTGGGTACGGGTTGCAGGTGATCCATTATAGGGACCCTCAATGAACACCTGCCCAACATGGGGATAGAAGGTGTATCCGGAAATGGCCCCGGGAGAATTCATGGTCCGCTGGAAGGATCTGTTCAGGCCAGTATCAGGCAGATCACTGGTCGCCAGGAATGTTACACCAACGGTATGAAAACCCGCCTTGATCGGAATTGCAGGTGTCCTGCCTCCATTACCCTCCTTGTTACCGATTTCATTATCCCAGTCATAGAGATAAACCCGCTCTCCATCAATAGTTACCTCAAGTTTCTCACCCTTGACGTTACCAAGCACGCGCGTGAAGTAACCCGTCATGCCTTTGACAGTAAATACATACTCACCATCGGCAGGGAATTCATGCTCGATCAGCATGCCACCACGGGTACCAAAGGGCAGTCCTTCAATATGGGCATTCTGTGAGGTATCCACAGGCACATCGAAAACGGCCAGTGTAGGGGCTGTTTCTGTTCCAATAGCCAGGCGGGCAATATTCCCCGCTGCTGAAAGATATGCCTCCATAAGCGCTGGTGACGTCGTCAGGGTTCCTGCCATATTGTCAAAACCATGGCTGGAGTCATCAGGCGGAAGGAACTTAGTGGCATCAATATTCAATGCCAGCAAGTCACGAATGACATTTGTGTATTCAGTGCGATTCAGACGATGCAATCCCGGTGCAGGCAGATGGGCTGACTGCTCCGCAGCATGATCATCAATGGCTTTTGCAAGACCGGTGGCAATACCCTGTACGACAGCATAGTCAGGCCGGGGCTCACCCTTTGGTGGCATTAAACCCGCACGCAGACGCTTGATCACCGCTTCACCTATTTCAGGAAAATCAGCGATGTTATGCGTTCCTATTCCTTCTAGGTCGATACCGCCGGAATAATCCTCGAAGTTATGGCACTCGGTACAATATTCATCAAGCAGCCCGGTTACTTCATCAGGGGCGAGTTGTGCACCCTGGCCCCATGCATTTTGTATACTGCAGGCTACCAGTATGGCTCCTGCCAGCGTTAATCTTCTCTGCAGGACTGTTTTCAGGAAGGGTAAATTCCCCATTGCTATTCTCTCTCCTAACGTACCTTATATATAGGGTGTTTCGTCGAATTTGGATCATCGCGCCATGTGATAATGCGCTCTATTCAATGTAACTGGTAATGGTACCTGTTAATTACGGTCAAAATGACCTTATTTTGTGCAAAAAAACAGGAAAATGAGGGGGTTTCAGCCCTAAATACCTACAAAAAAAGTAGGGTTTATCAGCCGCGTCTGGCGAATTTTCAGGGAACAATCGGGCTTGTCCGCCCTATGGCTTCACCCTGTTCATTCACCATCAGGTCAGGCGCATAATTGGACTGCTGGCAAAGATACTCAAAAAGCTCTTCATCACCATGCCAGGTCAGGTTGACGGTCCCCTTAACAGGGGTCTCGTAAGTCATGGGATCTTCCAGGACAAAGCGGTATTCCATATTGTCCCTGTCCACCCGAGTGTAGTATTCGATTACGTGTGCCGATTCCGTATGAGGCAATCCACGACGTTCAAACCAGAATTCAGTATTGTAGCCAACCGAATCAATAACCAGCGTGTCCCCTTCCCACCAGCCGATGGAATGGCCATAGTTGCTTGGCTCCGGATCAAGAGGATGAGAACGTCCGTCCATGTAGATTTCCCGCCAGGTATGAGGCCCTCCGATATCAAAAATATACAGTCGCTGAAGCTCCGGAATTTCAACAATTTCAACACCATAGGGAGTTAGCAGCTGGCGTACGGCGCCGGAAGCCTTGCATCGTGCATGGGGTTCAAGGTCGTGGGTCTGCCGGGCATCGTACAGGCCTTTGGCCCAGGGCTTCATTTTAACTTCATCAAAATTGAATGTAGGGCCGCGGTCATCGACAAAATACACGGGCACCCATATGCCTACATAGTCAGCCTGGTCACCGCTGATAATGACCCTGCCGTCAGCATGACGGGGTACTGGCATGGATGGTTCTGCAGCCTGAATACAGACCACCGCGGAAAGCAAAAGGAGGGCAAGAACAGTAAAGCAATAACTTTTCACTGTGTACATAAAGTCTGAATAAGGCATCTTGTCAGGTCAATAGAAACAGAAACGCAATATAACCAGTTACTGGCGTGATATTGACCAGTACGGGCAATATTCACGATTTTTACACTATGTGGCAATCACGCTTCTTCGGCCACAAAACTGTCCAATACCTTCCTGAACATAACCGGCCCGCGGTCATCAGTAATCGATACCATAGGGGCGCCGGTCTGCAGGTTCACTATTTCCTGCTGGGCCTCAATAGTGATCTTGTCTTCCATGAAGGCCTGGTTAGCCAGCTTCCACATGCCTTCAACGATCTGGTCATTCTCCTGATGCTCAACCATACGTGGCCCCCAGGAAAAGAAATAGCGTGACGTAGCATCAGTCATGGGAGTCACCGCCTGTGATGTAAAGCTGGCAGTATCAGGCTCCAGATCTTCCCGGACCTGGCCAAAGTCGCAAGCCTCCGCACTACCAGCCTCGAACATGCCCTGGTACATCATCAGAACACCCGGAACCAGAAAATCATAGGTCATGTACTGATCATAAAAATCGGCCTTTCCTTTCTGGTAGGCACGACGGGGTGCATTGGTATTCCAGCGGGTAATCCGAATACCTCGATCCAGCTTTTGCACACGCGGCTGATTGAAATAGGCATCGCTGCGTCCTCCGGCAAAGGAATTCTTGTGGGTATAAGCGATATGACCAAGATCGGTCAGGTTGTCATTAATGAGCAGGTAATTGGCAGCGTAGTCCAGATGCCCCTTGTGCATGAACCAGTCGGGATGATCCGGTCCCGTGGTTGGGGGAATGAGCGCTTCATCAGCCTTTTCAGGATCTCCCATCCAGACCCATACCCAGTCATGCCTTTCTGCCACGGGGTAAGCCGGTACTACAAACTGTGCAGGGACATCATCACCACTCAGTTTCATGGTGGGGACTTCAATACAGCGCCCTTTCGTGTTGAATTTCAGGCCATGGTACATGCATCGAATATCATCCCCTTCCCGAATCCCCCTGGACAACGGCATGTGCCGGTGACAGCACTGATCTGCCATGGCGGCAAGTTGGCCATCCTCCTTGCGGTATATAAGCACCGGACTATTGGCGATAGAAATTGAATAGAGCCCAGCCTCATCTACCTCGTTACACCAGGCAGCCACATACCAGGCATTTTTTACATAGAGTGGGGATTTCTCCCCCTTACCTTTGAGGATATCCATTGTTCTCTCCCTACATATGCGGAGCAAAATCCCCGATCTTACCGGGCTCATCAAGTCCGCTGACACGCTGATAGTGCAGATCAAAATCAGTCAGCCAAACTACCAGAACTCCCAGGAAAAACACTACACCAAGGGCAATGAAGATCTGGTTGGACGTCAGAAAGCTCTCAACAGCCGCGTAAGCTCCTGCTCCCATGGACAGCCCGATATTGGCACCTGCCATGTAGATGGCAAACTGGGTAGCGGAGACTTTCTGCCAACACAGCTTCATACAGCTTGCGATAAAACTTATAAATCCTCCCTGGTAAATAAACGCCTGGATGACACCGATAATTACCAGATAATTCACTGATCCCCAGAGTGACTCCGTCAATCCAATAAACACGCAAAGCAGTCCATAAAGCCCCAGTACCAGTGCATAGAAAAAGCGGACGCCCTTTTTATCGATCACCAACCCGAGAGCAAGACCAGCCATGGCGGCCAGGAAACCAATACCCGAAATAAAAGAAGAGTACTGTGTGCTTTCAAGACCCAGATCCTGTACTACCACAATTGGTACAAGTGAAATCCAGACACCATAGGCAAAACGGAAGATAAATGCTGCCCCGAAGATCAGCAGGCTGGCAGGCAGAAACATCACCTTGATCAGATCAACCACAATCACTTTCCAGCCTTCCGGCTTCATATCCAGCGAACGTTGTGAAGCTTCTCCCGGTGTCCAGGGCAGTACCTTTTCCCCCGGACGCTCCCGCACAACTATGGCAATACTGAGAATCAGGCCGAAAGCCACGGCAAGCAACAAGGCAATACCTACCATGCCGTAGTTGATAACTACAAAGGCTGCAACCGCGGTGCTTACAGAAATACCTGTCACCTGGCCAAAAGCCATGAAGGCGTTAGCCCGACCATGTTCTTCCACTGGCAACACATCAATGGCCATCCCATCCACAGCTACATCCTGACTGGCGCCAAAAACATTAAGGCTGAAACAAAGCCCCGATAGCAAGGCGATGTTTGACAGACCATCGGGAAAGAACACAAAGACCAGTCCGGTGAGCACCAGACAGGACTGGGCGAAAATCACCCAGGGCCTGCGTCGCCCCATGGCCAGAAATGTCCAGCGATCCATGATCGGGCCTGCAAGCAGTTTGAAACTCCAGGGCAGGTTTGCGATGGCTATGAAAGAAGCTATCGCTGCCGCACTTTCCCCGTTTTCGGCCAGGTAGGCAGGCAATGCTGTATTGACCAGGCCAAAGGGAAAACCCTGGGCCAGGTACAACATGGTGAAAGTAAAGAAACGCAGTTTTCGGCTTTCAGACAGAACCAGTTGCATGATGTTTTATTCTTTTTGTTATTGAATGATAATTTTTCTATCTGGGATTCCAGGGAGAACTCATCTTGTAGGGAGACTGCACAAAATCTGCTACAACGGAAGCTATACAATCATCCCTGATAGCAAAACTTTCGAGAAACCCCCAGGTTTGCGGTTCACGAAATATACTCCGTGCTGGAGTACCATCGGTAAGCGTATATTCATCCAGCACACCTTTGTGATCAATAAAGCCCCTGAACATGGCCATCCCCTTTTCCTCGTCCACAAGCACTGGCCAGTTCCGGACTTCATTATTAAAAAAGTAGCGCCCCGAGCGGAAACCACCCTCAATATCCTCGAACAACATGCCATTTTCACGGCGGATCGCATCGGCAGTAAAACAGGTACCCCGAATTTCACCGTTATTACGTTCCAGGGTGGAAAAATACCCACGTCCATGCTGGATCAGGCGCTCACGGGACGCACGATCCTCAACCGGAACACCGGCTGTGATAACGGGATCATGGCTGTAACCTTCATGGTTGCCAATGGGGGTTGGTGGACTACTGAGATTACGCCGGGTGGAAATGACATGTTCGATTTCAGTAATTTCCATGCCTTCAACACGCAGACGGATCGCCAGGAAACCGGGAATGTCATTCTGCATAATGACCGTATAAATACCGATCTGCCCGGTGACCTCATCGAGAAGAGTCAGGGGAGGACCCAGTTCTTCACTCACGGTATGCCAGGTGCCATCCGGAAAATCCATCTCAACAAAGTTTTCACTGAACCTCACATTGTCATCGATCACCACCTGTCCAGCGTCATGGGCCAGGTAGGCAGTCCGGTAGGCATCGGCAAACTCCTGCAGGCACTGCCTGTTACAGCCTATGAACTGGGCCTGACTGTTCGTGGCTCCTGTGGCGAGACACAGAATTAGTGGAGTAAGTGTTAAAGCACGCATGGATTCCCCTCTTGTTGTCTTTATTACTATTATTATTTGTATCCCCCTGTCACCGCCGAATCACCAACGCTTGATTGGACACGATCAAGTGGGTGACATAAGCTTGGGAATTACCGAGCATAACAATGAATATAAAGCAGGAACAATAGCATGGTTGATTTCACCAATGGCCCGGCACCTGCCGGGTTCTTTTCCCCACAGCGATTTGAAGCAGATGTTTACGATTGCGAGGTGGAAGGCACCATACCCGAAGACCTGGATGGCTCGTTTGTCCGGGTAGGTGGTGAATGGTTTTATCCCCCGACTCATGCCGATGACAGCCCTTTCTCTGCAGACGGTTACATCAGCAGTTTCCGCATCAAGGATGGCACAGTGGATTTTCGCGGCCGTTGGGTAAAAACACCCCGCTTCCTGAATAACCTGAAAGCCCGCAAACAGCTCTACGGTATTTATCGCAATCCTTTTACCCATGATGAATCCGTACGCGACCTGGATAAACCCTATCAGGCCACCGTTCAGAATACGTCACCACTGGCATTTGGCGGCAAGCTATATGCCATGAAGGAAGATGCCCTGCCCTATGAAATGGACCCCAATACACTGGAGACGTTGGGGCCCTGGGATTTCAACGGCCAGTACAAGGCACAAACATTCAGTGCCCACCCCAAGATTGACCCGGTCAGCGGTGACATGATCTGTTACGGCTACGAGGCTACGGGTCTGTGTACCGATGACCTGTGGATCTACACTATTTCTCCTGACGGCAATGTGAAAAGCGAAGTCCGGGTTAAGGTACCTTATGTCAGTGCCCTGCATGACATGGTCCTTACCCAGAAATACTTTATTTTCCCAGTCTATGGCTACATCACGAGTATGGAGCGACTGCGTGAAGGCAAACTGCACTGGGCTTTTGACAAGAATATGCCCACGTACTGGGGCATCATCCGACGGGACGGCGATGGCTCGGATGCCCGCTGGTTCAAGGGACCTGCTAGCGTCGTGATGCATACCACCAACGCCTTCGATGATGGGGAAAGGGTTGTTGTGGATGCACCCATCAGTGACGGCAATCCCTTCCCGTTCTTCCCCCAGGTGGATGGTTCTCCCTGGGATCCGGTGGCTGCCCGGCATACCATGCGTCGACTCGTGTTCGATATGGGTTCCAGCAGCGATAGCTACCAGGAGACTATTCTTGACCCTACCGATATCGTGGATCTGGTCAGAGTGGATGATCGCTACCTCACCCTGCCCTACCGTTACGTATATTCCTCCATGCATGATCCAGATCAGCCTTTCGACAGCGAGCGAGCCGGCAACAATCGTGCCGTGAATACCTATTTCCGCTACGATCTGCAAACCGGGGACTGGCGCAAGTATTTTGTCGGGGATACCCACAGCCTGCAGGAGGTCAGCTTCATCCCACGTAAGCCGGATGCACCGGAAGGGGATGGTTACCTGATTGGCACAGCCAGCAACTATGCTGACATGCGGACCGAGCTGGTACTGGTAGATGCTGTGGAGATGGAAGAGCTTGCCAGGGTCTACCTGCCATTTCGCCATACTCCCCAGGTGCATGCCCGCTGGTACTCCAGCACTGAACTGCCACTGGACGATGCTCCCCTGCCACCCTTTACTGGGAGGATCCAGGACTGATGAACAAACCAGTAGGCAACATCAACATTCAGACTGACCGCCGAGGTTTCCTGGCAGGTATAGGCATTTCCATCACTGGCGTGCCCCTGCAGGCAATGTCAATGCCGAGGGATATAGCCGTGACTGGCCATGCAAAACCACGACCATGTGTATTCAACCAGATGCCCTATATCAGCTTCGATGGGACCGGAAGCAGTTACGATAATACCGGGTTAAATTGCAGTACGCGTGATTATGTAAACAGCATGAGCAGAGAGGAATTTCTGCGACGGCACTGGCTTTACTGACCAGTTCACTGAAAAAACGACAATACGCCTTTGAGGGAAAAAGTATGCATGTAACAACCACCAGAAAACTGCTTGCCTTGTGTCTGACACTGCTTGGCTGGCCTGTCCTTGCGGACTACGCCGAGGATCGTGCCCAGATCGAAAACCTGTCCAACAAATACATGGTTGCCGTGGACGCCGGTGATATCGATACCGTCATGTCTACCTGGCACGAAGATGGTCGCCTTGTCTGGGTTTTTGGGGATGAACACGGTAAAGAAGAAGTCTTCAGGGCCATGTCAGGTTTTGGTGGTGCCCGCTACCAGGAAATCGCGGAAGGTGCCACCAAGCGCCCGCGTACCCGCCACCAGATCATCAACCACGTTATTGATGTCGACGGGGACACTGCCAATTCCACGGCCTACTGGTTTGCCATGACCAATAACAATCCCCATGGCGAGGTGCGTCTTCTGTATATGGGGCACTACAAGGATGTACTGGTCCGGGAAAACGGCAAATGGCTGTTCAAGGAAAGATGGGTATACAACGAATCCTATGACAATAGTGCCCTGTGGTACCCGGAGCTCGGTGAAGTGGATCCAAGGACCAGAAAGCCACCACAGTAAATATCTTCGAAAAAGGCCTCATTAAGAGGCCTTTTTTTTATCCTGGAAAAAATGTCCTGAAAAGCTCCCCGATAATTCATTTTTTTATCCCCGGGTGTTGACTTGTCAATATCACAGGAGCAAGATACGCGCCCTGCCATAAACAGGCAGATATTAACCGGTTATTCAGAAAACTTCTGAATACAGTTTGTAAAACAGATAATGCGAGATTCCAGTGAACAGCTACTCAACAGCAATCAATTGGCAGAAAAAAACCATGCCCCAGCAGAAATCCTGCTATGGCTGTGGTCTTGTGTCTGTGCATATTGTGCTGCTGCGAAACCAGCCTGTCCCTGGAGAGAATTAGCTTGAAATAATCGTGTTACCGCACCGACTTCAAAAAGCCTCCGAGGACTGGATCCCCGGAGGCTTTTTCGTTTCTCACCCCCTGCATTAAACGAATCAGCTTTTGCCAGTCCTCACTTTTTGATCGGTTCATTTACGGAACAGCAAAAAAGGAGGTCGTGATGGAACTGACCCTGCGCCACAACATTCGGAACATCTACTACATGTTCTTTTTCCAGAGTTTCATGATCATCATTGCGGTGTTCGTGCCTCTGCTGCAACGCTATGGATTGACCATGTCACAGGTTCTGCAAACACAGGCTCTGTTCGCTTTGGTGGTAGCCGTATTTGAAGTGCCCAGTGGCTACCTGGCTGATCTGTGGGGACGCAAAAATACCATCATGGTTGGGATGGGCATGATCGCCATGGCTTACCTGTGGCTGCTTTCATCCGACACATTCCGGGACTTTCTTTTTTACGAGATCCTGATGGGACTTGGGCTCAGTCTTGCCTCAGGCGCCGATCTAGCCTTGTTGTATGACACCCAAACAGCGCTGAATGAACAGGGAGACCAGCATGTTGCCCATGGCAAGCACATTTCACGCATCGTTGCCCTGGAAGGATACGGTGGCGCCGCATCTGGTATTACAGCCAGCGCCTTGACCCTGCTGGGATTTGACTGGGTACTGTGGGCACAGTTCTTCTGTGGTTTTATCGCCCTGTCGTTTGCCCTGTGTTTGGTTGAACCCCCGCGGCGCATATCCACAGACACACACCGTGCCAACCTGCAGAAGGTATTCAGCACTATGCTTTTCAGACCCATGGTGTTTTGGACCAGCCTCGCCATTATCGTATTCAGCCTGCTTGGTCTTTATGCCTTCTGGGTTTACCAGAAATACTGGGAACTGAATGGAATTCCAGTGGCCTGGTTCGGGTATCTATGGGCAGTTCACTGTGTACTGCGGGGGCTGATCGGTCAATGGGCCCATGAAATAGAGGAGGTTCTGGGGTGGCAGCGTGTGTTCAGGCTTTCAGCGGCATTACCAATTATTGCCCTTGTGGGTATGGGACTGTTCAGCGGCTGGATGGGCATTGCTTTCACGGTCGGACTGATCATTTGTCGTGGCCTGAGTACCGTGGTCTTCTATGATGCGCTGAACAAGCGGGTCGACGGGGATTTTCGTGCCACCGTCAATAGCCTGGTCAGCCTGGGGACCCGGGGACTGTTCATCGTCACAGGCCCGGTACTGGGCTATGGTGTGGATGCTTTGGGAGTCAACAGCACACTACTGATCCTGGCTGTCTTTCTTGCTCCCCTTCTCACATTTGTCCTGTTTTTTCTCAGCCGGCATATCCGGGATGAGTCAGAACAGCAGGTCATGGCCAAGGCGAAAGCGGAAAAATCTCTCAATGCATGAGCAATGCATTTCCAGGCTTAATCAAAGGGGCCGATTCCAGCCCCTTTGATTCTTTTTTTGACTGGTTTGCCGACTCTATTTCTGCAAGAGCAGGCATGTAGTACCGAATGCCGATCGTGTAGCCATCCATCAATCCTGAAGCTCATACCCGATCATGAAAAGTATCCTGCTCTTTAAACCAGTCTGAAAACTTCCACGAGAACGGCACTATCTACATCCGGATGAAGCCCAACCCGAGACAGGAAGATAGCTTCATTCATCCATGCAAACTCGCCCTGCGGAGCCGTGAACATGATACGTGTCCTGAAGTATGCTGCACCCCCAGGCTGTTCAGGTGGCACAATCAAACCCCTGTTGACCACTTTTACAAAGGTCTGCTCTTCCGACTCCCCCTGAAGCTGAATCATATAAATGGCTTCGATTTCAGTGACATTGTCTTTGCGGGTTTGCTGCCAGTCGGCACCACCAGGCACCACGATGCCGGAAAAGTTTTCTCCGTCCACGCTACCGCCGGTGATCGGAATAGCCCGTACCTGGCCAGTAGTTGTCTGTCCCACAGTCAGGGCACCGGAAATTTCAGCGGTAATGGAGAACACATATTCCGAAGACGGATTATGCGCCGGGGGGCCATCAATGGCTTCCCTTTCAAATGCAGCCGCTTCCAGAGAAGACGGTGCCATACCCACCAGCGTGGAACCCGCCGTCAAACCGGCAACCTTGAGGATTTCCCGTCTCCCCGGATCCGTGGCTTTGACCACAGTATCGTCTATATTCTTTTCCTGTGATTTTTCTGTCATTGTCATAACACCCTGTAATAGTGGATCACCACCTTGTTGTCATAGCGCTCACCCCAGGACACAAACAGGGATTTGTTGAGCCAGTCATACTTGCCTTCCGGAGCATTGAATTCTGCCACGGCCCGCATGTAGTACTCATCCGGTGGCACCACCTCCCCCCGGGCCAGTCTGGCCATCACTTCCGGCGGACCATGACGCATGCCCTTGCTGGAGACTCTTATGGTTACGCCATCATCAGTGACCAGTGCGCCGGTAACATCCAGCATGGCGATCCCGTCTTCCTGAATCAGCTGCCAGTCTGCTGAGCCCGGAATAACATCACCACGGATTTGCGGGCCTTCCATGAAACCTTCGCCGATAGGCACGGCCTGGTGAAAGCCTGTCGGGATATTCCCGATCTGTATGGGCCTTTTGACCTCAACATGGGCGGTCATTAACCATTCAAACTCGATATCTGCCATTGCTCATCCTGTTTATCAGATTGTTTCCAGATTATGTCAATTCCAAGAGTCTCAAAGAAGACGCCGGGCATTCTCTATACTGCAGGGATCCGGTGAGTATTTCCGCTCGGGGCTGAACAGGTACTGTGCTTCTCCCTCCACCACATTGGAAAAATATTCCGGGTCTTCCAGCCTGAAACGCCAGGTCATGCTTTTTCCATCAGAATTAAGCGTGTACCACTCCAGCAGGTGCTTCTCCGGGCCGGATGCCAGGCCATTCTGATGCCCCGAACGATTGCGTGAAAACCGGGAGGTGTCCACAACCAGGGTATCGCCTTCCCAGTGGGCGATTGCGTGACCATGAAGCGTAGGCTCTGCACCCGCATGGGATTCCTGGTTCAGGTGAAAAACTCGTTCAACTCCCTGATATTCACTGAGAAAACGAATACTATCCTCCCCATACTCGACAACCTTCAGGTCAGGAATAAACATGTAACTGGGCGCAACTGAAGGAATGCACTGCAACTGGGGCAGCATGGTACTTTCATCATATTCGTCAACAGACCGCTGTCCCTTTTCTGTCAGCTGTAAATTCCAGGGACGCAGAATTTCATAGAGCTCACGATCAGGGACCACTACCCAGTGCCCCTCAAGGGATTCAGCCAGCTTGTCGACTTTTGCCTCACTGACCAGGCTTGAACCAAAGAAATTGTCTTCATTGAGCAAATCGACGCCATCCTTTTCCAGCAGGGTCAACAGGGCAATGCCTTTGCTTTTATTCCTTCCCGGGTTGCCACCAATTTTTATAAGATCCCCCTTTTCCAGCATGTTCCTGTCCCAGCCCCGGGAGCGCATCATAGAGGGGTTGGACGTTTCAAACTGCCAGACACGGGATGCCGTACCATCCGCTTCACCTTCGACATGAATGAAAATATGCGGATTAGACCATTCAAATCGACTGACGGTACCTTCGAAAACAATCTCTTTTTCCTTGTCATAAATGGCAGAACTGTGATGTGCGATAGCCGGAAACGACAAAGAAATGGCAACCAGCATGCTGGCACAGGCCCTCAACATGACGGCAAGTCCCCCAGACACTATTTTCCGGTTAGTCAAACTCATCCTATTTTATGGCCGATACGACACCATGTTCCCGTCCTTCCCTGAACTCATTAACAATCAGACGATAGGAAAACAGCCACTTGCCATTAACACGGCGATATTCATCTTCGTAAAATCCGTATTCGCTGACATGGGCATGACGGTTTTCATCAACGGTCACCGAGGTCCAGTACGCGCGCCCTGTCGCTGTATTTCCATTCACTTCCAGCTCAAGGTTATCGATAATATGGCGATTGGGTATGGGTCTTGGTGCCGAACGATCCCTGGCTTCCCATTTATGGCGGGCATTTTCAGCGGACCCGGCAATGAACTCGCGAATTTCTTCCCGGCCTCTTTCTATACCACCGGCATGATTGATAATTCCATCTTCAGTAAAGGTGTTGGCATAGGCCTCCACATCTTTCAGGTCAAGCGCAAAGATATAGGTGGACATGAGATTTTCGATTTCTGCCCGGTCATCGGCATAGCCTGCACAAGCCACATGCACTGCAGAAATGCAGAACACAGCTCCTGTGAAGATGGCCATGATGGTTTTATTGAATTGCATGGTTGATCCCCCTGTTATTCCTGTTTTTCCCCCAATAACCGTACAGCAGCAGCCACCCGGCTCACTACCCAATAAACCATAACACCGGGCATTAATAAAGGGATGAGTCACTCAAACGTCCAGACCATCCTGTTTCAGGCGCCACAGTAAAAGTTCAAGACGATCCTGCCCGAAAAATGGTTCCCCCCTGTAGACACAGGTAGGCACTCCCCAGTGCCCCGCGTCGGCATGTGCCTGCTGGTTGGTCTGGACAACGGTTTCTAATGAATCATGTTCTTTTTCCAGCCTCGATTGCATGATTTCTAAATCAAGGCCGGCGCGGGCGGCAGCTTGTTGAAGATGATCGCCCTGATGCCAGTTTTCAGTGCCACCCCAGATTAGTGATGACACCTCATCTGCAAAGGCTATGCCCTGCCCCATGTCGTCAGCGATCACACCCAGGCGTGTCAGATCATGGATATAGGGTTGCTCTTCCCCGGGTTGCAGACGCCCCCGGTCATCCCGGTACTGAAGCACAGGATCCGGTGATGGCCAGACCAGTGGCAAGCCCAGGTATTGAGCATGGCGCTCAAGATCCAACAGAAAATAGGCCGGCTGCAGTGGGTGCAGGTGATGGAAAAACTCAGGGTCACGAATGGCAAGGGGATAGACGGGGCGAAACCGGATGCTCAGGTCAAAGTCTGTGTGCCACTGCCGCAGTCGCCTGGTAGCCAGATAGGACCAGGGACTGCGAAATGACCAGAAGACGTCAATTTGATACATGGATGGCAAAATTCGCGACTATGGCCGCGAATAATTCTTTATCGCCTAATTGTTCACAGACTCGATGCGCAGTACCAAACCATCGTCTTCATCAGTAAGAATATACAGTCTGCCGTCAGGGCCCTGCTTCACATCACGCATACGCTGGCGCAAGTCGGTGAGCAGACTTTCCTGGCGAATTTCCTCACCCCGCTCGTTGAACTTGATGCGAATCAGCTGACCGGTTCCAGGAATCTGTCCCTTTTGCATGGCAGCCACGAAAAGATCGCCTTGCCAGCGTGGAAACTCGTCACCGGTATAGAAAGTCAGACCAGTCACTGACACGCCAGGCACCCAGAAGGCGACCGGATTAATTGTGCCTTCCATCTGAAAGCGATCACTCTGCATGGCACCGCCATAGGAGCGACCTAGACTGACCAGTGGCCAGCCATAATTGCCACCACGTTCAATCAGGTTGAGTTCATCGCCGCCATTGGGACCCATTTCAGTGGCCCAAATATTACCCGTGGCCGGATCCATCGTCATACCTGTGGGTGTACGATGACCATAGCTGTATATCTCGGGCAGAAAACCTTCCCTCCCGACAAAGGGGTTGTCATCGGGAATATCCCCTTCAGGGGTCAAGCGCAGGATCTTGCCTTTCTGGATATCCGTATGAAAATTTGGCTCAGGACTGTCTGTGGTCACATAAACGCCGACATAGAGCATGTCATCCTGCCCGAACAGCAGACGTACACCGTTGGTGGTCCCGATCTCCCCGACAAAAATATCCCGTGTGCCGATGATATTGCTGCCATCCCAACGACCACGGGCAATGGCAATGGCCTCCTGGTCCCCGGGCATGACCTTGTTGTAGCTCATGTAAACGTAGGGTTCATTCTCAAAATCCGGATGCAGGGTAATATCAAGCAATCCCTTGTAACGGGATACCACACGTCCTTCCGGTGCTCCCTGGACCACCTCTTCCTGTAACTGGTCATTGATGATACGGCGGATAGTGCCGGAATTCTTCTCGGTCACCAGGGCACTGCCGTCCGGCAGCCAGGTGATGCTCCACGGATGATTCAACCCACGAGCCACGACACGCACCCTGATATCCATCCCCTCAGCAGTATCGTAGTAAAATGGCCCCTGGCCAACAGCATCAATATGCAGGCCATCAGCCCGCTGCGGTGCACTTTCTGCGGCAAGCAATCCTGCCTGCGGCAGCAGGGCCAATAACAGCCCGGTCATCAGGTATCTCTTGAAAAAGTGATTCATATCCCCTCCCGACATCTTTTCATGAATCAATCATGATAAAGCAGCGGGCAGCTATGGCGCCAGCCATTCATGGCTTAAATATTAATCCTGCATGGCGTGATAGCTTCGGGAAATCAGCCACACTTCATGGGGTGGTCCGTCACTCAGGAAATCTCACCCCGATTACGGATTAGCTGCTCCCAGTAGGTAATATCCTTACCAACAGCACTGCCCAGTCCGCCCAGTAAATCAGCGATATCCGATGCATCAAGAATTATTTCCACCTGCATGCGTGCTCGCCTGCCTGACACCTGTTCGGCAATATTCATTCCCTGGTGGTCACCATGACCATTGACCTTGTAAGCAGTAAAACCACTGACATAGGACAGTCCCAGCAGGTAGTCCACGAGATCTTCATGATAAATTCGTGGACAGGGAGCGCTCATTCACAGCGGCGGCAAGTCATGAACTGCGAACCCCTTTGTCGGTCATGATGGGAGCCATTGATATTCTGGAATCCAGTACTGATGATCCGGCGGGCAAAAGAGCACTGGCCCGACTCTAGAGAGCCTGTAGAGAAATGCTGGCCTTCATTGAAGCAACCCTCTTCCTTTCCCGTGAAGACAGTACAACCATTCAGGACCAGACCCCTGCTGACCTGGTAAAAATCATTAACGAACAGATAGAAGACAACAGTGAAAAACTCAGAGAGCAGGATATATCGCTGGAAACCGTATTTAGTGCTGAACCATGCCTGTCACAACCGGCCAGTATTCTCCAGATCACGGTCAGCAATATCCTGCGCAATGCCATAGAACACAGTCCTCAAGGCACCATAGAAATCCGGCTCGATCAGGATTCCCTGATCATCAACGATAATGGAGCCGGCATTCCAGAAGCAGACCTGCCCCATATTTACGACCGCAGTTACACGACCAAGGCTGGTGGCACCGGGCTGGGATTGAATCTGGTGAAGAGAATATGTGACCGCTTCGGCTGGGATATTGAAATTACCAGCCAGACCGGGGCAGGCACGACAGTCAATATCCGCTTCAACACAAAAACTACCTGATTCAGTCTTTCAACAGTCACCGTTTCACCTTTCGGGGCAAGCACTGTACTTGCACTTACCGCAGGAAGACAATACATTGCTGTGAAACCGGAAAAACGGACTTAACTATGCATTCCCCAAAATTTTTCATGTCATTCAAAGGGCTTATTGCCACCCTTTTCTTTCTGATGTCATTCAGTGCAACCACTATATTGGCCCAGGATGAAGAAGCGCCAACCTTCACTTTCCGAAACAGCATAGAAAACATCACAGGTGATCTGTACCGCGCCAGCGATGGTGCCTGGCATGCCATCTTTCTTGTGACGGAGGAAGGCATTATTCTGGCTGACCCGCTCAACCTCCCTTTTGCCGAGTGGCTCAAGGGCGAACTGGACAGTCGTTTCGATGTTCCCGTGAAATACGTCATTTACAGCCACAGCCATTTTGATCACGCCGCCGGCGCCGCTCCCTTTGCCGACACCGCGACCATTGTGGCCCAGGAGCGAATGACCATGAATATGGATGGCCGCTTCCCCCATATGCCTGGTGACATGATTGATCGAAACAGCAATGGCCTAATCGAAAAGGATGAAATTATGGGGCCCACCAATGCCGACCCCGGTATCTGCGGCATGTTCGATGGCTGGTTCGAACAGATTGATCTCAATAGCGATGGCATCGTGACCCCGGCCGAACTCCAGAATGATATTCTCCCTCCGGATATCACCTATTCCGAGCGTATGACCCTGAGCCTTGGCGGCAAGACAGTCGAACTCATGCATCCGGGAAAAAATCATGGGGATGATATGACCGTTGTCCTGTTCCCCGAAGAACGCGTGGTCTTTGCCACAGACATGATTGCCGATGCCCTGGTGCGTGAGGATATCCGTTCTATTCCAAGTGCCTGTGGTCCCCTTGATGGTACGCCCATCAATGAATGGATACGCTCCTATGAAGCCGTGGCGGCACTGGACTTCGATATTTTTGCCGGCGGGCATGGTGCCTTCTTTTCAAAGGACGAAGTCTATCTGCCACTTGAGTTTCTCAAGGACCTGCGTTTAGCCGTGAATGCCGGACTGGCCAATGGCATGACCCTGGAAGAGATGCTCGAAGACATTCGCCTGGAAGAATATGACGACTGGGCTTTTTATGAGCGGCTGCTACCCAAAGCCATCGAGGCAACCTACGAAAATATGACGTTACTTCGTTTTCAGTGAATCCCCGATGGCGCTGACACCGTTTAACAGGAGACCAGTCAAATGCTAAGCCGTATCTGTGATCGCTGGCGTGCTGTGCTGACGATATCCCTGCTTCTGTTACCTGCCTTACTGCAGGCACAATTCGCCTCGCCAGCGCTAGGCGACGGCCCCTTTACCCTGCAAACCTATCAGGCAAAAATTGAGGTTGAAGTTATCGCCCGGGGCATCCCTCATCCATGGAGCATGGCCTTTCTTCCAGACGGCGACATTCTGGTTACTGAACGAGAGGGCAACCTGAGACTGATCCAGGATGGCAGACTGAATCCGGAACCAATACCCGGCATGCCGGAGGTTTACACGGAAAGACTGTTGGGCCTGATGGAGGTCTTACCCCATCCCGAATTCAATAATAATCACCGCCTTTACCTCACATATCACACCTTGCTCTCCAAAGAGCCCAAACAGGTCGCCTTTGTTCTGGCCAGCGCCCGCTATGAGAACCAGCGTATATCAGACCTGAAGGAACTACTGGTCACGGATACCTGGGATGGTGCTGGCGGTGCTGCTGCCCGCCTGGCCTTCGGGAATGATGGAAAACTGTATATGGGAGTTGGAGCAACCCGTGACGACTCTGCCCAGCAGACCGATAGCCTGCGCGGTAAAATCCTGCGTTTGAATGACGATGGTTCTGTTCCTGCTGACAACCCTTTTGTTGGCCAGAGGGGTTACCGGCCTGAAATATTCACCCTTGGCCATCGCAATCCTTCCGGACTTACTCTGCATCCGGAAACCGGGGAATTGTGGGAAGTAGAATATGGCCCTAACGGCGGAGATGAGATCAATATACTGCGTGCCGGCAGAAATTATGGCTGGCCTGTGGTGAGTTTTGGTCGAGACTACGCCGGCCCCTATGTTTCCGAGGTTCCCTATGCTGAAGACATGGAAAGGCCTCTTTCCACCTTTATTCCCGGCATCTCACCTTCGGGACTGGCTTTTTATACGGGCACAGATTTCCCAACATGGACCACCAGTGCTTTTGTTGGCGCCCAGCGGGTCGGACAGTTACCTGGTACCGGACGTATGGTCAGGATTTTCTATGATGAAAACGGCAATGAGAGACAGCGGGAAGACATGCTGCTGGAACTGGGCCAGCGTCTGCGGGATATTCGTATGGGCCCTGACAGATTGATGTACCTGCTTACCGAGGAGCAGGACGGTGCATTGCTGGCAATCAAACCTTCATAGCTTTCAGCTATGCACTTATTACATGGAACCAATTTCATCAACAGAAATAAAACGGTTACCGTAGAGACACTGATTTATCGAAGCAACCTTCAGGCAAACTAATATGAAAGCATACTTGATCAAACCTACAGAACAGTCCATTGAGCCCGTCGATATAGACTCACTCGAAGATATCAGAAAACTCATCGGCTTTGACACGGTCATCGCTGACGACCTGGATGATGAAGGTAATCAATTGTTTTTTGATGAAGAATGCTTTCTGAAAGGTACAGCGGGTCGTTTTAAAGTGGACAACATGATCCCGGTATCGGGAACAGGCATCATCGCCACATCAGAGGGAGAAAGCCTTACGGATACATCGCTGACCCTTGAAGCACTGAAATCCCGGGTTACCTTTATACAGTAGGGTCAACAACAGGATCAGTTACTCCTTTGCAGGAATGACAGCAAACCCATTCCTGGGATTGATCGTTTTCCCATCAACGACTGCATCGATCCATGCCCCGGCAGAACGACCATCCTTCATGGGATTCCCGCGAATGGTGATTTCTGTTCCAGGCGGCAGGTCACCCTTACGGATTCCCGCTCGCATGAGCGTGCTTGGACCCTCGGCTTCGAAACCCCATGTAGTGACACTGCCATCCTCATTGGTCACATCCACCAGGAGCCAGGAATGGGGATTGGTGTATTGGAATTCTTTAACCACTCCAGTAACTTCCACCACCTTGCGATACTCGAACATCGCTCCAGAATGGTGAGCAAACAGTGATTGCAGTGGCATGATGGCCAACAGAAATACCACTAAGCGTCTCATTTTCATCATCTTCACACGTTCCATTATTCAGAAAATTTACCTGATGGCATCATCAGTACTTACCGCCGCATCATCATCGACGAAATCAAAGTCCATGAACTGGCTGGTACCATCCTCTTTTTCCAGTATCTCATTATTCTGGTTTTCCCTGCAGTCCCAGTAACGGATACGCAAAAAATAGTCCTCGTTATCCAATTCAGTCCAGCTCTGGCGGCTGTACCAGGGTTCTGCCAGATTGACGGGATCAAAGACCCAGAAGTCAGCTTCCAGGGTAATACCATCCACTTTTTTCCAGCGTTCCACCACTTCCACCTGGTCCGAATAATCAGGTTGTGTGCCCCGCTGATACTGGCCCGGCATCAGGTATTTGGTATGCATCACCAGCATATCATTGGACCAGAAACCGATGGTATCGCCATTAGCGGAAGCATAGGCATCTTCCGGTAATGTGTGATCCCTGCCATCAGTGTAAACACGGCGAATATCATTCACCATTTCATTAATCAGCCAGGTCTGGTCCGGCGTGATAATAAATTCATGCAGAAACGGTTCGGTCGCCCAGCGGGGATGTCCTGGTGGCCGGCAATCGGAGATGGGGTCATATTCCCCCCCTGTCGCCTCAATGAGATCAATTTTGCGTTGGCGCGCCGCTGCACCCTCTGCGGTCAGTTTGGCTGTCGTTTCACTGGCTGGTATGTCCGGATCAAATGACAGCCCGCCGCCGGTACGTGTATAGATGCCTGACCAGTCATAGGAAGGTTCACCCAGTTCTTCCCAGGACAACCGCTCGCCACCTTCCGCCTGGTTCTCCAGGAAGACATACAAATCCCAGGCAGAGTCAAAGGATTCACCGAACGCCTGAAGCTGCGCCTTGCGGTCTGTCCAGTTTTCATCTTTTGGTAACCAGCCGACAAAATCCTGAGCATATAAAAGGGCACATGGCAGTAAAAGAATAATGCCGGCAAATTTACTGACTCTCTTCATTTCCCCCACCCTTGATAACAATTCATGATTATTTTTATTCAGGAAAGCATAATCAGCTATGTCCTGAGCGTCCAGTGCATTTTTAACGCTGTAATAAATCATTGAATCAACAATACCTGCCTGATAGTCTTTTCTGACCATCAGGCATTATCGATTTATACGGGGGAATAGCGGGATGTCTTCATACCACACAAAATTTGGATCACTGGACGATTTTGAAAAAGGCCGCGTAGAGCCTATCAATGATGATGCCCGCCATTATGCCTTTTCAAACTGTTTTGAAATCGCCGGCAACAGCCAGCCTTATGAAAAAGTTGTTTTTGGTCAGAACATGGAATATGTCCTGGAAACCATACGTGCCGAAGGTGACTCCCCCTGGTATACATGTGCTCACGATGAGTTTGCTCTGTGCATGGATGGCGAAGTGGAAATTCACCTGATACAACTGGATTCAGCACAGCAGGTCCAGGATAAAAGCAAGGAAGGTGCGATCCTGGTCGAGGGAGAACCACAAGGGGCCAGAATGGGCTGGATGAAACTCGGTCGTGGGCATCAGGGCATGCTTCCCGCAGGAAGCGCCTATCAATTCAGGAGCAGCAGTCCCGCCGTTATTATCCTGCAAACCTGTAAAGGGGATTTGTCCATAGAACGCTGGACTGAAATTTGCCAGGTCATCTGAACACACTACATCAGGGGTTTATGCAATGAGCAACGAACACGGATACAAGAATTTCAATCTTGGCAGTTTTGGTTTCAGGCGGGATGAATATTTCACCCACATCACCTGGGAGACTGGGGATGGCAGACCCATGAGCCATACCATGGATGCCGGAAATTTCCTGCGTGCCCTGATACGTGATGTAGCCTGGGGCTTTTTTTACGGCTGGGTCAATTTCGATGATGTGATTGGAACCGTCAATCACTATGGTACGGTAGATCTGTATGCCGGCAGTTTTAATGGTGCCATGAAAGAAGCCGGCGTCGACAGAATGGAAAACTTCCCGACTGATGATATCCGTCAGTTGTTTGAAGGTATGCTGGCCGACTGGACTAATGCCGGTTTTGATCCCTTTGCTGCTCCCCAGGAAACAGGCTCACCTTATGGCCCCAAAAATGGTGACAATATGCCAGCCATCACCCGTGCAAGGGAACTGGCAAGACGCTGCGTTGGCCTGGAAGGAGATCTGGAATTAAGGACTGATGAACGGGGGGCGCCCGTAAACCGAGCCTTTTCTGATGTTCCCCAGGATGCTCCGGAACTGCATCCGGAACCCGGGTTTGAAAATGAGGTTCATGCCTTCAACCTGTTTGCCTTCCTGTCACGTTCGCAAGTAACCTGGAATCCTTCTTTTACTTCTGTCGTTAAAAACAGTTTCATGTGCCCAACCACGGAAGAGCATATCCTGCCGATCATTCATGGTAACGATCGTGTCGAATGGTTTTTCCAGATGTGCGATGAAATTCACTGGGATTGTGATCACAAAGAAACCGGAGAACCCCTGGCCAGGGTCATCATGAAAGCCGGCGACATGGCTGCCATGCCGGCTTACTGCAGACACCAGGGTTTCAGCCCAAAACGCTCCATGCTGCTGGTCTGGGAAAATGGCAACCCTGACCTCGTGGATGACATCAAGAGTGGCAAGGCACCCCAGGTCCCTGTCTCTTTTTAGGCAGTTCCCAGCAGATCAGACTAGTGTTGATGCCCACCCGGGCCATGGGCATGGCCATGGGCCAGTTCTTCTGCTGATGCTTCCCGGACTTCAGAGATTTCCACTTCAAAAACAAGGGTCTTTCCTGCAAATGGATGATTCGTATCAATCGTGGCCATTGTGTGGCCTACTTTAAGTACGGTGACCTGCATATTGCCCTGGGGGGTATGAATCACCGCCTGCATGCCTGGCTTCCATTTTTTTGCTCCCTGTAAATGACTTTTGGGGACCCGCTGCTCACTGTCTGGTTGAATCTCACCGAAGGCTTCTTCAGGAGGCAGTGTTACAGAAAACTTGTCACCCGAACTTTTGCCTTCCATGGCTTTTTCCAGTCCCGGCAAGAGAGAACTCTTGCCATGCAGATAAGTCATGGGCGTTCCAGAAGACTTGTCCAGTTCCACGCCATCAGTATCAGTGATGACGTAATGAAAACTGGCTACAGCATCGTTGGTAATTTGCATGGATCAGTTGCCTGTAGAGAAATCGATGAGAAAATAATTGTCGCAGAAATATCCTGGTATTACAGCCAGAAAAAAGCCCGATGTTAATGTCGCATCGGGCTTATAAAAATGAATTATTCGTGGAGAGATTATCCCCCGAGAA
>Ga0181578_10000067_pt1 | contig 81685 bp, 71 predicted proteins | sample 071ome_21_FD_148659 | JGI IMG/M metagenome (GOLD analysis project Ga0181578, IMG submission 148659) | Coastal salt marsh microbial communities from the Groves Creek Marsh, Skidaway Island, Georgia - 071401CT metaG (spades assembly) | ecosystem: Environmental > Aquatic > Marine > Intertidal zone... | reverse complement strand
TGGGGCCATCAGATTTACGAAGTACCTCCATGTACTACGCCCTTCGGGCTCGCCTTGCTGTGCAAGGCTCGTTCAAAATCGCTCCCGGCGATTTTGTGAACCTCCTTCTCCGGTTCAAATCCAGCCCCGGCAACAACAAACAAAAAAACCGCCAAACGGCGGTTTTGTTGTTTGATGGTCGGGGCGAGAGGATTTACTCGTCTCATCCCTGGGACTCGCCCTGCGGGCTCACTTCGCTGCGCGAAGCTCGTTCAAATGTGTTCCTGACACATTTGTGAACCTCCTTCGTCGGTTCAACTCCTCGTCTCAATAATCATAAAAAAAGCCACCGCAAGGGTGGCTATTTTTATGATGGTCGGGGCGAGAGGATTTGAACCTCCGACCCCCACAACCCCATTGTGGTGCGCTACCAGGCTGCGCTACGCCCCGACTCAGGCCGCGCATCATACCTTATCCAGGGGTAGGTATAAAGTGCTAGAAAGCCTTCATTTTTGTGTAGAGCGGAGATGAAAAGTAGCAGACCACCGGTCCCTGATCGTCGATCTTTCTCCACGACATGTTGTCTAAGCCGATAGCGGTGTTCCAATCCGGCGATGCCGGGTTGGCTGCCGGTTCTAGAGGAGGGTGGTGATGGTCAGAATTCAGAGCGAAACCTGGGCCCTGGTGGCGGATGGAGCCAAGGCGCGTGTGTTTAAACTGGGTGCCAAAATGGGAGAAATAGAGGAAATCGAACGCCTCCATTCAGCGGAAGCGGGGATGCCGAGCCGCGAGTTGGTCAGCGATGCCGGTAGCCGTGTTCGTCATGCAGCAGGCTTCCCGGGTAGCCATACAAAGCAGGCAAAATCCGATGCCCACGACATGGCCGCTAAAAAGTTCGCGGTGTCGTTGATGCAGAGGATGGAAAAGGCCGCCGGCCGGAATGATTTTCGGCAACTGGTCGTGGTGGCGGATCCTCATACCCTCGGTTATTTTCGCCAGAACATGCCTCAAAACGTCGCCGCACGGGTCAGTCGCGAACTGAATGCAGATCTCACCTGGATGCCGGCGGAGCGCATCGATCGTCGTATCCGTGCTTCGTTAGAACTCCGTTAGCCGCTATGAACTCTCTCACCGGCTTTTTGCGGGCTTCCGGCTCTTTAAAACAGGCTGTTCGGACGCAAGCCAAGACACATTAATCCTTTGCCATTTTGGCCGCATTTGGTCGATAATAGCGAGATGGAGGACGGCCCAAGGGCCGTGCAAAAGGGGTAATGGAGATTCAAAACATGAAGTTGACAGACAGTGTCATGCGTGAAATGCCGGATATTGCCAATGATGGGCAGCCCGATGTGGCTGGTCACCTGGAATGGGTCGGCATGAACGAGATCGAGGTGCCGGTTCGTATCGAAGATGCCAACGGCGAATTGATCCAGTCCACAGCCATTGTGACCGCGTATGTCAACTTGGTGGATCCTGACGTGCGTGGCATTCACATGTCGCGGCTTTATCTGCATATCGACCAGGCTTTCAGGGATCAGCCGCTGAGTCCCGCGGCGCTCCGGCAGTTACTTCGATCGTTCCTGGACTCACACGAAGGGCTCAGCGACCGCGCGCTGGTGCGCGTTGATTTTGATTACGTGGCCCGGCGTAAGGCCCTGGCCAGCGAGAATGAAGGTTGGCGCCGTTATCCGGTCTCCATGATCGGTATTTTGGCCGGCCAGGAGTTCAGCCTGGAAATGGGGCTGGAAGTGCTCTACTCCAGCACCTGTCCCTGTTCGGCCGCGCTGGCACGGCAGTTGATTCAGGAGCAGTTCAGTAAAGACTTCGTGGATGGAGAAGCGATCGATTTCCGGGCCGTCAAAGAGTGGCTGGGCACGGAGGGGGGCATCCTGGCCACGCCGCACAGTCAACGCAGCGCCGCGGAGTTACGGGTACGCCTGCTGCCGTCCTTCCAGATGTTTCCCATCATCGAACTGATCGATCTCATTGAGGGCGCCCTGAAAACGCCGGTCCAGGCCACGGTAAAGCGCGAGGATGAGCAGGCCTTTGCGTTGCTCAACGGTACCAACCTGATGTTCTGCGAGGACGCGGGTCGCAGGCTGCAGACCGCACTCGATAAAGATGACCGGGTCTTGGATTTCTGGGCCCGCTGTACGCATTTTGAGAGCCTGCATCCACACAATGCCGTATCGGTCGTTACCAAGGGCGTGGAAGGCGGTTACGTGTCGGGAACGGGCAATCCCGTGAGAGAGGGGCCGCACAGAACCTGATTCCGCCCGATTAGGGCGACGGCAGCCTTTCAGGGCGTCAGGGCGAGGTTCTGCCCTCAGAGGTCTTGACCAGTAGTTGGGGGTCCACCCGGCGGTCCAGCCAGTTCATTCTCCAATCGAGATGCGGCCCGCTCGCGCGGCCGGTCATGCCGATCCGGGCAATCAGATCGCCTTGCTCGACCTGGGTGCCGGCCTCCACCAGGATTTCGCTCAGGTGTAAAAACGTGGAGCTCAGCCCCTGCCCGTGATCCAAGACAATGGTACCCCCGGAGAAGTACATGTCAGGATGGGTCAATGTGATCAGGCCCGATGCCGGTGCGTACACGGGCGTCCCGGTGGGCGCGGCCACATCAACCCCAAAATGTGGCCTTGCCGGGGTTCCATTGAGCACGCGCTGGCTGCCGTATACGCCTGAAATGCGTCCTTTCGCGGGCCAAATGAACCCGGTGGCATAGTAGGTAGCGGCCTGACGCCGCGCGCGGGCACTGGCCACCATTCTGGCTTCCTGCCTGATCCGCTCTGTTGCCTCGGGGTCGGGGGTCACGGTCCGCTGGGGCACACCATCAACACGTTCCATGGCGTACGCCCGAGCTTGTATGTCCAACGCCCGCTCGATCTTGTTCGCACCGGGCGTGCTGACCCCAATGGTGCGTGTACCCGTCTCGTCGCGGCCGAATCCGATCACAAATTGCCCAGAGGGCGAAACCATCACGGCTTGCCCGTCCAGGGTGACCGTGCTGTCGGGTGACACTTTTCCGAACAGCAAGCCGCCCTGAATGGCCTCTCCAGTCAGTTCCAGTGCATGGGCGTGCGCGGTGGCCAGCGTTAACATCAGCAGCCAGCAGAGGTGACGCATAGGTCAGAAAATGATTTTTATGGATTGGCCAGGGCGAATGACAGAGCTGCTCTCGAGGTCGTTCCAGCGCATGAGATCATCGAGTTTGACCTGGTAGCGGCGCGCGATGCTCCACAGGGAATCTCCAGTCTGCACGGTGTGCTGGACGGTCCCGTTCCGCTGAATGGCAGGCGCCGGAGCCGGGCTTTGGAATACCGTCAGCTGCTGGCCTACGCGCAGACGATGGGGGTTGCTGATGTTGTTCCAGGTCTGCAGTTCCCGAACAGAAACGCGATAACGCTTGGCGATAACCGACAGGCTTTCGCCGGAACGCACGGTGTGCTTGAGCAGGTCGGAAGCGATCAGGCCGGACTGCAGGCGCTGAAGCTCGGCGGCCGCCGAAGCATACAGCGGATCCACCAGCAACTGTTCGTCTCGCGGCAGGCGCAGCTTCTGCCCCACGCGGATCATATCGCTGTCGAGCCGGTTGGCTGTTTTAATCACCGAGACGGGGACTTTATGTCGCGTGGCCAGCCTGGAGAGCGAGTCGCCCGACTGGACCGTTACCTGGTCCCACTTCATCAACGTGCCTGCATCTATCACGCCCAGTCTTTCTTCCAGTTTTTGCGCGCCTTCCAGCGGCAGTACGACCCGATACGGCCCGGAAGGGGAAGTGGCCCAGCGGTTATAGCCCGGGTTCAATGAAAACAACACGTCGATATCGACGTCGGCAATCTGGGAGACCAATACCAGGTCGGTTTGGACACCCGGATCCACGGCCGCGATGACGGGTTCATCAGGCGTTCCCGGGAACTGAAACCCATACTGCTCCGCACGGCTGGTCAGACAGGTCAGCCCCAGCATTTTCGGAACGTACCCGCGGGTTTCTCGCGGCAGCCGGATACTCCAGAAGTCGGCCGGTTTTCCGGCTTTCAGGTTCTTCCTGACTTCGCGCGAAACCCGGCCCTCGCCAGAATTGTAGGCAGCCAACGCCAGCAGCCAGTCACCATCGAACATATCGTGAAGATAGGTCAGGTATTCCAGGGCCGCCTGGGTGGACGCCCAGACATCACGCCTGCCGTCATACCACCAGTCTTGCTGCAGCCCGAAGCGGCGGCCGGTGCTGGAAATAAACTGCCACGCGCCCATGGCGGCGCCGTGTGAGTAGGCGAAAGGATCATAGGCTGATTCCACAATCGGAAGCAGTGCCAACTCGCCGGGCATGCCGCGCTTTTCCAGTTCCTCGGCGATGTAGTACACCCAGGGTTGCGCGCGCCGGAACACCCTGGCCATGTAATCCGGCCGTTCGGCGTACCACTCCGCCCAGCGCAGGCTGATGTCATGCTCAGAGCAATCGGGCAGGGCATAGGAGTGCGTCAATCGCTCCCATACGCCTGTGTGCACGTGCTCATCGACCGGGGGCTCCTCGGGTTCTTCCGGTGTGCTGACGGGGGGCGCAAACAGGTGGTCATCGATCGTTTCAGCGGCGCCGCGCGGCAACTCAAGGCCGGCGATCCGCGGTGCTTCCGGTTCGGGCTCGACCACGGTTTCAGTGGCGGTTGTCGCGCAACCGGAAAGGTAAAACAACAGGAAAATACAGAGGCTACGAAGTCGCACGCTGGCTCCGTGTCAGGCAAACGGCCGCTTATTATGCGTCATTGCCGCTCTGGGTCAAGTTTGTGACCGGTTGATTTCGTGGCTAAAAACGGTCCTTCCATGCCCGGATAACGCCCATCGTGGTGGCGCCGGCCTGCACGGTTGGGTGGAGTTTGCGGGCGCTGTCAACGACCGGCGCTTCGCGGGTGCGGAGGAAGGGGTTGCAGGCTTTCTCCTTCTCAATAGTGCTTGGCAGTGTGGGTTGATCCGCTGCCCGGCGCTCGTTGACCCATGCTGAATATTCAATCAGTGCAGCATTTTCCGGCTCAACCGCCAGTGCGAATTCACAGTTGGACTGTGTGTACTCGTGCGCGCAGTAAATCCGGGTCGCGGCAGGCAGAGCCGCCAGCTTGTCGAGCGACTGTTGCATTTGCTCCGCGGTCCCTTCGAACAGGCGGCCGCAGCCCGCGCTGAACAGGGTATCGCCGGGAAACAGGCAGCCGTGACCAAAAAAAGCGATGTGCGTGCGGGTATGTCCCGGGACGTCAATGACATCGAATTGCAGACCCAGGCGGTCCAGGTGTACGGTATCCCCCTCGCGCACCGTCGTGTTCCGGTTTGCTATGCGCTGATCTTCAGGGCCAATGACTTCCGGCCGCCACAGGGAAACCAGGTGTGCAACACCGCCGATGTGGTCAGGGTGGTGATGGGTGATCAGGATGGTGTCCAGTTCGAGCCGGTGCGTTTTCAGGTAGGACGCCACCACTTCTCCGTCACCCGGGTCGACCACGGCACAGCGGTTCCCGCCGGTGCTCAGCAGCCAGATATAGTTGTCATGAAAGGCCCGGATGGGGGTAACGGTCAGTGGTGGTTTTTGCATAGGTTGAGCCTGCGCTGCCGTGCTTGTATCCATGTTCGTGGTAGCCTTATGCTTACCGCAGTGCTGGCACAAGTCAATCGGGTACCCATGCTGGAACCGTTCACTCGGAAAAATAAACCAGATCGAGCCCTTGAGCGACTCGTGCGTCACGCAGTGCTGCCCGAGTTTGCCCGCCGACGCCCGGAGCGGGTGCTTCTTATCACGCCGGACCGCGCTCGGTTTCCCGCGCTCGGAGATTGGGACATTGTCTGCCTGAATCGCGAGCACTCAAGTGGTAGCGGGCCATTGCTCTGCGATACCGGTCTGTTGCCGTTCAGTGATGACAGTTTTGACATCGTTCTACTGCATCATGTCGCTGTTGACGGCCGCGAACCCGAATTACACGAGGCCCGTCGCGTGCTGTGCGCCGGCGGAGATTTGTTCGTGTTGGGCACGGGCAGGTTTGGACTTCGCGCGCTCACGGGGATGCGGCGCGAGCAACGCCCCCGCCTGAGGTTGTTACAGATGTGCCAACAGCTACGCCGCCGCGCCTTTGACGTGGAGCGGTGCGCGGCGTCAGGCCTGGCTGGGGTCCCGGTTTACTGGGAACGCTGGTGGCAACGACCGACGCTACCGCTGGCGGATGTCGTCCTGGTGCATGGACGTCACCGGCCTTTGCGTCCCGTCATCACCCCATTGCGCCTCGGCAGGGCCCAGGCAGTTGGTGTGCGGTCCACCGCCGCGGAAAGTCTGTTTCGGGGCATGGAGTGAGCCAGGTCGTCGATCTGTACACCGATGGAGCGTGCAGCGGAAATCCCGGCCCCGGAGGCTGGGGCGCGATTCTCATCTGGGGCCCTCACCGGAAGGAATTATCCGGCGGCGCGACCGAGACCACCAACAACCGTATGGAACTCATGGCGGTGATTTGCGGCATAGAGGCTTTGAATCGCATCACTCGGGTCAAGATTCATACGGATTCCACCTACGTGATGAAAGGCATGACGGAATGGATCGAGAACTGGAAACGCAGAGGCTGGAAAACTGCCGGCAAGAAGCCGGTAAAGAACGCCGACCTGTGGCAGCGGCTGGACAAGGCGCTAACCGATCACCATGTTCAGTGGCGATGGGTCAAGGGCCACAGCGGCGTTCCCGAGAATGAAAGGGCGGACGAGTTGGCCCGGATGGCGATTCCTAAGGGCCGTGAATCGTAGCACTCAATTTTGCATTCAAACCGCCGGGGGCGAATGGTGATGTTCGGATTGGCGCCCCGTCGGCGGCCCCTGCAACACGCCATGGATACGTCCTTGTAGGCTCGCATGCGACATCCCTGTCGCATGCGGTTGCCGGTCCAGCGCGCCGGGCCCACCTTTTGCGTGAAGGGGCCCGCACCTTTAATCGCTTGAAAGGCTTGCTCTGGCGCAATAACATCCCCGTGTCCCGTGTCCCGTGTCCCGTGTCCCGTGTCCCGGATGTTCCGATAAACCACCAAGGAAATACTGACCAACCCATGCGCCAAATCGTACTGGATACCGAAACCACCGGCCTTGAACCGGAACACGGCCATCGCATCATCGAGATCGGCGCTGTCGAAATGGTCGACCGCAGGCTGACGGGGCGCGACTACCATGCCTACATCAACCCTGAACGTGATATCGAGGACGGCGCCCTGGAGGTGCACGGGCTGACCGAGGAATTTCTCTCGGACAAGCCGCGTTTTGCCGAAATCGCGGACGAATTGCGCGCCTTCGTCGAGGGTGCTGAGTTGGTTATCCACAACGCGCCTTTCGATCTCGGTTTTCTCGATTATGAGTTTCGTCTGATGGGTCATGGCTCGCCGGAATTCAGCGCCACGGTGGAGGTGCTGGACACCCTGGAACTGGCCCGTGACCTGCACCCCGGTCAACGCAACAACCTCGATGCCCTGTGCAGGCGTTATGAAATCGACAACAGCAGCAGAACGCTGCATGGGGCCCTGCTCGACGCCGGAATTCTGGCGGAGGTTTACCTGGCGATGACCGGAGGTCAGACCGATCTTGGCCTCACGCTGGAAAATCATGCACAAGATGTTGCAGGAACCGAGCATTTCGCGCTCACGGAACGGGCAGCGCTCAAAGTCCTGCGCGCCAGCGAGGAAGAAATCGCACAGCATCGGCGACGATTGCGCGCCATCGAGGAACAGGCCGGCGAATGCCTGTGGCTGGAACAGGAAAAGAGTACGGCCTGAAGCGGTCCGCCGTGATCAGTTGATGCTGTTGGTGGATGGAGTCTCGGCGCGGTCGGTGCTGGCGACGAGCGTCGGATGTGAGCGCGTATCCATCCATACCAGGATATCGAAATAGTTCCTGATGTTTCTGACGTAGCGTTGTGCTTGCATACCACGGGCATAGCCGTAGCGGGTTTTTGAATAGTATCGCTCTTGCGTCAGCATCGGCAGCCGTTGGCGTACATCGGCCCAAAGGTCGGGGTCGCCGCCTTGCCGTTGCGTCATGACCCGGGCGTCCTCGAGATGCCCCCAGCCCATGTTGTAAGCGGCCAGGGCCATCCACGTCCGGTCCGGCTCGGGTATACGATCCGGCATTCTATTCTTCATGCGCAGGAAATAACGCGCGCCGCCGTCCACGCTCTGCAGTGGGTCGGTGCGGTCATCCAGCCCCAGTTGGCTGGCCGTGTTCAGGGTCAGCATCATCAACCCGCGAACGCCGGTCGGGGAGGACGCGTCCGGATCCCAGTGGGACTCCTGATAACCGATGGCGGCCAGCAGGCGCCAGTCCATGCCGTGGGCCTCGGCGGCCTCTTGAAACATGGGCATGAATTTCGGCAGGCGGGCCCGAACCTGCTTTAAGAAAGTATGCATGCCGACCGGGTCGAGCTGGTGAGAGTGGCTTTTGAAACGCTCTTGGATGGCGGCTAATTGCCCATTATCACGCGCCAGTGCCAGGAATAACTCGGCTTGCTGCACCAGGCTGTCATCGTCATCACGCTGAAACGCCCAGGCGTGCGGCTGTGGCTGATCCAAGGTAAAAGCCGATGCCAGCCGGGGGTAGAAGGTCCGGTTGATCTCGAAGATGCTCGAGTCAACCAGCGTTACATCGAAATCCTCCTGGGCAACCGCCAGCAGCAGGTCCTCCATGCCGGCCTGTCGCACGGCTTCCCATGTCAGGCCGTCGATGGTTTGGCTGGCCTCTTCCAGCAGTTCTTCGTAACTCGAACCGGCAATCACGCCAATGCGAAGTCCGGCCAGGTCCTGCATGGATCTTGGCTTTGCCTGACCGCGCCGATAAACCACTTTTACGAGCGTTTCGTTGTAAGTGGGCCCGAACCGGAACACGAGTTCGCGCGCCGGTGTGCGGGTGAGATTGGCTGCGATGAGTTCACCCTGGCTCGCCTGGAGCTGACCGGATAGTCCGGAAAAAGCGTCTGCCACGTGCACCTTGAGATCAACGCCCATGAAGTCGGTAAACGCGCGCACGAGTTCGTACTCGGGACCGGTTTCACCGTCGGCACCAAGAAAGTAGCTACTGGCGCCATTGCGCGTCAGCAGCGTCATATAACCGCGCTCCATGACCTGCTCCAACCTGTTGGGTCGGTCATCTCCAGAAGTCAGAAAGGGGAGGCACAATACCGCGGGGAGCAGTATTTTCAGGCGGCTATTTTTTCGATGTGCATATACATTTCTCAAAAGGCGTCACTGGGTGGTGCCTTCAAGGCGGTCCGTTCATTATACCGGTTTTTGACGCGAATCAAGCATTCGCAGTCAAATAAATGACCTTAATGTCAAATATTTAGATACGGGTTGTGACGGCCAGGAATCAGGAATTTCGGCCCCAACACTCGCCATAGCTGCCCTTGGCGCCCGATTGGTTGAGCGACAGGACGGCACAGCTCTTACCCACCTGCTGATCTTCGTTCTGTCCGCCGGCTGATGTCGCGCATGCGAGCAGCGTATAGGCGGTAGCGCTTGGAGTTGCATAGTCGTCAGCGCAGGTCGCGCCCGAACTCCTGATGAAGAAGTTGAATTTATTGTGGCTGGGTTTGGTGAGATCGCTCGTGCCCGCGTAAGTGGTGTGGTTCGCGCGCCAGATTTCCTGGTTGTTGGCCCACTGCATCAGTAATTGCTGGGCCTCGGCCCGGTTGGCCTTGCGGACGTAATTGGTGAATGCGGGAACGGCCAGCGCCACCAGGAAAGCGATGATGGCAAGGACAAGCACGACTTCGATCAGAGTCATTCCCTTGATGAAGCGATCTGTGCGCGTGAAATTTCGCGAGACGTTCATGTCCTCTTTCTCCTGGTCATCCTGTCTGCTTTGATGAACGGCAGCAGTTGCCCGATGGGCGGGCAATCGATACTCGACTCGTTAGCTATACTAACTTCGTGCGTCTGTTTTAGCCACCAGGGATAGTGTGATGGATGAACAGACAAAAAGGTTTTACCCTCATCGAACTGATGTTCACCTTGCTGGTCGTTGCGATCAGCGTCAGCCTGGCGGTGCCTACTTTCCAGGCGTTCCGCGAGAAACGCAATCTGACAGCCGCGGCTGAGGACATTGCCTCCTACGTTCGTGTCGCGCAGTCCCTGGCCATCAAAAAGGGCCGGCCCGTCAGTGTGTCGTGGAGGGGAAGTAACTCCCACTCCGCCGAATTCTGTATCGGGATGGCTGCGCCGCCCAAGGATCCCGATTGTGACTGCCGCCTGACAGACCCCCTCAGCCCCAAATTCTGCGCAATCGATGGCGTTGCCTACCGTCTGCAGAAGCAGGATTTCGTCCGGCTCGATCGAGAATTCATGCACTTTCGGCCTGCTGTGGGTCACTTTTCCTTCGGGCCGGTCAGGGGAATCATCGATCACTGGAGCGACGCCGAAATCATCGATGAGGACTGGTTGATGTATATGCATTCGCACGAGGGATCCGGCAGCACCCGGCTGTTTGGGCTCGAGTTCCATCTTGGTATCACAGGCCGGTTTGAGGTCTGTCAGCAGACATCGCGCAAGAGCCGGGTCGGTGTCTATCCGGAGTGCTCTTAAATGACGGTGCGGCTGAAATTCCGCGCCCGGGCTCGCAGGCCGCAAAGGGGCATGACCCTGATAGAGGCGATGATTGCGCTGGTTGTGGGCCTGATGGTCAGCGGCGCGATGCTCGCCATGATGGCCAATACCCTTGGCACCGGCACGCGCACCATTGAAATGACCCGCTTGTCGCAGGAACTCCGTAGTGTCATGCAGTTGGTGTCGCGTGACGTGCGACGTTCTTCCTACAATGCCGAGGCCATCCGCTGTTTCAGCAACATCGACTGCGCGGCAGACGGCACGTTTCCCGCCGGTCTGCCTGGAGACCTCACCATCAACGACGCGAACGACTGCGTGATTTTCGAAATGGACCGGGACCACGACGGCGATCCCAGCAGTGATGCGCCGGGGGGGTTCCGGCGTGCCACCCTGAATGGCATCGGCCTGGTGCAGGCCTGGGTCGGCGCCGGTGATACGACCTGCACTTCAACTGCTGCCGGATGGATTGGCGTGACCGATCCAAGCCTGGTCAACGTGAAGGAATTCCGCATTTGCCCCGAAATTGACAGTGGGGATGCAGAATGCAACGGAAAGTTGCTGGATGGGTCGGTTGATCCTGCGATACCCGGCAGCCTGTCCTTCAGTGAGGTGGTCGAGGATGACGGCGCCGGTAACCAGACCTTGCAAAGGACCCGGAAAATCTATTTGAGGCTCAGCGCAGACATGGTCGGCGATGAGGCGGTGTCCAAGACCATTTCTGATGTCATCCGGGTACGCAACGACATCATCATCTTGTAGGAGTGGGCCGATGCAATCATCCAGAGCGTTTTCCTGCCAGGTAAAACAACAGCGCGGCGCCTTGACGTTGTTCACCGCCATCCTGGTGCTCCTGTTGCTGAGCCTGATGCTGATGTATGCCAGCCGGACCAGCGTTTCGGAGCAGCAAATCGCGGCCAACGACCAGCGCCAGAAAATGGCCTTTCATGCGGCCGAGGCCGGGCTGGAACAGGCCGCGGAATACCTGTTCGCGAATAACGCCCTGATTACTTCAAGCAGCGAAGATGTGTTCACGGATGGCACGGATGGATGGTTGGCGCCCGGAGCCGGGCGCTGGCGCAAGTGCTCAGAATTCACCCATGAGTTCGACGACGAGGGGGACGCTGCCGAAATCGCACATCCGTGTCGGGGAGAATCGAGCGCAGCACGGCGCAGCAACAGTTACTTTTATTATTACGATGACCCGTCCTTCGAAGGAGAGGACCCCTTCGCGCTGCCATTGAACACCTCGGACCTGCTGAGCACGGAGCAGCGTGTTACGGTTCGCGCCTCGCTGTGCGTGCTCGTTGTGGACTTCAATCCGGTGACCAACGGCGGCGTGCCAGTCAGTGGCTGCACCACCGACAGCGGCATTGAGGGTACGCATTTCATGGTCACCCTGATGGCAAGGGGACAGGCGGACTGCAACCAGGGGGAGTGCCTGGCAGAGGCCTTCGTCACCGAGCCCGTGTCCAACTTCAGCGCCATGAACGGGCCGCCACCCAACGTGCCTTTGACCACGCGCTCCAATTTTGAGGGTCTGGGCACCGTGGAAGTCGTGCCCAATCCCAACGCGGGTGGGATCGGTGTGCCGGTCTCCGTCTGGGCCAGTCGCAACGAAAGTTGCGGCACGCACGTAACCTCCCTGACCGCCGGGGGCAACTGGAAGACCTGCGAGGGCCATGAGTATTACGGTCAGCGCAGCGCTCCGGATGATCTGCGTTGCCCGAATAACAACTGCGGCTGCGACGCAAGCGAAGCCATCAGCTATACCGCCGGCTCCGAGGATGTGCTGGGTATCGATATGTTCTGGGACCAGCAATTCCCCTGTGATCTCTTTCAGTACTTTTTTGGCGTGCCACGGACCCAGTTCGGCATCATCAAGAATGCGTCCATCGTGGTGGAAGACTGCACTGGGTTTGGGCCAGACTCGGCCGGGCTTTACTGGGTAACGGGCGATTGCAATCCGCCGGCCCAGACCACCCAGATTGGGACCATTGACCATCCCGTCGTTATTGTTTCCGCAGGCGCGGTGACCAGCCTGAACAATCAGTTGGAGATTTACGGAATCCTGTACGTCACCGATGCCGAGCCCGCGATCGAGCAGGCGGAGCTTTCCGGCAATGGAACGATCACCTTTTACGGCGCCCTCGTGGTCGATGGCGCGATCAAGAATTTCAACGGCACCCTGAGCCTGCTGTTCAACCGCCTGGTGGTGAGCCGGGCGCACGGAATCGGCAACCTGGCGGCCCTGATTGGCGGCTGGACAGATTTTCCTCGGTGCTGGCACGCCAAGGGAGCGGGATGCCCATGAATAGACACATTCAACAGCTCAATGCCGGATTCAGCATGTTCGAAATCCTGGTGGCCATTGTGGTTTTTGCCATCGGCATGCTGGCGCTGTCGCAATTCCAGGGCAGCCTGACGCGTTCCAGCGCGGATGCCGCGAGAAAAACCGCCGCGGTGCACCTCGCCGAGCAGATCATTGAACAGCGGCGGGGGTTCGGCCGCATGGAGTCAGGCGCCACGCCCGCTTACGCGGAGATCATCAGCCGTTCCTATGCCGTAGTGCGCGGCGGTATGTCGTTCCAGGTCACGGAAACCGTGGATGATTATTTTCACAATCGAAGCACTGATTCGTTTTCAGCCATCGACGAGACAGGCAGCAAAACCTACTCCGACATGAAAGTACTTAAGGTCGACGTCTCCTGGAACCCCGAAGGCGAGAGCCCTCTGCCACCATTCAGGATCGATGCTGAGACCACGATGAGCGTGGCGGAGATGGGGAGCGGCCGGGTGACATTGAGTTCGGTGCTCCAGTCGACCGTGTCCAATGCCGGATCCATCGTGTTGAGTCAGAAGACCAAGCTGCCCGCATTGCCGCTCAGGCCCTACACGCCAGGGGCTAACCCTGACGTGGTGTCCATCGGCCTGGGTGAGAACCGTTTCAAGGAGTCTCTGACACCCGAGCCACGGGTGATCACGCAGGATGAATTGGTCGAGACCACTTTCGATGTGATCACCTACTCGCAGAGTGAGGATGCTTCGACCTTTCTCAGGCGCGAGGAGTTTCGCGTTGTGTCCTGCCGCTGTGAGTTGCAGGCGCCCCCGGACTCACCCGATGGTGGCGGTTATCGGCCGACCATCTGGGCTGCGGATGAATACGCCGAGGGAGAGCTGGTCGCAAAAGCTACGGGCATAGCCACGGGTAACCAGCAAAGCCAGTTCTGCGATGTCTGCTGTCAGGACCATCATGACGGGGGCACGGGGGAGGGTGACAAGGCCAGCGATCCAGGGCGGTCACTTTATGATCCCTGGCGCGCCACCGGAGATTATTGGACGGATGGCGTCTTCGTCGGGGACCACAAACATTTTGACCGCGACCGCCGTGGCAACCTGGTGCTTGCGGATCAGGCGGGAGATCTGTACTTCGAAAATTGCCGATTGGTGCGCAAAGACGGCTTTTGGCGCGTGGCGCAGGACCTGCGACGTGAAACGCTGCTGGTCTTTCCTTTCGATTACCTGGATGATTCCAGTGAGGTCTCGGAATATTCCACCTTCGTGACCGATGGCGTGAGCGCGTATCTGGGCCAGGCGGGGCCTGATTACGCGCAATCCAGCCCTGTCCCACAAATGCCGGCGCCGGCCGCAGGGCTTTTTCCCGACAGCACTTCCATCCCGACCTACACGGGAGAAGATACCCAGCAGTTGCGCGCCCGCGGAGTGTATATCGATTTCATGTCGAGTGATTTGCGTGAGGTGGTTGCCTGTCTCAAGGCGGGATACTCGCCCGCGTCCTGTTCAGACCTTGAAGGCAATTCCATCCGGCTGGATCGTGCCAGTGGCGGAAATGTCCTGGAGCTTCTGCCTTTTTACGATGTCCAGTTGACCTGGCTGACGCGTTGGACGGAGTCGCCGGCGAATGATCCGGTCGATGTAAGCAATGAGGCGCTGGCCACGGGTAACACGCACAGCCGGGGTGTGGCGTCCCGCGGTGGCGGCGCCGGTCTGGCGACGGTCTCCGCGGCTGGTCATCGCGGTAACCTGGGCCTGACGGACACGGATCCCATTGATCATCGTTTTGACGCCCAGGTGCTGTCGGCGGAACTGGCCGTCGAGGCATTGACGGAAAATCCGCCCCCACCTGTGCAAACCATCGAGATCCGGGGGTTGATTGTATCGGGAGTCAATGGCGTGCAGGCGGCCAAGGTGGAGCTCACCGCATCGGATGCCCTGTGTAACCGCACACCGGATGGCTTTTCCTGCTGGGTTTCTGGTGGCTCGCCCACCATCACGGTGAGCAATTACAAAAAACAAAACACCAACATGGCGGCCTGCAGTGCTTCGCTTCGTACCACGAATCGCTCCCTGGAGGCCAACAACCCAACCACCACATTTTCATTGCTGGGTGATGACGGCCTGATCGTTGATGCCGATTTTATGCACCAGATTTTCCTCGCTGAGGACGCCTGTCCGGCCATTTAACGCCTGATGCTCATAAGCACGCAGCGCAGGCCTGCGCTCGTGAATGGCTGCCCAAAAATGGATTAACGGTAGTTAAACGCTGACCAACGGTCGACCGCTGCTGACAACGGGGCGAGCAACTTTTCTATACTAGACATGCGTCTGTGGCCATTATGCGTCACGCTTTTTTGCCACATCACAATCAGCCACATGGAGGGGGTTGCGGTGACTCAAACGCGCCGTTTGCACAAGGGATTCACCCTGGTCGAGTTGATGATCAGCATTGTGGTCATCAGCATTGCGCTTGCCCTGGCCATGCCCAGCTATCAAAAATTTGTCGAAAAGCGGGAGCTCACAGCCGCGGCCGAGGACATTACCAACTTTATTGCTGTCGCGCAGTCGATGTCCATCAAGCGAAACCAACCGGTCAATATTTCCTGGGACGGCTCTGGCAGTCATTCCTCCAACTTTTGCATCGGTTTAAGTGAGGGCACCACCGGCTGTGATTGCTGGGAGACCAATGCCGCTGATAAAGACTACTGCGCGGTGGGGGATGTTCCCTACGTTCTTCAGAAAACGAACTTCACGCGGATCAGCAACGAATTCCTTCATTTCAGACCGTCGGACGGGAATTTCAGCTTCGACCCTGTGCGCGGCAATCTGGTGGGCTGGAGCGATTCAGAAGTGGTGGACGGCGACTGGTTGTTTTACATGCACTCCAATGAGGGCAGCGGATCGAGCCGTTATTTCGGTCTGGAAATCAAATTGTGGGTCACGGGCAAAACCGAAATTTGCTTTCAGGACTACCGTCGTATGGCGATTTCGGCCTATCCGGATTGTTAAGGTATAGCGGTGTCGATATGAACAAATTGCGAATGTCCCGCGCTTATGGCCGGGGTCAACAGTTGGGCCTGACGCTGGTTGAGATGCTGGTCGCCCTTGCGATCGGGTTGGTCGTCACTGGAGCCATGGTCGGAATGATGGCCAATACACTGGGCAGCGGGTCGCGCACCATCAGCATGTCCAGACTCCAGCAAGATCTTCGCTCGGCGATGCAGTTGGTGACGCGGGATTTACGCCGCGCCAATTATTTCGGCGAGTCGATTCTTTGTTTCGGCAACCTGAATTGCCGCGATGAGTCCAGTATTTACCCGGATGGCTTCGCGGGCGACATCACCATCAACAGCGCCAATAATTGCATCATCTTCAATATCGATCGTGATCACCAGCTATGGACCAATGCGGATGATCCTGGCGGCTTTCGTCTGAGGGTATCCGGTGGCATCGGGCGTATCCAAATGCTCACCTCCACCAGCTTTAGCGGCTCTACCGACTACTGCTCATCAAGCTACACCTCGGGCTGGGTTGATGTCACCAACGACGAAGCGATTGATGTGGAGGAGTTTCTCGTTTGTGACGAAATCGATGCCTCCGATTCGGAATGCAGCGGCCTGCTGGCGGATGGCAGCGACGACCCGACGATGCCTGCGGTGCTTTCGTACACCGAACTGCTCGATACTGATGGAGTCAATTTGACCAATCAGCGGGTAAGGAAAGTGCAGCTGCGCATGACGGCCAACCTCATTGGCAACACCAACATCAGCAAGACCATCATTAACCGGGTGCGCATACGCAACGACATCATCACCTACGACACGTTGCCGTCCTCCTGACCCACCTGGGGCAGGGCTATGACCAGACAGGATATGAACATGGTGAGAACACACAAAAGCTTGATCGAACAAGTCATGCGCCGTCGCCAGGAAGGCGCGATGACCTTGTTCACGGCTGCCTTGATATTGTTGCTGATGACTCTGATGCTGTTCTACGCGACGCGAACGGGCATATTCGAGCAGCGTGTTTCCGCCAACGACATGAACCAGAAGATGGCCTTCCATGCCGCAGAGGCGGGTGTCAACCACGCCATTGAATACTTCTTCTCCAACAGCGCGCTGGTCTCGTCCGCTGCGGAGGATATTTACTCAGACGGTACTGACGGGTGGATGGCCGCTGGCGGGCGCTGGCGCAAGTGTTCCGAATATACCGGGGATTTTGATGGCACCGGTGATGAACTGGCGCATCCCTGCCGCGGTGAATCCCAAGACTGTCGCCGGCAGGGCTCGAACTGCACTGGAGACGGCGCCACTGTCGACTCTCCCGGCTCTTATTTCTATTACTACGATGATCCCGACATCACGGGCGATGATCCCTACGCCATTAATATCAACACAGACCGCTTCCTGCAGTCAGAGCAATCCGTCACGGTCTATGCCTTGATGTGCATGCTGGATGTGAACTGGGATGACACCACGCCGGTGTCGGGCTGCACCACGGCCGCTGGTGCGGAGGGTCCGCGCATCATGGTCACCTTCCTGGCCAGGGGGCAGTCTGACTGCCAGCGTGACGCCAATGGAAATGTCACTGAATGTCGTGGTGAGGCGCTGATCGTGGAGCCCGTCTCAAATTTCTCAGCCCTGAACGGCCCGCCGCCCTCAGTGCCGCTGACCGCGCGCAGTTCGATGCCCGATTCGGGATCATCAACGATCCTTACACATTCCAATGCCGGCGGTGTGGGTGTCCCCATCTCGGTCTGGGGCGCCGAAGTCGGGCGGGTATGCCCGGGTGACCAGGCCACGCCCACGGATATCATTACCTCAGGCAGCTTTGAAACCTGTCATGCGCACGAGTTTTACGACAGCGACATCAAGCCCGATAACCCACTGGACGCAGGCGCTAACGCGAGTTGCTCCGAGGCGCCGCTGTCGTACCCCGACCCAGGCTGTGATGATGGACAATGTGTTGGCTACGACGTTTTCCTCGACATTGGCTTCCCATGTGATTTGTTCCAATACTATTTTGGCATTCCAAGAAGCATGTACACGCTGATCAAGAACTCTTCCGTTGTTATTGAGCCATCCGGATGCGCAGATCTCACCGAGGACAGCTCGGGCCTTTACTGGGTGGTGCCGGAGAACAGCGGCGGTGGCGGTACCTGCAGCCTCACGGGTAACACATGTAGTTGGTCGGGTGGTGCAGGAACCGACAGGTGCATCGGCAGTTCGGAGAACCCAATCGCTATCGTTTCCACAGCGCCCACCAATATGCCCGGCAACGCCAGGCTCTCGGGTGTCGTTTTCATGACCGATGCTGAAGACGCCACGCCCGGGGATGCTGGCACGCCCGATCTGACCATCAATGCCGGCGCTATCATTCATGGCGCACTGGTGGTTGATCTTCCCAAGGTTCCGGACGGGAGCCCGTCCAACTTCAAATTCAACGGTAATTTCAAGCTCATATATGGCGGCAGCGAAATAGTCCGAGCCCATGACGGGGGTAACCTCGGTTCACTCATGGGCGGCTGGACTGATTTTCCCAAATGCTGGCACGCGGAAGGAACGGGATGCCCATGAACGCTTACTTCACACAGACTTCCATGAATCGTCAGGCGGGTTTCAACCTGATGGAAATCCTTGTCGCCGTTGTCGTCTTCGCGGTGGGGATGCTGGCCCTGGCCAGTTTACAGGGCGCGTTAACGCGAAGCAGCGCGGAGGCCAATGCGCGTACCGTGGCGCACAACCTGATCGAAGAGATCATCGAAGATCGGCGAGGCTTTGGGCTGATGGGCAGCGATGGTACCGACATGCCGGCTTACCTGGACATCACTGATTCCACATACCAGCAGACTCGAGGCGGCCTCGCGTTCACCATCACGGAAGCAGTCACCGACTACTACTATGACCGTGTCAACAATGCCACGATCGATGATTTTTCCACCGCCAACGAGTTGGACAAGTTTTACCCGGATTTAAAGGTGCTGACCGTGACCGTCGCCTGGAGTAGCCAGGCAACACCGGACTTTGTCATCGATGAAAACACCAGCATCAGCGCGGCCAATATGGGCTCAGGGCAGATCTCGGTCAGCACGGTGGTCAAATCAGCCACCTCCTCGGCCAGCGCCATGGTGCAAAGCCAGGAGAGCAACAGCCAGATTGCGCCTCTCAATCCCTATTCGCCCGGCGCGCGGCCTGACGTGATCGGGTTGGCCCTGGGTGATGACCGGTTCAAGGAGTCCCTCACGCCGGTACCGGATGTCATCTCACGGGATGAACTGGTTGAGACCAATTTCGATGTGATCACCTACTCACAGACCGGGGATGACTCGGTCTTTTTGCGGCAGGAAAACTTTAAGTCCGTGACCTGTGAATGCGCACTGGGAGATGGAAACGGCAGCATGACCGGTACGGGCCGGAGGCCCACGTTATGGGCGGCGGATGAGTATGAAGAAGGCGAATGGGTGACCAAAACGGTCGGCGTGTCAGACAATAACAATCAGTCGTTTTACTGCGATGTCTGTTGCCGGGACCATCATGATGGCGGCACCGGGGAGAAAGACGATGCCAACGATGAGGGGCGCTCGTTGTATGACCCCTGGCGGCCCAGGGGCGATGTCGCGCTCGGTGAGACCAACGACTATCACCCGTCGGGCGCCATGCAGGGCAATCACAAGCACTATGGTTACAACAATGCGGGCGTCCTCTTAGAGGCGACCACCGTAGGCGCACATTACGAGGAATCCTGTCGCATGGTGAGAGTGGATGGCTTTTGGCGCGTCATTCATGATTTCCGTCAGGAAGGCCTGAACATTTTTCCCTGGGATTACTTCAACTATAACGCCAATGCGGACGTTTACTCCGAGTACGTGACCAGAGCCGTGGCCAGCATGGTGGGGGCCATTGGAGAAGATGTCGAGTACCACTGGCAGAGTCCGCTCGATACGCTGCCTGCGCCAGCAGCCGTGCTGGACGCCGGTGATGACCTGCCTTCATCGACGACATTGCCCACCTGGCAGGCGGCTGATTCGCAGCAGCTTCGTTCCAGAGGCATCTATCTCGATTTTATGAGTGCTGAAGTCCGAGACGTGCTGAATTGCTTGTCCAGCGATGACAATACGGTGGAGGACTGCTCCAAAGGCGGCAGTGGTGTGAGCGCAAGCAATACCATCGAGTTGGACGCCATAGGCAGCGACAATTATCTGGAGGCCATTCCATTTTTTGATGTTCAGCTGACCTGGTTGGACCGATGGACTGAGAACCCGATCAATTCGCCGGTCGACACGACCAACGAGCCCGTGGCTGACGACAACGCGCACAGTCGCGGCGTCGCCTCGCTGGAAGCCGGCCCCAGCAGTTCAACGGTAACGGCATTTGGACACCGGGGTAACCTGGGTTTCACAGACACCGACCCCATCGATCTGCGCTATAACGACAATGTGGGCGAGGCGGACATGACGGTGCAAACGCTATCGACAGTGCCTGCACCTCCGCCGGGTACGGTTCAGGTTTCCGGCTCTATCACATCCGGCGTTTCCGGCGTTCAGGCCTCAAAAGTGGACATCGAGGCCAGTGATGCGTCATGTCAAAGGACCGGCACCGGCTACATATGCTGGATTACGGGTTCGAACCCGAGACTGACCTTGTCCGGGTACAACAAGAACAATACGGATACGGTGGCTTGTAGCGACAACATGACCGAGAGCCAGAACAACGACAACGCCAACGACCCGCGTGCCATCTTCGATCTTGATTCGCTGGCGGTTGGCACGGCGATTGCCGACATTGTTATTTATCCTTCAGCCAGTTGCTCGGCAGCCTAGCTTTTTCGCGTTACGCATGAAATTGCCGCCCCTTGGGGGCGGTTTTTTTTATCCTGGGTTAAAATTCGCGCATGAACATTCGCACCCGATTTGCACCCAGCCCTACCGGTTTCCTGCATGTGGGCGGGGCCCGCACGGCCCTGTTCTGCTGGCTGATGGCCCGGCATGACAATGGCTCGTTCGTTCTCCGTATCGAAGATACCGATTTGGAGCGCTCCACGCCCGAATCTGTTCAGGCCATCCTCGACGGGATGGAATGGCTGGGACTGGAATACGACGAGGGGCCGTATTACCAGACGCAGCGATTTGACCGCTACGCAGAGATTACGCAACAACTGCTTGAGGCCGGCAAGGCCTACCACTGTTACTGCAGCAAAGAGCGCTTGGACGACCTGCGGGAACGGCAGATGGCCGAGGGTATCAAGCCGCGATACGATGGTCGCTGTCGCGAGCTGGCAAAGCCTCCGGCAGGGGTAAAGCCCGTCGTGCGGTTTCGAAACCCAGCCAAAGGCAGCGTGGAGTGGAATGACCAGGTGCGTGGGCGCATCAGCATTTCCAACGAGGAATTGGACGACCTGATCATCGCGCGGCCGGACGGTTCACCCACCTATAATTTCACCGTGGTAGTGGACGACCTGGATATGGGCATTACCCACGTGGTTCGGGGTGACGATCACATCAACAACACGCCACGTCAGATCAATATTTACGGCGCACTGGGCGCGGATATCCCGATATTCGGTCACGTGCCCATGATCCTGGGCGAGGACGGCGCGCGCCTGTCCAAGCGTCACGGCGCGGTGGGCGTCATGCAATATCGCGAGTTGGGCTACTTGCCCCAGGCGCTGCGGAATTACCTGGTGAGGCTGGGCTGGTCGCATGGCGATCAGGAAGTGTTCTCCGATGCCCAGATGACCGAGTTGTTCCGGCTGGAGGATGTCAACCGCAAGGCGGCCGCTTTTGATCACGACAAGCTAGACTGGCTGAATCAGCACTATATGCGCAACCTCCCGCCGGGGGAGGTTGCCGAACACCTGGCCTGGCATTTCGCGGCGCTGGGAATTGACCCCGATACGGGGCCGCGGCTGGAGGATCTGATTGCAGTGCAAGGCGATCGGGTAAAGACGCTCAGGGAAATGGCCGAGGTCAGCCGCATGTTCTACCAGGAATTCGACGAGTTCGACCCCGGTGCTGCCAAGAAACACCTTCGCCCGGTGGCGCTGGAGCCGTTACAGGTGCTGCTGGGCAGGCTGGAAAATCAGTTGGACTGGACGCCCGAGCGCCTGCATGAGGTGATTCACGCAACGGCGGAAGCGCTGGAGGTTGGAATGGGCAAGGTGGCCCAGCCGCTGCGCGTGGCGCTGGCGGGAACGGGTGTTTCGCCCTCCATCGACAAGACCCTGTGGTTGTGCGGGCGGGAACGCAGCCTGCAGCGCATCCGCCGGGCCATTGATTTTGTCGCCATGCGCGCGGCCGCGTCCTGATGTCCAAGGTCGAGCGTCTTTACCACCTGCACAATATTCTCAGCCAGCGGCGTACGCCCATTTCCAGGCACGATCTGATGGATCGGCTGGAGTGCTCGCAGGCCACCCTGTACCGCCTGGTGGCCGAGTTGCGTGATTTCCTGGGCGCCCCGTTGGAGCAGGACCCGGAGACGCGTGGCTTCTACTATGACCGCAGCTACGACCAGCCCTTCGAATTGCCGGGCATCTGGATCAGTCCGGATGAGCTGCAGGCATTGCTGACGGCCCGGCAAGTGCTCGGAAACGTGCAGCCCGGGTTGCTGGAGGGCGAGCTGGCCCGCCTGCAGGGGCGGATCACCAACCTGTTGCGACAAAAAGGCGTGGAGCAAGAAGAGGGTGATTCCCGAATTTACATACAGGCGGTGGCGGGTCGGCCGGTACCCGATCACCTGTTTCAGGATGTGTTGGGTGCGTTGATCCAGCGACAACGATTGCATATCAGCTATCACGGTCGAGGCCGGGATGCCGTGAGTGAACGTGAGGTTTCACCCCAACGGCTCACACAATATCGCAACTCCTGGTATCTGGATGCCTGGTGTCATGGTGCCGAGGGGCTGCGCTCCTTTGCGCTGGAGCGGATTCGCGAGCAGCAGGTGCTGGATAAACCCGCGAAAGATGTGAAACCTCAAGAGCTATCCTCCCATTTCGACCAGTCCTATGGCATCTTTTCGGGCCCTGCGCGCCATACGGCGGAACTGCGGTTCTCGCCCGAGATGTCACGGTGGGTGGCCGAGGAACGCTGGCATCCTGACCAGCGCGGATCGTTGGATGAGTCAGGCGCGTGGCACCTGGAGGTTCCCTTCAGCGAGGCCCGTGAACTGGTCATGGACATTCTGCGTTACGGGCCCGAGGTACAGGTGCTGGCCCCGGACTTCCTTCGTCAGGCGGTGGCCGACTCGGCGCGCAAGACCGCCGCTTTATATCCCGAAGCCAATTAATCCGTTTTTCGACCGTTCTCAGGGTTTGAGAAAACCCTGTGTTCTCCTGTATTCCGGAACACAGACGATCAACAGGAGAACAGCATGTTGCAGCAGCGCCTGACTTACCGAATCTCGCACGATGAGCCCGGGTTCAACCTTGCGCAGGCCACGCGCGCGCCAACTCCGGAGCAGGTGGCCATGCCGGTACCCAATGATCTTCATCAGCCAGGCATTGCGCCCTGGCGAATGGTGTTACAGGTGACCGGAAATGTTATTGCAGGCAGCGCCTTGCTTGGCCTGCTGCTGGCTGCGCCTGCGTTGTTCGGCCTGGTGTTTGGGGTCTTGTAGGTTTCGCCACCCCCGTTGCGGGTGTTGTCCACGCGCCCGCTTTTGAACAGGACGGACCGCATACCTCTCCGGTCCGTCCTCTTCTTTTAGATCTGCCGTCTATGCATTTAGCTGCGCGGCGAATTGAGCCGGACGTTTCAGGCCGCTTCGCTGGCCGGAAGTCGTGCGGGCCCTTTCATCAGTGCCTGCCGGGTGTGCTCCACCAGCAGATCGACTTCGGCACTGGTCATGGCGAAGTGTGGCGTGTAGCGCAGCGAAGTGGCGCCACCGTGTATGACGTTGATGCCGTGCTCGCGCATGAACTCCTCAGTGGAACCCTCGCCATAGGCTTTGTACCGGCTCGGATGCAACTCCGCGCTCACGAGCAAACCGGTGCCCTGGACTTTGGTGATGTGTCCGTCCATTTCTTTCTGCAGTACGGTCAGTTTGTCCACCAGTTCCTGGCCTCGCTCGACGATGTTGCGGCGCATTGCAGGGGTGAGTTCCCTGAGGACCGCCGCGCCCACATCCATCGCCCTGGGGTTACTGGTCATGGTATTGCCGTAAACGCCAGCGCGATACAGGTCAGTGGCGCGCTGATTCAAGGCCAGGACCGACAGCGGATACTGGCCGGCATTGAGGGCCTTGGAGTAGCTTTCCATGTCCGGGGCCGGGAGCGCTTCGAATCCAGGGTAGTCGCATACGGACAGCACACCTTGAGCCCGCAAGCCCGCCTGAATGGAGTCGACCAGCAGGAGACTGCCATGTTTCAGTGTCAGTTCACGGGCCAGGGCATAGAATTCCGGCGTGATGGCCCTGCCGGGATCGCCTTCGCCCATGACCGGTTCCATGAAAAAGGCCTCGATGAAGCAGCGGTTGCTTTCTGCGTAGTCGAAGACCTGGGCCAATTGTTCGAGATTATTAGGCTCGACGGTGATCAGATTGTCGTGATCGCGAAAACTGGCCAGGTGTTTGCAGTAGGTTTTCCGCGTTGAGTCTGAAAAGTGCGCCGGACGGTCTGTTCGGCCATGAAAGGCGCCCTGCAGGCCCAGGAGATGTATGGCCTGATGCGCGTGGTCCCCACCCGGGTCTGTTTGTAATTTTGCGTTGATATCGGAGATGCGCGCGGCCAGTGACACGGATTCAGAGCCGCTGTTGAGGCTGACGAAGTGCGCAAACGGCGTGTCTTCCCTGCGGTGACCGATCTCACTCATCAAGGCGTCAGTCAGACGTCGCTGACTCAGGTTGGGCGTCATAATGTTGGCCATGACCTGGGTGCTGTTCATAGCGTCGAGCGCGAAATCAGGCGAGTGACCAAAGCCCAGCATGCCATAACCACCGCAGTCGTAAAGCACCGCGCCTTTGGCCGTAACGATCCAGGGGCCTTTGGCGGCCAGGCTGACATAGGGCACCACGCAATCGGCCGCATAAAAATTCACGAAGCCTTTCTGTGCCTCTGCACGTTGTTGATCCTCGTCCAGGTCCAGGAACGCTGGCCATTCACTCGCCAACTGCGCGTGCGCGTCCACTGCGGCGTCGATAGCGCCACCCAGGGTGGTGTCCTGTTCGGCGAACCGGAGAATTTCGTCATCACTGATTCCCAGCGTGCGCCGGTTGCCCGAGTGGCTGCGAAGAGGCGTGAGTTTTTCGACCGAATTCATAGGCGGATACCGTTGGCAGGCGTTGATATAAAGGCGTCAGGATAGCATAGCGCCTGTATCGCAGAGAACCCCGTCAGGGCTGTTCTTTATGCTGTCTCAGTGCCCATTGGACGTGTTCACGGACCAGCGCTGAAGGATGTGATTGCCGCTTTTTCAGGGCCTGTACGACCTCTGCCTGTGTCTGACAGTTGCCCAGCGCCACGGCAATATTTCGTAACCAGCACTCGTAGCCGATTCTCCTGATGGGGCTGCCCGCTGTACGATCAAGAAACTGCTCCTCACTCCAGCCAAACAGGCGGATCAACGAGGGCGCGTCGAGGCCATTGCGCGGGGCAAAGTCACTTTCGGCGCTGGGCTGGGCAAAGCGGTTCCAGGGGCATACCCACTGGCAGTCATCGCAGCCATAGATCCGGTTTCCCATGAGCGGGCGCAAAGCCTCGGGTATGGAGCCCCGAAGTTCTATGGTCAGGTAGGAAATACACTTGCGTGCGTCGACCCGATAGGGCGCGACGATGGCCCCCGTTGGGCATGCGTCGATACACGCCGTGCAATCTCCGCAATGATTCTTGAGCGGCCGATCAGCGGGAAGGGGGATATCCGTATAAATCTCCCCGAGGAAAAACCAGCTGCCCGCCTTCCGGTCGAGCAGGTTACTGTGTTTGCCGATCCAGCCCAGTCCAGCCTTTTCCGCCAGTGCTTTTTCCAGCACGGGCGCCGAATCCACGAATACCCGATAGCCATGCGGGCCGATGGCCTCCTCGATCCGGTTGGCCAGTTGTTGCAGTCGCTTGCGCAGAACCTTGTGATAGTCGCGACCCAGGGCGTAACGCGACACCACGCCTGTGTCGGTCCGTTGCATGATGTCCCTCAACGGCCTGGCATCGCCCGGCAAATAGTCCATGCGTGCGCAAATGACACGGACCGTCCCTTCCACCAGTTGGTCGGGCCTGCTGCGCCGGGTCCCGTGTCGCGCCATCCATTCCATCTCGCCGTGAAAGCCATCGTTGAGCCAGCGCAGCAGATGTTGTTCATGATCGTTCAGATCGATGTCGCTGACCCCCAGCTGCTGGAAACCGAGCGCTTGCCCCCAGGACTTGATCTGGGTGGCCAGGCGTTCCAATTCGTCTTGGGACAATTCGCTCACGGCTTATAATGCACTCATGGGTTTGGTCGCAGACAAATTGTATACCGCCGAACAGGTGCGTCTGCTCGATCGATGTGCGATCAAGCGCAGGGGTATTCCCGGTTTTACCCTCATGAATCGTGCCGGCGTGGCGGTATTCGAGGCTTCGCGCGGCCGCTATACATCGGCCAAAACCTGGCTGGTGCTTTGCGGCGCGGGCAACAACGGCGGTGACGGCTATATCGTGGCCGCCCTGGCGCGCCAGGCTGGTCTGAATGTAGCGGTGTGCGCCATGAAAGACCCGGCAGCCCTGTCCGGTGATGCGGCACGGGCTGCCGCCGAGTGGTTGAAGCTGGGTGGCGAAGTGCTCACCTGGCCTTTGCCGCCGTCCTACACGGCGGAGCTGGTCATCGATGCCCTATTGGGTACGGGTCTGGACCGGGAAGTGGGGGGTGTTTACCGCGAGGTGATCGAGCGTCTGGGTGAATTTGGTGCCCCGGTGGTCGCGGTCGATATTCCTTCTGGTATCCACGCGGACACGGGCGGCGTCATGGGGTGTGCGGTCATGGCGAACGTGACCGTGAGTTTTATCGGGCAAAAGCGCGGTCTCTTCACGGCGGATGGCCCCGACCATCGGGGTGAACTCGTTTTCGAGGATCTCGGCACGCCGGCGGATATTCATGGGTCAGTTGGCCGGGCGGGTGAGAGAATTCGACAATACCTGATTGCGGAAGTGCTGCCGGGACGGGCTTTGAATAGCCACAAAGGCCACTATGGCCATGTGCTCGTTGCTGGCGGGACCACCGGCATGAGCGGTGCGGTGCGCTTGGCCGGTGAGGCGGCCCTGCGAAGCGGCGCGGGCCTTGTGACGGCAGTCACTCGGGCGGACCACGCCGCTTATCTCAACCTGGCGCGGCCGGAACTCATGGTCAGCGCTGCCGAAGACGCCGAAGCGCTACAAAAAGCCCTCGGGCAAGCCACGGCGGTCGCGGTGGGACCAGGGCTCGGGCAGCAGTCGTGGGGGAAAGCCTTGTTGCGCGCGTGTATGGACTCTGATTTGCCGCTGGTGGTCGATGCTGACGGGCTGAATCTGCTGGCAGTTGACCCCGCCCATCGCGACACATGGGTGCTGACACCGCATCCCGCCGAGGCAGCGAGGCTGGCCGGCTGCCAAACGGCTGCCATTCAAGCCGATCGCGTGGCGCATGCTTTGACCATCGCGCGGCGCTACCAGGCGGTGGTCGTGCTCAAGGGCTGTGGCACCGTGGTTGCGCATCCAGATGGGGATTATGCGATCTGCCCGCTGGGTAACCCTGGAATGGCCACCGCCGGCAGTGGCGACGTACTGACTGGTGTGATTGCAGGTCTGCTGGGGCAGGGGTTGTCAACATGGGATGCTGCCCGAGCGGGTGTTGTCGCGCACGCGGCTGCGGGTGACCGGGCCGCCGACAGCATGGGCCGCCGTGGTTTACTGGCCACAGATATCATTCATCATCTTCCTTCGGTTCTGAATCCCTGAATCCATGCAGCCGGTTGAGTCATTTCCCATTGTCAAGCCTGGCCTGATGGATGAAGCCGCGCTCTGCGCATTCGCCAGTCGCATGGCGGGCGCGTTGCAGGCGCCCCTGGTGATTTATCTCGAAGGTGATCTTGGTGCCGGAAAAACAACGTTTTGCAGGGCGCTTATCCAGTCACTGGGCCACGAAGGACGCGTTAAAAGCCCGACCTATGGGTTGCTCGAGCGATATGACCTGCGTTCAGGCAGCGTGCTGCACCTGGATCTTTACCGGATCGGAGACCCGGGGGAGCTGGAGTACCTGGCCATCACGGACCTGTTTGAAGACCGCACGATTTTACTGGTGGAGTGGCCGGAACGAGGGCAGGATGCTTTGCCCGCTCCTGATTTGACCATCGCACTTGGGCATGAAGATGACCAAAGATTCGTGATTTTGAGAGCGCATTCAAAACGGGGTTATGCGGTCTCTAGAGCATCAACTGACCTGGCTTCTAATTAAATTCCATATCTAACCGTTTTTAAAAGAAAACTATTGCAATTTCCGGAAAAGCACTTCATCATTAGACCAACAACATGGAGTGTTGATCGGGCACATGGGTTTGCGTCGTTGTTACGGAGTGCTGCTGATTGTTCTGGCCATGCCGGCCCTGTCGGCGGAGGTCGGCGGCCTGCGCGTCTGGTCTGACCCCGAGAAAACCCGCGCCGTTCTCGATCTCAGCGATCGCACCGAATATCAGCTGTTTAGCCTTCAGAACCCCCACCGTCTGGTGATTGATCTCAAGGACACGCGCCTGGATACGCGCCTGGGCCTCAACGCCGATCATGCGGGTATTATCAAAAACGTACGAAGTGGAAATCCGGAATCAGATACGCTGCGCGTGGTGCTGGATTTAAGTCAACGCGCCAAGAGCAAAAGCTTTCTGCTCGAGCCCACGGCTGATTATGATCATCGGCTGGTCATTGACCTGTTTCCCGAAAACGGCAGGAAAACAGCGACCATCAAGCGCGTGACGGATGTTCACAAACCTGACAGAGACGTACTGATTGCCATTGACGCCGGACATGGCGGCGAGGATCCTGGTGCTCTCGGACCGAGTCGGGTTCGCGAAAAAGACGTGGTGCTGAATATCGCGAGAAAGCTGGCCAGGGAAATCGACGCTCAGCCCGGTATGAAAGCCATGCTGATTCGCGACGGCGACTACTACATTGCGCTGAGAGACCGCTATGAGCGAGCCAGAAAAGCCCGTGCCGACCTATTCGTTTCCATCCACGCAGACGCGTTCAAAGATCGTCGGGTCAACGGCAGTTCCGTGTTTGTGCTATCCCGCAGAGGCGCCAGCAGTGAATATGCACGCTTGCTGGCGGACAGTGAAAACCGCGCCGACCTCGTGGGCGGCGTAAAGCTCAACGAACAAGACGACATGTTGGCTTCGGTGTTGCTGGATCTGTCGCAGAGCGCCACCATGGGCGCCAGCACAGAGGTGGCTGGAGAAATACTGCAGTCGCTTAAGAGCCACCGTGGAGTAAAAGTACACAAACCGCACGTAGGACGGGCGGCATTCCAGGTGCTGAAATCCCCCGACGTGCCGTCCGTACTGGTGGAGACGGCGTTTATCAGCAACCCAGGGGAAGAGAAGCGACTGACGCAGAGAGAATTCCAGGACAACATCAGTGCCGCCATCGCTGACGGCATTCGGGACTTTTTCTATCGCAGGCCACCGACCGGGACCTGGATCGCAGCCAATCGTGACGGCGCGCGCCACGTCGTTTCGCGCGGTGACACGCTGGGCGGTATCGCCAGCCGGTACCAGGTCAGCCTGAGCAACCTGCGTAAAGTGAATAATCTGAGCGGAGACAAGATCCTGGTGGGCAGTGAGCTGATCATTCCCACCAGCTGAATCCGCCGGGGGCCTGGCCCCGGCCAATGTACGACGATGTACCCTCCAGGCGCCTGGCCCGGGGGTTGTTGCCAAGACAGTTTGCAATTGGAGTGTGCAAACAGCCGCGTACGGACACGCACGAAGCGCGTCGAAGCAGCAACCGCCCGGGCAATTTATATTCCTTGTTGATCCCTGTTCCAGGCTTTTGGATGGGTGCGTCTTTGCGATGCTCTTTTTTTGCGGAGCACGACTCACGGGTCACGATTCACTGCCCTTGTCCTCCTCCTGTATCATCCCGGACATGCCCATCCAGCCCCTGCCAGAATTGCTGATTAACCAGATCGCTGCCGGAGAGGTGGTAGAACGCCCCGCCTCGGTGGTCAAGGAATTGGTTGAGAACAGCCTGGATGCTGGCGCAACACGGATCAGTGTTGCGTTAGAGCAGGGCGGGAAGCGCTTAATCCGGGTGATTGACGACGGACAAGGCGTGCCCAAGGAAGAGCTCGCACTCGCGCTGTCAAGACACGCTACCAGCAAGGTGAGCAGCCTGGCGGAACTCGAGTCTGTGGCCACCCTGGGGTTTCGCGGGGAAGCACTTCCGAGCATCGCGTCAGTTGGGCGACTGGCGCTCATTTCACGCTCAGCCGGACAGCAACACGCCTGGCAGATTTCCACGCGTGGCGGTGAAATAGGCTCGCCGACACCGGCCGCTGGCGACCAGGGGACCCGGGTGGAGCTGCGCGATCTTTTCTACAACGTTCCGGCGAGGCGCAAATTTCTTCGCAAGGACAACACGGAATATCAGCATATTGACGAATGGCTCAGGCGCATGTCCCTGGCGAGGTTTGATGTCGCCTTCGACTGGTCACACAACGGCAAGGTCAGCAGAAGGCTGCCGGTGGCCCTGGACGAAACAGCGCGCGCTGTCCGGGTCAAAGGAATATGTGGCCATGAATTCTGGGAACATGCCGTTCAAGTCGACGCTGGCAGCGGGGATCTGGGCTTGCAGGGCTGGGTCGCTGAACCTCGTTTCAGCCGTCCAAGGGCCGATCGTCAGTTTTTCTTCGTCAATGGCCGCATTGTGCGCGATCGCGTCATCGCCCATGCCGTTCGGCAGGCTTTCGGCGATGTACTGATGCATGGCAGACACTCTGCCTTCGTCTTGTATTTATGCATGCCTGAGGAGGGCGTCGACGTCAATGTGCATCCGCAGAAACATGAGGTCCGATTCCGGGATGCAAGGCGCGTGCATGATTTCCTGTATTCCTCGCTTCACCGGGTGCTGGCCGAAACCGGCGTTGGCGCGGGCGCGCCACGCCCGGGAGGAGGCCTGGGTGGGGTAGGCGGTCCATCCGCGTTCCTTCCGCCCACGCAGGGCTCGGTGGGCCTGGGTGTGGCGGAGCAGGTGGCACATTATGCGCAGGTCATAAGCTCGATGCCGGGCCGGCATGGCGAGTCGGAGTCCGGGCAGGATGTGCCCCCTCTGGGGTTTGCCCTGGCCCAATTGCATGGCGTGTATGTGCTGGCCCAGAACGCCCAGGGGCTGGTGCTGGTGGATATGCACGCGGCGCATGAGCGCATCACTTACGAGCGCTTGAAATGCGGGCTCGTCGGTGAGGGCATCAAAAGCCAGAGTCTCCTGGTACCGGAGTCGATACACGTCTCTGAGCGGGAGGCGGATCTGGCCGAGGCGTACACCGGGCACCTGGAATCCCTGGGCCTGTCCTGTGATCGATCAGGCCCCGAAACGCTGCTGATCCGCAAAGTGCCCACGCTGTTGCAGTCGGCTGATGTGGCCGGCCTGATGAAAGACGTGCTGGCCGAACTGGCCAGCGATGGCTCCAGCCGCCTGGTTGAAGAAGAGTTGGATGAGGTGCTCTCCAGCATGGCCTGCCATGGATCCGTCCGAGCAAACCGGCAGCTCAGTATCCCGGAAATGAACGCTTTGCTGCGAGACATGGAGCGGACCGAAAGAATCGCACAATGCAATCATGGGCGTCCCACCTGGGTGCAACTCGATATGCCCAGTCTCGATCGCCTCTTCCTCAGGGGTCGCTGAGCACGTATGCCCATGGCATTACGGCCACCCGTGATTTTCCTCATGGGTCCGACAGCGGCCGGCAAGACGGGGCTGGCCGTCGGGCTGGTTGAGTCTTTTGACCTGGACATCATCAGCGTTGATTCCGCCCTGGTCTATCGCGGTATGGATATTGGTACGGCCAAGCCGGATCAGGACACGCTGGCGCGCGCCCCGCACCGCCTGATCGATATCCGTGATCCCACCGAATGCTATTCGGCGGCGGAATTCAGGCATGACGCATTGGCGGCCATCGAGGAGGTTCATCACCTTGGGCGTGTCCCTTTGCTGGTTGGCGGAACCATGCTGTATTTTCGTGCGCTGCAGCAGGGGCTGTCAGATTTGCCATCTGCCTCTGCTGAGGTTCGTGCTGAGTTGGAGCAGGAAGCCCGGCAATCGGGTTGGGCGGAAATGCATCGTCAACTGACCGCGCTGGACCCCGTGGCCGCAGCGCGCATCAACCGGAACGACCCGCAGCGCATTCAGCGGGCGCTGGAGGTGATTCGAATCAGCGGTCGGCCGTTGAGCGAGCAGCAAACCGGGGGAAATAACAATGGCTTCCCCTATGAGGTGCTCAAACTGGTGGTGTGCCCGGCCCAACGCGCCGTTTTGCATCAGCGTATTGCGCAACGCTTTGAGTTGATGTTGCAAGCGGGGTTCGTGGAAGAAGTGCGTCGACTCCGAGCGATGCCGGGTGTACACGCAGAACTGCCTTCCATGCGGGCGGTGGGGTACCGGCAAGCCCTGGCCTGGCTGGAGGGGCGGTTGGACGCTGAAGAATGGGGCGAGAGGGCGATGATTGCGACGCGACAACTGGCCAAGCGTCAATTAACGTGGCTGCGCAAAGAGGAAGGCGCCCTATGGTATGATCCGGGCGCGGATGGGGTGGAAGAAGACCCGATGAAAACGGTCGAAAATTTCTTGAATTCGCGGTAAGGCGCACCCATTCCAATAGGGTCGCCTAAGCGACCTACAACAACAAAGGAGTAATGGCCATGTCAAAGGGTCAATCATTGCAGGAGCCTTTCCTGAATGCGCTGCGTCGTGAGCGCGTGCCTGTTTCCATTTATCTCGTCAACGGCATCAAGTTGCAGGGCCAGATCGAGTCATTTGATCAGTTCGTGGTTTTGCTCAAGAACTCGGTCAGTCAGATGATCTACAAGCACGCCATCTCCACGGTCGTGCCTGCCCGCAACGTCAAGGTTTTCGATGAGGAAGCCGAATAGGATCATCCTTGTTCGAGCGTGCTGAGCGCTCCGACCGGGCGATTATCTTACACCCCGTTTTTCCGGGCGACGGGCCAGAGCTGCTGGATGAGTTCTGCGAGCTTGCCCGCTCCGCGGGTGTGGTCATCGCCGATGTGCTCACTGCGCCTCGGGACCGCCCGGATGCCCGTTATTTTGTCGGCAAAGGCAAAATCGAAGAGCTCGCCGCCACGGTAGAGGAATTCGGTGCGGGGCTGATTCTTTTCAGCCGCCCACTCAGCGCCATCCAGGAGCGGAACATCGAGAAGCGCTGCCAGCGCCAGGTGCTGGACCGGACCACGCTGATTCTCGATATTTTTGCCCAGCGGGCGCAATCCTACGAAGGTAAGCTCGAGGTCGAACTGGCGCAGCTCAGGCATCTTTCCACGCGCCTGGTCCGAGGTTGGACTCACCTGGAAAGGCAAAAAGGCGGGATCGGATTACGCGGTCCTGGTGAAACCCAGCTTGAAACGGATCGTCGCCTGGTCGGAGACAGAATTCGGCAGCTGCGCGCGCGCCTGGACAAGGTGCAGCGTCAACGAGCCCAGTCACGACGCCGACGTCAGAGATCCGAGGTGCAGACCGTGGCGCTTGTGGGTTACACCAATGCAGGCAAATCCACATTGTTCAATCGATTGACGGAATCTACGGTCGACACACGGGATATGCAATTCGCCACGCTCGACCCAACGGTCAGAAAACTGGCTGATGTTCCCGGGGGCGGCGTACTGATGGCGGACACGGTCGGTTTTGTCAGCTCGCTGCCAGCTGAGCTGATTGCGGCATTCAGGGCCACGTTGCTGGAATCGCGCGAGGCAGATTTGTTGCTGCACGTGGTCGATATTTCTGATGGTTTTCGGGCCGAGCGGAGGCAGGAAGTTGAATCCGTCCTTGAATCCATCGGTGCAGATGAAATCCCGCAGATACTCGTATTCAATAAAATTGATAAAGCAGGGGAGCCCTCGGGTATTCATCGAGACCCCGAAGGCCGGGTGGACCAGTTGTGGCTTTCCGCGGCGGAGGGTACCGGTGTGGAGGCATTGCGCAAGGCCATTGTCGAGCAGTTGGAGGGAAGTCGGGTCACGCGCTGGATTCAGCTGGGCCCCGGTGACGCGCGGCTCCGAGCGCAGCTGTTCGAACTTGGGGCGGTCAGCGAGGAGGAATTCACATCCAAGGGTGACTGGCGGCTGAGGGTAGACCTTCCCCGGGACGCGGCGGAGCGCCTGGCGCGACAGGGAGGGGCTGCCGGTGACGTGGCGCGCGCGCAATTACTGTCGTGAGCATCATTCCGCTGGACAACCTACTCAGCCCTGCCATCAATGTCTTTTTCGGATTTCCCTACTGCGACCATCCAGAGGCGCCGTTACTGCACCTTTCTCGGCTGGAAGGGTTAGAATGAAGCGCTGGTCGCAGCAACCTTGAAAGCCCGATGCTGAGTCCCAAGCTAGCGAGAGACGCAGCGACACATCCAAACACTCACAGGAGTACGTGATGCCCTGGAAAGAACCCGGTAAGGGTGACAAGGATCCCTGGAACTCGGGAAGTCAACAGCCTCCCGATCTCGACGATGTATTCAAAAATGTCGGTTCCAAGGTACGTTCGATTTTTGGTGGAGGTTCTGGCGGCGAGGGCTCAGGCGGCTCCGGGTCAGGCAGTGGCGGCCTGATTCCCCTGATCATCCTTCTGGGTGCATTCTGGGTAACCTGGGACGCCGTGCATATCATCGATGAAGCCGAGCGTGGCGTTGTGCTCCGATTCGGCGAATATTCGCGGACCCTGCCTCCTGGCATCAACCTGACGCTGCCGCGGCCGGTGGAAAACCTGATCAAGGTTAACGTCAGCAACGTGCGGTCCATGGAAAACCGGGGCCAGATGCTGAGTCAGGATGAAAATATCGTCGACCTCAATTATTCGGTCCAGTACCGAGTCAGCGACGCACAGCAGTTTTTATTTCGTGTGAGAGACCCGGAACTTACGCTGCGAGAGGCTGCCGAAAGCGCCCTGCGTGAGTCCGTTGGCGGCAATGGACTGGATTTCATACTCTCCGGCGCTGGCCGAGAAGTCGTGGGCGAAGAGACCCGTACTGTGCTCCAGGAGACGCTTGACCGTTACGAGAGCGGCATCCAGATCACCAAGTTCAACTTGGAATCTTCAACCGCGCCGCAACAGGTTCTCGCCGCGTTCGAAGACGTGAACAAGGCTCGCGAAGACCGCGAGCGGTTCATCGAGGAAGCACAGGTGCATGCCAACAGCGTCATTCCCGAAGCACGAGGCGCTGCGGCCCGTATTCTGCAGGAGGCAGAAGGGTACCGGGATTCAACGATTGCGCTGGCCACGGGTGAAGCGGATCGCTTCAGCCTATTGCAAGCGGAGTATGCAAAAGCGCCGGACGTAACGCGCAAGCGCATGTACCTTACAACCATGGAAGCTGTTTTGGCTCGCACCACCAAAGTGCTGTTGGACGTAGACGCCAGTGGTAACGTTCTGTATCTGCCCCTCAGTGAGTTGGGCGCTGGTTCTGGAAGTGCCGCCAACATGCCCCCGTTGATCACGCCAGGCACCACGCCACAACAACCGGCAGACCGCAACAGTAACCGATCAGCCAACCGGGAGGGCCGGTGATGAACAAGCCACTTATCTGGGCTGCTATTTTCATTCTGGGAGGCCTGGGCCTGAGCAGTGTGTTCACCGTCACGGAGACCGAATACGCGGTTCGTTTCCAGCTCGGAAAGATTGTGCGTAACGATTACCAGCCGGGGCTGCATTTCAAGCTGCCGCTGGTGAACAATGTGCGCAAATTCGATCGGCGAATCCTGACGCTTGATACCGCTTCGGAGCGGATGCTGACGTCCGAACAGAAATTCGTAAACGTGGACTCGTTCGTCAAATGGCGCATCGTTGATGTCGCAAATTTCTACACCTCGACCCAGGGTAACGAGCTAGTGGCGCTGAACCGACTGGAACAGATCATCCGCGACAGCATGCGCAACCAGATTGCCAGCCGAACGCTGGTGGAGGTCGTGTCCGAGGAGCGGGTCAACATCATGTTGGCCATCAAGGACGCAGCCAACCGCGCGACCAGCGAGTTCGGCATCGACGTAGTCGATGTGCGCATTAAGAGCATCGAGCTCCCGGATGACGTCCGCGACTCGGTATTCCGACGCATGGCTACAGACCGGCAGAAGGAAGCCAACCTGTTGCGCTTCGAAGGGCGGGAAGAGAATGAACGAATCCGCTCCGACGCGGACCGGCAGGTTCAGGTGCTCCTGGCGGAGGCTGAGCGTGACGGTCAGCGTATCCGGGGTGAGGGCGATGCTCGCTCGACGGAAATCTACGCCAATGCCTATGGGCAAGACGAGGAGTTTTTCGCCTTTTATCGAAGCCTGCAGGCATACAGCAATACCTTTACGGGCAGTAACAACGTTATGGTGCTAGACCCCGGTTCGGATTTCTTCGAGTACTTCGACCGTTACCGGTCGGGTGACAACTGACCGCGGGCAATAGCCAATGGCGCAAGACCTGCTGACCGCGTTGGCGCTGGTCCTCATACTCGAGGGCCTGTTGCCGGGGGTGGCGCCTTCCACCTGGTTAAGAATGATGGCCGAGGTGGCGCGCATGGGCACCCGCGGGATTCGGATCGCCGGGGTAACCTGTATGGTATCGGGCGCCATCCTGTTGCAGTTTCTGCACTGATCAGCTTTGGTTGGAATACATAGCATGAGCAAGAGCATTGTTGTTCTGGGCACCCAGTGGGGTGACGAGGGCAAGGGCAAAATTGTCGATCTACTGAGCCGCGATATGGATGCGGTGGTTCGTTTTCAGGGTGGGCACAATGCGGGACACACCCTGGTGATCGACGGTGACAAAACCGTGCTGCACTTGATCCCGGCCGGCATCATGCAGCATGGTGTGAGATGCATGATCGGCAACGGCGTGGTGGTTGCACTCGAGGCACTGAAGGCGGAAATCGACGACCTCGAAAAAAGAGACGTTGATGTTCGCAGCCGATTGATGATCTCTCCCGCCGCGCCTGTGATCATGCCCTACCACGTGGCACTGGATCTGGCACGCGAAGAGGCGAAGGGCAAAAAGGCGATAGGTACCACCGGCAGAGGCATCGGCCCGGCTTATGAGGACAAGGTGTCGCGTCGCGGTATCAGAATCTCTGATCTTCTGAATGCGGATGATTTGGCCGAAAAGCTGGCTGAGGTGATGGACTATCACAACTTCGTGCTGTCTAATCGGTTCAACAAGCCCGCTCTGGCCGTTGCTGCTGTTCTCGAGCAAACCTTGGCTTTGGGGCACGATTTTGCGCCATTGGTCGGCGATGTCAGCGGTTCACTTCACAGCTTGAGAGCCGCTGGAAAACGAATCCTGTTCGAAGGTGCGCAGGGCTCATTACTGGACATCGACCACGGCACTTACCCCTACGTGACTTCTTCCAATACTACGGTGGGGGGTGTCTGCACGGGCGCCGGTGTGGGACCCGATGCGATCGATTACGTGTTGGGTATTACCAAGGCTTATACGACGAGGGTCGGCGGCGGGCCATTTCCAACCGAGTTGTTCGATAGTATTGGCGCCGGTATCGCCGAGCGTGGACAGGAATTCGGCGCGACCACAGGGCGCCCGAGACGGTGTGGCTGGTTGGATGCGGTCGCGCTACGGCGCGCTGCCAGGCTCAATGGGCTTTCCGGATTCTGTGTGACCAAACTGGATGTTCTGGATGGCCTGGATGAGGTTAAGGTCTGTGTTTCATACCGGCTCGATGGTCAGGAACTAGAGACGCCGCCGACGAATCCTGACGATTGGGAACGGCTGGAACCGGTCTACGAGACGTTTCCGGGGTGGACAGCTCAGACGCGAGGCGTGACCGCAATCCAAAATCTGCCTGACAATGCCCGATCTTACCTCGCAGCGGTTGAGGAGCGTGCCGGCGCACCGATTCACATCGTTTCGACAGGACCCGATCGAAACGAAAATATCTTTATCGAGGATCCTCGAACCTGACATTTACCGGAGAGATAACGTGAAGCGAGCAGGCGCGGATCAGATTTCGACCTGGGTTTGCTGTTTTTTTTCTGCTGAGTCCAAAATTGTACAAAGTTGAGTGGAGAATTCTGCTGTCTTGATCGGCTTGGTTAAGAAAAAATCACAGCCTGCCTCGATACATTTCTCACATTCATCATTGATTGCCATGGCGGTCATGGCCACTATCGGCGTCTTGATGCCGGAGGCTCTGATGCGCCGGGTTGCCTCGAAACCGTCCATGACAGGCATCATCATATCCATCAGAATCAAGTCAAACCCCGATTCCCGCTCCTTCGCATCCAGCAGCATTTTTTCGCCTTCCGCGCCGTTTTCCGCCAAATAAATCTCGGCGCCGGCATCTCTCAGCAAGTGCTCTATCAGCAAGGCGATCGACTGGGTGTCCTCCACCACCAGGATGGCCTTGCCCTGAAGCGATGACCTGTCCTCGTCCGCAAGCTCGATGTCTGCCGAGTCAGTCACCGCTGAATAGTCCTCGATAGGCACTACGGGAAGGCTCAGCGTGAAGTTACTCCCGGCATGGCGTTCAGAACTTGCTGTCAGTTCACCACCCAACCCCAGTGCGAGGCCTCGTGATATGGCCAATCCCAGACCAGAACCGTCGATGCTTTCTTTGTTTTTGGTCTGACGGGTAAAGGGTTCAAAAATTCGCTCCAGGGCGGAGGAGGAAATGCCTGAACCTGTATCAAGAACAGTAATCTCGAGGTGTTTGCGTGCCGTTGATGTTTTAACTATCTTGGCTTCCAGTGTGACCTTTCCTGCCTCGGTGTACTTCACCGCGTTGGTCAGTAAATTGATACAAATCTGTTGGACTCTGTGCGCGTCCAGCATGAGGCGTTCAGGCAGGTGATCCGTTCTGGGGGCATCGAATTTCAACCCCTTGGATTCAGCCATGGGGCATATCAGTTCGTACGCGTCTTGTAGCAATATCCGCAGGTCACAGGGTTCGAAGTTTGCTTCGAAAACACCCGTCTCAATCTTGGAGAGGTCCAGCAACTCGTTCAGAAGTCGCATGAGAAAGTCCGCATTTCTCTTGATCTGGCCGGCCCACTGATGACGGTTTTCCGTAGATTGCTCTCCTCGAGAGAGTAATTCAGAGAAGCCGATAATCGATGTCATCGGCGTTCGTATTTCATGGCTCATATTGGCCAAAAATTGGCTTTTCTCCCGTGATGCTTGTTCGGCCTCATGACGTGCTGTTTCCAGTTTTTCAGCTTGCTTGGATAGACGGTCCTTGGCAACGCGCAGCTTGTCCACGGTCTGTTGAAGATCATCCAGCGCCATGGCGGTATCAATTCGGGTGGAGGCGAGGGAGGCAATCGTCGAGAACAGATTGAGGTGTAAGTCGGTAAAAAAATCAGGCTCTGGGTGCTCTGAATCCAGCACGCCGATGACTTTGTCATCATGGATGATGGGTACGGCAAGTTCTGAAAGCCGATGCTCGTCATCTTCGATATAACGTGGATCCAGCCGCGTGTCACCGACCTTCTCGGGCTTGCCTGTCGCAGCTACTGTTCCAACGATGCCTTGACCAATCGGAATAGTGATGGGGTTATAGATGTCCTGCGCGATGGGGTTCTTGGGCCCGTGTGCGGCTCTTTGCACCAGTGTCTGGCCGCTATCATCGACGAGGTAGATAACGCAATCCACAAAACCCAGTCGAGCAATGGCGGTTTTCGCAACGTTCCAGAGTATCTCCTCGAGGGAATTCAATCCAACCTGGGAAAGCGCGAATTCGTGCAATACCTCGAGGTACCATCCGCGAGTGTCCGCGCAGTGAGAGCCTGACGGCTTTTGCGGCTCAGCTGGACTCAACTTATTGTTACTATTAATTCTTGACACAGATATCGGCAATCCCCCCGGATTGGCGATGGATGTTATCAGAAAAGAGCAGGGTGGTGCCGAGGAGAGGACTTGAACCTCCACGAGCTAAATGCTCACTGGCACCTGAAGCCAGCGCGTCTACCAATTCCGCCACCTCGGCCAAGGGCTGATATTTGGCGAGATATCAACCTGAGAATGACCAGTGGCCGGAACCACTGAATCGGCGAGCACTGTACCCATTCGTCCCTGTACTGTCAATGATTCAAAAGAGGTTGTCGCCACTTCGAAAAGCCCTTTGAATGGCCGTCAATTGCCGCCTGTCAAGGGGTACAATGGGCATAGTAATTCAGCGGTCAAAATCATGAAAAAAAAAGGCACATCTCCCGGCAAAAGTCGCTCGCCGAGCCAGATAGCGGCTGTCGCCCCCAACCGCGACGCCATTCTCGAGCTGATGCACGAGCGGGGCCACCCGATGCGACGGCGGGATATTGTCGAGGCCTTACAGGTCGAAAGTGATGACAGCAGGGAGATTTTGCGGCGCCGGCTTCGCGCCATGGTGCGGGAAGGTCAGCTGGTCAAGAATCGGCGCGGCGCGTACGGGTTGCCTGACAAAATGGATCTGGTTTCCGGCCGGGTCAGCGCGCACCGGGATGGCTTTGGTTTTGTCATCCCGGATGAAGGTGGTGATGACCTCTACCTGTCGCCGCGCAACATGCGCAGCGTCCTGCACGGTGATCGGGTGCTGGCAGCTGTTGTTGGTGTTGACCGGCGTGGCCGCAAGGAGGGCATTGTCCACGAAGTTCTGGAGCGCGCCCACACGGCCGTCGTCGGGCGATTTGTAGAGGAAAGCGGCCTGGCGCTGGTCGTCCCGGACAACCCCCGGATAACCCAGGATGTGCTGGTGCCCCTGGAGCACGTGAATGGAGCCAGGCCAGGCCAGATCGTGGTGACTGAGCTCATTGAGCAACCGGGCCAGCATCAGCCCCCGGTGGGCCGGGTGGTCGAGATTCTGGGCCAGGTCGGGGCCCCCGGTATGGCCACTGAGGTGGCCATCAGGAACTTTGGCCTTCCGCACCAATGGCCTGAAGGTGTTGAGGAAGCAGCCAATGCCTTCGGGGAATCCGTGCCTGCCGAGATGATGAAAGGGCGCAAGGATTTGCGCTCCGTGCCCCTGGTGACCATCGACGGGGCTGATGCGCGCGATTTCGACGACGCGGTATATGCGAGCAAGCAGCGAAATGGCTGGCGTTTGCTGGTTGCGATCGCAGACGTTTCGTCTTACGTAAAACCCGGTAGCCGCTTGGATAGCTCAGCGCAGGAGCGGGGCACTTCTGTTTATTTTCCCAATCGCGTGATTCCCATGCTGCCGGAAGCGCTCTCCAACGGCTTGTGTTCCCTGCGCCCGGATGAAGATCGGCTTTGTCTGGTGTGCGACATGTCGATCGATGCCGAGGGCAAAGTCAAACGTGCCCGGTTCGTATCGGCGGTGATGCGCTCGCGCGCCCGTTTGACCTACCAGCAGGTCTGGCGCTACCTGGATCAGGGAACGCGCGCCCGTCAAATCGAAGACCCGGAAGTGCGCGCCAGCCTGGATGATCTGAATGGGCTCTACAACGTCTTGCGGGGCGCGCGCCTGAAAAGAGGCGCTATTGACTTTGACAGCCAGGAAGTCCGCTTTCGTTTTGATGAGAAAGGCGCCGTGTCCGGAATCGACAGCACAGAGCGCAATGACGCCCACAAGCTGATCGAGGAGTGCATGATCCTGGCCAATGTCGAGGCGGCACGATTTGTTTTGAGCCGGAAGCTGCCCGCGCCTTTTCGGGTCCATGCGCCGCCGCCTGAGCTGAAGGTCGAATCGCTGGTTCAGTTCCTGATGGAGCAAGGAATTCGGCCCGGGTTCAGGGAGCAGCCGACGCCGGCTGATTTCGAGCGCATTGTGGAGCAGATCAAAGGGCGGCCGGACGAAAAGCTCATCATGGCCGTTTTGCTTCGCTCACAAAGCCTTGCGGCCTACCGTGCCGAGAATGAGGGGCATTTTGGGTTGGCCCTGGCTGCTTATGCCCATTTCACATCTCCCATTCGCCGGTATCCGGATCTCATGCTGCATCGCGTCATCCATGGGGCCATTCAGCGTGGGGAGCCGGGCGCGCTTGTCTATACGAGACAGCAGATGGAACAGCACTGTGAGCAGTGTTCGGCCTTCGAGCGTCGCGCGGAGGATGCTTCGCGTGACGTGGATGATCGCCTGAAGTGCATCTACATGGAAAGGCACCTGGGCGAAGTGTTCGAAGGCATGGTCTCGGGGGTGACCTCTTTCGGCCTGTTTGTCCAATTGGACTTGGGCGCGGTCAATGGATTGTTGCATGTCACCAGCCTACCCAATGACTACTATCATTTCGACCCGGTCTCCCATCGTCTGACCGGTGAGCGAGGTCGCCGGACTTTTCAGTTGGCGGACCGCGTCCGTGTTCGCGTAACGGGCGTGAACGTCAGTGATCGCAACATCGATTTTGAATGGGTGGATGCATGAGTAAGCAGGGCGACCACATTCTGGCCGGCGTGCAGGCCGTGGCCACCGCGCTCAAAGCGGGCGGGCGCGGTATTCAACGTGTGCGCGTTACCGAGGATGCGCGCAATCAGCGGGTTCACGACCTGGCCATGGTGGCCCAGGACGCCGGGCTTGATGTCATTCGCGAGCGGCGCACGCGGTTGGATGAGCTCGCGGGCAACACGCGTCACCAGGACATCATTGCTGAACTATCGGAAAAGTCACTGAATGAAGAGGATCTTTCGCGATTGTTGGACCGCATTGAGGGTGATCCCCTGATCCTGTTGCTTGACGGTGTCCAGGACCCGCACAACCTGGGTGCCTGCCTGCGAACGGCCGAGGCCGCGGGTGTTCATGCGGTTATCATCCCCAAAGACCGGTCGGCCGGGATCACCGCTGTGGTACGAAAAACCTCTGCCGGTGCCTCGGAGATCGTCCCGGTATTCCAGGTGACCAACCTGGCCCGGGTTATTCGCTCGCTGAAAGAGCGTGGCATCTGGCTGGCAGGGACGGATGATGGTTCGGCGGCCTCCATCTACGAGACGGACCTCACAGGGCCCCTGGCGCTGGTCATGGGCAATGAGGGACAGGGCATGCGGCGCCTCACCCGCGAGTTGTGCGATTACCTGGTGCGCATTCCCATGTCAGGTACGATTGAAAGCTTGAATGTATCGGTTGCCACCGGCGTCGGCCTGTACGAGATCCGTCGGCAGCGGGACGCGGGCCGATGAGCTTTTCGCCCGGGATCGCCAGGTCGGAGGCATCTGTCCAACGCAAATGAGGAAGCGCAAATGAGGAAGCGCAAATGAGCACAAGACTGACCGTGGGCATTGCCCAGATCAGCCCCGTTTGGCTAAGCCGCGACGCCACCCTGGAAAAGGTGATGGAGCATGTCAGTCAGGCTGCGGATCTGGGGGCCAAGCTGGTGGTGTTTGGTGAGGGATTGGCCCCTGGCTATCCGTTCTGGCCCGACCTCACCGGCGGCGCGCAGTTCGAGTCAGCGTTACAGAAAGATCTGTTCGCCCTGTACGCGCGGGAAGCGGTCGATATCCAGGGCGGCCACCTCGAGCAGCTGTGCGCATTGGCGGGTCAGCGTGGGGTGGCGGTTTACCTGGGTTGCATAGAGCGCGCAACCGATCGAAGTGCGCACAGCCTTTATGCCAGCCTGGTGTATATCGATCCGCGAGGTCGGGTCGGCTCCGTCCATCGAAAACTTTGTCCCACCTATGAGGAACGCCTGGTCTGGTCCCCCGGCGATGGGCATGGGCTTAAGGTCCATCGCCTGGAAGGCTTCCGCGTGGGCGGTCTGAATTGCTGGGAAAACTGGATGCCCCTGCCGCGGGCGGCTTTGTACGGCCAGGGTGAGAATCTGCACGTGGCGGTGTGGCCCGGCAGTCGGCGCAATACCGACGATATTACCCGCTTTATGGCGAAGGAAGGACGGTCCTGGGTGGTGTCCGTTTCCGGCCTCATGCACCGAGACTGGATTCCCGAAGACATCCCCGGCGCTGACATCATGCGCTCGTCAGCGCCAGAATGGCTGACCGATGGCGGCTCTTGCGTGGCGGCACCCGACGGTTCCTGGCTGTTGCCCCCACGCGTAGAGTGTGAGTTTCTGGAGTGCGTTGAGGTGGACCTGGGGGCCGTTTACCGGGAAAGACAGAATTTTGACCCCGCAGGGCATTATTCCAGGCCGGATGTAACGCGACTGAAAGTCAACAGGAAACGCCAGTCTACGGTGAAATTTGACGACTAGGCCATTTCAGCCGATGTCATTGATCTCAGAGTCAAGACGGTCAAGAAAAGCTCTCATGTAGTCCACCCTGCGTCGCGCTTCCGCGCGGCCGGCATCTGTCTGCATGGTGTCCGGCAGGGTGAAGAGCTTGCAGTAGAAATGGTCAATGGTGAACTGCCGGTCGTCGGGTTCGCGTTGTTCGCAGAAAGGGTCCCCGCTCTCGTACAGGGGCGTTCCCATGGCCCCGCCGGTCAAAAAGCATCGCGCAATACCGATGGCGCCCAATGCTTCCAGCCGGTCCGCGTCCTGCACCACCCGTGCCTCCACGGTGGTGGCTGGGATGCCCGCGGAGAAGCTGTGTGCCTCGATCGCGTGGCCGATGGGCTTCAACAATGACTCCGGATAGGAGATTCCGCGCAGAAACTGGATGGCCTCAGCGGCCGCCATGCGCGACGCCTGGCTGCGTAATTCAGAATCCTTGGCAACGCTGACGCAGTCATGTAACCAGGCGGCAGGCAGGGTGATGGCGAGTTCGGCCGACTCGGTTTCGCTCAACTTTCGGGTATTGCTGACCACTCGCTTGACGTGGGAAAGGTCATGGGCCGGATCGGACGCCATGCGGTCACGCAGAAAGTTCAGACAGCGCTGTTCCAGTTCCTGGTGGGTCATCTGCGTCTTTTTCCTGCGGGCTTTCGGGCTCGACCAATGGGTTTCAGCTGCAGCCCCTGTGCGTGGCTGCTGAGGCCGACATCTTCACGCAACACGCAGTGGTCTTGAGCGGAAAATTCATGCCAGGCGCCCATGCGCAGGCGCTTGGGCAGAAACGCCGCGCCGTAGCGCACCCGCTTGAGCCGACTGACGCGCACACCCTGGGATGCCCACAATCGACGAACTTCCCGGTTCCTGCCCTCCATCAGGGTGACATGGAACCACCGATTCTCTCCTTCGCCACCGGAATCGACGATATCACTGAAGTGCGCGGGTCCGTCTTCCAGTTCGACACCGCTCTTCAGCCGCTGGATCATCATTGGGTCTACTTTGCCCAGGATTCGGCAGGCATATTCGCGGTCAACCTCGTTGGAGGGATGCATCATGGCGTTGGCCAGTTCGCCGTCCGTGGTCAGCAATAACAGGCCCGTGGTATTGATGTCCAGTCGGCCCACCGCAATCCAGCGCCCTTGTTTCAAGCGGGGCAGGCGATCGAAAACTGTCGGGCGTCCCTGCGGGTCAGAACGCGTTGTGACCTCGCCCTCCGGCTTGTTGTACACCAGGCTGCGATGAGCCAGGGGCCTGCGGGTCACCTGCCAGCACTGGACGCCCAGGCATAGCCGGTCACCGTCACCCGCGGTGTCGCCCAATTCGGCCTGCCGATCATTGAGCCGCACATGCCCCAGCGCAATTTCTTTTTCAATGGCCCGGCGTGATCCCGCGCCAGCGCCGGCGAGCAGTTTCTGCACGCGCTCAACCCGGTTTGATGGCCCTTTCGAGCTTGGCTTGCGGCTCATTCGCGTTCGGGGTCGTTGGGGGGATCCTGCCGCGGTTCGTTCCCCTCGGGGGCGGGTTCGGCCTGCTCCTCGCGGGAGCTGTTCTCAGCAGTCTGGGTGGAGGTGGTCTCAGGAGAGGGGTCTGGGCCAGTTTCCCGGGGCTCGGATGCCTCCTGCTTGCCGCTGTCTTCTTCCTGGACAGGTTCAAACTCCAGTTCCGGCTCGAGCGTATCCATGTCCTTGATCTCTGCCAGGGTGGGTAATTCATCGAGACTCTCCAGGTTGAAATAATCCAGAAAGACCCGGGTGGTACCGAAAAGTGCCGGTTTGCCCGGTACGTCACGATGGCCGACCACGCGTATCCAGTCGCGTTCCTGCAGTGTGCGGACGATACCTGAGCTGAGCGACACGCCGCGTACATCCTCGATTTCGCCACGGGTGATGGGTTGTCGGTAGGCCACCAATGCCAGTGTCTCCAACAGGGCGCGCGAGTAGCGCTTGGGACGCTCAGTCCACAATCTGCTGATCCACTCCTGGTATTCCTGCTTGACCTGCAGGCGAAATCCGCTGGCGACTTTGCGCAACTCAATGCCCCGGTCCTCGCAATCGGCCTGCAGTGACTCAATTGCCTTGCTGATATCGGTATGTTCGGGGCTTTCCGTTTCATCCCCGAACACCGCAGCCAGCTGGGCGAGGGTCAGGGGCTCCCCGGCCGCGAGCAGGGCAGCTTCGATAATGTTCTTTATCTGCCCCGGACTGTACTCTGAAGCTTTGGACATGTGCCTGTTCGCTATTCTTCGGCGCCTGGCGCCTTGACGTATATTTTGCCCAGCGGCTCGTTTTGAACCAGGTCGACCAGGCGCTCTCGACACAGCTCCATCAGTGCCAGGAAGCTGACCACCACGCCACGCCGTCCCTCTTCGGGTGTGAATAACCTCTGAAACTCCATGTAAGGATTATCTTTTAAAGCATTGATAATAGTTGACATTCTTTCACGGATAGAGAGTGGTTCGGACTGGATTTGATGGCTGCTGAACAGTTCGGCCCGGCTCATGACATCCCTGAGCGCATTCAGGATTTCCCTGAGGTCCACTTCGGGCGGCACGCGGGTAATACTGCGGTCATCGACATGCGCCTCCACGGCCCAGATATCTCTTTCCAGCCGTGGCAGCAGATCGAGCTCTTCCCCGGCCTGTTTGAAGCGTTCGTATTCCTGCAGCCGGCGAACCAGCTCCGCCCGGGGGTCTTCCTCCTCATCCTCGTCGCCGCCCGGTTTGGGTAACAGCATGCGGGATTTGATCTCTGCCAGGATGGCGGCCATCACCAGGTACTCGGCGGCCAACTCGAACTGCAGATCCTGGAGCAACTCGATGTACTCAATGTATTGCTGGGTGATTTCCGCGATAGGGATGTCCAGAATATCGAGGTTTTGGCGCCTGATCAGGTAGAGCAGCAGATCCAGCGGGCCCTCGAAGGCGTCCAGGAAGACTTCCAACGCGTCGGGCGGAATATACAGATCCTGGGGAAGCTCCGTGTAGGGGCGTCCCTGCACCACCGCAAAAGGCATCTCGGCCTGGCGTGTGAGATTGGCGCCGGTGCTTTCAGTTTTCTGGTCGGTGTTGGTTTCCAAGGGGGCGGGTCCGGCGAAGTCAGAGGAAGTCTACCACGCCCGCGCCATGCCTCAGGACTTCGGGCCGGTCTCCGTTGAGGTCAAGCAATGTGGTGGGTTCCAGCGGGCAGTAGCCGGCATCGACAAACAGATCGATTTCACCATAAACCTCATCGTAAAGATCCTCGCTATCCAGGATGTCCTCGCCCGATTCGGGCAGAATCAGTGACGAGCTCAGCAGGGGTTCATCCAACGTGTTCAAAATTGCCTGCACCAGGGGGTGGTCGGGAATACGAACACCGATGGTGTGCCGGCTGGCGGTTTTTGCCGTGCGCGGGACACGTTTCGTGGCCGTCAGGATAAATGTGTAAGGCCCCGGCGTCAGTTGTCTGATCAGACGGTGTCCGGCGTTGCTTACTTTCGTCAAATGTCCAACATCTGACAGTGAGCGACAACAGTAGGTGAACGGATGATTGCGTGGCAGCTGACGCAGCCGCACCACATGATCACGGGCCTTTCGATTGTCCGCCCGCCAGCCCAGGGCATAGCCGGAGTCGGTCGGGTAGGCGATCAGGCCGCCCCTGATCAGCACGCCGACGATGTGGTCGACCTGTCGCGGCTTGATGCTTCCCAGCCTGATGCTGATCCGTTCGCTCATGGTTTTCTTTGCTCGATGGCTGGTGGCATTTTACCTGCGAAGCTTCTTATTCTACAGGGCTTGAGCGTGGACCGTAGGACACGTAAGCTTCTGGCTCTGACCTTGCTCTGGAGAGACCGATTTGTGGTACGTCATTCATGCCCGGGATCGTGCGGACAGCTTAACGGCCAGGCTGCAGTCGCGACCGGCACACCTCGCGCGCCTCGAGACATTGAAAGACGCCGGCCGCCTTTTGCTGGCGGGTCCGTTACCGGCCATCGATGCTGAGGATCCGGGACCGGCAGGTTATACAGGGTCTTTGATTGTCGCGCAGTTCGAATCACGGGCGGAGGCTGAGAATTGGGTCAGCCTGGACCCGTACGTGGAGGCAGGTGTCTACGAAAGCGTCAACGTGTTTCCCTTCAAACGGGCTTTGCCGTGATGGACGCGTCTGAACGCGTAGAGGTCATTCGCCAACGCTTGCAGGACCAGCTGTGCCCCGAATCACTGGTGGTTGAGGACGAGAGCCATCTGCATGTGGGCCACGCCGGCGCTCGCGACGGGCGCGGCCATTTCCGGGTTTTCATCGTGTCCCCGGCCTTCAATGGCAAAAACCGTATCGCCCGTCACAGAATGGTCTACTCAGCGATGGGCGACCTGATGCAGACGGATATCCATGCACTGTCCATCGATGCGACCGCGAGTGACGAGCTTTAGTTACCCACCGATGCGTGGATCAGGGCAATTGCACCAGAACCGGCGGCTGCCAGTCGTCCGCCCGATGTTCTGCGATGACCGTGGTGTCGATACCGCCGCGGACGTAAAACTCTGCGGTCAATCTCATGAAACGCGGGTTCGTTGCCGAGACCAGGTCACCGAGAATTTCATTGGTGACCGCCTCATGGAAGGCGCCTTCATCGCGGAAGCTCCACATGTAGAGTTTGAGCGATTTCAGCTCCACGCACGCCTGCTCGGGGATATATTCCAACAGCAGGGTCGCGAAATCCGGCTGGCCGGTCTTGGGGCACAGACAGGTGAACTCCGGGATGCGAATACGGATGGTATAATCGCGCTCCGGTCGGGGGTTGGGGAACGTTTCAAGCTCTCGGCTGGGTTGAGTCGCCATGTTAGCACTCCGAACAATTACAACAGGACGGGAACTCTACTGATCCCCCGTATCAGATTCAATCCATGCGACTAACTGCAATCAAGCTGGCAGGATTCAAATCCTTCGTAGATGCCACTACATTCACGGCGCCAACCAACCTGACCGGGGTCGTCGGACCTAACGGCTGCGGTAAATCCAACATCATTGACGCTGTTCGCTGGGTCATGGGTGAGGGTTCGGCCAGGGTGCTGCGCGGAGAACTGATGTCCGATGTGATTTTTTCGGGATCGTCCACGCGCAAACCGGTTGGCACGGCGACCGTGGAACTGTTGTTTGACAATTCCGATGGCCAGGTGGGGGGTGAATTTGCCCGCTTCAATGAGATTTCAGTCAGGCGCACGGTGTCGCGCGACGGCATCTCCAACTATGAGCTGAATGGCACCCGCTGTCGTCGCAAAGACATTCGGGATCTTTTCCTGGGCACCGGGTTGGGCTCACGCAGTTACTCCATCATCGAGCAGGGGATGATCTCCCAGGTGGTGGAGGCCAAACCGGAGGAGATCAGGGGGCACCTCGAGGAGGCGGCAGGCATTTCCCGGTACAAAGAGAGAAGGCGGGAGACCGAGAATCGTATCCGCCACACCCGGGAAAATCTCGACCGTTTGTCTGATCTGAGAGAGGAGGTTTCATCGCACCTCGATCGGCTGAAGCGGCAGGCCCGTGCGGCGGAGCGCTACGGCAAATTGAAAAAACAACGACGTGAATTGCAGTCACGCCTGATGGCATTGCAGTGGCGCGAACAGATGGTCATCGCTGCCGATGGCCGGGAGCAGCTGCAAAAGCTGGAAACCATACTTCAACGACACCTGGCCGAGCAGCGCGCGGCTGAGAGCGAGTTGGAAAATGTTCACCAGCAGCAGGGCGATGCCACGGAACAGTTCAACGAGGTGCAAGGCGAACTTTACGCCGTGGGCAGTGATATCGCGCGCCTGGAACAGACCATCCGCCACGCCCGTGAGCTTCAGGCCAGGCAAAAGCGGGAGCACGGTGAAGTTTCTGCCTCGCTCCAGGATCTGGAACAGCACATGGTGCTTGACCGGGCCCAGGTCGAAGACCTGACCTCCCGACTGGCCAAGGCCGATCCGGATTTGAATGTCGCCAGAGAAGCAGAAGCGTCTGCCGATGAAACCTTGCGCGGCATAGAGGCTGAAGTCCAGCAGTGGCAGGATCAGCTGGAGTCACAGTACCAGGAGGGCCGCGCTTTCAACCAGGCGGCGGATCAGCTTCGTGCCCGGATCGAAATTCTGGACAGGCGCATGGCTGACGCGTCCGAGCGTGAGTCCGAACTGAAGACCCAATCCGCCGCGTTGGATATCCAGCCCCACCAGGCCGCCGTCGACACGCTGGCCGACGACCTGTCCCGGGCGTTGACCGAAGAGGACGCCAAGGATCAGGCGCTCAACCAGGCCCGTCTGAATCTATCTGAACAACAAGAGGCGCTTCGCCAAGGGCTGGACCAGGAAAATGTCCTGCAGGGCAGTTTGCATACCCTGGAGGGGCGTTTTGAGGCACTCAACGCCATGCAGCAGGCCAGCACTGAGGATGGCAACCCCGAGCGCGAGTGGCTGGAGCGGCATGGCCTCGCGGACGCGCCCAGGCTGTTGTCCGTTATCCAGACTGAAAAGGGTTGGGAAGCGGCCGTGGAAGTGGTGCTGGGTGACTGGCTGGGCTTCGTTTTGAACTCAGACCCGCGCACGCCGGCGGGTGAATTATCCAGTCTCGAAGGTGTGGAACTGGGGCTGCTTCGGGAACAGTCCGGAGGCGTACGTCCGCGGTCAGGCTCACTGGCGGAAAAAGTCAAGGCGCCAGACGCCGTCATCGCGCTGCTCAATCATGTCATGGTCGCCGACGACCTGTCCGAGGCGATGGAGCATTTCGATGACATGGCCAGCGAAGAATCGGCCATCACGCCCGGCGGTGAGTGGGTCGGGCCAGGCTGGGTCAGGGTGTCTCACGCGGATGCGGGGGCCGGCATGTTGGCGCGCGAGCAGGAAATGGCCGCTCTCGAGGAAGCCATATCGGAAGCGCGGGGCCGCTGGCAGAAACAGCGCGACCAGAACGAGAAGAGCAGAGACGAGATTGGCCGACTGGAGGCGTCGGTCCAGTCGCTGCAGGCGGCTGCCAATGATTTGCATCGTGAACGGACCGAGCTGGAAAGCAAACTGGCGGGCGAGAAGGATCGCGTCGAGTATCTTTCGGGCCGGGGCAAGGATGTGGCCTCGGAGTTGGACAACCTGGCGCAGCAACAAAAGGCCGATGCCTCTGCCGTTAAAGAGGCCCGTAAAGATCTCGATGCCACGCTGGAGAAAATGGCGGGCAGCGAGGAAAAGCGGGCCGAGCTTGACCGACAGCGTTCTGAACTGCTCGAGCGCAGAGAGGGTGCCCGTGAGCAGGCATCGGATGCCCGCGAGCGTCGCCATGCGTTGGCCCTTGATGTACAGACACATCGTGCCAGCCTTGATTCGCTGAGCCAGTCACTGGAGCGGATGGATTCCCAGGCCGCGCAGTTGCAGAGGCGATTCCTGGAACTCAGTCAGCAGGTGGCCTCCGATGTCGACCCCGAGGCCGAGCACAAGGTGGAAATGGACCAGTTGCTGGCCAAACGAATTGAGATCGAGGAGAAACTGTCCGCAGCGAGAGCCGGACTGGACGCCCTGGAAGAGAAATACCGCGAGCAGGACGCGCTCCGGCAGGCGTCACTGCAGCGGGCGGACGCTCAGCGCTCAGATCTTGAACGCGCGCGACTGACCCAGCAGGAAGTTGAACTGCAGGCCCGTACGCTTCAGCGCCAGGTGGAGGAGAACGAGGAGAATGTAGAAGAACTCGCCGCGGCACTGCCGGAGGAGGCCAGTGTCGAGGCCTGGCAGGAAGAGATCGAGCGGTTGAGCTTGCGGATCACCCGTCTTGAGCCGGTCAACCTGGCCGCGATCCAGGAGTACGAGGAAGAACTCAAACGGAAAGAGTACCTCGACGCCCAGGATGAGGATCTCAACAAGGCGCTGACCACTCTGGAAAACGCCATCGCCAAGATCGACCGTAAGACGCGCACGCGTTTCAAGGATACTTTCGAGATGGTGAACAAGGGGATCCAGGATTTGTTCCCCCGCCTGTTCGGAGGCGGTCACGCGTATCTGGAGATGACCGGCGAGGACCTGCTCACCACCGGTATCAGTATCATGGCGCGCCCGCCCGGTAAGCGTGTATCGAGCATTCACCTGCTGTCCGGGGGTGAAAAGGCCCTCACGGCAGTGTCCTTCGTATTCTCCATATTCAGGCTGAATCCGGCACCGTTCTGTCTGCTTGACGAAGTGGATGCGCCGTTGGATGATGCCAACGTCGGCCGCTTTTCCGCGATGGTGAAGGAAATGTCAGACTCTGTGCAATTTATCGTTGTCACCCATAACAAGATCACTATGGAAATGGTTCACCAATTGAGCGGCGTCACGATGCGGGAACCGGGCGTCTCGAGGTTGGTGCAGGTCGATATTGACGAGGCGGCCAGCCTCGCCGGGAGCTGAAGCATGGATATCTCGACCTTTCGGTGGATTCTAATTGCCGCGGGTATCGTTGTACTGGCAGCGATTTTCCTGCTGGGAAATCCGGAACGAAAGCGGAAGCGGCGCGCTTCACGTAAGCCGCGCAAGAGGCCCGCGACAAAAAATCGCGTTCGCCGGGAGCCGACGCTGGGCGAAGGCCCAGGCGATATATCGGGCTCGGAGCCGGACATTTCGCCGGGTGACCAGCCCGAGCTTGGGATAGAACTGGACACTCCGGCGGTCGATGAAGATCGACCGCCCCCCGGCCCGCCACCTGACCGGATCATCACCCTGTTCCTGCAGGCTCGCGACAATCATCGTATTTCAGGCGTAGACCTGCTGGATGCCGCCCTCAAATCAGGCATGGTGTTTGGTGATCGGGATATTTTTCACCGGGTGGTCGACGACGGTGAGGATATCGTGTTCAGCATGGCCAACCTCACGAACCCGGGGCATTTTGATAAAGCCGCCTGGAACACGTTCGAGACCATCGGCGTGACCATGTTCATGACTTTGCCCGGACCGATGCAGCCGCTGGATGCCTGGGACGCGATGCTGGCCACCAGCCGCCGGGTTGCGGAGTTGCTGCATGCCGATCTGCTGGATGACAGCCACTCTACGTTTACCCGTCAGCGTGAGGGCCAGATTCGCGAAGAACTGCGCGAGTACGTGCGCGGTCAGCAAGCCGAGGGATGAGCACAGGGCAAGGCGGCGAGCGCGATGCCCAGCGGCAAATCGATGATTTGCGCCGCCAGATCAACCACCACGACTATCTGTATTACGTGCTTGATGAGCCGGCCGTGCCCGATGCTGAGTATGACCGGCTCATGCGTGATTTGCAGGCGCTCGAAGCCCGGCACCCGGAGCTGGTCACGCCCGACTCGCCCACACAGAGGGTGGGCGGTGCGCCGGCGGAAGGGTTCGCCGAAGTGCGGCATTCTGTTCCCATGCTTTCGCTGGCCAATGCGTTCAGCGAGGAAGAGGTGCGGGATTTTGATGAGCGGGTCAGAAAGCTGCTGGAGCGTGACCAGGTCAGTTACGCGGTTGAACCCAAACTCGATGGCGTAGCGATTTCTCTCAGCTACCGGCAGGGTCTTCTCGAGCGTGCGGCCACGCGGGGCGACGGAAGCCGAGGTGAGGACGTCACGGCCAATGTAAAAACCATTGCGGCCATTCCCTTGAGCCTGCGGGGCGATGGCTGGCCGGAGCAGTTGGAAGTCAGGGGTGAGATCTACATGCCGCTGGCGGGTTTTGAAGCCTATAACAAGGCGGCTCAGTCTGCCGGCGAAAAAACCCTGGTCAATCCGCGCAACGCGGCCGCCGGAAGCCTGCGGCAACTCGATCCCGCACTCACTGCCCGAAGGCCTCTGGCATTTTTCGCCTACGCCGTTGTGGGTGGAGATGAAGCCACCCATACCGCGTCCATGGCCCGGCTGCGCGAGTGGGGCCTGCCGGTCAATCCCGAGTCGGGGTGCGTTGACGGGGTGGAAGGCTGCCTGTCTTACCACCGGTCCATGATGGGCAAACGCGATCAGTTGAAATACGACATCGATGGTGTGGTCTACAAGGTGGATGACCGTCGCCAGCAGGAAGACCTGGGTTTTGTCAGCCGCGCCCCCCGCTGGGCTCTGGCGCACAAATTTCCCGCACAGGAGGAGATCACCCGACTGCTGGATATCGAAGTGCAGGTCGGAAGGACCGGCGCGATCACGCCAGTGGCGCGCCTGGAACCCGTGTTCGTAGGTGGCGTGACCGTCACCAATGCCACTTTGCACAACGAGGATGAAATTCGTCGCAAAGATGCCCGGCCTGGAGACTGGGTGATCGTAAGGCGCGCAGGCGATGTGATCCCCGAGGTGGCGCGGGTTTTGCTGGAGCGCCGGGAGCAGGCGTTGCCGGAATTCATCATGCCGGACCATTGCCCGGTGTGCGGGTCGGCGGTGGAGCGGATCGAGGGTGAGGCGGTTGCCCGCTGCAGTGGTGGGCTTTTTTGCCCCGCGCAGCGCAAGAGAAGCATTCTGCATTTCGCATCACGCCAGGCCATGGATATCGAGGGTCTGGGTGACAAGCTGGTGGAACAATTGGTGGAGGGTGGCCTGGTCGAATCCGTGGCGGATCTTTACCGGCTGGGCCTCGAGCAGTTGAGCGGGCTGGAGCGGATGGCTGAGAAATCAGCCAGCAACCTGCTCTCTGAGCTGGACAAGAGCAAGAATGTTGAGCTGGGCCGGTTGCTCTTCGCGCTGGGCATCCGCGAAGTGGGCGAGGTGACGGCCCAGTCCCTCGCCCGGCATTTCGGCTCGATGTCCTCGTTGATGGCGGCCAGCGTGGCTCAGTTGGAAGAGGTGCCCGATGTGGGCCCGGTCGTGGCCGGCCACGTGTACGCATTTTTCCATGAACAGCACAACCGCGACATTGTCGAGGCATTGCGGGATTGCGGCGTTCGCTGGCATGTGCCGGAAGAGCGGGGTGGTCCGAAGCCGTTGGAAGGCCAGATTTGGGTGCTGACGGGGGCCCTGGGCATGCCACGCACGCGGGCCCGGGCCTTGCTGGAATCTCTGGGTGCCAAGGTGACAGGCAGTGTATCGGCCAAGACCACGGTGCTGCTGGCAGGGGCCGATTCGGGATCGAAGCTGGCCAAGGCTGAGCGCCTCGGTGTGGATGTCGTTGGCGAAGACGCGTTTATCGAGCTATTGGAGCAGCACGGGCTGAGGCCTGATTAGGGAACGATCTGTTCCATGGGCCAGCGATAAAGCGGTGCGGGCAGCCCCTCTGTCGTTACCAGTATGAAATCACCGTCGCGACTAAAACCGACGGCTTCCTCTTTGAGTGAGGGTGGGCCTTCGAGTTCGATGGGTTCGCCCGCGAGGGCGTCTGCCCAGTCCTGGTCTTGGGCTTTCTCAAACAGGTACAGCGAGCGATAGGAAATAACGGCTGCCCACCTGCCGTCCGGGCTGATATCCATGCCGGTCGGTTGGGAGACCCACTGTCCGTCGCGAACCCCGAACTTTTGCAGATCGTTCGCAGTCGGCGGGCGGAATCGATGCGCTTCGCCGAGCAACTCCAGCTCTGCCGTATCAGCCGACAGCGCGGTTTCTATGTCGATGCGGTACAGGCGGGGCGGCTTGTCCCGCTTGGTGAGCAACAGAATCTGCCCCCCGATAGGGTCGATGGCCACGGACTCACAATCCCGCGCGCCATCCGGATACCTGAGGTTGACCTGATGATACAAGGGCTGGCTGCCGGAAAAATGACCCTGTTCGTCCGGCTGGGGCTCAAGGGTAAAGTACAGTGAAATCTCATCCCACTGCGCGAAGTTATCCCCAGTGTCCGCCAGCACCAGGAGACTGCGGCCATCGTGCTCCAGGGCGCTGATGTCCTCCCAGTCCCGGTTGGCGGCGCCTTCGATCAAAAACGCGCCCATGTCGCGTCCGGAGGCGTCCATGACAAAGACCTTGGCCGGGCCATCGTCGTTGTGCAGGTACCAGGTGTCGGGCCGGGTGCGGCTGGCTTGCAGGCCGCTGATTTCATCCAGCGCAGCGCTGGCAACGAACATCCGGCGGGTTTCTGCGCCTGAGCTTGATGGTGAGCTTGATTGTGCGCTTGATTCACGGCTTGATTCTGAGCTTGATGCTGGGCCGGGCGTTCCCCCCGAGAGAGAGGGCTGCGTGTCACAGCCTGCAAGACAGGCGCTCAAGGCGAGCAGCAGAAAACAATGGTGTGCTGGGTTCATCGCTGGATCCTGGCAGATAAGTCAAAGGGTTTAGCATGCTGAGGCACGTAGGATAACCTACCGAGGATCAAAATCCGTTAATATCGACAGACAATCAACCGGTGGGTAGGGCGATGGGGTTTCCTCCAGTACCCAATGAACATGCGCTGGCTGTGCTTTTGCTGACCGGTCTCGCGCTATACCTGTTTACCCGGGAGCGCATTCCGCTGGAGACCTCCAGCATGTTCGTCCTGGTCGTGTTGGTGATCGCTTTCGAAGTCTACCCTTTTACCTCCGCTACCGGAACGCTCGATCCGGTGGAGTTTTTTCATGGCTTTGGCCACGAGGCGCTGATTGCCGTTTGTGCGTTGATGATTGCCGGTCACGCCCTGGTTCGCACCGGCGCGCTTGAACCCGTGGCCAGGCGCCTGGCGCGATTTTGGAGAACGAGCCCTCAGCTTGCCTTGCTGGCGACGCTGATCCTGGGCGCCTTTCTGAGCGCGTTTATGAACAACACGCCCATCGTGGTTTTGATGCTTCCCATGCTGATTGGGGCCGCCATGCGGAACCAGAGCCCCACTTCGGGCATCCTGTTGCCCATGGGTTTTGCCACCTTGGTGGGGGGGATGGGCACCACCATCGGCACGTCTACCAACCTGCTCGTGGTCGCGGTAGCTGCGGACATGGGTATGGAGCGGTTCGGCATGTTCGATTTTTTGCCGCCTGTACTGGTCGCGGGTGGCGGCGCCCTGTTGTACCTCTGGCTGGTCGCGCCCCGTCTCATACCGGACCGGCAGCCCCCGATGGCTGATATGAGCACCCGGGTATTCGACGCCCAACTCGTCTTCAGGGAAGGTAACGCCTTGATTGGTCAACGACTGGCGGAGGTGTTTCACAAGACCAATAATGAACTCCAGATTCATCGCATTCTCCGGGGTGACAACCTGTATATCTCTCCCCTGCCTGATGTGACGGTGCAGCCGGGTGACACGCTGCTGGTGTCCGACACCGTGGACAAGCTGCGCGATTACCAGGCGATGCTGGGCACAGGTTTGGTGGCGGAAGACGCCGACCTGGAAGGCGGCGCCGAAGATCTCAAGTTGGCCGAGGTCGCGGTCATGGGTGGTTCGCGCCTGCACGGACAGCGGCTGGGTGAGGCGCATCTGCGGCAGCGGTACGGCCTGCAGGTCCTGGCGCTGCACCATGCGGGCGGTGTCCTCGGTTTTCGCTCCCCCGGCCTGGCGCAGCGGAAACTCAGGGCCAGTGATGTCCTGCTGGTTCAGGGTCAGTCCGATGATATTTCCGCGCTCAAGCGCGGCGGTGAACTGCTGGTGCTTGACTCGACCACGGACATGCCGCACACGCGCCGGGCTCCGCTGGCACTGGCCACCATGATTGTGGTCATCGTGCTGGCGGCTACGGGCTACCTGCCGATTCACATCAGCGCGTTGCTCGGCTGCTTTGTCATGATCATCACGGGCTGCCTCAGCTGGCGCGATGCCACGCAGGCATTGTCCACGCAGGTGATCCTGATCATCGTGGCTTCACTGGCGCTGGGCGTCGCCTTGATGCGAACGGGCGGAGCCGACTACCTGGCTCAGGTATTCCTGTTCAGCACCATGGGCATGTCGCCGGTATGGGTGCTGAGCCTGTTGATGCTGCTGATGGCGGTGTTGACCAACATCGTTTCCAACAACGCAGCCGCCGTGATTGGCACCCCCATCGCGATCAGCATCGCCTCGGAACTGGGCTTGCCCCTGGAGCCATTCGTACTGGCGGTGCTTTTTGGCGCGAACCTCAGCTTTGTCACGCCCATGGCATACAAGACCAACCTGTTGGTGATGAACGCCGGCGGATATAAATTTGGTGATTTCATGCGCGTGGGGATACCGCTGACCGTCATGATGTGGCTGCTGCTCACCATAGTTTTGGGGTTTGCTTACCGTCTCTAACGATGGATTGCAGGTTGAGTTGACGGGCGTCAATTGCGGTCGCAGTCATTGCGCTAGGATGAAGTTGCGCGATGAGGAGCGGGACGAAGCCCCGGCTTGCGGGATGCCAAAGTGGCGTTGCGGCGAGCCAGCAGGAGCGGACCGTGATGAACCAGAACGCAAGCCCGCGGTTCGCGGCGCCAGTGTGGGAGGGTTCGCTCTCCGGTGCCGAGCCGCGGGTTTATTTTTTGTGCGCCGCGGCGTCATGGCAAGTCTCATGCCCGCGGTTGGCCAAAAGGAGGCGCCCATGAAGGAAGTTGAACAGCTTGTAGCGGAATTAAAGCAGCTTCGTGATGAAATAGCGTTGCGCGTGCACCTGGCCTCGATGGAGATTCACCAGGACTGGAACAAGCTCGAGAGGGACTGGAGTCAATTCAAGACCCGGGCGGCCCTCGATGAGACGGCTGAGGGCGTTTCGGAGGCGCTGGGCCAGGTCGGCCAGGAGTTGCGCGCCGGATACCGGCGTATTCGCAAGGCGCTCGAAGAAGATTAAAAAGCCGCCCGCGACCGGCGCGGCCGCGAGCTGGCCGAGCGGATCAGGCGCGCTTTACCTGGCGTTCAGTGAATGCCGTAGCCCAGCATGGCATCGGCCACTTTGACAAACCCGCTGACATTGGCGCCCTTGACGTAGTCGATGCCGCCTCCATCTTCGCCGTACGCGCGACATTTTTCGTGGATGTTGGTCATGATGTCTCGCAGGCGCTTGTTGAGTTCCTCCTCGCTCCATGAAAGATGCATGGCGTTCTGGCTCATTTCAAGGCCGGAGACGGCGACCCCTCCAGCATTGGCGGCTTTGCCGGGCCCGTACAGGATGCCGGCTTCCCTATAAACCTCAATGCCGTCATGGGTGGTTGGCATGTTGGCGCCCTCGGAGACGCCAACGCAGCCGTTTTTGCACAGCGCCAGGGCGTCTTTCCGGTGAATTTCATTCTGGGTCGCGCAGGGCAGGGCAATGTCGCAGGGCACGTGCCAGGGCTTCTCGTCTTTGTAGAATTTCACGCCGAATTCCCTCGCATATTCGGAAATTCGCCCGCGACGAACGTTTTTGAGTTCCTTGATCCATTCCAGGCGCTCCTCGGTGATGCCGGAGGGGTCATGAATGAAACCATCGGAATCAGAGCAGGTCACGACCTTGGCGCCCTTGTGCAGCAATTTTTCTATGGCGTTCTGCGACACGTTGCCCGAGCCTGAAACCACTGCGGTCTGGCCCTCGAGTTCAAGACCGCGCGTATTCAGCATGTCTTCCATGAAATACACTGCGCCATAGCCGGTGGCCTCAGTGCGCACCTGGCTGCCGCCAAAAGACAGGCCTTTTCCGGTCAATACGCCGGTAAACTGGTTGGTCAGGCGTTTGTACTGACCGAACAGGTAGGAAACCTCGCGCGCGCCTACCCCGATGTCTCCTGCCGGAACATCGGTATGACGCCCAATGTAGCGGAATAACTGCGTCATGAAGGACTGGCAAAACCGCATCACCTCGCGGTCGGATTTGCCCCGGGGGTCGAAATTGGAGCCGCCTTTACCGCCGCCCAAGGGCAGCCCGGTCAGGCTGTTTTTGAACACCTGCTCGAACGCAAGGAACTTGAGCACGTGCAGCCTGACGTCGCGCCGGAACCTCAATCCACCCTTGTACGGGCCGATGGCATTGTTGCATTGCACCCGGTAACCCTTGTTGATTTGAACACGGCCATCGTCGTCCTCCCAGACAACCCTGAATGAAACGATTCGGTCGGGTTCGGCAATCCGTTCCAGTATCCTGGCCTCGCGGTACTGTGGCTTGTCCGCTATATATGGGATGACGCTGCAGGCCACTTCATGCACGGCCTGGATAAACTCAGGCTCGTTGGGGTTCTTGGCTTTCATGTCTGACATGAATTCTTCGATTAGCGCTTGCGCGGAAGCGGCCATGACAGCATCCTCTTGTGGGTATGGGTTGGCGCAAATATAACAATCTCGATAGGCTGAGGATATGTCGCAGATCAGGCTGGTTTCCTCACCGGTCTGCGGGGGGCTGAATGAGAATTTTCATCATCCTGAACCCTTGCGCGGGCGCCGGTAGGAGCCGAGATATCTGGCCGCAGATCGAGTCGTTTTTGCAGGCATCGGGCGTTGATTTCATAACGCGAATAACGACCGGGCCAGGTGATGCGGACAGGCTCGCGGCGCAGAGCGAGCTTTCGACCTTTGACGCCCTTGTCGCCGCCGGTGGCGACGGCACCTTGTTCGAGGTCGTGAACGGGCTTTACCGTCGCAACCCTGGCGAGCGCCCGCCGCTGGGCGTGATTCCCATAGGGACGGGTAATGCTTTTGCCCGGGATCTTGGGCTGGCGCCTGGAGACTGGCGAGCGGCCGTCGAACGCTTGCTGTCTGCGCCTGTGCGGCGCATCGACGTGGGTCGGGTGAGTTCTGGGCTGGAATGTTTTTATTTCGTCAATATCATCGGCCTGGGTTTTCCAGTGGATGCTGCCGTGACTGCGCGAAAGCTCAAATGGCTGGGCCGGGGTGCGTACACCCTGGCCACACTGTGGCGCGTGCTCAGGCTGCGCTCCCATCCGCTGTGCATGGAACTCGATGGGCGCCGAATTGAGGGTGACAAGGTCTTCGTTGAGATTTCGAACACGCGCTACACGGGCACTCATTTCCTCATTGCGCCCGCGGCCCGAATGGATGACGGCCTGCTGGATGTCGTGCTGCTAAGCCACTTGAGTCGCAGAAGAATACTTCGCCTGTTTCCGACCATTTACTCGGGCCGGCATGTGGGCTTCGAGGAAGTCCAGACCATGAGGGCAAAGAAAATACGATTGTTGAAGCCACGGGGCATGCCGCTCGCGGTCGATGGCGAGTTCAAAGGGGAGACCCCGGTCACGATCGAGTGCCTGGAGAGGGATCTTAGCCTGCGAGGATAGGGTATGCGCGCGCCCGCGCCAGCGCGAATGACTGGGCAGCTGGAGCATGGGTAGGCCTGTGTCCGCGGGCCATAAAGGCTGGGCGTGGGACCAATGGATTGAGTCGCTCCGGTCGCGCGCCAATCTCCCGAAAGTGTCCCGGAAGAGAGCGACCCGGCACGTCAACCGGAGCGACGGGCTTATTCTAACCGCTCAGCAATCCGTATGCTTTTGGAGTATCAATGATGGCAAAGAAAAAGGGCTCACAGTCGCCTGCAAGCCCCTGAAATATTTGGCTCCCCGGGTCGGATTCGAACCAACGGCCTAGTGATTAACGGTCACTAATATTAATTATTCCGGACGTTTCATGTCGTGTCATAAAATACCTTAAGCTACTGTATGTCCTTGACCGGTGCGCATTAACTGGTCTAATCCCAGAGTTAGTCTAAGCGGCCATTTGGCCGGTTTCCAGTTCTTTCATTTTCTCCCTTGGTATGACCACTTCCGGTGCCGGTGGGCGATAGCCCAGCGCGCTATGTGGTCGCCTGGTGTTGTAGTGATTCCGCCAGTGTTCGATCACGACCTGTGCTTCCTTCAGTGTGTAGAAGATTTCGCCGTTGAGTAGCTCATCCCGCATCCTGCCATTGAACGACTCACAGTAGCCGTTCTCCCACGGACTGCCCGGCTCAATGTAAGCGGTCTTGGTGCCCATGTGTTGCAGCCACTCGCGCAGTTCCTCGGCCACCATCTCCGGGCCGTTGTCGGAGCGGATGTGCTCCGGCACCCCGTGCTCCACCATCAGATCAGCGAAGACCTCTAATGCCTCCCTCGAACGGATACGCCGCGCCACGTGGATGGCCCGGCAGCGGCGGGTGAACTCGTCGATCACCACCATCAGCTTCAAGGTACGCCCGTCTCGTGTACGGTCGAATACGAAGTCCCGGGACCAGACATGGTTGCGGCGCCGACGGCTTAGGCGAATGCAGGAGCCATCGTTGAGCCACAGGCGACTGCGCTTGGGCTGCTTGTACGGCACTTTCAGGCCTTCCCGGCGCCAGATGCGCAGTACCCGAGAATGACTGACCTGCCACCCCTCAGCACGGAGCAGTGCATGCACCCGGCGGTAGCCATAGCGTCCGTACTGCGACGCCAGTCTTGTCACAGCAGCCGTCAGGGCTGACTCATCCTCGCGAGGCTGGGGTATGTATCGGATGGTGGAGCGGGCTACGCCCAATGCTCCGCAGATGCGCCGCTCGGAATGGCCCAGCTTCACTTTCACGTGCTGTGCGGCGTCCCGTCTTCTGGCCGGCCTTAGTATTTTCCCTCGACCACTTCCTTGAGGATCTGCTTGTCCACGGTCAGATCCGCTACAGCGCGCTTGAGGCGGGCATTCGCGGCTTCGAGTTCTTTCAGCCGCTTGGCCTGGTCAACCCGCATGCCGCCATACTTCTTGCGCCAGCGGTAGAAGGTCTGCTCGGTGACGCCGAGCTGCTTGACCGTCTCGGTAATGGTCTTGCCCTGGCCTTGCATGACCTCGGCCTCGCGCAGTTTGCGGATGATCGTCTCAGGGGTGTATCGTTTTCTCACCATGATCCAGTGCTCCTGTCAGTTGAAAATACTAACTTAGAAGCTGGACCCGTTTTTTCAGGCTGGGTCAATGAGAGAATGGGTATAGGCAGGATACTGATACACCTTCTCTCCTCCGTCTTGCTAGTCGTCAAAATAGACCTCAAAGTAGTCGCCAGATGAGGATAGTCATAATGATGAAGGAAGTCGGTGCGCAATTCAGTGGACTATAGTGCCCACACTGAGCGCTTCAAATATAATTGAGTGGTAGCAAAGACCCCATATAGCGAAACCACGCGCTAAGTCTGGTATGGATTAAATAATTAATTGGGGCGGAATTAAGTCACCCTTTTTGAGTAGGCAAGGGTTCGTCATGAGGGGAACAGGCTATTTGAAGATTAAGTCAAACCAGCCGTTTGCGTGGAGGCACTCGCTGTACATCATCAATATCGGTAGCTATACCGGTGTGATGGTCTTTAACAATTTGGGTCTACGAGAGGTAGACCTGACGTCCCATACCACCGTCGTTATGATTTTTGCGGCGTTAGTTGCCACTGCGCATCTCATGTTCTCTGCCAAAGCGGTTTGCGCCCAGTTACTTCATGCCAGCCCAGGCGTAAAGTGTCTGCTGGTTCTTTATGCGCCGCTCTCCGCGATATTGCCTGTTCTTTTCTTGGCCTACGCTCAGCAGCGTATTCCACTCGGTGCCTTGGGTATGCTGTCGGTAAGTTATTTTGCGTTCACGCATATCTGGTCCCATTTCTTGGGATTGAATTCACTTTACCGAGATGAAGTACTCAAAATTATCGGCATTTTCGCTGCGGCGGCACTTTTTTTCGAAGTGAGCTTCGAGCCCGGTCTTGATTTCATGTTGGGTTGCTTTGCGGCACTCCTGTTTGCCGTGTTCGTTGGGCTCTCGCATGCCCTTGCCGGCGTCATCCGTCGACATAGTCCCTGCGTGACCGGTACAACACTTGCCGTAATCAGAGCCCTGCCTGCGGGGGTTTATGCCGTTTTATTTGTCGCCATGGTTGGTGTGGAAATTCAATTTTCGGCTTACTCCGCTGCTGCGGGTCTGTTACTAGGCATATTTTCTTTCAGCCTTTATCTTAGCGTTGTTGCAAATGGCGCTAATGAGACGTCAACATTGCTTGCGGTCTATCCCGTCCCTACGTTCATTATTTCGGTGACTGTTTTCGACAACCCCTGGTCTCTGGGGCAGGTGTTAGCTGGCGGCCTTATGCTGCTGTGCATAGGTTATTTGCAGGCGACCCAGAAATAGACTCGAGCGTTCCTGCGGACTGCATTTGCCCCACAAAGCAAGTCTTGCAAAGTCTGATATCAATTGATGGGTTAGCCTATTCCCAAACTTGAAGCTATCGGCAAACGATTTTTGTGCTCAATTATCTTCTCGGCAAACCAAGACCGAGTTAATGCGTTGTTACCTTGAAAATCTTCTTGGTGAATTAGTGATGCCACATATACGTTGATATCGCTGACCTAGCCTGAAAAAACGGGTCCAGCTTCTAAGTTAGTATTTTCAACTGACAGGAGCACTGGATCATGGCGAGAAAACGATATACCCCTGAGACGATCATCCGCAAACTTCGCGAAGCAGAAGTGTTGCAGGGCCAAGGCAAAATCGTTGCCGAGATGGTCAAGCAACTCGGCGTCACCGAGCAGACTTTTTACCGCTGGCGCAAGGAATACGGCGGCATGCGGGTGGACCAGGCCAAACGGCTGAAAGAACTGGAAGCCGAGAATGCCCGGCTCAAGCGCGCCGTAGCTGATCTCACCGTGGACAAGCAGATCCTCAAGGAAGTGGCCGAGCATCAGCGCTTCACCCTGGCGACCGATATCCAGGTGTACTTCTGCGATCCACGCAGCCCCTGGCAGCGGGGTTCCAACGAAAACACCAACCGCTTGCTGCGCCAGTACTTCCCCAAAGGAATAGATCTATCTAGGCACTCACAGGCCAAACTTAATGCCGTGGCCAGACAGCTGAACGAGCGCCCCAGAAAGACCCTAAACTATGAAACACCGGCGGAACGATTTAACCAATGTGTTGCGTCGATAAGTTGAGCTCACAGCCAATAGCGGAACTTGTCATACCATCGGAAAAAAGGAACGATGGAAACCGGCCAATTGGCCGCCTAGACTAACTCTGGAACTGGACCAGTTAATGCGCACCGGTCAGACGTACATTATGTAAGCCAAACCGGCTTACCAGGGGAAGTATGATGTTAGAGATCTTATCCAGAGAACGCATTATCGCCAGGCCGGGTTTTAACCGCTGGAAAGTTCCGCCTGCCTCTATAGCCATCCATCTGTGTATTGGCTCCGTCTATGCATGGAGTATTTACAACCCACCTCTTACTCGCCTGTTCGGCGTGGTCACTCCCGCTTCAGATGACTGGAGCTTGCAGGATGTGACCTTGGTGTTTTCCGTTGCCATTGTCTTTCTTGGTCTGGCTGCTGCCCTGGCAGGACATTGGCTCGACAAGGTTGGCCCGCGCCTGGTGGGAACAGCGGCTGCGGTGTTATGGGGCGGCGGTTACCTGGTTGGCAGTGTGGGCATTCTTACTCACCAGTTGTGGTTGCTGTATTTTGGTTATGGCGTGCTGGGTGGCTGCGGACTGGGACTCGGTTATGTATCGCCAGTGAGCACGTTGATCAAATGGTTTCCCGATCGGCGCGGTATGGCTACCGGCATGGCCATCATGGGTTTTGGTGGCGGCGCCATGATTGGTGCACCACTGAAGCGCTTCTTCATCCAGACCTTCTATGAAGCACCGGAATATCTGGGGACTGTTGATCAGGTAAATCTGATCACGGAAGCAGGAAGACGCTTTGTTGAAAGTGCCGGCGAGCAACTGGAAGTGGTAGTGGTTGGTGCCAATGAAGTGGGCAATATGCTGGTTGCCGGTGCGGAAGGAGTTTACGTAGTTGGCACGGGCACAACCGGTGTTGCAGAAACCTTCATGGTGCTTGGCCTGCTTTATTTTGTGGTTATGGTCATTGCCGCTTTTTCCTATCGCCTGCCCGCAGATGACTGGATGCCGGACGGCTGGACGCCGCCTGAAGAAGATAAGGAGTCGACAAAAATGATCACCACGCACAACGTGGATATAGAAGAAGCCATGAAGACGCCGCAGTTCTATCGTTTATGGCTGGTGTTGTGTATGAACGTCTCGGCGGGCATTGGTGTGCTCGGTGTGGCCAGTACCATGATGCGCGAAATCTTTGGCACAACGCTACCCAACATTGTCGATGGTGCGTTTGCTGCGGTGTATGTCAGTATGATTTCTGTGTTCAACATGGTGGGCCGCTTTATTTGGGCCAGCTCTTCCGACTACATTGGCCGCAAAAACACTTACTGGATTTTTTTCGCCCTGGGTATTTTGCTGTATTGCTCGGTGCCCATTGCTGCTGGTCAGGTCAGCGCCAACCCGGCAGTGGTCTGGCTGGTAATGTTTTATGCAGCGACGATGATTATTTTCACCATGTATGGCGGCGGTTTTGCCACCATTCCTGCCTATCTGGCTGATGTCTTTGGCACCAGATATGTGGGTGGTATTCATGGCCGATTACTTACAGCCTGGAGTACTGCCGGCGTGGTTGGCCCGTTGGCAATCACCTCACTGCGAGAAGGCGCGGTGACCAGAGCGATAAATGATCTGGTTAGCAGGATCGATCCGGCGGCCTTTCAGGCCCAGTTTGGTGCCGGGGTGGAACAGCTGGACCAATTGGTGGCGGCACAAACTGTCACTATTGCCAGCCTGATGGAAATAGCGCCACCAGGCACGATTGACCCAACCTCGGGTCTTTACAACAACACCATGTACCTGATGGCCGTCCTGTTGCTTATAGGGCTGGTAGCCAATGCCACCATGAAACCAGTCGACAGCAAGCACTATATAAAGGAATAAACGCACCGCCTGAGCGGGCGCATCGCCGCCTTGCTGGAAAATCGCGGCTTGCTGATCGCGGATGAGCCACAGCCGGCGCTGGAGATCGAGGAAGGCTCCAGCCTGGATCAGTTACAATCGGCTGTGCTGTCGGACAGGGAACGGGTACTGGAGAAGCTTAGGCACCTTCTGGATAACGCCCAGACCGAATCCAGCCAGCTACGGGCAGCAGAACTGCTGGGTAAGTCAGTGGGTATGTTTAAGGATGTGAAGGTTGAAGAACCGCCCCAGAAATCATCTGAGGAACTGCTCGCCGAACTCAGGACCAAGTTGCAAACGCTTTTTGGGAAAGACGTCTCTCACTGACACGGGGCAATTCGCACTGCTTTGAGCGTGATGCTGCTGGGACTTCACCTTGCTCAAATGCCGATGCGTTCAGTGAACAATTTGCCTCTAGCTTAATCATGCAGCTATTGGTCAGCTCTGCTGAGGACCAGGCTAGGTCAGTCGTGACCGAGCGAAATTAAGTCACGTGAGTGGATGTCCTCTTTACTTTCTTGTGTTGACCGTTTTGTTGACCATTTCAGACTGGCAAAGAAAACGGGAACTAGCTGATCTAGCTAAGTTCCCGTTTTTTATGCTGAATTTGGCTCCCCGGGTCGGATTCGAACCAACGACCTAGTGATTAACAGTCACCCGCTCTAACCAGCTGAGCTACCGGGGATTGATGCTCGCGGAACGCTGTCCGGCGAGGCGCGGTATTCTCGTTGCTTTGCGGTGGTGAGTCAAGCCTCGCAGCCATCTGTCTCTATCTCCGCGGGTGGCCATCTCCTGAGTCGGCCGCTGGATGAGAGGGTGAGCTGATACGCCGCTTCTGACCCCCGACGATCGCAAAAGATAAATCTCGCGTTGCTGCCGGGTGCTGAGCCGTTGGGGAAGAAGCGAATGCGTGTGCGGTGCCGGGAACTCACGATGCGGAGATTTTCGGTTGCGACCTCCGTCCGAATGACCGGCTCATCCGGCTGGTATTCACGATCGTCATTTTTGTCCTCGAAGGTGAGCCAGCCATGCGCCCAGGCACCATCAACACCGCAATCCATGCCAAACGAGACGGGGCAAACGACAACGCGGGCGTTGCGGATGACGGCCTCAGACCGGGCGTGTGCCAGCGCCCCCTGGAACCGGCTCAGGGCGGATCGCATCTGGATGTCCATGGAGATGTGCTTCAGCGCCGGGATGCCCGTCGCCAACAACAGGACCATGATCGCCAGCGTGATGAGCAGGTCAAAGGCCGTCAGGCCAGTGAAATGAGGCCGCGGGAAGCTCGCTGAGTGGGTGCGCATAGGCCTATTCTGAGCCCCCGATGGGCCCGGAAACAGGGTTCAAAATCGCTCCGGGCCGTGGGATAAAGCCGGGCAGATCTACCGGTGAATCAGGTCACGCGAACTGATCGAGCGCGCGGCGAATTCTCGCTATACTTGCTTCCAGTGATTCAAGGTCTGTGGCGAAGGACAGCCTCAGGAAACCGGGCGCGCCAAAGGCTGTGCCGGGCACCGTGGCCACACCGGCATTCTCCAGCAGCCATTCGGCCAGTTCCACGTCATCACGGATATCGGGCAAGGCGTCGATCACGCCTTCAAAAGAGGGGAACGCGTAAAAGGCGCCATCCGCGGCCGGGCACTCGACGCCGTCGAGTTCATTCAACGCCTGGACGATATAGTCATGCCGTTGACGGAACGCTTGTTTCATCGGCTCCAGGCAGTCTTGGGGGCCTTGCAGCGCGGCCGCCGAAGCCGCCTGGGAAACGGAACACGCGCCCGATGTGCTCTGGCTTTGGATTTTGCGCATGCTCTGGATGAGATTTTCCGGGCCCGCAGCGTACCCGATCCTCCAGCCTGTCATGGCATAGGCTTTTGACACTCCGTTGACAATGACCACCCGGTCTGAGAGCGCAGGACACTCGTTCAGCAACGTTCGGTAAGGCCCGCTGCCCCAGTAAATGTGCTCATAGATATCGTCGCAGACGACCACGAGCCTGGGATGCTCATCCAATACCCTGCCCAGTGCCCGATACTCAGCGCCAGTGAACACTTTACCGGTCGGATTGGACGGGGAATTCAGGATCAGCAGCCGGGTGTTCTCGTTGATGGCGGTTTCCAACAGTCGAGGCGTGATTTTGAAGTCGTTGTCGAAGCCGGTGTTGATGATCATGTGCTCACCACCCGCCAATTTGACCATATCCGGGTAGGACACCCAGTAGGGCGCGGGCACGATCACCTCATCGCCTTCGTTCAGTAACGCCAGCATCAGGTTGAAGATGGCCTGCTTCGCGCCGCAGGTCACCACGATCTCTTGCGGAGAGAATTCAAGCTGGTTCTCCCGCAAAAATTTGGCCCTGATGGCCTGATTCAAAGCGGGTGTCCCGCCGATAGGTGGATATCGTGTCTCGCCAGCATCGATGGCGCGCTTGGCGGCCTCACGAATGTGTTCCGGGGTATCGAAGTCCGGTTCGCCCGCTGCCAGTGAAATGATCTCGCGGCCGGCGGCACGAAGCTCAGCCGCTTTTTCGCTTACGGCAATGGTGGCAGAGGGCCTGACCTGGGTGAGGCGATGGGCCAATTTGGTGTTCATGTACGTCCTTTGTAATCGACAAACTTCCTGTCGGCCGGCAGTTGCGCCCGCAGCCCCATGATATCAAGTTCTGCGATGGGTGATGCGCTGTATCCTCGGCAAAACCATCGGCCGTCCTCGTCAGCCGCTCGCCGCCCGGCGAACGGTATAATGACCGGTTTAATCGATGGCCAAAACAGATGACAGAGAGCGCCAGGCCATTTCGCCTCGTCAGCGATTTCAAACCCGCCGGTGATCAGCCGGCAGCCATCGCTTCGCTGATCGAGGGCCTGAAAGACGGATTGTCGCACCTGACCCTGCTCGGTGTGACCGGCTCGGGTAAGACCTTCACCATGGCCAACGTCATCGAGCGCCTGCAGCGCCCGACGCTGGTGATGGCCCCGAACAAGACGCTGGCCGCGCAGCTGTACGGCGAATTCCGCGAATTTTTCCCGGGCAACGCGGTGGAGTACTTTGTCTCCTACTACGACTATTACCAGCCCGAGGCCTACGTGCCTTCCAGCGATACCTATATCGAGAAGGACGCGTCCATCAACGAGCATATCGAGCAGATGCGCCTTTCCGCCACCAAGGCGCTGCTGGAGCGCCGCGACGCGGTGATCGTGGCGACGGTATCAGCGATCTACGGTTTGGGTGACCCGACCCAGTATCTGAGCATGGTGCTGCATGTCTCACGCGGTGAGGTCATAGACCAGCGCAGCATTTTACGGCGGCTGGCCGAAATGCAGTACAGCCGCAACGACATGGAGCTTCGCCGGGGAACCTATCGGGTGCGCGGGGAGATCATCGATATTTTCCCCGGTGATGAAGAGACCAACGCGGTGCGCATCGAGCTGTTCGACGACGAGGTCGAATCGATTGCTGAATTTGACCCCCTGACCGGCGAGATGCTGCGGAAATTGCCACGCGTCACGATCTACCCCAAATCGCACTACGTCACGCCCCGACAGATCGTGCTGGACGCGGTGGATGCTATCGGCGAGGAACTCAAGGACCGCCTGGCCTGGTTACGTGAGCACCAACAGCTGGTGGAAGCGCAGCGCCTGGAGCAGCGCACGCGCTATGACATGGAAATGATGCTGGAGTTGGGCTATTGCAACGGCATCGAAAACTATTCGCGGCACTTGACCGGGCGGGGTCCAGGGGAGGCGCCTCCCACGTTGTTCGACTACCTTCCGCCCGACGCGGTCATCATTTTGGATGAGTCACATGTGCTGGTGCCGCAATTGGGCGGAATGTATCGCGGAGACCGCTCCCGCAAGGAAAACCTGGTGACCTACGGTTTTCGGCTGCCTTCGGCGCTGGATAACCGTCCGCTGCGCTTCGAGGAGTGGGAGGCTAAGACAGGCCAGACCGTATTTGTTTCCGCCACGCCAAGGACCTATGAGTTGGAGCGGTCTGGTGTGGTGGTCGAGCAGGTGGTGCGCCCGACCGGACTGATCGATCCAGAGGTCGAGGTGCGTCCAGTCGCCAACCAGGTAGACGACCTGCTGTCCGAGTGCAACGAGCGCTCTGCCAATGGTGAACGTGTGCTGGTTACCACCCTGACCAAGCGCATGGCGGAAAACCTGACGGAATACCTGGCGGATCACGGTGTGCGCGTTCGTTACCTGCATTCCGACATCGATACGGTTGAGCGCGTTGAGATTATCCGCGACCTGCGCCTGGGCGAGTTCGACGTACTGGTGGGTATCAATCTCTTGCGGGAGGGCCTCGACATGCCTGAAGTTTCGCTGGTCGCGATACTTGATGCGGACAGGGAAGGGTTCCTGCGCTCGGATTCCTCCCTGATCCAGACCATCGGCCGCGCGGCCCGAAACCTGCACGGAAAAGCAATTCTCTATGCTGACACGGTGACAGGCTCCATGCAGCGCGCCCTGGATGAGACAGAGCGTCGCAGAGAAAAGCAATTGGCCTTCAACGAGGCGCATGGGATCACTCCGAAGTCAGTGATAAAGCGCGTTGCCGACATCATGGAGGGCGCCCGCGATTCCGCCCCTGGACGCTCCCGGCGAGCGAAGGTCGCGGATGCCAGCGCGCCGTACCCCTCGGCGTCCCCAGCCGAGCTTGGTAAGTCTATCTCCCAGTTGGAGAAACAAATGCTCAGACATGCGGAGCTGTTGGAGTTCGAAGAAGCCGCCCGGGTTCGGGACCAGATACAGCGGCTCAAGGAGGCCGCTTTGAAGACGCCCGAGTTTCCCGTTGCAGTTGATTAGGGAGAGGCAGAAACCGGCAGGATGATGTCGATCCAAACGAGGCGGTGGTCGGAAAAAGAGGCGGCCTCAGCGCCAGGTTCACCGGCTCGCGGCCAGAACACGCCGCAGTCACTGACACCCAGATTAGCGGATGGCAACACGTAGTCCGCACGCAGATTGCCGACCCGCGCGTCACTGAAATCAGCCGTGTCGAGGGCGGGATCTTCAAGGTGCTGCAAATTGACTTGCCCCTGTATCTGGCTGGCCTCGACAGCACCTTCACTGCGTGGTTTACAGGTGGCATTGATCCTCGGGTGCTGCAGTAACTGAGTAATGGCCTTATCGCGCGAACCACCGTCGTACAGGCCGGCATTAAGATCGCCCAAGAGGACGAAGGCCGCGCCCGCGGGCAGACCGCCGTTTGTACCAGCGTCATCCACCAGGTAGCCAGCGCTGCCGGGCGAGATGTAATCTGCCCACAGGCGGATTTCATCGTGATTGCGTGCACCATTGCGGTCCTCTGGCCCATCAAAGGACGGTGGCGTGGGATGGCTGGCCAGCAGGTGAATGGTTTGGCCATGGATCGCGATGGGAATATCCCAATGGCTTTTCGAACTCAACCGAAGTTGGTTCCATGTTTCATCGGTGTAGAAGTCGGCACCGCCGGGCACGACAGGCCTGAGCGCCCCTGGCATGTCACCCCACAAAAAATACTGAAAAGAACGCAGACCTTGCCGGTCAATGGGGTAGCGTGATAGCAAAAGCATGCCGTATTGGCCGGGGAAACGTCCATATCCCCAGGCATCGGCCGGGTCACCGGTTTGCCCGTTGCCGTCGATGTCCAGGCCGCTCTGAACACCGGTATTGACCGGCGCGCTGAAGTGGTAGGCATACTCGACAGGCTCCAGGCCGGATTCGGATCGAGCGAGGTACTGGGCCAGCCACTCGGCCTGGCGATCACCCGGTAGATAATCGATCTCGGAGAGCAGCAAGACATCCGGACGGGTTCGTTGTACCACCTCGGCGAGTTTTCGCAGGTCAGGATCATTTCCGGCGCGAAGACGCTCCGACAGCTGGCCGTGTTTGGCCAGGCCCATGGCGGCGTTCAGCGTGGCGAAGCGAATGCGCTGGTCGCTGTCGGCGACCGCCAAGGAAGCGGTCGCGGTCAGTGCCAACATGAGCATTAACGAGAGGGAGAGCGTGACTGGGCGGGGCATGGCGGTTACTGGTTTAAAGAGCGTTTATCATACCTTGATCAAGTGGCAATCAGGACTCCCCATGGCGTACATCAAGGTGCTTGAACCCGGCTCAGCGAAAGGCAGGCTGAAAACCATTTATGACCGCGTCGCCGGGCCCAAAGGCCAGGTTGACCATGTGCTGCAAATCCACAGCCTGCGGCCCCATACCCTGGAAGGCCATATGTGCCTCTACAAGTCAGTGCTGCACGACACGCGCAACCAGCTGCCTGGCTGGTACCTGGAAAGCATCGGCGTGCTGGTGAGCCGTCTTAATCACTGCGATTACTGCGACAAGCACCATTCCCAGGGACTCAGGCGCTTGTTGCGGCGGGAGAAGCTGGACTTCGAGGTCTATGATGAAGCCCTGTCTCTGGAATCGCCCGGTCAACCGTTCACCCAGCGTGAGCAGGCCGGCCTGGCTTATGCTCGAAAACTGACGCAAACACCAGGCGCTATCAAGCAGGCAGACATTGATGAGCTTCGCGACCGGGGCTTCAGCGACGGGCAGATACTGGAATTGAACCAGGTGGCCAGCTATTTCGCCTATGCCAATCGAACAGTCACCGGCCTCGGGGTTGCCGTGGACGGCGAACAGCTGGGTTTGTCACCGGCCGATGCCGATGACGAGGGCGCCTGGCGGCACGCCTAATTGCAATGACGTGATGGCTCTGCCTCAGGCAAGCGATAGTTATCGGGGCCCAGCGCGTCCTGCAAGGTCCTCAGGGCCGGTTCCAGCGTCAGCCACAATGCATGGCTGGCATCCGGGTCGAAATTCTCCACCCGCTCATCTTCGCGCGCATACCGCCAGGCATGAACGGGCACGCCCAGGCTTGAGAAGGAGGCGAGCAGGTCGTCCAGGTTTTTCTGCTTGTCATCCACCATGACCACCACGCCTGGCATCGGGGTATCAGTGCGGCGCAGCAGTTCCAGCAACATCTCTCCCTTGTGCTGGCCGGTGGTCAGAAATACGCCATCTTCATAGCGGACCGGGCGACTACCCCGCTCGGGCACGAAGTCCTCGGGCCATCCCGTGTCCGGGAGCAGGGCGCTGGGCCGAAAATCATAGCCGTTGCGTCGCAGTTCGCGGAAGGTTTGCAGCCTGAAATTCACACCCCGCGAGGTGAGGGCGATGACGGACAGGCCCCGGCTCTGGAGCTGCCTGACCAACGCCGGGGCATTTTCCTGGGTTGGGCGCATGGCGCTGGCGAAATACAGCGCGCCCTGAGCCGCCAGGCGGTTCTGCACGACTCGTGGGTCACAGGGGGTTTCTCGCTGGTTGTCCTTCTGCCATTCGTACCACTGGTCGGAGCCCAGCCCCTGCTCCATGGCCAGCAAGGTGTTGTCCAGATCAAACACCACCAGCACGCGGTCCGTATTCATCGCGGCCTCAAGCGTCAGGACGTCTTCCACCACGTCCTGGAGGTCGGTTGTTTCTCGGTTCAGGTCCGGAATGTGTTGAGTGGACGCGCAACCCGCCAGGGCCATCATCGTGATGAGGCAGAACACGACACAAAGGGGTAGTGGGGCTGAACGCATGCGGGAATCTCCTGGGTTGTCGCGTGACTGTGCCACCGGACGCCGTCATTGGCAACGTGCGGTCCTGACGGGTATGCAAAATGATTCGGTTTCATTGATCGGATGGGTGCCTTCACCTACAATTGCCGCCCTTGGTTCGCGGTCAGAATCAGCGTGCCAGTTGCAGGAGAGGTGCCGGAGTGGTTGAACGGGCTCGCCTGGAAAGTGAGTGTACGGTGTTGAGCCGTACCGAGGGTTCGAATCCCTCCCTCTCCGCCAGATAACAAAAGCCCGCGCAAAGCGGGCTTTTTGTTATCTACCGTCGAGGTCGGGATGAGAAGCCTCGGGCAGCCCGACAGGGCTGCTGGGTTCGACAAAATGTCAGGATAGACATTTTGGACGTTGAGCAAAGCGAGACGCCCTAAGGGCGAGGATCAGGGATGGTCCGAGTCTATCCCTCCCTCTGGTCTGGATATTGGCTTTGCGTCGCTTCGCGACAAATCAATATGCAGGTATAGCGACCTGCAACGCCCCTCTCCGCCAGATAACAAAAGCCCGCGCAAAGCGGGCTTTTTGTTATCTACCGTCGAGGTCGGGATGAGAAGCCTCGGGCAGCCCGACAGGGCTGCTGGGTTCGACGAGCCGAGATGGGAAGCTTCAGACTGTCTTCTTTGCAGTGCGTTGCTAACTTACCTGCCGGATCCCAGAGAGCTGCCCATCCCAAGGGCGGTATACTGATCGCTGAAGAACCTCCATTTGCGGGATCCATGAACAGAAAGGTCATCATCACCTGCGCGGTCACCGGCTCCGGCGCCACGCAGGATCGGCATCCGGATCTGCCCATTACCCCTGAGCAGATTGCCCAGGCCTCCATCGACGCGGCCAAGGCCGGTGCTGCCATCGTGCATATACATGTCCGCGAACCAGACACGGGCGCGGCCAGCAGGCGACCTGAGCTGTTCAGGGAAGTGGTCTCGCGCATCCGCGAGCATGAGACGGACGTTGTGCTGAATCTGACCACCGGTATGGGCGGTGACCTGTTCCTGGGCCCAGATGAAGATCTGCTTGACCTGGCGGAGCAGACCGACTGCGTGGGGCAGCGTGAACGCATGTTGCATGTCGAGGAATTGCGCCCCGAAATCTGCTCGCTGGATTGCGGCTCGTTTAATTACGACGAGGGAAATTATGTCTACGTTTCCAGCACGGGCATGCTTCGCACCGGGGCGCGGCTCTGCCTGGACTGGGGCGTCAAGCCCGAGCTCGAAGTGTTCGATCTGGGCCATGTATGGTTCGCCAAGCAGTTGATGGCGGAGGGGCTGATCGAGGACCCACCCATGTTCCAGCTGTGTATGGGTATTCGCTGGGGCGCCGAGGCGCTGACCCGCAATTTTCAAACCATGGTGGATAACCTTCCGCCCGGGGCGCATTGGGCCGGTTTCGGGGTGGGCGCGCTGGAGTTCCCCATGGTGGCCCAGTCGGTCTTGCTCGGCGGACATGTTCGGGTGGGCCTGGAGGACAATCTCTACCTGTCCCGGGGTGAGTTCGCCAGCAACGCGCAACTGGTCGAACGGGCCCGAAAACTGTTGCGCTTGATGGGCGCCGAAGTGCAAACGGCCGCAGAGGCCCGGGAGACCTTGTCCTTGACGCCCTTTGGTCAATCAGCGCAGAGGAGTGCAAAGGCATGATCAGCGTGTCCCGGGCGGTTGCCCATCCCTGGAACTGTGATGTGCTGGGCCACATGACCACGCGGTTTTACGTGGCCATGTTTGATGATGCGGCCTACCAGTTTCTATACGAGGTGTTCGGCTGGGTGGGCGCGCAGGATGATGCAGGCCGCCTCGCCTGGGCCGATGTTCGCCACGTCATCAACTACCAGGCCGAAGTCGGTGCCGGCGACTTGCTGGACATCCGGGCCAGCCTGAAAAAGATCGGCGGCAAGTCCATCACCGTCGATTACCAGATGGTCAATCTGGGCAGTGGTGAAATCTCTGCGACGCTTGAATGTACAGCCGTGCTGTTCGACCTGCATGCGCGCTCAGCGGTGACGATTCCAGAAGACCTGCGCCGGGCCGCTGAGCGGCACCTGCCGGGGGAAGTATCGCAGTCGGGCTAAAAAATGCCCGCGTCCAGGCCCGCCGCGAGCGTCATGGCGAGTTCTGAAACCTGTCGCTCGAATGCGGGCTGGAACTCGCCCCGAAGGATCAGGGTTTCACTGATCAATCGCCAGCGCAGGCCGGTTGTGATTTTTTCCAACTGTGTGCGCGTGCCGCGGCCATCCTGCCCGGCCCGGATATACATGGCCAGCGGAAGTCCCTGCCTGGATTCCAGGCAAGGATAGTAAATGCGCTCTAGAAAGTCCTTGCTGAGTCCGGCCATGCTGCCGAAGTTCTCTGTGGTGCCCAACAGCAGGCCGTCACACCATTCCACATCGCTGGCCTGCGCCTGAGTCGGGGCCAGAGAGCGCAGGCTCAGCCGGTCCAGATCCATGTCCTGCACAGCAGCAACCGCTGCATCGCGCAATCGCGCGGTGTTATCGGATGGGCAGTGACTGACCAACAGGAGACGAGCCATGCGTCATTTTAGCGGTGCTTGAAGGCGCTGGGGAGTGTGCTAGTCTGACAGTTGCCGGCGCCGGTGCCGGTTTTCAGAGGGAGCATTCTATGTCTGTCGAGTTGACCATGCTGTTTTACAGCGCCGTCTTATTTTTTGTCCTGATCATGATTCCCGCCACAGAGGCGATTCTGAGCAATGGCCTGGTGGCCCAGGCGGGTGCTCGCGATCATCTGCCGGAGCCGACCGTTTTCAACCGGCGGGCGACTCGACTGCGTAACAACATGCTGGAAAACATGGTGTTATTCACGGTTTTGGTTGTGGTGGTTCAGTTGGCTGACGCCGGTTCAGAGCAGACGGCCCTGGGCGCCCAGGTGTTTTTCTGGGCCCGGGTAGCGCATGCCATCAGCTACCTGGCCGGCTGGCCCTGGGTTCGGCCCGCCTGCTGGGGGGTCAGCGTGGTCGGGATGGTCATGATGGCGCTGGCCTTGATCTGAATCCATGCAAGCCGGATGGTTGCGCGCATTCTCATGCGCCGGGGCGGTTTTGCTCCCATTTGGCATGAGCGGTCGGCGATTGCGGGTTTTATCCCCGTATTGAGCGCGGGGTTGCAGGCCTGAAAACGGATGCCGCGGGCCCTCGCTGGTTGCCCCGCAGGGTGGTTTATACTGCCCGTCCGCCGCTCAGGATGCATGCCAATGGAAAATCTCTGGAACGATCAGGAAGCCGACCAGTTCAGCCACTCGGACCTGGCCATGCGGGTATACACTTCGCGCCTGCTCGGGCGTAATCCTTCGCTGGTGCTGCACGGCGGCGGCAATACCTCCGTCAAGTCGACGTTGACCAACATTTTTGGCGAGCAAGAGGACATCCTGTTCGTGAAGGGTTCCGGCTGGGACCTCAAAACCATCGAGGAGCCTGGCTTCGCGCCGGCACGGCTGGACGTGCTCCAGCGTCTCGGTCAGCTGCCTGCCATGACCGACACCCAGATGACGAAAGAGCTAAAGGCTTCGATGGTCGACCCCGGAGCGCCCAGCCCTTCGGTGGAAGCGATCCTGCACGCGCTGATCCCGCTTAAGTATGTGGATCACACCCACACCGATGCCGTGGTCGCTATCAGCAACAGCCCCGATGGTGAGCGGATTCTTGCGGAAATATATGGCGATTCGGTGCTCATCCTGCCGTACGTGATGCCTGGGTTCGTGCTGGCCAAGCAGGTGTTTGAGGCGACACAGTCAGCCGACTGGTCAAAGCTGGAAGGCATTGTGCTGCTGCACCACGGCTTTTTTACGTTTTCTGACGACGCCCGCACGAGCTATGACAACATGATTCGCCTGGTCGGCCTGGCGGAAGGCTATCTCGAGCAGGCCGGCGCGCTGGAGCAGGTTGCCGCGGGCGAGTATGAGCCACGTGGTGGTGATCATGAGCTGCTGGCGCAGGCGCGGCGTCGCGCTTCTGAATTATTCGGTCATCCGATGATTGCGCGCTGGAAGCAGGACGCCCGCAGCGTCGGTTATTCAAAACTGGACCGAATTGAGGACATCGCCTGCCGGGGACCGGTTACGCCCGACCACAGCCTGCATACCAAGCGCATTCCGGTCGTGCTGGACGATGAGCCGCAACATGAAATCGATGCATTTAGAGACGCCTACAACGCGTATTTCGAAGCTAACACCGATGGCAATTTGACCTGCCTGGATCCGGCGCCGCGGTTTGCGATTTGGAAGGGTAGGGGCTCGGTCGCATTCGGGCCCAATCCCAAGCGCATGGGGGTCGTTTCGGACATCATGGATCACACCATGCGCGCGGTGCAGTGGGGTGAGGCCCTGGGCGGATGGACGGCACTGAGCGAACGGGAAATTTTTGATCTGGAATACTGGGAGCTGGAGCAGGCCAAACTGTCTCGCGCGCCTGCCCGAAAACCATTTGAGGGCAAGGTCGCGGTCGTGACCGGTGCGGCCTCGGGCATCGGCAAAGCCTGCGTCGAGGCCTTCCTGGCGCAGGGCGCGGCCGTGGCGGCGCTGGATATTGATGAACGCGTGACGGAGATGTTTCCCGGAGAGGGTGTTTTGGGGCGGGTGTGTGACGTCACCGAGCCAGAGGGAATCAATGCAGCGATCGAGGCAGCCGTTGCCGGTTTTGGAGGCATCGATATGCTGATCAGCAACGCCGGCGCGTTTCCGGAGGGTCGCGATATTGAGGCGCTGGATCCCGAATCCCTGGGACAATCCATGCGGCTGAATTTCGGCAGCCATGTCGAATTGATGAGAGCCTGCCTGCCTTACCTGAAGCTGGGATTCGACCCCGCGGTGGTCCTTGTTGCCTCCAAAAATGTGCCCGCACCCGGGCCGGGTGTGGGGGCCTACTCTGCGGCCAAGGCGGCGCTGACCCAAATGGGGCGCATAGCCGCATTGGAGCTTGGGCAGCACGGCATCCGCGTCAACATGGTACATCCTGACGGCGTGTTCGATACCGCCGTGTGGACCGATGATATGCTGGCCCAGCGTGCCGAGCATTACGGCCTGAGTGTTGAGCAGTACACGTCACGCAATGTGCTGGGCGCCAGCGTGCGCTCGTGTGATGTGGCTGATCTTATCGTGGCGGTGGCCGGTCCTGCGTTTTCAAGGACCACGGGCGCGCAGGTACCCGTGGATGGCGGCAACGATCGCGTGATCTAGCGGCTGATTTTATAAACCACATCCGTTTCTCGCCCGCGGGTTTTCGCGGCGCCTAGATGATATGCTTTCGGCATGATAAAAACCCGCCAATTCCCCAAGAGCCTGACGCGCCACAGTTACTTGTTGGCGGCCATGCTCCCCCTGATGATGCCGCTGTCCTGGAGCCTGCGTGATGTTGCTGGGTTTTCATGGGTATTTGCCTGGTTACCCTTGCTGGTGCTCTATGTTTTGATCCCGCTGCTGGATGTGGTCATCGGCCGCGATCTGAGCAATCCGGAAGTGCGGCAGCGTTCTTTCTATCCGGATGACTTCATCCCCATCGCGGCCGGAGTTTGCCATCTGGCGGTTCTGGCCTGGGCGGTGGCATTGGTGCCTGAACTGCTTGCGCAATACGGTTGGGTGGCCCTGGTCGGTTGGGTGCTGTCCATGGGTGATACCAGCGCGACGGTGGGGATCAATGTAGCGCACGAACTGATACATCGTCGTGACCGCGCGCAGCGCGTGCTCGGCGGGTTGATGCTGGCCAGTGTCTGGTACGGGGGGTTCAAGCTGGAGCATACCCGCTGGCATCATGTCCATGTTTCTACTCCCAATGATCCTTCCTCGGCGGCGCGTGGGGATACCGTTTACGGGCAGGTGCCCCGTGCCATGTGGCTGAACACGATTCAAGCCTGGCGCCTAGGTAAGGCGGCAGCGGAAAAGCGGGGCAGGGTCTTGCCTTGGTTGTCACATGAAGTGATGGGTTGGTGCCTGATCAGCCTGTTGATGACCGGGCTGGCCGGGCTGGCCTGGAGTGGGCTGGCGGCTGTCGCTTTTGTGCTGCAGGGGGTGCTCGCCGCCGCACTGCTGGAAGTCATCAACTACGTCGAACACTACGGCTTGCGCCGGGAAATGCGTGAGGATGGCCGATATGTGCCTCCGGGGGTCACGCACTCCTGGGATTGCGATTACTGGCTCAGCAACGCGATTCTGATTCAGTTGCCGAGGCATGCAGACCATCACACGCATCCCAGCCGGGCTTTCAACCAGCTGCAATTGAACGAGCCATCACCTGTGTTGCCGTATGGATACCCGCTGCTGGTTCTGGTGGCGATGATTCCCCCATTATGGCGAAGGATCATTCACCCACACCTGCCGGTGGTTGAAGCATCGAATCCGGTTGTTAGTGGTTGACTGCCGGGCGGGCAAGTCGGATAATTCGCAACCCCGTTCAGCGGACCCGTTTTCAAAGTGCGCCCGTAGCTCAGCTGGATAGAGTACCTGGCTACGAACCAGGCGGTCGGAGGTTCGAATCCTTCCGGGCGCGCCAAAACATGAAGAAGCCCCCAAGCGGGGCTTTTTTCGTATGAGGCGTTAGCGCATCCTGATAACGATTTTCGCGGCTGATAACGGCTTGGCCGTTCGCTCGATGGTGGATCCCGCCCCAGGTATTCCGCCCTTGATCGTTCGACGGCGAAATTGTTCATTCGATTTTTCAATGCCGACCATCATAAAAATCAATTCGCTATCTGTTCTGGACTGAGCTTTAATAGTGACCCGCTATCCAACATACAGTTGTTATGGAGAAAGCAAATGATCAAGCAATCCCTTCCCTTGCTCACTGCGCTTGCACTGGCGGTTTCTGCAGGCGTGAGCAGTTCCCACGTTTCTGCTGATACCGCGGGGCAGGCCAAGCCCAACGCCTTTTGGTGGCCGGAACAGGTCGACCTGAGCCCTTTGCGTCAGCACAACCCGTCATCCAACCCCATGGGTGCGGGTTTCGATTATGCATCTGCGTTCGCCACGCTCGATCTCGCCGAGGTCAAGAAAGATATCGAAGCGGTCCTCACCGACTCGCAGGACTGGTGGCCGGCCGATTGGGGTAATTACGGCCCGTTTTTTATTCGCATGGCCTGGCACAGCGCGGGCACCTACCGAACGCTGGATGGACGTGGCGGTGCCGCCGGCGGACAGCTGCGCTTTGACCCGCTCAACAGCTGGCCTGACAACACCAACCTGGATAAGGCCAGGCGCTTGTTGTGGCCCGTGAAACAAAAATACGGGGCCAAGCTGTCCTGGGCCGACCTGATGGTTCTGACCGGCAATGTGTCGATGGAGTCAATGGGCTTTAAAACCTTTGGTTTTGCGGGTGGCCGAGAGGATGACTGGGAACCGGATCTCGTTTATTGGGGGCCGGAGTCCGAGTTTCTCGCCGATGAACGCTACGAAGGTGACCGCAAGCTGCAAGGCCCGCTCGCCGCGGTTCAAATGGGCCTGATTTA
>Ga0181578_10000066_pt1 | contig 81765 bp, 58 predicted proteins | sample 071ome_21_FD_148659 | JGI IMG/M metagenome (GOLD analysis project Ga0181578, IMG submission 148659) | Coastal salt marsh microbial communities from the Groves Creek Marsh, Skidaway Island, Georgia - 071401CT metaG (spades assembly) | ecosystem: Environmental > Aquatic > Marine > Intertidal zone... | reverse complement strand
GGAGGCAATGAACAGCTCTTGCTGTTTCGTTTTGCGTTTTCCAAGTGCCATGGAGGCTACTTTACATGATCATCAGATCAATCTCGAATCATTTGTGGCAGATTGCCACTTTTTTAACGGGCTGTTAAGAACGTTTGAATCAAGGATGGTTCTGTCACATATTCGACCGCCAAAACAGTCTTCCCTTGCTGAAGGAATTCACGGAGATAAGGAAGCCTCTCACCTTCGGGTTGATACGGATTGTTGTCATCCAATTCGCCACTGAAGAACACATCCTCAACACCGATCCCATCAATAGCGTCAAACAATTGCCCGCGCAGAGCGTCCGTCATATTTTCCTCGTCGATGATGGTTTCGCCATTTTGGATGATGATCGCAAATGACCGGTCCTTGCGATCGGAAAGATGGTTCCGCAAGTTGATCAGTAACGGAGCCATCAGAGCATCGGCATCGGGTTTTTCAGGATTCTCCTCCCGCCAGTAGTAATACGCATCGATGATGTCACAATAAATGCCGTCAAAACCTTGATCATAGATTTCATCGAGGTAGGAAAAGATGATCGCCTGCCATGCGGGATCCCAAAACCGCACCTTAAAATTCGATTCCCAATGGGGGTTTTCAGGACCCAGCCACGACGGCGGGTTGGATTCCCAGGTTGAGTTCCAGTAAGATCGGTAACTTTCCGCTTCTCCAATGGACAAGTACGCAATCGCCTTCTTACCGGATTGTTTGATCCTATTGATTTGATCGGGTGTAAACTTTCCATCTCTGGAACCATTCACCGAATAGTCCATCACAATCAATTCGAAGGACTCGTCTGCCACCACCGCATCAACATCGATTCCCTGCAATTGATAGGCCCATGAGGTAACACTCAGGCTTGAGTCAGATGATGCGGCCGAGGAGGAAAAACCAAGAACCGTCCAGCAAAGAATTCGAAAAAATCGAATGTTCATGCGGCAGCTTTCTTTTATGAAATTGCTCGATGACAACCATAGTAAAACACATTCAAAAATACCATGACTAAAAGGCTTTTTTTACTTCCAACCTAGGACACATTGAGAAAGACTCGCTCCAATCCCTATTAGAAAATACAGGAGCAAACATGAGAAAAACTAAACACTCGCCGCATCATGGTTTCACCCTCATCGAACTACTGGTGGTCATCGCCATCATTGCCATACTGGCGGGCATGCTGCTCCCCGCCTTAAGCAAAGCGAAAGCCAAGGCCAAAGGCATCAAATGCATGAACAACCTACGTCAAATGGGCATTGCCATGATTGCCTACACGGACGACAACGGACGCTACCCGGTCGGCATCAACCGCGACACGGCCAACGCCTGGATCTGGCCGGCGCTACTGAGAAATTACATCGGGATGGGTGACAACGTGGAACTGTTCAAATGCCCCAGCGCACCACCCGAAGCGCAATGGAAAGTCGAGTATGGCAGCGGGCTTCCTGCTGGTGACGGATACATGGCGGACGAAATGCGCTTGCGGCCGGGAGGTGTCAATTTCATGAGCTACGGCTACAACGTCTGGGGAGGATGGGCCGGCATGACACCCAACACCGGACTGGGCGTTTACAAAGGAGATCCCGTTTACGGAGGCGCCAAGGAGTCCTCCGTGCGCGTTCCGACGGACATGATCGCCATCGGAGACAGCAACTGGGATCTCGAGCAAAACGGCGACTCTGACTGGAGCGGATTCATCGGCATGTATGCCGAACGTCAATGGCCACTGGAAATCCACGGCACCCGCGCCAACATCCTGTTCGCCGACGGCCACGTCGAGGCCATCCCCCGCACGGAAATGATCGCCCAACTCGTGAACAGCCGTGCCGAAAAAGAACGCGTCGCCCGCCGCTGGAACCGCGACCACGAACCCCACGTCACCGCCAGCGAATAAAATGTGAAAAAGGTAGAGCGTGGCAGCTTGTCCCGCGACTGCGTGGATCTCGGCGCAACATCCTCAGGACTTTCATACCCTGCATACCAGTACCCAAAGGAACAACCTGCAGCGTGCACCATTTTCTTTTTATTGAACCGCACCACCGCAATTGCGGGATCTACGAGATTGCGCAGATGGGCGCAGATATTTTTTATTGAGTTTCAGAGATGTCTTGAAATCCCCATGCGCCAATGGTTGAGATTCGTTAGAATCGACATACCCAAAGCCCCAACCGAGGCAAACCATACCAGCCCAGCGCATCGCGCTGGGGATAAAAACGACACCAATTTCAAAGCTCTGAAGGAGCGATCCAATGACTGCTTTTTACCAGCCGAAAAATTAGCCCCATGACTATGTAGGCGCATTAATGCATTAAAGTTGCATTTCGAAGCAAAAAGATGTTGACATACTTTCGGATATTTCCGGAAGTTTCAGTGTAATATGAAACAAGCTCCTCGCAACATCAAAGCGCTCCGACAGGAATTCATCTCCCAATGGGGAGCTTTGGGTAGCGCGTGGGGAGTGAATCGGACCATGGCACAAATTCATGCACTACTCATGGTTTCACCTACCCCCCTGCACACCGAAATGATCATGGAGGAGCTTCAATCCAGTCGGGGCAATACCAATGTCAACCTGCGCGATCTGATCTGTTGGGGATTGATTTCTAAAGTAACCTACCCCGGTGATCGAAGGGAGTACTTCTCCGCCGAGAAGGATGTCTGGAAGATCTTTTGCATCGTGGCCCGTGAACGAAAACGCCGTGAGATAGAACCCGTCCTAAACGTGCTGGAAGATTCCATCCAGAAAGTTGACCAGCCTAAAACTGAAGAAGAAAAAGCGTTTGTTGCGCAAATCAAGCAACTCAAAGAGTTCGTGCAAACCGCCAACCAGCTCATGGAAAAAATATCCAAATCCGAAGGAAGCAAACTCATCCCAAATATGATCAAATTGCTGAAATAAAAATTTTACCATTAGCTTTCGATTTTTTCCGAAAGTTTGAACATGATATTAATTCCACCTCACACAAAAAAACACAACAATCAAAATAGAAAGAAAACCAAATGAATCTGTTACCATGGATCCACCTCATCTACTTCACCCTGGCAGTCCTGATGACCGTCTGGGTTGCCCGCACCCTGCATCAACACGGGGCCTTGTTTCTCCTGAACGCCTTTGAAGGCAATGAAGATCTGGCCGAAGCTGTCAACCATCTTTTGGTGGTGGGATTTTACCTGGTGAACCTGGGCTTCATCCTTTTGTTCCTGAAATATGGACAACGGCCCTGCGATACCACAGAAGGCATCGAATACGCGGCCACCAAACTGGGCGTCGTCATGCTGGTTCTCGGAGTCATGCATTTCATCAACCTCAACCACTTCAACAAAATCAGAAAAAACAAACCACTTATCAACAGAAACCCGACAGAATAAACGAAATAAAACGGTATCCGACGGAGCGGTCTTCCAAAGCATAAGCCCTTCAACCAAACAGTCAGGTATACCGTCATACATCAGAATTACAGATATACCCGGCATGCGGTCCGACAGGAAGATGTCTTCTGTTGAAAGCACCGATTTAAGATGATAGCATAAAAGTATGAGTACAGTAGAAGAAATTGAAAATGCCATAGAGAAGCTTCCATTACAGGAAAGATGGAGCCTGCACAATTGGCTATCTGAACAGATGGCTGATCAGTGGGACAGTCAAATTGAATCCGATATCAAGGCAGGCAAACTCGATCAACTGGCCGAGGAAGCTATTGCCGAGTATCGGGCAGGAAAGACCCGTCCTTTTCCAAAATGAGATCTAGGGCTTCCACTCGTTTCTGGCGTCTCTTTAAGCAACTCCGCCCTGAAATCCAACGGCTGGCCATTAAAAATTATCAGCTCTGGAAAGCAAACCACTGGCATTCCTCTCTCCACTTTAAAAAAGTCCAAGGCTATTGGGTCGCTCGCATCGGCGACAACTACCGAGCGCTCGGAATCGAAACAGGCGGAACCATCACATGGTTCTGGATTGGCCCTCACGACGCCTACGAACGTTTAATAAACGGTTGATTGGTAAGGAAGGGGTTTTACCAAAATGTTTCCCCGAGGTATCCAGAGCGGTGTCGAGCCACCGCAGTCCAGAGTTGTCTTTCGTGTCGTCAATGCCTGCATTTGTTTAATCGATCATCCTGTAAATCCTGTTCATCTCGTCTAAAAACCTCTGCGTCTCCGCGTCTCTGCGTGATTAAATGAACAATATTTCAACCATTCACAGCAATCACTCGGGTTGTTTGACGTGCAGGATCACGGGTTGCGAGCATTGGCCGCCGTCTTCGGTGGTGCGGAGGTGGAATACCCGGGTGGTTTCGGGGGCCCATTTGGCGGCGGTGATGAAGAATTCGCGTTCGGTTTGGCCTTCGACAATCATCAGGCCATTGAGTCCAATATTGTCGACGTAAAGTCCGTGGGGCAAGTTGCGGCCGGCATCTTCGTTGCCGAATGGGACGCGGGCGTCGAATGCGTTGCGTTGAATTCGAACACGCGCGGATATGGTTTCTCCGGGAGCGATGGTTAATTCAAGTGGGCCATCATTTTCCTCAGATTCATCCAGCGGCAGTACTTCCACCTGAATTTTTGCAGAGGATCCTGTTTTGACGTTCCCGTTAAACTCAAGATTCTGTTCGACAGTCTTTCCGTTGATCGTTGCGATAGCCTTGAAACCAATCTCACCTTCGGGCGTTTCATTTGCCGTCCCCTTTGTTTTCAGCAGATAAACCGCGCCGAAAGCTCGATGTTGTTCGGCCTGCACCAGTATGGGCGTTGAGATGCTGAAACCTTCGGGCACGTGGGTCGCTTCGATGCGGATGGGACCTTGAAAGTTGTCATGACGTTCCACCTGAATCATGAACTCCCTGCCACTACCCGGACTGACTTCCGGTTTCCAACCTTCGACCCGTGCGGTGAATCCCGGTTTGGGCGGTCTTACAGTCAGGCGATAACGAAAATCATTTCCACCAAACCCACGGACATCACTCAGCCGGACAATGTATTCTCCTTTCCCGGGCGCTTCAAAAATGAGTTTCGAATCCTTGCCCAGCTTGCGATAGGGATCATCATCGTTTTGATAATAGATCGGGAACACCGGCAGTCCATTAGGCGCCGGATCGATTCCAGCGGGCACCGGACGAACGATGTAGCAGGGCTCCCCCAGCGCATGGGTGATCGCGGTGGTGCCAAAGTAGGTGTGTCTGTTTCCGAAACCGGGGTAAACCAGAAAACCGGAATCAGGCCCGCGCGGATATAGCCAGAGTCGATTCACTTCCCCGTTGGAATAGAGGTATTCGTTCAACTCCATTTCACGCCAGTTCTGCAAACGAAAATCACCAGATGTCGTGGAACCTTTTCCTCGAAAGGTGAACCATGAATCACGCAAGGCCTGTAATCGAACGCGTTCAACGAGGTTCCCCTGCTCGTCCAAAATCTCAATGCGTGAATCCAGAGGCGATCCCGATTGGGATGCGTCCACTTCCACCACCCAGGTTTGACCAGCATCAGCGTGAAATCGAAAGTTGGCCTGCTTACCGGAACGATCCAAAATCCCCGTGATCTCAACTGGAGCGGTCACCTGTTGTGCCTGCGTCCATTCCTGATTGACGCCATTCGACTGGATAGCGACCTTCTCTTGTTTCAATGGTTCCCCGGCACTTCCTGCGGACGAAGGTTCCAAAGTTTTAGAAAGCACCGGGTTTTCCTGACCACTCATGGCCTTGGGCATATCTTTCCAGGCATGACTACCGTCCATGAAATGCACCAACGCCGCCTCACCCCCATTCGGTATACCAAGGGCCTGAGCAACGTCGGATTCGGATTCCCATGCGTGCAGTGGGTTCAGATCGGGCAGTGACCAAACCTTGATGGAGCGGTCGGCGGATGAAGTGATCAGACGAGTTCCATCCGGCGACAAGGTCATATCCACAATGGCTCCCTCGTGAGCAAAGCGGGTATACTTCACCGGATGAAGGATAGGCGTGTCCACACCGGCCTGTTCCCACATGCGAATGCGCCGATCCGCTCCCACACCCAGGATAAATTGTCCATCAGGAGTAAACGCCACTTTGTATTGTTCGCCCTGCGGTTGGTTGAGTGTATCGATGCGAACACCATCTGCAACCCGCCAGATCTTGATCGTTTGATCGGCACTGGCGCTGGCAATCAACTTGCCGGACGGATGAAAGGTCAAGTCAAACACCGCTCCGTAGTGCCCGTCGATCTGAAGTACTTCCTCACCCGATTCCAGATTCCAGAAACGAATCACCCGATCATAACCTGCCGTCGCGAGAATCGTTCCGTCGGGTGAAAGGTCGGCGTCATACAGCAAATCGTTATGACCTTTGTCAAACCGCCGAATCAAGTCACCGGTCCGCAGATCCCAAACACTCGCTTCGCCCCTCAACCCACTGACACCGGATGCCACAATCACGCGGTTTCCACGAAGATGGACCGCCCCGACCTTTCCTGGAATGTCATTCGTTTCCCATTGCTCAGACAGATCCGGCATGGAAGCAACAGCCATAAAACCAAAACCACCACGCACCAGCCATTTCCCATCACCAGAAAATTCGGCGGCGGTGACGATCGGCTTCACTTCCTGCGATGGTTGCACAGGGGGCAAGGAAAGCGTCTTGAGTATGGACGTATCCTGCGAACGTTCCGGTCCTGTGGCTCCCTCTTCGACCCATTTCACCAAAACATCTATCTGCGAGTGTTCCATTTGGGTTTCGCGTTTGGGAGGCATTTTGGGTTTGGCTTCACCGGTCAACACCTGGATCAAGTAGCTTTCTTCCGGACGGCCCGGAACGATCATGGTCTTTTCGCTTTCGCCACCTTGGTTGAGCGCGTGAAAGGTCTCTACGGACAACTCAGCTTCCAGATCCTGATCATTGTGACAACCGGCACAATAATCCCTGAGCAAGGGAGCGACATCGGTTCCAAAATCGACTTCTGCGTGCATAACAGGTATCGCCACCAAAGAGGCTGCAAGCAGCATGAACCAACTATTCCACTTATGCATTTTCATCCTTTCAGTGTTGAAATAAAAACTCGCGACTCGTCATCAGGGCCCAAAACAGATCTTCCGTCGCTGTCACCAGTTGATCCGGTTCCGTTTCCTTCAAGATTTCAAGATAAGATGCACGCTCTCTTTCGCTCGGATAACGACAGAGGCACCAAAGAAAGGCTTGGTCGATCAGGGTTTCCCTGGGCAGATTGGCATCCAGCAGTTGTTGAACGCGGCTACCCTTTTGTTTGAGTTTTTCATTGATGGCGTCACCATTGGATAGATGCAGCACCTGCACCAGGCTGGGTTGATTGGACCGTTCGCATTCACAGGTGATGGCACGTTCATTTCGACCAAAGGTATTCAGGAAATAGGACGCCACCGAGGCATCGAACAATTCCAGGGCACGCGTGCCTTCCGGGTATAGAGTTGTCTTTTCAAAGCTCCCATCGGTCAGTTGTAATTGATCATACACATCCGCCACATCCGTCACCGAAGCAATCGCATCCTGCAATATCTCCGCCATCAAACGGCGAGGGTAATAACGGGAGAAGTAACGGGAATCCTCTTTGTTCTCCGGCAGGACCAGACTGGATCGTTGATACGTTTCGGACTGCAGGATCAATCGCATCAACGCTTTCAAATCATAATTCCGCTCCACCAAAAACTCCGACAACGCGGAAAGCAAGGCCTCGTTGGAAGCGGGATTTGAAACACGCAGGTCATCGACCGGTTCCACCAATCCCACTCCGAACAGAGCGGCCCAAATGCGATTGGCCACCGATCGCGTGAAGTAAGGATTATCGGGCGAAGCCACCCACTCGGCCAATTGAATACGCCGGTCTTCAGGTGACTCCATGTTAAGCGGATCAGCATCCAATGGAGCGGGCGGTTGAGGTTTACCTGTGCGGGGTTGGATCAAATCACCCTGCTCCTCAACAAACAAGGTGCGCACGCCATCCCCATTCCGGGCATCCCCTCCCCAGCCCTTGGCACGCACGCGGGCGAAGAGATTGGCAAAACCGTAGTATTGATCATTGGTCCATTTCTCCAGCGGATGGTTATGACACTTGGCACAATTGATGGAGAGGCTGAGAAAGGCCTGGCTCACGTTTTCCGCCATGGTTTCCGGATCCTGGTGCAAGGCATAAAAATTCGTTTCACCGCTTTCGACGCTGTCCCCTCGGGCGGTCAACACATCCCGCACCCACACATCCCAAGGGGTGTTGTTGCGAACGTTTTCCCGAATCCATTCGTAATAGGACTTCAGTGGACCGGGACGCAAGGAACGACTGCTGACCAGAAACACATCGGACCAGCGGTAGGACCAGTAATCGACATACGCTTCACTGGACAGCAAACGATCGATCAGTTGATCGCGTTTGTTCGGATCGTTGGAAACCAGGAACTCCGTGGTTTCCTCCGGCTCGGGAAGTCGACCGATGAGATCCAGAAAAACACGCCGCGCAAACGCCGCATCCTTCGAACGGGGCGATGGCAGCAATCGCAATTGTTTCAGTTGTTCCAGATTGATTTGATCAATGAAGTTGCGCACGGGTTGTTTGGCAAATTCGGCGTCCTGAATGACGGATTCATAGGGCGAAGTCACACGGGCGATTACGACACGACTGGAGAACCAGACACTCACGGCGCCCTCTCCACTTCCGATCACTTCCACCCTGCCGGTCGTTTCATCAACCTTGGCAACCGTTTCGTTCACCGAGGTGAACTTGGCCCAATCCGTGACATCCTCCACCCGCCCATCACCGTAGTGAGCGCGGACAATCAAGTGTTGAACATCCCCTTTTCGCAGGATGCTGTGCGAAGGCAAAACTTCAACGCGCTCGAGCTCGGCCTCCTCGGCTTGCGGTGGTGTGGCGCCTTGAGCAATCCATTCGGCGAGGATCTGGTATTCCCTTGAATGCGGATCCAGGCGTTTTCCTCCCTTGTGACGAACTGCCATGGTGGGTTTGGTTAAAAACAAACTACGCTCCGGAGCAAGGAGTTCGATGCGGCGACCAAGGGCTTCACGCGTGATGTTGTAATGATCGGACTCCGGATCATACCCGCGCAAACTCAAGCGAAAACCACCTTTGCCGGCCAATGCCCCATGACAAGCGCCCTGGTTGCATCCCGCTTTCGCCATGACCGGCAGAATATGACGATTGAAACTCCAGGTTTCCTGCTGGTCCTGATCCAATACGTTCACGACCACCGATACTTCGCCCGATGCCGTCACTGCTTTGATCGTTGCAGTTCCGTTTCCACTCGCATGCACTGTTCCATTCTCATGGATGCCGGCGATCCCAAATTGAGAAGATTCCCAGGAAAGAACAGGCACTTCTCCTCGCGGAATGCCATCCAGCTCACGCACAACCATCAAGCGTTGAAATACGTCCGGTCCCTGGAGGGAGATTTGATCCGGTAGAATGCGCAAGGTTTCCCCGGCCGCCGCAGTCAGGAACGCAATGTTCCCCCACACTATAAATCCCAGCAAGAAAGCCTGATTCATAAATGAGATACGCTTCACCTGTTTCATGCGAACAACTCCTGGATAGGTTGACGTCCCACATCGACCAAGGGAAATGGACGTCCGGAAGGTCCGGGCAGGTGCCCTTCATGGTCGATCCCGAGTGAGTGAAAAATGGTGGCAACGATATCGGCAGGTTCCACGGGGCGTTCGGCAGGAAACCCACCAATGGGGTCACTGGCGCCAACAACGCGTCCCCCATGAACCCCGCCGCCCGCGAAGGAAACGGTGAAACACTGTGGCCAATGATCGCGTCCACCAGCAGGGTTCACTTTCGGTGTTCGACCGAATTCGCTCAGGCAAGTGACCATCGTATCATCCAGCAGGCCGCGCTGCGACAAGTCTTCGATCAGTGCCGAATAAGCCTGGTCGTACATCGGGGCCACAATGTCCCGCATCCCTGAAATGGAAGTAAATGGTTTCGAACCGTGAATGTCCCAGGTCGTTTCATCAAACACGGTCAGGAAGGTATTGATGGTGATGAAACGCACCCCGTTCTCCACCAGGCGGCGCGCCAGCAGGCAGCATTGTCCGAAACGATTCATGCCATACCGTTCTCTCACCTTTTGCGGTTCTTTGGCCAAATCAAAGGCGGACCGGGCCTGTTCGCTGGTCATCATGCGGTAGGCTGCCTGAAAGTTATCATCCATCAGGCGCGCGTCTTCGCTTGCTTCAAAATCGGTGAAGGTCTGCTCCACGATATCCCGCATCTTTCTGCGCCGCTCCAGACGGCGAGCCCCGATTTGATCCGGTGGCAGCAGGTCCGGCACTTTGAAATCCTGTTTGGAAGGATCAGCCATCAAGGCGAACGGATCGTGCGCCTTGCCCAGGAATCCGCCGGCCTGGCCATTGGGCAGGTTGCCCCCGCCGCGCCCCATCAATTCCGGCAACACCACAAAAGGAGGTAGATCGGTTTTGCGCCCCCGAAGGTAACTGACCACTGCGCCGGCGTGTGGGGTTTGGATGCCACCGGTGAACCGACGTCCGGTCTGCAGAATCTGCCACCCCGCGTCATGCACCGCCGCGCCACCGTGATGCACGGATCGCACCAGGGAAAACTTGTCGGCGATCTTTGCGTGCAAAGGAAGAATCTCCGAAATATCGATATCCGGCGATTTGGTTCGGATGGGTTTGAACGGTCCACGCACCTCTCGGGCGGCGTTTGGTTTCATGTCCCAGAGATCGACATGACTGGGACCGCCGAGATTGAAGATCATGATGCAGGAACGATCCTCTTTGGGTTTGGCTACCGCTCCGGCAGCTTTCGCCGCGAGCAGTTGAGGCCACGATAAACCGATCGCACCCAAAGCACCCACCTGCAAAAACTCACGCCGCCTCAAATGGCTGCCGCCACAAAGAGACGCGTGCTTATCAGCAAGGAAATCGAGCATGCGCGGATGATAGGCATCGGGATTTTGAATGACAATGCTGAACTGATGACATACACGCCATGAACACAAGGGACACCCTGGACTAAATGTGTTTTTGTCTAACCGCAGATTTCGCGAATTATCGCAGATTTTTAAGGAAACTTTTAGCGGTAAAGGCGTAATGGCATCCCATCTGTTGGGCCCATTTAAAACTCTAAGTCAATATCTTTTCAGTCATCTGCGTTAATCTGCGGTTCAAAAAAATCGTTACGGCATGGGAGGCATCCAAATCGTCGACACTATGGAACGCTCGGGGCCGTTTTTGGGATCGGTGATGTAGTAGAGGGTGACGACTTTGCCGTCTGGTCTTTGAACCGATCGGCAGTATCCGATATCGCGGTTTTCCCCATCATCCCGCAAAACCAGAACCGGGCCCCAGGTGCGTCCTTGATCCTCACTAAGACGAGCCCGGATGCTGAACGGTTCGGCGCGGTGTCCGTAGGTGAGACATAAACGCCCATCTTTCAGGCGAATGAGGCTGGGTGGATTCCCCTCACCACAGTCCTCGACCGGGTCCGGCATCGCTTTCCAGGTTTTACCCTGATCGTCCGATCGATAAGCGCCGATCCAGCGCCTGTCTTCTTCTCGGTTGCGAACAGCAACGTAATAGGAATCCTCATCCAGTTTGACCGAGGACGGCATGATCGTGAAACCGGTTGGTTCTGGACCGATGTTTCCTACGCGGATCCAGGTTTCCCCCCCGTCAACCGTACGAATACAAACACATTGCCCTTCATTTCCATCGGCCTTCGCCACGGTGGTGAAGGCAGTGCACCGTTGATTCCCTTCCACGATGTAGTCCGTTCGAAAAGCGGTGCCCGGAAAACCGAAATGCGGCAGGCGAAAAGGACCTTCCCAGTCATGTCCGCGATCATAGGAATACCAGAAACGCCCTGTCCCGGCATCGATGTTGTCTGTCCGTAAAGTCATTGCAAAGTCAGGATGCGTGAAGCGGATGCCTCCGGGGCTTTCCTTCAACGAAGGGATCGGAACATCCTTTCTTTCCACCCCATGAAGAAATCCCCCTTCCGGAATCAAATCCCCGTTTAAGCCGGGATCGGTGATCTTCCATGATTCACCACCATCCAGACTACGTGCCAGGAAATGCAGTTCGGGGGCTTCGCGGTCGATGTGATGGCGATCCGGACCCAGATCCTTGTAGAAACCTTTGGAGAAACCCACCAGAATTTCATTCCCCCAAATCCAGATTCCATGATTCGCCGGCCACCCACCGAAACGGCCCTTCTCATAATAAACCGTTTGATGTTGGACATCCTCAACAGGAACAACATCAGCCTGTGCGACCAAAGCCATTAATAAAAACGAAAGCCATTTCATGATTGATTCCAGACATACTGGTGCAACCCAACTGATTCACAAGCGAAAAGAGGAGATCCAAATTCTGCAAATGGAAGATAGGTTGTTGGCAGTAATTGGCGCCATGCGATGGCGATCACAGGTAGAGACGTGACGTCCCTGTCGCGTCACCTTGTGGTGTTCGAAATCGATTCAGTTTCCGTTTCGGGAAGCCTGCAGTTGTCATGGGCCAAAATTCTTCACCAATACGGCATTAAGCGATTTGGGGTTCGCATGCGTCAGGGTTTTCCTTTGGTTGGTATTATTGAATAAGAATGCCACAAGGGGCGGACCGAGATCCACGCAGTCGCGGGACAAGCTTGTCAGCTCTACCTGCAGTTCACCCCAGGTAGCATCCCGCGACTGCGCATGCGCGTCACTTCGGGGTTTGCCACTACAGTTGCTCTCCACTCTGGGACCACTTTCTTGAGAAAGCAGCTACGCTGTGGAAACGTTGCTTCATTCTCCTTGAATGTGCTGTCTATCCGTGTGAAATTCCATGCATTGAGAACGTTGTTTCATTGCATCCCTGGCTCTACGACCTATTGGTTTTGGAGTTTCATGAACAGGAAGACTTTTGGTTGTTTACTGGCATTGTTTTTTGGCATAGCCCAGTCGATCGCGCAGCCCGTGATCATATCCGAGTTTTTGGCTTCGAATCAGTCGGGGTTGACAGATGAAGACGGCGATTTGAGTGATTGGATCGAGCTTTACAATGTTGGTCATGAACCCGCTTCTTTGTCGGGGTGGTATTTGACCGACGATGCGGAAGACCTGAGCAAATGGACTTTTCCTGAAACAGTCCTTCCCGGTCAATCAACCCTGATCGTATTTGCTTCCGGCAAGGATCGATCGGTGGCCGGTTCCGAATTTCACACGAATTTCAGGTTAAACAGAGACGGAGATTACCTGGGATTGATAAAACCCGATGGCAAGACCGTTTCGCATGCTTATGAACCGGACTATCCACTCCAGTATTCCGATGTGTCCTATGGCATCCGCATGCAATTTGAAACGACGGCTTTTGTTCCAAACCAGGCGACGGGCAAATTACTGTTTCCAGTGGACAACAACTTGGGGATCTCATGGACCTTGCCCGACTTCGACGACGCACAATGGTTCGATACCACGCTTGGCATCGGCTACCAGCGGGATGCATCCGAGGGCGATGCCGGTTCCCCCACCGATACGGACACGCCACCGGAAGACGCATCCTCTCGAACCGATGTGACGCAGCCCGGCGATCCGATTGAGCCCAGTTCCTTTTTGTCCCCGGCAAATGAAGGAGTGATCAATGCCATCGACAACAACAAGGACACGAAGTATCTGAACTTCGACAAGCTCAACGCCGGTTTCACCGTTAAAATGCCAAGTGGACTAGCCACCGTCACCGGACTACGTCTGACCTCCGCGAATGATGCCCCGGACCGGGATCCCAGTGAATTCGTCCTGTCAGGCTCCAACAATGGATCCGCTTTTCGCCAAATCGCGAAAGGCACGATTCCGGAATTTGCCAATCGCTTCGAAACCGTAGAGATCAACTTTGAAAACGAAACGGCCTATGCGTACTACCGGCTTTTGTTCCCCAACGTTCGCGATCCGGCGGTAGCCGTGGCGGTGCAAATTGCCGAGGTGGAACTACTGGGGATGGGCAAGGGCAATCCCCTCCCCACTCCGGATGAAATGGACCTGTCACAGCTTGAGGATATTTCCGGCCCGGAAGACAGCATCACCCCGACAACGTTTAATTCCCCCACCAATGAAGAGGTATGGCGGGCGATTGACAACGACTCGAGCACGAAATACCTGAACTTTGATGGACCGAATTCGGGATTCACGCTGCAGCCGGCCGTCGGACCGACGATCATCAATGGACTTCGACTCACCTCCGCCAATGATGCACCCGGCAGAGATCCGACTTCCTACCGACTTGAGGGACTTTCAGACGACAATACGTTCCAACTGATCGCCATGGGAAGTGTTCCGCCATTTGAAGATCGGTTCACCGAGGTTGAAGTGTCATTCGTCAACGACACGGCCTATGAGACTTACCGGCTTCTTTTCCCCACCTTGCAAGGTGGAAACAATCAACTCATGCAGATCGCGGAAGTCGAGTTTTTGGGGAACACTGGTTTGACCAGGCCGGATATTCGAACGTTTATTCAAACCGATTTGGAAAGCGCCATGATCGGTCAACATGCCTCGGTATATTTAAGGCTCCCGTTTACGATTGCCCCGGGAACCGATCTTCAAGGTCTTACCATGCCCCTTCGTTACAATGACGGTTTCATCGCCTACCTGAATGGCGTGGAAGTGGCGCGTGTCAATGCTCCTGCAAATCCTGGATTTGATTCAGTGGCAACCAAGGGTCTGGGCACGGAAATGGTGGTGGCAGAAGAACGGGTGGACCTTCGAGGATTTGCCCACCTGTTAAACACCGGATCGAATGTGCTGGCCATCCATGCGTTGAACGAAAGTCCATCCAGTCCCGACTTTCTGTTGGATGTTCAATTGGTCAATACCATCACCACATTAAACCTGTCACAGTCGGGTTACTTCGAACACCCATCTCCCGGAGAAACCAATCCCGAAGAACAATTCATCGGGCAATTGATGGCACCGCTCATCTCTCCCGAGAGCGGGTTCAAGGAAGGCGCCTTGGAGGTCGGCATCCAATCCGATATGGCAGACGCCCGGATATACTATTCACTGGATGGCAGCGAACCCGACGCGCAAACAGGCATCGAATACAGCAGCCCGATTCGCGTGAGCAAAACTACCGTGCTCCGCGCTGTTGCCACACTTGAAGGATGGAAAAACTCACCCGTTTCCACCCGTTCGTATCTGTTCACCGCAGACATCGCGCGACAAGAGGACATGTCTGTATTGGACGCAACGTTTCCGGATCGCTGGGGATCCCAACCCGCCGATTACGGCCTGGATCCCCGCGTGGTGAACCTGGATGGCAGGGACAGCTATGGAGGACGTTACACGCGAACGATTCAAGATGTCTTGAAATCCATCCCCACCATTTCGCTGGTGTTGGATTCCGATGATTTGTTCGGCCCCAAAGGCATCTACGCCAACCCCACCGCCCGTGGTGACGCCTGGGACAATTGGGAACGCCCCGTCTCGGCAGAGTTAATCTACCCGGATGCACGTGAAGGTTTTCAGGAGAATGCCGGATTGAAGATTCAAGGCGGCGCATTTCGGCGATTTGATCTGACAATAAAGAAATCGTTTCGCCTCGTTTTTCGTGAGGAATACGGTGCCACCAAGTTGAATTTTCCCCTGTTTGGCCCCGATGCAACCGACGCCTTTGACACCGTCGTTCTCAGAGCCAACGGTAATGATGCCTGGAAGTATGCAGGCTCTCATGCGCTCTATATCCGCGACGCCTTTGCAATGGAGACGGCCCGCGCCATGGGAATGGTCTCGTCCCACACGACATTCGTCCACCTCTACCTGAACGGAGCCTACTGGGGACTCTACAATCTGGCGGAGCGCCCCGACGCTTCGTTCTCCTCGAGTTACCATGGTGGGGACAAGGATGACTGGGATGCATTGAACCAGGATTCAGTCCCCGATGGCACCCGTGATGCATGGGATCGCATGCTCGCCGTGCTCAATGAAGGCATCGATCAAAACGCCGTCTATCAAAAGATCCAGGGTAAGAATCCCGAAGGCATCCGGGACCCGACCATCGAAAACCTGCTGGATATTGAGAACCTGATCGATTACTGCATTCTGAACTTTTACATCGGCAATCAGGATTGGCCGGGACGGAATTATTGGGTGGGACGTGATCGGGAAGGAAGCGAAGGTTTTCAATTCTATCCATGGGATTCGGAAACCGCCATGGGCCTGGGCTCAGGTCTCAATGCCAACCAAACCGGCGTCAACACCGCCGTGGCACGACCTTACGGAGCGTTGAGGGCCAATGCGGATTTCCGACGTTGGTTCGGAGATCGAGCCCGGCGCCATTTCGCTACGGGAGGGGCTTTGTATGTCAACCCTACCAAACCCCAATGGTCCAGAGCGGAACCCGAGAACAATCGTCCTGCCACACGTTTCGCACAATTGGCGGACTTCATTGACAGCGCCATCGTCGGAGAGACTGCCCGCTGGGGAGATCAGTTGAACAGCAGTCCCTTCACACGCGACGAACACTGGCGCAGGGAACGGGACGATCTTCTGACCAATTACTTCCCCCGACGATCCGCCATTGTCATCGAGCAACTGCGGAGAGCTGGTCTCTATCCTCAAGTCAATGCGCCGGTTTTCAACCTCCAGGAAGGAAGAGTTGAACCCGGAACCAGCCTGACGATGAGCGCCGACAATGGAACGATCTATTACACGTTGGACGGATCCGATCCTCGCACCGACATAACCGTCAGCACGGTCAAACCGTCCACTTTGGTTGACTCCGGCACTCGAAGACGCGTTTTGATCCCGAGTCCTGAGAATGGGGGGAATGCATTGGGCACCAGCTGGCAACAGGAATTGGGTTTCCCGGATGCAAGTTGGACGAGTGGCACTGGTGCTGTTGGCTACGACACCGCCAACGGTTACCAGGATCTCATCGGAATCGATGTGCGCGAAACGATGTCCGGACAAAACACCTCCGCCTTCATTCGAATCCCCTTTGAAGCCGAACCGGATGCCATCGCAGACTTGAATTTCATGATATTGAGGATGCGCTATGACGACGGATTCGCCGCCTTCCTGAACGGAGTGCAGATTGCCTCGGCCAATACTCCCGGCGACCTGCTATGGAATGCCACAGCCACCGGAGCGAACGATGATGCCGCCGCCGTTTTCTGGCAGGAATTTGAAGCAAGCGCCTACCTCAAGCACCTGCGTCCGGGCATCAATCTGCTGGCCATACATGGGCTCAATGTTTCATTGGACAGCTCCGATTTCCTGATCGATGTGGAACTAATGGTCGGAAAAAGAAACATCACCGGAAACCTTCCGACATCGAACCGATATGATTCCCCCGTTCCGTTACAGGATTTGACCACCGTCAAAGCCAGCACACTGTCCGGATCCGAATGGAGCGCCCTGACCGAAGCAACCTTCATCGCAGGCGACCCCCGCTTGCAGGTCAGCGAACTCAACTATCACCCTGCAGATCCTTCCCCAGAAGAACTGGCAGACGGTTTCGATGATGCGGATGCCTTTGAGTTCATCGAACTCTACAACCCAGGAACGGCAACCTTCCTGTTGGATGGCGTGCGGTTTATCGACGGCGTGACGTTCGACTTCACCGACTCAAGCATCACGCGCCTGGCACCAGGTGCGACGGTGTTGGTTGTAAAAAACCTTGTCGCCTTTGAAAAACGATACGGACCTGGACTGCCTGTTGCGGGCGAATTCACCGGCAATTTTTCAAACAGCGGAGAAAGCGTGGCCGTCGTGGATGCGGAAGATCAAACGCTAATCGCATTTTCATATGACGATGATGCCGCCGAACTAAAAAGCGCCGATGGTTCAGGTCCCTCCCTGATTGCCGTGGATACAAACGATGATCCCACTCAGGAATTCTACTGGAAAACAAGCACCCAGACCGGAGGTTCTCCTGGTGAGCACCCCGAAGGGCAAGCAAACCTGGGACTCAAGCTGACCATGTTACTGGATGAAGAAACGGTGTTTATTGAGTGCTTGGTTCCGGATAAAGAAGACTACGGCCTTTACAGCAGCCAAAACCTTGGCAATCCGCTATGGGATCTTGTATCGACGAAGAAAACAGTCGAACCCGATGGTAAACTCGGATTTGAAATCCCCGTTTTGGAGGGGTTCCCCATACGGTTCTTTCAAATCCGGAAAGTTTCAAATGTCCCTTGAACCAGATTGTATGATTTGTTGACTGATGATAACGAGTTTGACTTGTTGGATCAGTTGATCTGTCATTTGGAGTATTATGAACAAAAACGCTGATTTAAAGGTTTTCATTTCGAATAGAGATTCCAAATGTGAGGAGTGTGGTGAAGAACTGGGGCGTAAATCATGGATCACGTTGAAGGAAGAAAAGGGCGTTTTGTGCCTGTCTTGTGCCGATATGGATCATTTGTTGTTTCTTCCTTCCGGAGATGCGGCGCTCACCAGGCGGTCAAGGAAACACTCCAGGTTGTCGGCTGTTGTTTTGAAATGGAGTCGTTCTCGCAAAAGATACGAACGACAAGGTTTGCTGGTTGAAGAATTTGCATTGGAACAGGCAGAGCAGGAATGCCTGGCAGATGATGAGGCAAGGGCGCGCAAGAGAGAAAGGGAAGCTGAAAGAAGAGCTGTGTTGGATGATCGATATGTAACCAGTTTTGCAGAAAGGGTCCGGGAGTCATTTCCTCACTGTCCTCCAAAACGGGAACACATCATAGCTGAACACGCTTGCCTCAAGTATAGCGGTCGCATTGGACGTAGCGAATCGGCCAAACAACTCGACGGACAAGCCATCCATCTGGCTGTTACAGCTCACATCAGACATGCCGAAACACCCTATGATGAACTATTGGCAAAAGGTCATGACAGAGATGAGGCCAGGGATGCAGTGCGGGACACAGTGGATCAAATCATCAAGGACTGGAAAGGTTGAGGTAATCCCTCCCGGCATTGGCTGGGACAGGCAAATCCGTCCAATTTAATCCAATTGCGGAATAGTCAAATCTGAAAATCTTTTCCCACGAAGCCGAAAGCAACAGACCGCTTGCGGCTAAATGATTCCGGAAAAGCTATGCATAAGGAGCATGACTGAATCTTGCTTTAAGATAACAATCACATGCGAGACGTTAGTGACAGGGAGATCTCGGACTGGTTGCGCGAGCGAGTCATCCCAAGGAATCCCTATCAAGGAGCATTTTTTTGAACCTTTTTGGGTTTGAAACGTTCTACTGGGTGAAATGGCTGAATACTCGCATAAATCAGATCTTCCGGTTGAAGCAGCTCGCAAGGGTTGTGACCAGGCTTGGGACGCGCTGATTCGTCGTTTTCAACTCCCACTCTTTGCTTATGTTTCTGAACTCATTGGAAATCAATCCATCGCGTTGGATTTGGTGCAAGACACGCTGGTTAAAGCCGTCAAAAACATCAATGGCCTTCGTAATGATCAACGAATAGGGTCCTGGCTGTTTGGCATTGCTCATCAGTGTTGCATCGATCATTGGAGGAAATCCGGACGTCAATCCAAGGTGTTTGAACCCATCATCGAATCAACTTCCGCGGAAGCCATGGATCTTTCAAATGGTCCATGCGAATCGCTGATCCAAAACGAAATCCATCAGGAAATCCTGGATCACCTCAACAACCTTTCCACAGAACATCGAACCGTCGTGTTGTTGCATTATTTGGAGGATTTCTCGTTGGCAGAGATCTCTAACATCACAGGCACGGGGATCGGAACTGTGAAATCACGTTTGCATTACGCCAAAAAGGCAATGAATTCCAAATTAACTCATCTAAAGATATGAACCCGATCAAGAAGGCACTGTTCAGCAAATACGAAAAGTCAGGTTCAACGTTGGACCAAATACGGGCTTCGGTCATAAAAGAATTGCCTGATCAAATAATGGACGTTTCAACGAATCCGGAAAGCCCAACTCCTTCCATCCTAAAATGGCCAATGATCTGGACAGGTCTATTCTGGCGCAAAATCATTCAACCAAGTAGTGGGGCCTGGGGCACTCTGTCAGCAATCTGGATTTGTATCCTTGGTTTACATCTGAAAAATCACTTTGAAACGGCGCCAAAAACACCCGATTCCATTCCAGACCTGCAAACCTGGGCTAAAACCAGGAATGCAATGAATCTGCAGTTGACTGAATTAATGGATGAGAAATCCGTTTTGCCTGCTCCATCCCCTCCTCCTAATCACCCCCCCATTTCTAGACCTCGCAGTCAGTTGAAAACAAGTCATTCAGCATGATTCACTCAATCATACTTTAATCACCACTCGAATAAACAAAGGCAAGATGATGAAGGAAAAAGATTCCAGCAAGAAACCCTCCCCCTTAGAAGGTCAATTCCCATTTTTCAGTCGCTGTATTACTTTGATACGAACAAGAGCTCAGTTCTTTAGGCGGTTCTTGACTTGGACCACATTCAGGAGATTCGCACTGACACTTGCCGTGATTGCGACACTTGTTGCTGTGTTTTACACCTATGAGCTGTATCGAGGGAAACGTGCCTGGTCAGGCTATCAGTCAGATCTGATTAAACGAAACATCCCTTTGTCTCTAAATGAAATCCTTCCACAAAGGGTTCCTGACGATCAGAACTTTGCCATGACTCCGCTTTTGGCGCCCGTTGTCGATCTGGATCCTTCCTCAACGAATGTCTTCAAAGATCCGGATGGGGCTCAGCGTGTGATGGAAATCTCTTTGAGTGATCATCGAACGAAAAAAGGTAGACATATCAGCCTGGAAGGATTTGACGTAGGGAAGCCAGTCGATTTGGCCTACTTTCAATCCTATTTTCAGGAAAGCGATCAATTTGAGTCGCCAGAAGTTTCAGGTACGCCGGCACAAGATATCCTCTTTGGACTGGAAAAATTCAGAGCAGAACTGGAAGAAATCAGGGAAGCAAGTCGTCGCCCCTACTCCAGATTTAAAATGCTTAATGATAACGAGGAGTCGCCAATCATTTTAGTCCCCCACCTTTCCGTATTGAAGAACATGAACTCAATCCTCACCCTACGGGCGCTGGCGTCACTGAGCGACAATACCGCTGACTCGGCTTTTGCCGACTTGGAACTCATGTTTTCCCTAAACAAATCCCTAGCGCAAGAACCATTCTTAATCACTCAATTGGTCAGACGATCCATGCTTGAGGGTTTCCTGCAAGTCCTTTGGGAGGGACTGATTGGAGACCACTGGACAGAACCACAACTGCTCCGAGTTCAAGAACATTTGACAACATTTGACTGGTTTGAAGCCTTTGATCGCGGTCTTGCTGCTGAGCGAGCAGTTGTAAATGAATATATTTCTATGTTGCGCGTTGTCGGGGACAAGATTGGAGCCTTGGATAAGGCAGATCAATTGGGAACTTACAAAGAGCAACCTTCACTCAGTCGGCGTCTCCTTTCCTCCATCATACCCGTTGGATGGATTTATATGGAACAAGTCAATTTCCATCGTGCTTATGATGATTTTATTTTCCAAGGAATCGATCACTTGAATCGCAAAGTAGATATTCAAAAACTCCAATCCGCAGATATTGGACTTCAAAAATTTTGTGCATCAGGCGGCGACATGTTCTCCATTATAATGAACCACCGAGTGATCTCCAAAATGATGGTCCCCGCCGTATCGGGAACCAGACTAAAAATGTCACTTGCGCAAAATTATGCACATCTCGCACAGGTCGCATGCCTGTTAACAGCCCACAAAATACGAGAAGGGCAACTACCCGATTCGTTGACTGAACTCACTCACACTGAGAGTCACCCCCTACCTAATGACGTCATAACAGGCCACCCATTTCACTATCATCGAGAGGGAGACGAGCATTTCAGTCTTTATTCGGCAGGGTGGAACCAGGTCGATGACGGCGGTCAGCTTTCATTGGAGGCGAAGCGTGGCGGCATCCAAGTCCGTAAAGGCGATTGGGTATGGCATGCTCGTGAAGTCACAAAAGTGTCCAAGTGAGCCCCAAAACACACCCCCGAAACCTATTGTGGGATTTCAATTCTGGAATGCGCCCAATGGTTGACACTTTTTGCCACTGCCACGCACAATGACAGCACGAGAGATTGTGATGTCTGTCAGGGTGTTTCATAAAACCTATGGAATAGGATTAAGTCTGATTAGCTGCTTGCTGATAGGGATGCATACTATCATTGCGCATTGCGAAACCAAAGAGTTCACCCTGACTACTGGCCGTCTCTTCATCCCGAACACCGGGACCATTCGACCTCAAGCGCCGGACTTGATTCTTCATTTGCATGGGGCTCCAGGGACGGTCGAAAAGAATATTCGGCAACCTCACCCCGATGCGATCCACGTGAACATCACGCTTCCGGGATTGTCCAGTGTTTATAAAAAACATTTCCAGGATCCAAGCGTGTTTCCTTCACTTTTGCAGGAAACCAAAGTCATCCTCAGCAAAGAAGGGTATGGCACAACACCGACCTTTCGCCGCATCATCCTCATGTCGTTCAGCGCGGGATTCGGAGGCGTCCGCGAACTGCTCAAACAAGCCGAGAATGTCGAACAAATCGATGCCATCATCATGGCGGATTCCATCTACGCGGGATTCGTGGGGGAGATTGAGGATCGCAAGGTGAATTCCTCCCATATGGAGCCATTCCTTTCATTCGCAAAACAGGCGGTCACGGGAAAAAAGCAGATGATCATTTCGCACACTCAACTGTTCACCCCGGAATACGCTTCCACCAAGGAAACGGCAGCATGGTTGATAGACGGGCTGAGTGGCAAACGCATTCAGGAGCGCAAGGAGCACCCTGGAGGAATGGTTGAATGGAGTCATTTCCAAAAAGGCCGGTTTCATGTTTTGGAATTCGAAGGTGAGACCGGCGAAGACCACATGAAGCATTTGAGACATATCGACCTGTTTCTGCAGATGGTTCATACCGAATAATACGTAAAAAAGATAGAGCGGGTCGGCCACCTTTTTGCGAAGGCAGCTACGTAGCCGCGCTTGCCAAAGCGTGGTCATACCTTCCGAACCTGTGTGCGTCCACATCCTTTACGAGCGCGTCGGGCCACCTTCTTGCGAAGGCAGCTACCGGTATATTTCCCTATTTTTTCCTGCTTTCGTGTATGGGCAATGTGAAGTAGGTTAGTGTCCATGAGTAACAAAACATTCGGACAGCTTGGGTATCCGGGGCGATTGATCGCTGTGGAGGGCCTGGACGGTTCCGGCAAGTCCACTCAGATCAAGCTGATCAAGCGCTGGATGGAACTGCAGGGGCTCAAGGTCTTTTTCAGTGAATGGAATTCGTCGGTGTTGGTGAAGTCGGCCACCAGCAAAGGGAAGAATCGTGAATTGCTCACCCCGACCACTTTCAGTCTGATTCACGCCACCGATTTTGCGGATCGTTACGAACGTCAATTGGTTCCCCTGCTGCGTGCGGGCTACCTGGTGCTGTGCGACCGATATATCTTCACCGCGTTTGCGCGTGATGTCGTTCGCGGGTGTTCACCTGATTGGGTAAGAGGCATCTACGAGTTTGCCGCCCAACCTGATCTGGTGTTCTTTTTCAAAGCTCCACTGGAAACCACCCTGGGCCGGATCCTGGACGGTCGCCCACAGCTCAAGTATTTCGAAGCGGGCATGGACATGAATTTTTCGTCGGACATGTATGAATCCTTCCGACTCTTTCAAGGCATGCAGTTGGAGCAATACCTGGCCATGAGCACGGAGTTTGACTTCCTGCTCGTCGATGCGAAAGGGAGAGTGGAAGAACAGCAGAGCATTCTTCGACAATTGATCTCCGAACACATCAACCTCGACGCTTATAAAAAGGATTGATCATGACGACATCGAGAAAATCCAAATCAGCGGCAAAAGCACACAAGGAGCGTCGGAAAGCTCAGTATCGCAAGCAACTCAAGGTGGCCTTGCCTGCTCCCTCCATCAAGCAATCCTATGGCTGCGGGATCCCCAAGATGGCTCTTGAGAAATTAACCGGCAAGCTGATCGTACTGGAGGGTGCGGACGGCTCAGGACGTTCCACTCAGATCCGCGAACTGGTCGACTGGCTGGAGGGCAACGGACACGCCACCGTTCAAGTCGGACTCAAACGCTCCACCCTCGTCAGTGAAGAACTGGAACGCGCACAGGAAGGAAACATTCTGAGTCAAACCACCATGAGTCTTTTCTACGCCACCGACTTCGCGGATCAGTTGGAGAACATGATCATTCCCTCCCTGAAGGCCGGTTTCATCGTGATTGCAGACCGCTACATTTACACACTGATGGCGCGCGACCTGGTGCGTGGCATGAACCGGGATTGGGTCAAAAACCTCTACAGCATTGCGCTCGTACCGGATGCGGTGTTTTACCTGAATGTCTCCCCCCAGCAGCTCATTCAACGCAACCTGGCCAAAACGCAGAGCCTGGACTATTGGGAAAGTGGCATGGACCTGGGTTTCACTCGCGACATGTTCGACAGCTTCGTGAAGTATCAGCACCTGATCCAAAAAGAATTCCTCAAAATGAAGCGGACCTATAAATTCAACGTTATTGACGGTGATCGACCGACCGAGGAAGTCTACGAAGAACTAAGGCTGGCCATCGATAAAGTCATTTCCGGATAGAGATTCTGACAGGTTTATTTTTTTTAAACCGCAGATGATGCAGATTATCGCAGATGTTTAACAATTGACTTGTGTATATCACAAAGTTTCAGCTCAGCAAACTGTCTTGGGAAAACAACATCAGAACCCGGCATCCACACCTTTAGATCTGCGTTAACCTACGTCATCACGCAGATTCCTCAAGGCGGGTGGTGGGGATAAATCGAACCTCCCAACTTCAATTACTCACAACATCCTGAAATCCTTTTCCGCCTTTAACAGAGTGTAGCAGTCGGGTAGATCCAGGGCCTTAAGCATTCCCGGGACAAAACCTGACAGTGGCCAGTCGTATTCTTTGGATGTGGCGATGGAATGGAAGGAATCGATTCCATCTTTCAAAGTGACCGAGGTCACTTTTTCACTGTAAAGAGCGGCAAACGCAGCCGGCAAAGTCCCCCAACCTTTTGCCACCACATGAACCTGCTCATGGCCTGCCTGCTCCAGCCACCTCAGAGCCTGCAGTACATCCAAGGTCTTCTGTCCGACATAAGGACGATTCAGCATGATACCATGAATGGCATAGAAGTAATCATTGCCATACGGCTGCAGGAATGAGTTTTCACCGCAGGTGTCCGGCTTGGATTCACCGATGCCACGCACGTCACAGGCATAGAATGCTTTCTGTGAAAGATCGGATGGAACCAGACCTCGCACCCAATCATCGGACCGCAATTCCTCGTCCGCTGAATGATGAGAGACATACAAAACGGCATCTTTCACTTCGGATTTGGGACGGGAGTAATGACGTTCCTGACCGAGACGATAAACCACCACCTGAGCGCCGGGTTCGGATTCGATGACATAGGTGGTCACATGCGGGTGTGGATATCCACGACTGCCGCGAGGACGCAAAATCCGGTAATAAGGTGCCACCGGCTTGGCGGGCAAGGCAAGGCAGTCGGCCAGCTTCCGGCGAATCGCATTGGCCGAAAGTTCAGGGCGTTGTTGTTTGAGGTCATTTGCTTTGGCCGCGGTAAAATGAAAAACCGTTTTGGACCCAAGCGAAGCAACCTGACCGGTTTCCACACATTGCAGATCCTCGTCTTTTTCCAACTTGATATCAGCTTCGGGCGAACTTTGTTGAATGCCAGTCGCACGATTGAACCAGCCATACATGGCTTCCCGGTTCTCCTGTGAGAATCCATGATAAGTGGGGCCGACAAAAAACTTCACCTGATCCTCCGCCCCCAACAAACGATACACATGCTTGAGCTGTTCGAATGCCCGACGCGCGCCTCTCACATCAAAGTAATCCTTTTCCTTGGCCAGAATGACCACAGGTTTGGGCGCCATCGCGATGAGGCAATCAACATGATCCACACCCAGATCGATGCACCGAGGAGGACATTGTTCGGTGTCGGCCGGCAGTTCGTTCTCCAGATTGCGCCGCAGCGTGGTCACGAAACAACTGGGTGCGGCCATCGTCCATCGTGATTCCAAGCCACACAGCCAGGTGGTCATGGTGCCGCCACCGGAATTACCGGTCACGCCGATATGGTTTGGATCCACTTCCTCGCGTGTCAGCAAATAATCCAGAGCACGTATCCCATCCCACGCTCTCCATGAACCGATGAATTCATCCACCAGGAACTGTTGATTGCCGGCATACAAGTGTTCTCTCACCCCGACACCCACAGTAGATCTCAGGTCATCGTTCACATATTGCAACCGTTCCCCCTGTCCGATAGGATCGTAAATCAGCACCACATAACCCATGCGTGCCAAGCCCTGGGAAAAGGATTGGTAAGCAGCTTCGGCTTTGCCATTGGAGGAATGCCCACAAGTGCCGATCACACCGGGCATCGGTTTGTCGCGACCAGTCGGGACATATAAGTTGGCTGTGACCAGGAAGCCCGGACGGCTTTCAAACACAAGCTTTTCAACACGGTAACCATCGCGCTCAAGCACACCGGTGATGCGAGCATTCAAAGGTGTCCGTTCGGGCTCGGGCCCAAAGGAAGCACGTATGTGATGGCGAATGGTTTTAACGTATAATTCGGCATCGGATTTGGATTGCAAAGAGCCCCGGATCTTGTCGCTCTTCCCGGTCTCCTCCCGCACACGTCGAACGTAAAACTCCTGGACCATCCGGGGGAAACGGTTCAATGGCTGTCTTGCATCCTGATCACCCTGTCCCCACAGGGAGGAAGTCAAAAGTGATTCAGAAACAGAAGCTCCGCCGACAAGGATCCCTGCGGTTGATTTGGCCCATTGCCGGCGCGAAATAGAATTCAGATGAGTGCTCATGACTGTGGAAATGGTTACCTGTCTTTCATGAACCCCGAACGCCCGTACATCAAGCAAAATCCAGATCCAATTCAGAACAGCCAAGCCGTCTCTGAGGGTAGAGACGTGTCGTCCCTGACGCGTCCCTTTGGGTGCCCGAAGTCCATTCAACCTCCGTTTCGGGAAGCCCGCTGTCGTCATTGACCAACATTCTTCACCGATGCAGCTATTGGTGATCTGTGGGTTGAATGCGTCAGGGTTTTCCTTTGGATGGCACCTTTGAATAAGCATGCCACAAGGAGCGGACCGAGACGGTCCGATCTACCTGCAGTTCACCCCTGGTAGAGACGTGACGTCCCTGTCGCGTCCCTTGTGGTATGTGGATTACATTCAACTTCCGCTTGGGAAGCCTGCGGTTTCCAACAGCCCATGGCCCTTCACTAATACGCACGAAGGGGTGTTGCGGCTTGATTACGCCAGAGGTTCTCTTTGGTAGCAGTTTTGAAAACGCAGACCACAAGGGGCGGACCGGGATTCACGCAGTCGCGGGACAGGCTGGTCCGATCTACCCAACCGCGCCACGGGCAGTCCATCTGCGGTATCCCCAGAAGCATCCCCAGAGCAGGCACAGCAACCAGGGGGCTACCATCACGCTCATGGCGGCGGCGGTGCCGAATTTGCCGAAGGAAAAGGCGTTTTGGTAGGTATAGGACACGAGCAATAATCCGGCATCGGCAGTTCCACCCGAGCCGCCCAGCAGCACATACGCTCCACTGAAAAGCGCGAAGGCATCCACAATCAAATAAACGAGACAAAACAACAGCACGTGCCTCAGGAATGGCAAGGTTACCCACCGGAATCGATGCCAGGCTTTGGTGGATTCCACCTGCAAGGCTTCGTAATACATTCTGGGGATTGATTCCATGGCGGCCACCAGAAAAAAGGTAATGAATCCCAACCAACGCCAGACACACTGAAGCACCAATGCCATCAGGATAAAGTCGGGATCTTTCAGCCAGTTGATGGGTTTGCCTCCGAATGGAACCACAAACCATTGGTTCAACAATCCCTGGCGCCCGTGAAAGACCAACAGAAACAACAAGGCCAACACCGCAGGCGGTGTGAGTCCGGGAAGCAGCATGATGAACTGAAATACCGGCCTCAAACGGGCATGCACCGACTTCAACCCATGGGCCAGCAACAATGATAATGGCAGAATCAGTCCAAGCGATGCCAATGTGTAGACCGCCGTGTTGCGCACCGCCTTGAAGTATCGTCCATCTTCCAAAAGTTCCTGGTAGTGCTGCAGCCCGACAAAGGACGATTCTCCGAACAATTTGTCAGAGTAGAGACTCATGCGCACCCCCCCGATCAGAGGCGCGAGCCAGAAGCAAATGAAGAGAATAAAAAAAGGCGCCAGCAGTCCATATACTGCGTGGCGCCTTGCAAAGTTCATGAAAGCGATGGGAACAGGTTCCGGATCAAATGGCGCGAACGCCTACTCCTTCAACATCGTCCGCATTTGACGAATGGTTTCCTTGGGGCTGATCTGGCCATACATCACCGAACTGAAGAAGTTTTCCTGAAACAGGAAGACGGCTTGAGGCCGTTTGGAATGCATGACCACTTCTGGCACTTCAGGAGCCAGCTGTGTCAACAGGTCCCCGAATTTCTGATTACTGAAGTAGGCATTGGGCTGGTGGAGACGCTCGTCTTTCCACGCCGGTTGATATGCCGGAAAGCTGTTGCCCCCGACAAAACGCTCGACGTTGGCATCGGTATTCTTCATCACCCACTCAATGAATTTCCATGCCTCTTCGATTTTTTTGCTGTTCTTGTAGATAAGCAATCCCTGTCCCGCGAAAGTGGAAGTACGACGCCCGGGAACACCAAAACGATCTTTCCAGGCTGGCAATGGCATGACGCCCCATTTGCCTTTGAGTTCGGGAGAAAATTGCTGGATCATGTCCAATCCATACCAGTCGGCTCCGATGATGCTGAGCACTTCGCCGTAATTCACCATGCTGCTGAAGAAGACAGGATCGAAGATGCTGGCACGCTCGGGGATCAATCCAATACCTTCGTCATTCAGCATATACAACCAATTCATCACAGATTCGGCTTCCGCCTCATCGGGGAACATCCGGCCGGCGCGATCAAACCAATCGGCACCCTTTTGCCGGAGCAGAATTTCGAAGTAAGTGGGGTCAAGAGCGATCAGTGCCTGGTTCTTTTTGGCGAGTTCGCGTCCTGTGTCCACAAAATCGTCCCAAGTGGAAATATCTTCAGGATCGATTCCGTGTTCCTTGAACAGATCTGTGCGGTAATACAGCACCATGGCGCTCAGTGATTGGGGAAGACCGTAAATGGCGTCGCCTTTGGCAAACAACTTCAAACGCTGGGGCACAATCCCCTTGTCCAACTCGGCTTTCTGGACACGTTCGGCGAGGTTTACGAAAGGCACTTCATCGGCCAGGTAAGTCCCAAACAGCACCTCATCCAATTGCACAATATCAGGTGGATTGGTTCCGGTTTTGATGGCAATGGCCAACTTGTCCGGCATTTCACGGAATCCAAAAGCCTGAATATCAGCCTTGAACTCAGAATCCACTTTGGCCTGATATTCTTTGACCATTTTTTCATAATAGGTCTTGTCCTGAAAGGAACTGATCCAGAGATTGACGGGCTCGGCTGCAACGGCAGACCCTGCGGCAAGCAATGCCGCGGCGCCAAACATCTGAACCACAGAATGTAACTTGGTAAAAAGGTTCATATAGCTAAAACAATGAAAGGGTGCTTGATTCAATTTTTAACGACGAGGAATCCTACCGAACTCAAGATTGGATAGCAATCCCTTGATTTTGGACATCTCATCTTCAAATTCTATTCATTCGCCCCCCCCGAACAACCTATTTTCCCACACGAAGCCAACAGGCCACGAAGATTTAAGAAATTGAGTTGATGCGGCATACTCACAAACTTTGTGCCTTAGTGCCTTCGTGTGAGAAAAATACACTCACAGATTGCCATCGGCCTGTTGAATTAGGCACATTGTCCCCCGTCATGTTGTGGCGTGTATTCTCACATCCGATTCGTTTTACGTCCAGACTGTGCCGGTTCCTGGTGATGTTGACCCGGGCAGGTCTGGACGGCTTCCGCATGCGCCTGAAGGGAGCCGTATCACGCCGGGAACGCAATCAATGGATGATGAAATGGAGCCGCAACGTCTCAGCATCACTGGATGTCAAAGTCACCGTCCATGGAAAGCCTCCCGAGCAAGGCATGTTGGTCGCCAATCATCTCAGTTATCTGGACATCATTGTCCTTGGCACCACCACGCCTGCCACATTTCTCAGCAAGGCGGAAGTCAGGTGGTGGCCGGCAATTGGATGGCTCACTCAGTTCGCGGGGACGCTTTATGTCAAGCGGGAGAAAAAGAGGGATCTGCATGCCCTGGCGGAATCGTTCGCAGATGTTTGGGATGAAAACGCCCTGATTGTCATGTTCCCCGAAGGAACAAGCTCCAATGGAGAAACCATCCTACCATTTCGTTCATCACTTCTGAAACCGGCCTGTGACAAACAGCAACCGGTGACTCCCGCCTACGTCAGTTATGAATGTGAAGGCGGGGCGTTGATAGATGACGTCTATTTCTGGGGCGACATGGCATTTGCCCCGCATTTGATTCGCATGCTGTGCCTTAAATCGGTCAGGGCACACATCACCTTCGGAGAAACCAGATATCCAAAAGATCAGGACCGAAAACAAATCACCAAACTGCTCTGGGAAGATGTCATTCGGATGCATAAGAGTCACCTTCCAGCAGGACAAGCCCCCCCTCCCTCTATCCCGAACAATCCCAATTAAGGAACCAGGTTCGATCTCTGCCCATTTCTTCGGATATTTCCGGGTTCCTGGTAAAATCAGCAGCGTGGATTTAACACGACATCAATAGTGTTGCAACGCACTTCACCTTGACGCCGCTGATCGGTTTCCCCAAAGAGTCAACCACCGTGATCACCGCTGCAGGATGCTTGGGAGCCAACAAAAAGACCAGCACGAGGATAACGCAAACCAACGAAATCCCCGCGAGCGCTATCCCTCTGAAAGAAAAACGCATCCCCTGCTTTTTCATAAGTTTTAACATGATGGATCACTCATTTGGATCTAGTGCAACTTTCGTGTTCAAAGCAACGGAACAATCTTACCCGATAGCACACTCCTCAGTTCCTGACTGAATCCAACAATCACGTCCCGCACGATCCCTTCGCGATCGACGATCAACATGGTCGGAAGTCCTCGGACAACACCCAACCAGTTGCCACACGGCTGAGGTGCCACTGGTCACAGTTTCCGCATTTGAAAACCGCCCCTACCAGAACAACGCCCTGCACCTGGGTATCGTAATCCATCTTACCAGCGGAATCAGCACGATAGGGTTCGACATGCAGTTCGGCCCCTTGAGCAGCTTCCAATTGATTTGCCAAATCCCTGCCGGTAACGTGAACGTCACGCTCGGCGACTTCAATGAGCGCCCGGTGCAACGTGCCTCTCAAGAAGTGATCATTGATGACAGGCGAAGCGTCCAAGCTCGTGCAGACAACGAACAGGAGGAGGGCACATATTAGGATATTCGGCGTTTTCATGATGATTGAGGCAATAAATGGCGTTGAATTTATTTATCAAAAGCCCATAGGCAATCTACCAAGGCAAACAAGATCGGTAAATTTCAAATATAACAATTATTGCCCCAGAGGTTCCCTTTGGTAAGCAGTTTTGAAAACGCAGACTACAAGGAGCGGACCGAGATCCACGCAGTCGCGGAACAAGCTGGTCCGATCTACCTGCAGGCCACCCCAAGGTAGATCGTGCCGTCCCTGGCGCGTCCCTTGTGGTATTTGGATTACTTTCAACTTCCGTTTGGGAAGCCTGCGGTTTCCAACAGCCTATGGCCCTTCACTAATACGCACGAAGGGGTGTTGTGGTTTGATTACGCCAGGGATTCCCTTTGGTAAGCAGTTTTGAAAACGCAGACTACCAGGGGCGGACCGAGATCCACGCAGTCGCGGGACAAGCTGGTCCGATCTACCTTCCTGAAACGGCTAATTCAGGTCTGGGTGATTCAATAAAAATTCGCGACGCTGATCGAAAAACGCCCTTAGATTATCGCCCTCAGGTTCTTCAGCTGTGGCACTCAGGAATGCCTCGGTCGTGAAGAGTTTGTGCGTTTCGCGTTGGACGTCTTTCTGTATCAGTTCACGGTATTGTTTTATCCATGGGCCGACCGTTTTCCAGTCGAGAGATTTTTCGGCAATCATGCGCACGTATCCGAGGTATTTTTCTCGAAGAGCTGGAACGGACAACAACCGGTGTATGATGGGCTTGCCGGGGTCGGACAAACCGGCGAGTGGTTCAAGTTGCACACCAGTGCCACCTCGATAATTGCTACCTCCACCACCGGGGCCCCCTCTACCACCTCGAAAGCTGAACATTTCATTCATGTCATAGGGCACCAGATGAAATTTTCCGTCCGGATCCAGATAAAGTGTGTAATCAGCTCCACGTGTCCAGAATCCATCACCGCTTACCAGGGCGTTGTCGAGCGCCAGAAACCGAAGAAAACTATCCACATCCAGCTTGTCAGCCAGAGCAGACTCCAGGGACTCCAGGGATGTTTGATCAAGCGTTTTTGCCAAGCCTATGATGGCCTGCCAAGCTTCGGGTTTGTCTTTGGATTTAATCTGGAAAACGCCCCGGTAGGCCTCTTCATCATCCCCAGCATAACTGAAAGCTCCAATGCCATTCCGCCCTCCCCCTTGGGGTATTTTCCAACGCGTGCCTTTTTTGGTATCAAAAAAGTCTTTCAGGAAATCTTTATTGAACTGCTGTTGGTTGGCGTAAATGCCCCAGTTCTCTCCGTTGATCACCACGCGAACCAGATTTGCCTTGGGCGCAGGGATGTAATCACGTGCGATGCGAAGGGACAACACAGTATGGAGATAGGTCGGATCGGCATTTGCGTTCAGGAAATTCAAGGTCCGGTAGCCATGGACCGATTGTCCATCATGCACGAAATCAAAACTGAGGTTCAGCGAACGCTTATAACCATCGCCCACACCGAATGAAGAGTTTCCGCGAAAATGAATCCCCACATCGGGATACACCTTGCCATCGACCGTCACCTTGGCGGGGACATCGACATCGGTATTGTTGAAGGCCACCATTTCGGCTTCCCATTCCGGATTGTCGAATTCGATGAAAAAAGTACGCAGAACCGAGGCATCGTAAAGGGGCGCGTCCGGGTAATGTTCCACATCGGCAGAGGTCAACGAAATGCCTTCGGAGGTAGGTGGCCGGTTTCCGCCTCGACCACCGGGACCACCCGCCCCACCGCGTCTGCCGCGACCGCCGCGACCGCCGAATCCCCCTGGTCCTCCACCCGGACCACGTCCACGACCGGGCCCAAAACCGGGACGACCTCCACCGCGACCTTGCGGATTGGTTTTGATGAATTCGACGGCTGCTGCGCGTTCCTCAGCATTGAGTCGTCCATCGCCATCCTTGTCGAACTGGTCAACAATCTCACGATTTTGATTACCGCCGCCCGGGCCACGTCCCGGAGGACCTCCAAAAGGACCGGCAGGCTGCGCATCGGATACATGGCCAAACAATAACAAACAGGAACAGATCCCACCGAGCTGAAGATAACGAGACAGATCGAAGGAACGATCATTCCTATGATGACGTTTGATAATTTTCATAATGATAGTCATTTCTTTGTTGGGTGAACGTGGACAACACATCCTGCCACAGCAGATCGCTTTTTGACAATGTTCCAGAAGACGCAAGCCATTGAACGAAGGTTACAATGAGTTTGAGCTTTCTTTGGTTTGATCCATCGGCTCTGTTCCCCCAAAAGCAAGCCACGTAGCCGCACTTGCCAAAGTGTGGCCCTGTCATCCGACATACGGCGAGGTACAGAATGGACGAACGCGCCGGCCCACCTTCTCGCGAAGGCAGCCACGTAGCCGCGCTTGCCAAAGTGTGGCGAGGTGTTGAAAGGGATGAACACATCCGTCCACCTTTTTGCAAAGGCGGTTACCGGTAGGCTGGACGCACTCGGAAGTATTGCATGGGCCAGCGAATTGGCAGGTCCAGTTCACCCGTTGTCCGATTGTCCTCAATCAGGAATGAGGATAGAGGGCTCCAAAGGACAAGGTTTCGCGATGATTCGACAACATACCGTGTACCAGGCTCGCCTTGAACTGTCACAGCCAGACTTGAATCTTGGAGGGATCGCACAGATATCCCCGGCCCCTGACTGACATTGTTGTCGTTTTCCAATGGCTTTATTAACTCCAAAGAGCGAATACAAATATCTCCCTTCAGTTTCTGAAGTCTGAAATCTGCCCCACCGTTCTGTGAGTTGAGAAACCGCGCATCCTTGAGATCAAACTCATAGGACACCATATCCGCCGCCATCCTGGCCTTACGGGCCACCGACGCCAAGGTATACGCTCCCATGAATGGAGCCGTCACATCAGATCCATCAAACTGAACGTCAATCGTGGCATCCCGATCTACCTCCGCCGTGACACGCAGTTTCAAATCCAGCGTCCCCGCCCACCGAAATGAATCATGCACGCGAAAGTAGAGGTAGGAAACATCATCAGGATCGGATTTGAAGGTGCGACAGGCTACGCCGTCGTTCATGATCAGTTCGGATGGACCATCACTCCAATCCACCCATTGAATGGCTTCCAGATTTTTGGGGTGCGTGAAATCAAGATCAACCTTCGTTGACTCGGCGTACGGCCCGTCCACGGGTGGTGGAACAAATCTCTCTTTGAAGAGGTCGGCGTACTGCCGGTTGAGATTGATGTATTGACGACCGTATTCAAGTGAATCCGAGATGTCCGTGCCCTCATGATATTCGTTCCAGGTTTCGATCATCACGCGATTGATTCCAGAGCGCAGCAATCGAATCCAGTTACGTTCAAAAAAATCGCCGCCTTCACGATCAATAATGACCGGATCGCGTCCGGGAACATTTGAATGATCATAACCGGGACCGATGGACGCCACACTGAGCGGTCTCAAACCAAAAGCTCCGCCCCAGGCATAAACATCATCCGCCTCCATGTTCCATGAAATCTCTTTGACGAGGTAAAATGGTTTTCCACCAAAATCTTCCGCAAATCTTATTTTGGATTCGGTAACATGAGACTGGTCGTATGCCTTCGCCCAAGTGGACACCCAGGTGAAGATGATCGGCTGATGATCGATCATGGCCCAGTGTTGGGGCGGCACGTAGGAAAAATAATCCCGGATGGATTCGTAATACCAAGCATGTCCCCGCGGGGTGGTGAGATCCACTTGCTCGTTCCATACGTTGTGCTCCAGCGTGGTGGTGTCATAGAACATGCCGATGCGTGGGGGCGATTTCCCCTCTTCCAACAACTCTTCACGAGCAGCCACCAAAGGTGAAAGTCCGGCATAGCTCCAGTGCGACGGTCCAATTTCAGCCAACTGCGATGGATCGCCCCAGTAGACCGGCAGCACGACATCGATGCCGGCAGCCTCCATATCCAGCAACTGGGTTTTGTGCCATTGAACCGATTTATAGGAAAATCCTGTCAAGGTGACCGGATGCGTGGTCAGCGCATCCGAGTGATCCGGATTCAGTAGGTGAGCCTGTGTCCAGGTATCGTACCAGTAAAAGTAGGGAGTCATCACGATTCGATCGTTCACCGTCCAGGTAGGGATCTCATCCGCCACTCCCTTTGGCAGGTTGATAGAATTGCCGGGGGCTTGGTTGAACGAAAGAGCATGTGGTTCCGCTGCATGTGACAGCAGCGTCAACACAAACAAGATGAAGCACAGAAAGCGCGCTTTCACTGCGACTGAGTTTTGACTGATTCGGGGGATGTTTATGGCTTTACTTTTACCCCCGGGATGGCTTGAATTCAAGCATCCAGGAACAGTCAGACAAAAGATCTTTAACGTTTCTCACGAATCAAACCGGAACACGTACAAACCAACATGAAACACACGAACTTTGCATCCATCCTCCTCATACTGGGACTGACCAGCGCACAGGCACAAGAGGGCCCCTTTCCACCGGAAGACTGGCCCGCTACCGTCGATGCCTCGAAGGAGGTCCACTATGTGGTCACTGATCCGGACGCTGTTTATGAACCGGTTGGCAATCAATGGTTCGAAGGCGATCTGACAGTATTAAGCGGCGGAGACCAGGCGACGCGCAGTGTCATCATTGGCGGCGCACGCGGCACGAGGGTTTTGGGGAACTACCTCAATATAGCCGACGCGTTTTACTTCGATTGGGCGGACAAGCCTGTGATTGATATCTTGATGCAGTTCTACGGCGACGGTTCGGTGCTGGCCGCTGATGGAACCCCACGCAATTTTGATTTCCTGACCGGAACCCTCCCGGACGGTCCGGATGGCAACCTGAACAACGTAACTGGCGGCACGCTCCCGGTTGAAGCCAATAACGGGAAATGGAACTGGGCCCTGTTCCGCATCGAAAACGGCATACGTCCCGATGGCGGCAGCTATGTCGATCAGCCGGCGGACAATGCCCAGGGCAACATCAGCGCCGGTGGCGTGAACGGAGGAACGATTCGGTTTCAAGGTGTTCCCGGTTTGACCGTTCGAGTGGTGGCATTTGGTGAAGAAGGCGCTTTTGGTGAACCGGAAGAGATCAATCAATTTGAAGACAAGGAATTTTGTGAACCACCACCGGAAACGAATCATGTTTGGTACGATATCACGAATCAAACTGGCAACCACCTGGAGTTATTGAACAACGGGGATCAGAACATCACAATTGCCAACGGTATTGGTCCGGCAAGAGACAAAAGGCGGGCAGCAGTGGCTGACGGCCAGTACATGAATTTCGGCATCACGGACGAATACCTGGGCAAGCCTTGTAACGATCCGGTGGTTATGAAAGTTTGTATCGAATACTACGATGACCCGGAACTTGCCGGTTCCATTTTTGGTCCGGAAGCATTTTCCACAGATGCGCAGGGAGGCATAGACATCTTCCCGCCCGCCAAACTATGGCATACCGAAGGTTCAGGAGAATGGCGAAAAATTGCCTTTCGTGTTCCGGACGTCACGTTGTCAGGAGTCAACACGGGCGCATTAACAGGTGGACCTCGTTTGTATTTCGAGACTCCCGGCATCCACGTGTCTCGTGTGGACATGGCAATCCTGAGAGAGGGCGAACATCCGTTGGCCGGACAGGATCCCCTGGTGGATTGCTTTGAAGATCCTTCCATTTGCACCGACCTTTATGGAAACTTTGCCGAATACGATCTGCACAACGAAATCCAGAACGGCCTCGGCCCTGGCAATAATGGCGGGGACCAGGAAATGATCACGGAAGAAGCGGGTCCAGATGGAGACCGGCGCATGGCTGTCCGTCCCGCCATGGATGACGGCACTCCCGGTTTTCCCCACATCTACATGAATTTTGCCCTTCAGGATGAGGTGTTCGGCCCAAGCAGCCAGCCCAACGCGCACCTGTCTGTTTGTGTCACCTACTACGACGATCCGGAACTGACTGGAGCCACCTTCCGACCGGAAGTATTCCAGACCGACCTGGGAGGGTTAACGACCCTCGGGTTCACTCCGGGAAACCGGGTCACCACGCTGGAGGGAAGCGGAACCTGGCGAGAGGCTTATTTTGAAATTCCCAACATCAAGTTCAACGGTGTCAATCAGGGACCACAGGCGGCCGCCCGTTTTGTGTTCACCGACAAGATCTACTTTACCAGCATTCGCTATGGCGTGATCAGGCCATGTGGACCGTTCGCGGGAATCAATCCTCTGGAAGAATGCAAACCCATTGAAGAAGTGCCTACTTTGGCGATCAGCCTCACGGAAGCGGGTGAAATCACCATTCAATGGCCAGGTGATTCAGCAGACTTCCAACTCGAATCAACATCCGATTTAAACTCCGGTGTCTGGACCGCCTTCCCGGCCGATCCAACTACCGTCGATGGGATATCAAGCGTGACCCTTCAAGTTTCAGAAACAACGTTCTTCCAGCTCATCGGATTGGAATAGGCATGCTTTGGGGCCGGGGGCGATCAAGCTCCCGGCATTCCCGAATCAGCACAGTTGTTTCATCGCGCTGGGCGCGGCCGGCTGCTTATTTCCCGATCGAATAAAGGTGCGACTGGGTGCCGACATAAACCGCGCCGTTCGCAGCCACAGGAGTGGAGTAAATGGGAGAACCGAAATATACTTCATGCAACAATTTCTTTTCCTTGGAGGCTTCTAATACCACGACGTCCCCGTCTTCATCTCCGATATAAACTTTTCCGTCCGCCACCATCGTCGAACCCCATACATGAGCTTTCATGTCATAGATCCAATGTTCCTCGCCAGTGTCCGCATCCAGACAGTAAACAAACCCTGAAAAATCGGAGACGAAAAGGAGTCCGGTATCCGGATCTATGGAAACCGTGGAAAGGGTTCGATTGATTTTGTCGTAGGTCCAGATGGCGCCGTCCTTGGTGATGTCCCCCTTCTTCGTCGCGTCGATGCACGCAAGATAACCAACTCCTTCTCCGTGTTCAGGGTCCTGACCAATTCCGATGTAGACACGATTCTTATAAAACACCGGCGTGGCAATGCATTCACTCGGACCTTCGGCGTCCGGATACTCAATCGGTTCACCGTCCCGGGTTTTATATTTGTCGGGCACACAATCAAACTTCCAAATTTCCTCCAGGATCGAGGTCTCACCCTTTTTCACCGGATCGGGCTTGTAAGCATAACAAACTCCGTCCCCACCACCGAATAGCACCATCCTGGATCCGTTGGCATCCCCGAAACCGGGTGAAGACCAGTTGCAATGGAACATGTGTTCACTGATGCCGGAAGCTTCTTCCCCAACATATTTACCGGTCATCTTGTCCAACACCACCAGGCACGGTGATTCGGGAAACGGCACACTTTCATGTAAATAATCCTGACCATTTGAAGTGCTGGCATAAACCTTGTCCCCGACGATCAGCACGGAACTGCTGGTCATGTTGTGAGGAAAAATCCCCAGCTCTTCCTGCATGTTATAAACCCACAAGATATCCGCATCGGTTTCACCGGGAGCGATGGGTGGATTATCAGGACCGGCCATGTACTGCGCTTCGCCCTGGAAACCGTCGTTGCCATTTGCCAAACCGTTGGCATCCAGGCAAACGATTTCACAACGATTGGACACCACATAAACCCGCTCACCATCAACGGTCGGAGAAGAACAAATACCGATGTATTCCCAATCACTGACCTGCCCTGCGCTCAATTTCGGCACCACGAGTTGCCACAGGAATTTGCCCGTCTTTTCATCAAGACACATCACGATGCCACGATCCCCCTTGTGTTTTGGATCTCGAGGCGAATCATTATTCGTGCCCACATAAACGCGCCCGTTTGCTACCGTGACGTTTCCGTAAGACTGAGACCCGAGCTTGGCTGCCCAACGCACATTCTTGGTGGTCTCCATGTCTATCTCCTCGGTGCCCGACTTATAGTCCCCGGCTTCAAACTCATGCACGAGCCCTTTCTCCGGGCTATAAAAGTTCTTGGTCAGTGTGCGACCCCATTGGCCCCAGTCTCCACCCTGAGCCATTCCGGCCGTGCCAGCGATCAGGACAACGGTCCATGTCATCTTGGATAAATTCATAAGCTTGTGATGCGTTACTTTATATAGGTCTCCGATAGCCGAACAAGGTTCAATTCAATCACGACACAATGTGAATGCCCTGCCAACAAGGCTTCAGAGTCTTTCAGACGCATCCATCCGCACTAAAATTCGCAGAAAACAAGATTTGCCCAAAAACGTGAATGACTTGCCGACACCAGGAAAAATAGCGATGCTCCTTCTGTAAACGCGAAATTTACCCACGCATGCAATGACGGAAACAAATCAACGCGTCAGAATCGACAAATGGCTCTGGGCGGTGCGGATCTACAAAACCCGCACCCTCGCCATGCAAGCCTGCAAAGCCGGACACGTCAAAGTGGACGGACACAACGTCAAGCCCTCCAGATTTGTGCACATAGGAGACGACATCCAGGCGCGCAATGGAACCGTCCTCCGCAACGTCAAGGTAACCGGACTCCTCGAACAACGCGTAAGTGCAAAAGAAGCGGTGGAATTCGTGAAAGAAGTGACACCCCCCGAAGATCTCCGCCCCAAAACCTCCGCTCCCATCCCTCAACCCGTTGTTCTCTACAAAAAAGGAGCCGGCCGCCCCACCAAACGCGACCGCAGAAAAATGGAGGAACTCGACTGGGGATAGATTTGAATGGTGAATTTAAAATAGTGAATAGTGAATTGGAGGCCAATTTGCCTGCAGTTCACCCCAGGTAGCATCCCGCGACTGCGCATGCGCGACTGCGGGATCCCTGACGCGTCCCTTTGGGAGCCCGAAGTCCATTCAACCTCCGTTTCTGGAAGCCTGCAGTTCTCTTTATCCCAAATCCTTTGCGAACGAAGCAAAAGAGGTTGTGCGATCCGATCACACCAGGGCCTTCCTTCGGATGGCATTTTTGAACAAGCAAGCCACAAGGGACGGACCGGGACGGTCCGATCTACCTGCAGCTCACCCCAGGTAGAGACGTGTCGTCCCTGACGCGTCCCTTTGGGTGCCCGAAGTCCATTCAACCTCCGTTTCGGGAAGCCTGCAGTTCTCTTTATCCCAAATCCTTTGCGAACGAAGCAAAAGAGGTTGTGCGATCCGAACACGCCAGGGCTTTCCTTCGGATGGCATTTTTGAACAAGCAAGCCACAAGGGACGCACCGGGATCCACGCAGTCGCGGGACAAGCTGGTCCGATCTACCACTGCGTTCTTCAAAACCTACTCACTGAGTTACAGCTTGCTTCACTTTACCATTCTCATTCCTTCGGGTAGCATCCTCGAATGCACGATACCACGTCACCCAAATCAATTTGGTATGTTGTCATCACCATCCTTGTTGCAGCAGTGCAACTGAAAGGGGCCTCTCAGCAGCCCCCAAATATCATCCTATTGCTTGCCGATGACCTTGGATCGGGCGAATTGGGTTTTCAGGGCAACCATGAAATCCCTACCCCACACATCGATTCCATCGCTAAAAATGGCATCCGGTTCACACAGGCCTACGTAACCGCTCCCAATTGCAGTCCTTCGCGGGCAGGGCTTTTGACCGGGAAGATTCCGACGCGTTTTGGCTATGAATTCAATCCCATCGGCGCCCGCAATGAAGATCCTGGCACAGGATTGCCTTCAAAAGAAATCACTCTCGCGGAATGGCTGCATGACAGAGGTTACACAACGGGCGTGATCGGAAAATGGCATTTGGGGGGTGCAGCTGATTACCACCCGATGCGTCACGGATTCGATGAATTTTTCGGATTCATGCACGAAGGACATTACTTTGTGCCCCCACCCTGGCGTGGCACCACCACCATGCTGCGTCGCAAAACTCTCCCCGGAGGAGGCAAGGGCCGTTGGTTGAGTGACAACCTGATATACACCACTCACATGGGACACAATGAACCCGATTACGATGCCAACAACCCCATCATCCGTGGAGGGCAACCCGTGGAAGAAAAGGCTTACCTCACCGATGCTTTTACCCGCGAAGGTGTCGATTTCATCCATCGTCACGCCGATAAACCTTTCTTTCTTTACATGGCCTACAACGCAGTGCACAGCCCGTTGCAAGGCGCGGAAAAATACATGCGGCGATTTGCCCACATCGAGGACATCCACCGCCGCATCTTCGCCGCCATGCTGGCCAATCTGGATGACAGCGTGGGAGGCATTTTGAAGGCTGTCCGGGAAAACGGATTGGAAGAGAACACTCTGATCATCTTCATGAGCGACAACGGCGGTCCCACCCGCGAGCTCACCTCCAGCAACCTGCCTTTTCGCGGAGAAAAAGGGCAAATGTATGAGGGTGGGCTGCGAGTGCCAATGGCCATGCAATGGAAAGGCAATCTCCCGGAAGGAATCGCATTCAACGGACTGACGACTTCGGTCGATCTGTTTGCAACCATCGCCCATTTTTTTGATCAGCCAACACCCAAAATGGATGGTGTCAACCTGATTCCTTATCTGACCGGCACCCAGGAAGGCAATCCACACGATACCTTCTTCTGGCGACAAGGTAAAAAAACCGCCATGCGTCGAGGAGACTGGAAACTCATCAACATGAAAGGCACCCTCGCCAACCCGAAATGGGAACTTTACCACCTGGGACAAGACCCCACCGAATCCAATGATCTTTCAGGCAGCAACCAGGATGTGCTCTCCGAATTAACCCAACAATGGAAAGCCTACCAAAAGGAGATGATCCCCTCCATTTTCTAGGTCAGGCAGGTCATTGAGGAGAAAATCTATCCCGGTGATCGTCGTCCAAATTCTTGCGAATTCGGCTACGTAGCCGCACTTGCAAAAGTGTGGCCAAATTCTAGTGAATTCGGCTACATCAGGAGAGGGTGACGGTTAATTTCTATTTAGAATCATTCTAAGTATTGACATTAATCAAGGAGAGGCTAATTTGCGCTCAGCGAGATGAAAGCGGAACAACCATCGACACAGGAAAACAAGGATCTGGCACGTAAACTGGCTCATAGTGGTTTGCGGATGACGAGCCAGCGTGAACACGTTTACCGCACCTTGTTGAACCAAACGGATCATCCCACGGCTGACGATGTCTACCTGCGCGTCAAAGCGGACATGCCGGAGATTTCCATAGCGACCGTTTACAACACCCTGGACGCGTTGGTGAAATGCGGCCTGATCAAACAGGTCAATGTGGAGCGAACAGCCACTCGCTATTGTTCCAACATGAAGGAACATTGTCACTTTTTCTGCGAAGAATGCGGTAATATTCATGATGTGGATTATAAGAAAGGCAAGGGTGACCTACCGGTCAAAATCCCTCGCAATCTGATCCCGACTCAAGTGGATATATCCTTTCGCGGGCATTGCAGCAATCCGCTCTCCTGCCCGAATCGATCAAAAAACTAGGCATGTGATGCCGCACAACTGGCATGCATCATCTTGTGATCGAGCAAGCCAGGCAAACTGAGCACCCAAGACCCAAAATTTCGTTTACATCGACTTGATTTATAAAAAATGAGCAGCGCAACCGAAACCATCGAAGGATTTGTCAAAAGCGAGTATAAGTATGGCTTCATCACCGATATTGAAGCCGAATCCGCTCCTCCGGGATTGAATGAGGACATTGTCCGCTTCATCTCGGCAAAGAAAAACGAACCGGACTTCATGCTGGAATGGCGTTTGAAAGCCTTTCGCTACTGGCAGAAGTTGACCTCACCCAACTGGCCAAAGGTGGATTACCCGCCGGTCGATTTTCAGGATATCGTATACTACTCGGCCCCCAAGAAAAACACGGACGGCCCCAAAAGCCTGGACGAAGTCGATCCAAAACTGCTGGAAACCTATGAAAAACTGGGGATTCCCCTGCACGAACGCGCTCGTCTGGCGGGTGTTGCGGTGGATGCCGTCTTTGACAGTGTTTCAGTGGGAACCACCTATCAGGAAACACTGGCAGAGAAAGGTATTATCTTTTGCCCGATGTCCGAAGCGGTCCAGAAACACCCTGAACTGGTTCAGAAATATCTCGGAAGCGTCGTTCCTTACACCGACAATTTTTACGCGGCGCTCAACTCGGCCGTATTCAGCGATGGCTCCTTTGTTTTTATCCCCAAGGGAGTGCGTTGCCCGATGGAGCTTTCGACCTACTTCCGGATCAACGCCGCCAAGTCCGGTCAATTCGAACGCACGCTCATCGTAGCTGAAGACAGCAGCTACGTCAGTTACCTGGAAGGCTGCACGGCTCCCATGCGGGACGAAAATCAGTTGCATGCCGCCGTTGTGGAACTGGTCGCCATGGATGATGCGGAAATCAAATACAGCACCGTGCAGAACTGGTATCCCGGCGATGAAAACGGCAAGGGTGGTATTTATAATTTCGTGACCAAACGCGGACTGTGCAAAGGTCGCAAATCCAAGATTTCCTGGACGCAAGTGGAAACAGGATCCGCCATCACCTGGAAATACCCCAGCTGCGTGCTGCAGGGAGAAGACAGCGTTGGTGAGTTCTATTCCGTTGCCCTGACCAACAACCGTCAACAAGCCGACACCGGCACCAAAATGGTTCACGTTGGGAAAAACACCCGTAGCACCATCGTTTCCAAAGGCATCTCCGCCGGCAAGGGACAGAACAGCTATCGCGGTCTGGTTCAAGTTCGGAAATCGGCTGAAAACGCGCGTAATTTTTCACAATGCGACTCGCTGTTGATCGGTGATCAATGCGGCGCGCACACCTTCCCCTACATCGAAGTCAAAAACACCACCTCGAGCGTGGAACACGAAGCCACCACCAGCAAGATCGGTGAAGACCAGATCTTCTACTGCAATCAACGCGGCATCTCCACTCAGGACGCTGTGAACATGATTGTCAACGGCTTCTGCAAAGAAGTATTCCGGGAACTGCCCATGGAATTTGCCGTTGAAGCACAAAAGCTGCTGGGCGTGAGCCTCGAAGGCAGCGTGGGATAAAACAACAACACCAATCCAATCATTTTAAACGAATTTTAACTATGTCGAATCAACCATTGTTACGCATCAACAACCTGCAAGCCGGCGTGGAAGGCCGTGCGATTCTCAAAGGCATCAACCTGGACATCAACGCTGGCGAAGTCCATGCCATCATGGGGCCTAACGGCAGCGGAAAAAGCACCCTGGCATCGGTCATCGCCGGACGCGAAGGTTATGAAATCCTGGGCGGCGAAATTCTCTTCAAAGGCGAGGACATCCTGGAGATGGAAGCGGACGAGCGCGCGCACCTCGGACTTTTCCTGGCCTTTCAATATCCGGTGGAAATCCCGGGTGTGAACACCACTTACTTCCTCAAAGCCGCCATCAATGAAACACGCAAGGCAAGGGGTGAAAAGGAACTGGATGCCGTCGAGTTTCTCAAATTCATCAAAACCAAAGCCAAACTGCTGGATCTGCCTGAAGACTTTTTGAAACGTTCCTTGAACGTCGGATTCTCCGGCGGTGAAAAGAAACGCAATGAAATCTTCCAGATGGCGGCGTTGGAACCGATCATGGCCGTGCTTGATGAAACCGATTCCGGACTGGACATTGATGCATTGAAAGTCGTCGCGAATGGCGTCAACCAATTGCGCAGCCCGGAAACCTCACAACTTGTCATCACCCACTACCAGCGTCTGCTTGACTACATCGTGCCGGACGTGGTGCACGTGTTGCATGACGGTCGCATCATCAAGACGGGACCCAAGGAACTGGCGCTGGAGCTGGAAGACAAGGGCTACGACTGGGTCATCCAGGAAGCGGCACAACCTGCTTAAACCGACGATCAACGCAGTGGCATCATGACAGAAACCGCACAACTTACCGAAACAGACGCCTGGCTCGAAGCTTTTGAAGCTCTGGAACAGTCGCCGCCCCAAGGTCCGGCCTGGCTGCTCCCCTTGCGCAAGGCCGGTCTTGCTCAGTTCGCCAAAACAGGCTTGCCCACTTTGAAGGATGAGGACTGGCGATTCACCAACGTGGATCCCATTCGACAACTGCAACCCAACCCGGCACTCACACGGAGCGATCTGGACGCGACAGCCTTGAATCAGATCACTTACCCGCACAAAGATAAAGACACCATCCGATTGGTGCTGCTGGACGGGCATTACCAGGCGGATTTATCCGACATTTCAAAATTGCCGGGCGAGGTCACCATCCTTTCCCTTGCCCAGGCGATCACTGAAAAAGGTGACTCATTGGAAAAACATCTGGGGCAATACACGTATCAAAACGACAATCCCTTTGCCGCTTTGAACACGGCCTTTTTCCAAGACGGCTTATATATTCATCTGCCGAAGAAATTCCAACTGGACACCCCGATTCATATCCTGAATCTGGCCAGCGGCGATGGTTCGGGCGCCGCCTCGTTTGCGCGTCATTTCATCCATGCGGAAGCCTTTTCCAAGTGCACGATTTTGGAAACGTATCAGGCCATCAACGATGCGGCGTATTTGAGCGCTCCGACCTCGGAATTTCTGGTGGATGATGAAGCTTTCATTGAACACATCAAGGTCCAGGACGAATCCGAAAAGGCGTTCCACATCGCCAGCATCTACGCAAATATCGGACGAGCAGCCCATTTTCATTCCCATTATCTGACATTGGGCGGACGCATCAGCCGCAACAATATCAGGACCAAACTGGATGGCGAAGGACTGGAAGCCGTGCTGAATGGTTTATACCTGTCAGATGGCGATCAACTGTCCGACCATCACATGATCGTGGATCATGCCAAGCCCCATTGCGACAGCCACGAATATTTCAACGGCATCCTGGATGACCGGGCCCGGGGAGTGTTTCACGGTCGAATCCTGGTGCAACAAATCGCCCAGAAAACCGACGCCAAGCAGACGAACAAAAACCTGCTGCTTTCGGACGATGCCACGGCGGACACCAAACCGCAGTTGGAGATTTACGCTGACGACGTCAAATGCACCCATGGAGCCACCATTGGTCAGTTGGATGATGAAGCCATTTACTACCTGCGCACACGCGGCGTTCCCAAACCGGTGGCCCAGCGCATGCTCGTTCATGCCTTTGCCGGAGAGATCATCGACCGCATCGGACATGATACACTTCGGGAGGAACTGGACGAATTGGTCTGGAAACGGCTGGAAGACTTCACGCATTTTCAATCTGAAACAAACGACTGAACCACCCCTTCAATCATCATGAATAGCCAGGAAACCATCGAGTTGACCCGAGACGTCGAGGCGGCCATTGTGCCAGCCGGAGACACTGTCACGCTGCTGAAAGGCGCAACCGCTTATCTCACCCAGGACCTTGGGGGAGCGTTCACTGTGGTGGTCAACGGAAACATGTTTCGCATTCAGGGCAAAGATGCGGACGCGCTCGGCAAAGAAGTAGCCGACACCCGTGTCCGTTCCGCAGCGGAGGGCGAACAAGTCACCCCTGAGGCAGTCGAGACGCAGGTTTGGGAGCAGATGAAAACCTGTTTCGATCCGGAAATCCCCGTGAACATCGTCGATCTTGGTTTGATCTACGACTGCGTGGTCACACCCATCGATGGCAGCGACAACGATTTCAAAGTACACGTCAAAATGACACTGACCGCACCCGGTTGCGGCATGGGCCCAATGATTCAGCAGGACGTTCAGAACAAGGTCATGTGCATCGAAGACGTTGCAGAAGCCGATATCGAACTGGTCTGGGAACCGCAGTGGAACCAGGGCATGATGACCGAAGCTGCCAAATTGCAACTGGGTTTGATGTAACACATCACAGTGGATTCGACTTTGAACACAAGCACTCCAGACGAACTGAGTCTGCGCACTCGGAAAGATTTCCCCATCCTGGATCAGGAGATCAACGGCCACCCATTGATCTACCTCGACAACGCAGCCACCAGCCAAAAACCCGTTCAGGTGCTGGACGCGGTGCGCCGTTACTACGAGCACGACAATGCAAACGTGCACCGGGGCATTCATGAATTGAGCAATCGTGCCACGCTGGCCTACGAATCGGCCCGTGAACGAACCGCTCAATTTCTCAACGCACGCAGTTCGAAAGAAATCGCATTCACACGCGGCACCACGGAAGCGGTCAACCTGGTCGCATCCAGCCTGGGCCATTCTTTGAAGTCGGGTGATAAGATACTCATCACCGAGATGGAGCACCACAGCAACATGGTGCCCTGGCAACTGGTCGCCCAGCGAACAGGAGCGGAATTGCTTTACCTGCCGGTCAAAGACACTTTTGGAGAACTTGATCTGGATCAGTTGGACACCCTTCTGACAAGGGAGGTCAAAATCTTCAGCTTCGTCCACATCTCCAACAGCCTGGGAACGATCAATCCCGCAAAGGAACTTTGCGCCAAGGCAAAATCAGTTGGAGCACTCAGCTTCGTCGACGGAGCCCAGAGTGCGGGTCATTATCCCGTGGACCTGCAGGAGATCGATTGTGATTTCTACGCCTTGTCCGGACACAAAATCGGCGGCCCGACCGGTATCGGCGCTCTTTATGCCAAGGGGGATCTGTTCAACGAACTGCCCCCATATCACGGCGGGGGTGAAATGATTTCTGAAGTCACCTACAAAGGTCCGGTGTTCAAGGATGGTCCACATAAATTTGAAGCAGGCACGCCCAATATGTCCGGAGCAGTGGGGCTGGCAGCTGCCATGGATTATATTGACGCCATCGGACGGCAAGCCATCTACGATCACGACCGTGAACTGGCCGAACACTTTTACAACGAGATTTCCAAACTACCCGGGACTCTGGTTTATGGTCCACGGAACAACCGGGCGGGCTTGGTCAGTTTTCTTCTCGGCGGTATGCACGCCCATGACCTGGTCACCCTTGCGGACCAGAAAGGTATCGCACTCCGGGGAGGCCATCACTGCACCCAACCGTTGATGAAAAAATTCGGAGTCACAGGGACGGCAAGAGCCAGTTTTTACTTCTACAACAATCAACAGGAAGTGGACCGCACCCTGGAGGTTTTGGAACGTATCCAAAAACGATTCGGCGACATGGGTTAACCATTCCACTCGCCACAACATTTGAACAAACACTCTTTAGTCATATGAGCAGCGACACCACCATCACACCGCAATCCACCATGAAAGAGGTTTTGGCATCTTTTCCATGGGCGCAACGCGCATTGTTTCGACACTACCACATCGGCGGATGCGCCAGTTGCGCTTTTCAACCCGATGAAACGGTGGAAGAACTCTGCAAACGCAACGAGAACCTGGATCCGAACGAAGTCATCGGAAAAATCCAGGAATGCCATGACGAGGATTCCAAGGTACTGATGACCGCTTCAGACGTCTCGGAAGCCATCCAATCGGAGCAAGCCTGTCGCTTGGTGGACATCCGCACCAGCGAAGAATGGGATGCGGTCAAGTTGGAGGGAGCCGTGCACATGTCCCAGGAATCCATGCAGACGATCCTGACCCAATGGCCGCGTGAAGATTTGCTGGTCATCTATGATCACACCGGACGCAACAGTCTGGACGCCGCCACCTATTTCCAGGGGCAAGGCTTCCAAAACGTTCGTTGTATGGCGGGTGGTATCGATGCTTGGTCGCAGGAAGTGGACAGTTCCGTTCCGAGATATCGCCTGGAACCAGTGGAAGGTTGATTTTCAACAAAAAGAGCCTAGTATCTTGAGAGAGTAACATGTCGGACGCATTTCAGGAAAAAGTCGAAGAAGCCATTCGCAACCCCAAGAATCTGGGTAAAATGGAAGACGCGGATTCCGTGGGAACCGTGGGAGGAGCAGGTTGTGGTGACATGCTGCGCATGTGGCTGAAATTCCGCGATCAGGATGGCAAACAAGTGATCGACAAGGCATCCTTCCAGTCGTTCGGATGCGAAACAGCCATCGCTGCTGCGAGTCTGGCCACGGAATTGATTCGTGGAAAAACCGCCGAAGAAGCCATGTCCATGTCCGGGTCCGAACTGGCAGCCGACCTGGGTCCCCTGCCACCGACCAAAATCCATTGCACCACCATGGTGGAAGACGCGCTCCGCACGGCGATCGAGTCGCACCAGGGCAAACCCTGCGCCACACTGGAACCGAAAGTGGAAAACACAAGCTCCTCCAACAGCCTGCTCGACAATATGAATGCTTCCACCAAAGGAAGCAAGGGACTCAAAGTCGTCCTGTTACCCCCCGAAAAAAGTTAACCTCAAAACAAAGGAATCGTTATGTCCGCTATGAAGTCCATTCGTCTCACTGTGCTGCTCACCTTCATCATCGGACACTTCATCGCCACATCCCGGGCGGAAACGATCTACCTGATCAACGGCGATCAAATCCAAGCCAAGGTCGTATCCCTGGACAAACAATCACTATCGCTTCACAGCGACATCCTGGGGACATTGACCATCCCGCGAAACAAAATCGCCCGCATAGATTTCATCCAACTCCCTGGCATAACCGCCAATGGAAGGACACCACAAACCAACCAGGCACCCCCGACAGCGAAGGCAGCGCAGCAACCTTTACCTTCTTCGATACCCGGCATCTTGAATGCCGGCGATCAGGACCAACTGATACAACAGGTCCAACAGCAATTGCTCACCACGGCAGGTCCGGAAGCCAACGAAATGTATCAACAACTGGTTCAAGGGGTCATGGCGGGATCAGTCAACGTTCCCCAGTTGAAATCCATGGCACAAGATACGGTGAATCAAATCGAAGGATTACAAGCGGAACTCGGCGAAGATGTCGGTTTTGCATTGGACGGCTACCTCGGCATCCTCAAAGGCTTCATCCAAAAAGCAGAACGACAGCAGACCAGAGGCAGGTAGAACGTGGCTCGGCGCGCAATTCTTGTGGGTTGCATGCGCTGCTTTTCATCCCCCAATGGAAAACCCCACCGCTTTCCAAACCCCGCATCCGCATAGCTGACGCTAGCGGACGGACCGAGATCCACGCAGTCGCGGGACAAGCTGGTCCGATCTACCCACGACTGCCTTCGACTCAGGGCTGGAACAAGCGGAAGAACTCCCAACTCTTCGCAGCATCCACTGGCACATTCCATTGGATCTCAGATTCCGAACCCGTAACAGGCGACCAATCGATCACATTCGGACTGATCCCTGCATCCAGGTTTTTGCTTTGCTGGTAGAGTTTCCATCCCTGGTAGGCATCGGGCCATGTAATGGTCAATTGCCCTTCGGATGATTTCACAGCAATCGTTGGCGGTAAGAGTTCTCCTTCAATAATGGCGATCACACCGTTGGTAGCCAGATTGCTGACATCCCAGGCCAAGCCGGGACCAGGGACCGACGGTTCCACCGTGAAATCGATGTTTGGATTCAACGGGAAATTCTGGAAGCCAAAGTTGTTGCTGACCACATGAAACGACTGCCCGATGGCGAAAGGTTTGGCCCCGATGTTTTGCATCACGATGGCACCCCGAATGTTTCCGAATGCATCCACTCCGATCACATCATGCTTCACCGGACTATCCAAATCCACTTCAATCAACAACTGCCCCCCCTTGTTCAAATCGAAACGCCCCTCCACAGTGAAGTGTCCCAATCCCTCCCCGGGAGACATCACACCACCGGGATTGATTGATACTCTGCCCTCCCCGAATCTCGCCGCAGTGTCCGAAATTTTGCCTGTGCCCTTGAGTGTTCCGCCCACATCCAGTCGTCCGACCATGTTGTTGATCTCCCCGTTATTGATCAACAAGCCACCCGCTGGAATTTCCCAGTTTCCACCGGCTACATCCATGGTGCCAAACTCGCTGTTGATCACCGTGGCTCCGTCCTTCAAGGAAAGAGAAGCTGGCTCTGTTTCAATCCGCCCCAGGTTTTCAAATGTTCCCCCGTTGATGGCAATCGGACCGTTGATTTCACCGTCATTGACGCTGGAACCTTCGGAGATGAGTCCCGCCAGCACGCCTTCAGAGCGTAAGCTGGCCCCGGCTGCCACGGTTGCTTGGGCGACAGCACCGTCAAAGGTGATGTCCACAGATCCCTCCTCCACAATCACGGAAGCTTCACTGATCAAATTGATTTCCAATGAACCACTGCCTTTCTTCAAAGTTCTTCCGGTGCCTTGAATTTCACCACCGGTCAGAGTGTAGTTCTTGGCATTGTTATCGACAGTGATACCGGGTGTTTCAGCGGATTGCCCGGGAATGACGGCGTCGAATATGTCCACTATGGTTGGTCCGGCCGCAGTGTCATCGAACACTACAAAATCACCCGATGAAAACGTGGCGGCGCTGCCGTCCGGACGTTTCCAGTTACGGGTACTGTCGTCCCACCGCCCATTGGAAGAACCGGTCCAGGTCAAGGTTCCGGCTTGTTCGGTGCCGGTGATGGACACGTCAATGGTTCCATTCCCCACATTGTTGACAACAAATCCAGCCAATCCATCCGGAAGGGACACCGTAAAATTGGGGGTCGCGGTTTCATAGGCAACCAACGGAATCTGAACGGGAAAGCTGTTCACGTTTTCGATGGAAGCAATGGCGATGGTATTGGCAGCTCCACCGCTGAGCAAATCAACGACATGCACGTAAGGCTCTCGATTGGAACCATCCACATGGATGGTCAACGTGGAATCACTGATTTCGAGTGTTCGAAGTTTCAAACCTTCCGAAGCGAGCTGCGTTTGGACTTCCAGGTTGGCGCCGTTGCTCATTGTGATGCGATTGTCTTCGGTGACTTCGCTTCCAATCCGGATCAATCCGGCACGAATCGTGCCTCCATCCATGGTGATGTGCCCAAACCCCTGCTCGGCGTATCCACCGGATCCTTCCGGATGATTCCCCGTTGCATAACCCAACTCGATATAGTCATTGGCAATCAATTCCCCTGTTCCGTTCACTTCCAGATACCCCTGACAGAGTGAGTCACCTTCATTTTTCTGGTATCCAACCCGGATCACATTGGCATCCAATTTTCCGGCATCCATAAACAAACGTCCGCGAATGGATGCATTGGCGTTCGGAGCCTGGTCCGGGCGATTGACGGCCAGCAGGACGGTATCGACCAGAATATCCACTTCGGCGCCTCGCAGATCAATTCGTCCACGGTTGCTGCTGCTGATCCCTGATTCATCGTTGGCATCCACACCGGCAGCCAACAAAGCCATGCGACTTGTTCCATCCAAGTTACGCATTTTCACCGTCGGCATGGTATCGCCCCCGATGAAATCCGGGTTTATTTGCAGCACATTTCGATCACTTCCGGCACGTCCCATGGAGACACCGAAACTGTCCGCATAAAACTCATTGTTCATCCCCAGATACGCTTCAAATCCCTGTCCGTTATTGAACGGAGCATTTCGGAAAAATTGAATCGCCGTTTGGTAGGCGTCCCCTGAATAGTCATCTTTAAAGGACGCGCGCACGACGTTATGGCGTGCCAAACGGGTCAAGGTGCGATGTGCCTGAGGAAAGCCACGATCGTTGACACTTGAATCACCGATACCAAAACGAGCGACGGTCGCTTCCAATCGACCAAGTTCCTCCATGATCAGATATCCCTGGCTGCTCCCCTGGGTCACATTGTTGTGAACAAAGTTGGCTTGAGGATGATTGACGATCAAGGCACCACCCGGTCCGGTAATCGTCAGGCGACCGCGTGCGTTGTTTTGGTCGGAGCTTTGGAAAAATCCTTTGGAACCTTCAATGGTCAGCGTATGCGAACCCAAATCCAATGACAGGTCATCCACATTACTGGATGGAAGAAACGTGAAACCCTCCACCGTGAAATCCTGGTCCATGACCATTTCCCGAACAGCTGGCACCGTGATCTTCACCTCGTCGCTGCTGCCGGGAAGTGTATCCCCGCTCCAGTTGGCGGCTGTCGACCATTTGTTATTTCCGGCATCCGAGGCATCCCAAACCCGTTCGGCTGAATGGAGCAGCCCGGGAGCGATGACCAAGGCCAAAGCCAGCAGACCTGGCATAAGGAACCTGACTTGGTAGGGATGTGCTGCTGCACGTCCGGTGGCGTGGCCGCACATCGCAACAGGCGCTCCCACATCTCCAGCGCGCTCGCGGACCCGCGGCAGCGGGGCCCTACCGGTGGTCTTTGCACCACTGTTTGATTGATGATCGAAACTCATAATTTGTTATTCTGGTGACTGGAAATGTTTCTTGGTTGTTTTTAAAAGTGACAGAGGAGATCGTCCCCCTCGGTTTATCGCCTTTGGTGAGGCATCCCTTCATTGATCCACAGGTAATCGTGACTACCGCGCACGCGTAATCCGGTGAAGTCTTCTTTCTCGATGGGCTTCATCGTGTCCTGATCGCGCCAGGCTTTGATGGAGGAATGACCGTCGGCATACGAAAAATTCGCAGCTCCACCTTGATGATAGCTCGCAGGGAGGTCGCGCCACTCTGCCAGATGCGGTGGCAAGCCGGGAATGACGTGGAAGGTGCCGTCATTGATGCTGTCGGGATGTTCATCCAGTGTCACCCAGGTTTCGGACGGGCCGGGTTGACTGGCTTGAGCCAGCTTTTTGACGGCGATGTATTTCCGTTGCGGATCGGCTTGTTTTGATAGATCAGGATTGCCGCCAAAGGCCGCATTCATGGCCAGGCTACGCACTCGTCCTGTTTTGTCGGAGGGACATTTGAACACGTCCGCCGACGGTAGGTAGGGAGCCATCAGGGACCATTTGGAATCAACCATCAGGGTGGCGTTTGTGTTGTCATTGGGAGCTTTCCACCCCATGACCCCCGCAATCCAACCTGGATTGGAGGCCACCTTGTCCTCGTTGTCATCGGCGTACATGAACCATGCAAGGGTTATCTGCCGAGTATTGTTCATGCATTTGATAGCTTGGGCCTTACCTTTTGCCTTGCTCAATGCCGGCATCAGCATGGACGCCAGGATGGCTATGATGGCTATGACGACAAGTAGTTCGATCAGCGTGAATCCGCGTTTTAAATGACTATGCTTCATGAAAAGTAAACTGAAAATCAGATTGGTGACGGAACCTTAAGGAGCCAAACGGAAAAAGGCGCTTTCTCCATCTGTTGCCACGGTGTGAGGGCTGGTTGCTCCTGAAATCGTTGTCCACGCAGGAGCATTCAAATTTGTCGTCGACTGGAGTTCCGCTCCACCGGACCATGAAAGTGTCAATGTGCCATCCGGGTTCAGCTCAAAACTATCGAATCCTGCAGGAGCTGGGGCGCTGGAAGGTATAAAGGCATAACCATCGATATTAAATTTATCCTGAGAAGTGCCATTGGAGATGGACTCAGGCAATCTTAAGTCAACCCGACCGTTTCCTTCGCCATCGGTTATCATCACACCCGGCAACTGGATATAAAATCGCGAATCACCCGATGGGGTTTGCTCGGCCAGGGGTTCGCCCAATTCACTGGAATTGTCCACCCATGTTAATAAGGACCAATCCTTGTTATCCACCATGGTCCAGGTGGTCCCGCCATCCACACTGAATTCGGCGCCGAAGCGGGAACTCGGGTTGGAAGGAAACACGCCATACACACGCACTTCATAGGCGGCATTGGCTTCGAGCTGGCGCGCCACAGTGTAAAGAGATGGATCGCCATCAATGAAACGCCCGGTGTATGCCGTGCCATTCCAGGCAGGTGCCCCAGGTCCGGTGTCGCGATAGCGCCACTGCTGGGTGGTGGCGGCATCTCCATCCGATCCCATGGCCCAACTATTGGGCTGCCCATTAGAGACATTAAAGGTGTTGATGCCTCCCTGCTGCAGCGGATCGGTTACATCGATATAAACAGCCTCGGGTGCCGCTGCAACGACTTCACGCAGTGCGTATCCATCAATATTGAATTTATCCTGTGATGTCCCATTGGAAATGGATTCAGGCAACCTCAAATCTATACGACCTATTCCACCGGCATCGGCGGTCATCACTCCGGGTAGCTGAATGTAAAACCTCGTATCACCCGAGGGAGTCTGATCGGCAAAGGCCTCCCCCAGCTCAGTTGAATTATCCACCCAGGTCAAAATGGACCAATCCTTGTTGTCCACCATCGTCCAGGTCTGCCCACCATCCAAACTGAACTCCGCCCCAAAACGGGAACTTGGATTGGAAGGATAAACACCATACACACGCACTTCATATTGGCCCTCAGGGGTCAATTTAGCAGGTTTGGTGTGCAGGGCCGGATCGCCGTCAATATAACGTCCGGTGTAGGCCGTCCCTCTCCAGGCGGGAACGCCCGGACCATTCTCACGAAAGCGCCACTGACGCGTCGTACTGGCATCCCCGTCCTCCCCCATGGCCCAACTGTTGGGCTGATTGTTTTCAGAGTTGAACGTATTGATTCCACCCTGCTGCAGTGGATCAGTCACGTCGATATAAGACCATTCCTGAGCATGCGTTAATCCACTTGTGAGACAAGTGAACGTCAAAATGAGACCAGAGATTACGTTCGATTTAAACATGAGTTATTGAGCGATTTAACGATCCAAACTAAGGGAGCGGATCGAGGATATTACGCTAAAGCGAAAGCTTCGTCTTGTTTAAATCGGACAATTTTTATGAAAACTTGGCCGGAACTCGTCCAATTAGTCACCTAATCTGCTCGTTATACTCCATCCAGCAACAAAAAACCCCTCCGCACATCAAATGCGGAGGGGTGGTTAAACTCAATTACCTAACCGATCAAGGCACGGCGCGGTAGAATTTCATTCCACCCGTTGCATCGACCGTCATCGGGCTGCTGGCACCGGCTTCGTCGGACCAGGGACCGTTGACGGAATCAGCGGACTGCAAAGTGCCGGTGTAGGTAATGGTGATCCCGCTATCATCACGTGACAGCGCAATGCTGGCATCAGATGGTTCAGGTAATGGATCTCCACCTTCTTTACCGGTCATGTAGGTCACGGCATTCAATAGGATCTTGGCGCCATCGTCTGCAAGGTCATAGATACCTGCGCCCTGTGAAGTCAACCCACTGTTCTCCCTACTTCCGGTCAAAACAATGACTCGATGGCCACCCAACACGTCGTCACGACCATTGGCGGTCGTGTCGCCGGCCTGCCATTCGGCGATCACCGGACCACCCCAGGTTGGGTCTTCGTCACTGCCCACCGTGGCCAGCAGGACACCGTCACCAGCGATTTCGTTGTTGTTGATGGACACACCGCGTTGAACGGTTCCATCAAATTCAACAATACCAGCGTAGTCGTTCACCATCAGGTCGGATCCATCCAACTCAATATCATTGAAGATAGGATGGCTGGGATCTTCCACCTGCAGTTTGATGGGGCCGGTGGTATCAACCATGGCAGTGCCATCAGTCAATCCCAGGCGACTGGTGCGCAGGATGTAACCGCCCAGAATCAATGTGGGCGCTTCAACACTGTTCCAGGCCAGGGTCTCGGGGGGATCCGCATAGTCACCACTGGAAACGGAACGACTGATAATCACGAGGTCATATGCGTTGAGCACACCCACATCCGGATTGGGTCCCGTGAGGACACGGGTCACACGGTGTCCGGCTGAAGCCAGGAGATCGGTGTAAGCCACATCAGCCGCTTGAGTAAATCCAGCGGTGGCGGCAGCTCCAGCGGGTTCATCATCGGCAGCATGGAAGCTGACCCAGGCGATGTTCGCCGCCTGAGAATCGGCTCCTGAACTGGCCACCACGGTGACCGAATCAGTGGTAACGGCTTGACCAATTTCATCATAAGCGGTCGCGCTCACACCATAGATACCGGCCGGGACATTGTTCCACGTGGCTTCAAATGGACTGCTCGTGGCAACGGCAACAATCTCACCATTGGCAGTGAATTCGATACGCTCGATTTCCAACTCACCATCCGCAGAACCGTTTGCACTCAACGCGAGATTCCCACCCGCATCGATTGTTGTTCCCTCCGCAGGACCTGTTAATTCGACAGTAGGCCTGCCTGGCACGCCTTCTCGCGTTTCGGCTGGACCGGCTCCAGTAGGAACAAAATCCGGATCGAGCGTGAAGATGATCTTATCAAAGAAAGATCCATCTTCACGACGCGCGATCGCAACGACCGAATCACCGGCCAACACATCAATGGTGTAAGGGCTGGGTCCATCCTGAGGGTCACTTCGCCAAACGAAATCGGCCGCACCGGAGAATCCGGTCATGCTGGCAGAGTTGCCATCTTCACGGCCGTAAGGGCGTTCGTCATCAATATACAGCCAGGCAGAGTCATCTGTGCCGTCTGCACCACTGGCGCGATACCAGACCGTATAGATGTTTGCTTCCGGGAAGGTGATGTCGTATTCCAACCGGGTATTGGCTTCATTTCCGCCAGCGCCATTGGGCACGACCATGGAAACACCGCCGGAAGGATTGCCACGATCGGAATCAGGTGTCCAAAGTCCATCCAGGTTACGATCATAGTTTTCAACTTCGAACACAATGAAACCATCAATCTCGGACAGTTTTCCAACAGGAACAATCACAGCCTTCGAATCGGCGGCGATGGTGTTGGGTTCGGCGGCGATATCCTGAAGGTTATTCACCAGGATGGTGTATTTCTTACCCAAAGTTTGAGTGGCAGTGGTCAGCGTCACAGCCGTGCCTGTGGGAGAGAGAGTCGCATCGGTGATATTCAGGTCACCGGAGGAGGATGAGACCGAATAATTCGAAACATCTTCGGCTGATGCAGCGGTTAATGCTTCGGAAAACGAGAGAATGATTTCAGTCAGGTTTGGCAGCCCTTTGGCCCCCAACAGGGCGGGAGCAACCGTATCCGGCACGAAGTTCAATGTGGCAACCTCACTGGTGGTCGTTCCGCTGTCTCCGGTTACCTCAACGGAGAATTCACTCCCGGCATCAGCCGCGCTTACATTGCTTACGGTCACGGAAAGTCCGTTGGCATCCGCAATGGCTTCACCGTTTTTGAACCATTGGTAGGAATAAGGAGGGGTGCCATCGACACGAACACTGAAGACAACCGTTCCACGCTCGTCCGCACTCTGGTCCTGGGGTTGGCTCACAATGGTAACGGGACCTTCGGTGCGGTCGGAAGACAGGTATTCACCCGGAATCGGGAGAAACGGATCAATCACACCGCCCGGATCCTGCACCGCAACAGACAAGTTGTCACCGCCGCCGCCTTCTTTGAAAAGGGCTTCAATGTAGTAAGGTTGATCCTTGGTCAATTCGATGATCGCGCCCCCAAAGTTTGGATCAGTGGTGTCCCATTCGGTTCCTGGAAACTGTGAGGAATCCTTGGAAGGAACATCACTGGGACCGCTGCTCATATCAAACTCACGGGCATTACTCCAACCGGTTTCCTGAGCAATGAGCTTCTTATTGGCCGGATCGGAGTCGGTGCTGAGATAAAGAGCAGCGCCATCGTCAGCCGAAAGCCAGAAGGTGTATTCTCCTGTGCTAGGAGGATAGAAGTAGCCAACAATCTGGCCGCCATAATTATCCGCCCAGTTGCCGGGCGCAGTTGAAATGTCGCCCGTCGCCGCCCATTCAAAGTAAGGATAGAAAAAGATGTCGTCAGGGTTGTCGGGAAATTTCGGACTGCTGGTGAGGGCGTTCACCGCCGTTCCATTAAGGTCCAGAAAGGCCTTGCCTGTGATATATCCTTGTGGTGAAGAAGGCGCGGCTGCCTGCGCCAGATGCGCCGCAGCGGCCAATCCTACCGCAAGGATCGTCCATGTAGGTTTTTGCTTTTGTTTCATAACGTTTTTGTGAACGAAGTCAGAATACCACACGGAAAACACGATGAATGAGTTACCTTTTAACCTTTAAAAGAGCATGTTTTCGCAAATCCAGACTCAACCAAACAGGGCTCACCCATATGGCTTGCCGCATGACAATCAGACTACGGTTTTGTTAAATATCCTATTGGGATTAAAAACATCCTACGATATGAACCAGCATCAGGTCTAGCAGATATAGGACGTGATTTATGATAAATCAGACGTAGCAGTGCATCGCATCATTAGCGGTTCATTGCACCTGAGCTCCCGACAAATTTCACATTCTACCATACATATTGCCCACTTAAGCATCCCGCTTGTCAGCTTTTGGTCAATTCATCCCATGCATGACGATTGCGCATTTATTTATTTGGGGATGTTCCGATGATTCCCTTGAAACGAGGGGTGGCGTTCATCCTCTCTGGCGGGGTTGCCAAGTGTTTTGGATGGGCGCAGGACAAACCCTTGCAAACGTAACATCAAAAGAGATTAAAAACCATGCCTACCGACCTGACTGCCACCGAACCGAAACCAAGGGTTTCGAGTGTTTCCGACGGCAAATATCTCACCTTCAATCTTGCCGATGAGACCTATGGTGTCGGCGTATTGGAGGTACGTGAGATCATCCGACATCAGGTCATCACCCCTGTCGCCAAAGCACCGCATTACATCCGGGGCATCATCAACTTGCGGGGCAAAATTATTCCTGTCCTCGATCTGGGGCTAAGATTTGGTTTGGGAGCTATTGAGGAGACCAACCAAACCTGCATCATCGTGGTGCAATACAAGGCATCGAACCAAACTGTCAAACTGGCGGGTTTGATGGTCGAAGGTGTCAGGGAAGTGACACAAATCAGCACCGATTCCATCGAACACGCACCCGACTTTGGAGATGGCGTGTCGCTTCACTTCATCAAAGGAATGGCCAAGACAAAATCAGGCGTCTGCACCCTTCTCAACATCCAATCCATCATCGGAGCCGCAACCCAGGAAACGGAATTTTAGAACCATAGGAAAAAGGAAAAAAATGAAACTGTTCAATCACATGAGTCTCACAGGTAAAATGCTCGTTGCATTTTTAACCATCGGTTTGATACCCCTCGTCATATTGTTTTATGTCGTTCGAAATTCCATCATCTCCAACACAGAGAAGGACATGGGAGGATTCTACGAAATTGTCGCCGAGGTGATCATGGAGAAAATGGATGGTATTGTCGCTGAGGGTTACTCGGATGTGCAGGCTTATGTCACCAATGGCGACATCCAGGACCAAAGCTCCTGGTATTCCAAAGACCCGACCAGCAACAAGGTAACACAAGTGATGGATACACTCATTTCTATCTAGGATGTTTACCCACTCATGTTGGCAGTGGATCTGGACGGGCGGGTGATCGGTGTGAATTCCAAGGATTCGACCGGAAAACCAGTAAACAGCGACCACTTTTACACCAATAACTATAAGGAATCGGATTGGTTCAAAAATGTCATCGCGGGCAATTTTCTGCGCGGTGAAGGATCTGAAGGGGTTGACGGCACCTATGTTCAGGATGTGTATGTGGACCCGGAAGTACAACGAATCACTGGAGGTCATGGCTTGACGATGGCTTTCAGCAAGCCCATCCGGGACAAGGCAGGAAAGATCATAGGTGTCTGGAACAATCGCATGGACTTTTCAGCAATTGAAAACGAATTGGTCCATGAATACCAGGATCTTGCCGCGGACGGGAGAGTCACCACTGAATTTACCATGATGGATTCGCAAGGCAGACTGCTTGTCGACTATGACCCATCCGGCAACAACATGGATCTGGCGGTCTCTCATGATATGAACCAAATCCTGAACTACAATCTGGTAACCGCCAACTTCGAACCAGCCAAGCTTGCAGCAAGCGGAGAAACAGGAAACATGGTAGTCAAAGACGAACGCCACGGAATGGAGCAAGTCGTGGGATTCACTCATTCCGAAGGTGCGGAAGGATTTCCAGGACTGGGCTGGAACCTCATCACCCGTATTACCAAGGATCAGGTAATGGTCAAGGCGGACAATGCCTTGATGATCATCAAAACGACGATCCTGACAGCGGCCGGTGTTCTATGTGTCACAGCATGGATACTGGGAGGCTTTATCTCCAGGCCCATCCTCAAAGGAGTCAACGTTGTGGATGGAGTGGGCTCCGACATCGCGGCCACCTTTGCGCAGGTTTCCGCAGCCAGCCAGGAACTCGCGGATGGCGCTTCACGCCAGGCTGCCTCACTGGAGGAGACAGGCTCGGCACTGGAAGAAATGACCAGCATGACCAAGCAAAATGCAGACCATGCTCAATCCGCCAAAAACACCGCTTCCGAAGCCCGAATGACGGCGGAAAACGGGCTCAAACGTTCACACGAAATGGAACGCACGATGGGCGAGGTCAAACATGCGGTCAGCCAGATGAAAAACGCTGTGGAAGACATGCAGGCTTCCGGAACAGAAGTTTCCAAAATTGTCAGCACCATCGATGAAATTGCTTTCCAAACCAACATCCTCGCTCTCAACGCAGCGGTGGAAGCCGCCCGGGCGGGTGAAGCTGGTATGGGATTCGCTGTGGTGGCCGATGAAGTCCGTAACTTGGCTCAACGCAGTGCCGAAGCTGCCAAGGAAACATCACAGGAAATCGAATCCTCTCTCAAATCAAGCAGTCACGGGATACAATCCAGCAGCAAAGTAGCCGAGTCCCTGCAGGAAATCGAAGAACGTTCCGCCCAGGTGGCCGAATGTTTCAATCAACTGCTGGAACAGGTTCGACACGTGGAGGAGCCAGTCTCGAATATCGCCTCCTCTACCAAGGAACAACATCAGGGCATCGACCAGATCAATGTGGGTGTCAGCGAAATCAACCGTGTCACTCAATCCAATGCGGCAAACGCCGAAGAAACAGCCAGTTCATGCTCACAGCTCGAGTCACTGTCGCAAAGTCTGAAGCAGACGGTGGAACAATTGACCATGCTGTTGAAAGGGCAAAAGGGTCACTCAACAGAGACTCACATTCCCGTGCGCAGGAACAAACCACCCACGGCTCCGCATTCAATGAGCAGCGCACCCAAAAAATCCGTTCCACAAAAGAATGGCTACTCAGCTGCTTCATTGAAACAGGACACACAAAATGCGAAAGAGAATGACCAGGCAATGGCAGCAGCACGGACTTCATCCAAACTGATGCAAAGCCAAAGTCATCGAACACAGGATCATCATGACGAGTTCATGGATTTTTAAACAAAACCATACCTCCCATTGAACCCCACAAGGTAGTCACCTTGTGGGCCAGAACCAAGACTCAAGCCCGATCAGGATCCTCTGCCCGATCGGGCTTGATCGTTAACTCAGGCCACCAAACAAAAAGGATCACCCCGGGCACAGCATGAAGATATGACGAACAAGCAAAGCACAAAAAACACTCCCCCTGCCTCATGCCTCATGCCTCATGCCTCATGCCCCATGCCTCACATCGAATTGTCATGAAAATGTCAAATCAACCTACATTCATTAAGTTTGCTTAGGTGATCATCAAACAATCCGATATAACTTGGGTGAAAAATTTGTGAAACCAAATCTTTTGAACATCAACCACCATCATCCCACATGCCGAATATTGAAGTCATCAGCCCCATGAGAGGCTTTTTACTTTCCGAGGCCATGAGAGTGGATTGATGTCTGAATTTCCGAATGCGCTTCACGGCGTGTTCGGAATCATGGCGATAGCGCGTGAACGGCGCTAACATCGAATGTCCGGACAGGATTGTCTGCCTGTCCGGACATTCACTTTTTTGGAGGAATAAACTCGGCAAACCTCCCCGTCCAACGCACAATCACCGGCATCCCATGAATATCATCACACGAAAGCATCAACCATGTGGCCCCATCCTTTGCATTTTGATCTGCGCATGGATTACCAGTGCCGGCATCTTTTCCTCTCCGGTGAAAGCAGACTCAAGTGAAAAAGTGCGTGCCTTCATCGATGACCAACAACCCGGATGGCGGGCCCTTGGCAAAGAAGATTTCACCAAGGTCAACAGCGCCGAAGACACCTGGTCCTGGAAGGAAGGCAGTCTTCACTGCACCGGAAAACCCGTCAGCGTGCTGCGCACCACCAAGCAATACGAAAACTTTGAAATGGTCGTTGAATGGAGCCACCAAAAAGCTGCGGGCAACTCGGGGGTCTTTGTCTGGGTCACCCCCCAATCCATTGAACGCCTCACCGAGGCAGGCAAGCCGGGACTTCCTGATGGCATTGAAGTGCAAATCCTCGACCACGGCTACACCGATAAAGTAAAAGCCCAGGGAGGCAAGACCGACTGGTTCGGAACCAACGGCGACGTCTTCCCGGTCCGAGTCAAAATGACGCCATTTCCTCCACTGTCGCCCAACGGTCAACGCAGTTTTCCACGCAAACACCTGGCCAAAGGACATGGAGAATGGAACCATTACTACATCCGCGCCATCAACGGCGAAGTTCGACTTTGGGTGAACGGTGAGGAAGTTTCGGGCGGCACCGGATGCGATCCAAGCAAGGGTTTTCTCTGCCTGGAAAGCGAAGGCTCCCCCATCATTTTCCGCAAGCTGCGCATCCGTGAGCTGCCTTGATTCACCGATTGTTTTCAGATTCTGTGAATCGGTTTCAGCGCATTCTGATCGGATTGACCATGGTTTCGCTCTGGGTTCAGGGCGATGACATGCCTCTGGAAATCCGTTCGTTCATCAATCAGTATTGCCTCAAGTGCCACGGCGGCGAGAAGGTCAAAGGTGAAGTGGACTTTTCACTCATTCAGACAAACGCCGACATGGACGCTCATTTCGAGCTTTGGGAAACAGCGGTCGAGTTGCTCCGGGAAAAAGACATGCCACCGGAGGACGCACCTGAACAACCGACTCCCACTGAAATCGAAACCGTTGCGAACTGGTATCAATCGCGCTTTGAAAAAGCCGTCCAGGCTCATCCGGGATTTTTCAGGCCAAGACGCCTTTCGGCGGAGGAGTACCGAAACACATTACGCTCGTTGTTCGGTTTCGATCTGGAAGTTCAAATCATGGAGGCCGAACAGACCGTTGCAGAACGATCCCTGGTCATGAAACTCATGCCCACGGATCCACCGGGGAAAAGTGGATTCACCAACGACACACACAGGAACCCGATTTCAACACTGATCTGGGATCGATATGCCTATCTGGCCGATATGGCCCTTGAGCGTTGGTTTAAAGAAAAGGGATGGGCAGCACATCAAGCCACGGACAAACATCAAGGCCCGAACCTGAAGGAGGCACAAGATGCCCTGGCTAAGTTCCTGCCACGTGTCATACGCCGTCCTTTGGTGGAAAATGAACTCTTCATGCATCTGGAGAACATCCGAAACTCCGAGCATCCACCCGGACAAGCATTGAAAGAGGAAATAAAAGCCGTGCTCATGTCACCCGGCTTTTTGTACCGGGGAATCCTGATGCCCCGTCAACACGGAAAGCAACAACCTGTCGATGCGTTCGAATACGCCGAACGAATGTCTTATTTCATATGGGGAGACATGCCCGATGAAACCCTGCGCAAACTTGCCTTGGACGGAACACTTCTGACCGAGTCCTCCATCAAGCAACAACTGGACAGAATGCTCCAATCCCCCAAATCCCGTTACCTGGCCGATAGTTTCGCATGGCAGTGGTTTTCCCTGGGGGATATGGATGAGGCGGTACGACAAGTGCCGGTGAGGGAAGCCCTGCGCAGCCAGGTGATGGATTTTGTGCATTACCTGTTCACCGAAGACCGTCCGCTGATGGAATTGGTCGATTCCGACGTCTCCTTCATCAATCCACTCATCGCCAAACATTATGGCAAGGATCGCAACCAGTTGAAACCTTACGCCAAGCAAAAGGGCATCGAACTTGAAATCGTCCCCACCCAGCGCATCCAACTGCTGAACACACCGGAACGTGGAGGGATACTGACCATGCCGGGCATTTTGGCAATGAACCGGGGTCCGGTGATCCGGGGAACCTGGATGTTGGAAAGAATCCTGGGCGACCACCTGCCGGATCCACCGATGAATGTGGGGCAGGTGCCGCCCCAACAACCCGGTGAAAACCTCAGTTTCCGTAAGCGCTTTGAATCACATCGAAACCAGGCCTCCTGCGCCTTGTGTCATGACAAGATTGATCCGCTTGGCTTTGCCCTCGAAGGATATGACAGGCAAGGATCCTATATTCTGAAAGAAACCAGGACCTTGCCCAATGGCGACATCAAACAGGTCAGCAAGACGGGAGAACTCGTGGATACCTCGGGAGTGATGCCGAATGGAACGCGATTTGACAGCTTTACCGATCTAAAGAACATACTCAAAACAGAGTATCGGACAAAGGTGATACGCAACATCATTGAACGCACCTTGTCGTTCGCATTGTGCCGGTCTCTGGAATTGCATGATCGGCCGACAGTCGATTCGATGGCCACAAAACTGGAAGAAACAGATGGCACCTATCGTGAATTGTTGTTAATGATTCTTCAAAGTCTCCCGTTTCGTGAAACGTTTGTCAGAGGCGAACCGTTATGAAATACCGAATTCATCGACGCACATTTTTGAGAGGCGCAGCCGGAGCATTGTTGCCGCTGCCTTGGTTGAACCTCATGGAAGCTTCCACCAAGAGCAGTCCATCGGAGCAACCACCCTTGCGGTTCATGACCCTCTTCAAGCCCAATGGCGTGCACCCGCCTTCCTGGAACATCAATGGAGGCTCTGAGTTTGATTTCCGCATGTCTCCCCTGATGAAGCCGTTTGAAAAACATCAGAAAGACCTGCTGATTCTAGACAACATGGGAGACTTTGGATTCTCCTCCCACGCGAGTTCCACACGACGTTTCCTCTCAGGCCACCACGAGAACAGCCAAAAGGCGTCGATCGACCAAATCATCGCGGACCGGATCGGACAAGACACACCTCACCGATCCCTGGAACTGACGACCGAAGGATTGTTTCCCAATCAAATCGGCTGCAGCTACATCTCCTACGACCACAAAGGCCAGCCCATCCCCCGGGAAAGCGACCCTCAACTGGTCTTTGACCGACTCTTTCGCAACCCACTTCAGCACCCCCAAAAACGTCGGGACATGGCCAGTTTGCTGGACCGCGTCAAAGACGATGCCAAAAGCCTGCAACGCAGTGCGGGTTATGAAGATCAAGCCATCCTCGATGAATACATGACCGTGGTTCGCGAGACAGAGAAACGATTGGAAAACCTTCAGGCATCCGGCATTCCCGCCATCGAAATATCGGACGCCCAACGTCCGCCGCGCGCCTTGAACCTGAACGAACAAGTGGAATCGATGCTCGATATGATCTCGCTCGCTCTGTGGACGGACTCGACGCGTTGTATTTCCTACATGCTGGGAAACAGCAACAGCCGCATGATTTTCGATTTTCTCGGAGTCAAGGAACAACACCATTACCTGTCCCATTTTTTCCGCAACTTCAGTCGATCCAACATCGATGGACTGCTGAAGATCAGTCTGTGGCACATGGAAAAATTCGACTACCTCCTGAACCGTTTAAAATCCTACAAAGACCAAAACGGCTCGTTGCTGGACCACACCCTGGTATTGTTCGGCTCCGGAATGGGACACAGCGACAACCATACCGTCAAACGCATCCCCATGGTATTGGCGGGTGCCAAGGATCATTTGAAACCAGGACGCTACCTGCGTTACTCCGAAAACCAGGAGCTCGGAAGACTTCACCTCGCCATCATGCGCGCTTTCGGAGTCGAGACCGATTCGTATGCAGGCGTTCATTCTCCCTTGCCCGGTCTGGATGGTTCCCCGTTTGAAGCGTATCAGGAACGACCTTTTGAAAGTTGGGTCCGGCACACAGGAAATCAAATCACAGTTCAAGGACGACTCCGCTTGTCCGAAGACCTCAACGAAGCCCGGATATTCTACATCGACCTGGAGAAACAACCTTCGGTTAAAATCGACGTGTCTTTCCGCGATTTCCATCATTTCAACCTGGCCTACCATTGCGGCACACCGATCAAACTAACAGGAGAAACATCCGAGAAAGACGGTCAGACGGTTGTTACCAAGATCGCATCGATCGCATCCTTGTTCGGCAAAACCCCCGGCACATTGAACGGGTGATCACAACAAATGGGTGCTTGTTCCTTCAAAAAGGAACATCTAAAGCCGCACGCAGTAAGACACTCTCATGACAACAGCATCCTCTTGCTCATTGCGGATCCTCTTCACGTGAATGTTCACGCCAGTGAAACTTGAACACGCCCCGCGTCAGCGCACCGTATCCAGAGCTCCGATATCTCGGAGCACTCCAGAGCGCATTGTGGAAAACAATGGTTCGAGACCGCTTTAGTGAGCGCAAAAAACATGGATGCGCCCCTATTCAGCATCTATCTAAACTCACCTTAAAACGTCCCCACCACCTCAAACCAATGAGGCCCCTAATTCAAAACCTTCGGCGACGAAATCCGCCACCACGCTGTAAGGCCTCCGGAGTATCCCCATATGCCTCACGTGCTTTAACGAGTTCGGATTGCAGACGTTCCACGATACCCCTCGAAGACGCCTTCTGCGAAAGATCATTCAGCTCATGGGGATCGTTGCGTAAATCGAACAACTGATGTGAACCATCGTCCAATTGAGCAAACAACTTGTATTGTTGATCACGAATAGCTCTTTCATTCAGCATGTAAGCCGTGAACAAGTAATCACGGGGAGAACCTTTTCTGCCATGAATACAATCCACCAGACTCAATCCCTCAACCTCTTCCGGCACTTTTAACCCGGCAAGTTCACACAAGGTCGGATACAGATCGTATAAATACACCAAGGCAGAACTCTTCTTTTTGGGAATGCCCGGTCCGGAAAGGGTGATGATGGATCGGGAAGAATGTTCGTAGGCATTGTGCTTTCCATTCAACCCGTGACTCCCCATGGAAAGACCGTGATCACTGGCAAAAACGATCAGCGTATCATCGGAATGTCCATACTGCCTGATCGCCTCAAGAATACGGCCGATATGATGATCCAGATGAGTGATCATCCCATAATAAGAAGCATAACTCTGAGCGCTCCCCCGTCCCGACACCCCACCCCGGCCAAATCCACCTCTACCAACCCCGCCACCACTACGTGCGCCTTCCTGGAAATTTGGCGGCAGAGTGATCTCTTCGGGATCGTACATGGTCGCGTATTCACCGGGCGGGACAAAGGGAGCATGAGGAGAAGTGAACGGAACATAACAAAAGAAGGGCTGATCAGATCCCTGTTGTTTCTTCAAAAAGGACACCGCCGCATCTGCAAACAGGACCGTCGAAAACACACCAGGCACTTCGTAGGGAACCATGCGATCACCCTCGCGATAATGGAGAGGCACCTGATAATGATCCCTCGCCGCACCGCCAAAAAAGATCGCCTCGGCTTCATCGAAACATTTTAAAAATGAGTTCTGACCATTGTGCCATTTGCCGGTTGCAAAGGTCTTGTATCCGGCCCGACGAAACACCTCGGGCATGAGGGTTCCTGTGTCCAATTGTAAGGGAGCCCGAAACAGCGGCTTCCCACTCATCAACATCGCCCGACACGGCAAACAGGTCGCCGGGGTCATGGTCCCCTGCACATAAGCCTGACTGAAGTAAGTCCCTCCCTCAATCAAACGATCCATATTGGGAGTTCGAACGTCCGGATTCCCCAAAGCTCCAACAGCATCCGCACGCTGATCATCAGAGAAAAGAAACACAACATTCGGACGCTCGCCTCCATCAACCGAAGGCTGAATCAGAAGCGACAACAAGTAAAAGATGACAATAAGACGTTTCATGATAGTGGATGGTTTCGGAAGTAGACGCACCAGGTTACGGGAAGGTTACAATTCCACAACAGCCAAGACCACCTTGCAAGTGTGCTTTCACACTTTCCATACCAGCAAAGGGATCGTAGGATGCCGTCAACATGGTCCCCCGTCACCAAAGTAGATATGTATGGGCGTTTACCTTGATCGAACTTTTGGTCGTGATCGCCATTATTGCCATCCTTGCCGGCATGTTGCTCCCGGCATTGAGCAAGGCGAAGTCAAAGGCCAACACGGTTCGCTGCGTTTCCAATCTGAGACAGATTGGCCTCACCATGTCCATGTACACCGGAGATCATGAAGAAAAATTTCCCTTCTCCGGGCGACAATGGCCACACATGCCATTGGTGGATTTGATCACCCTTTTTGATCCTTACATCAGCACGAATGCGCGTGCATTCTATCTTTGCCCCGCAGATAAACCTCCAGCATGGAATGTGGCCTGGGCGACGGATAACGGAGCAGGTGTTGGCATCAACACCAATCAATTGCCCTTTCCGAACTCCTATTACTACTACCATCAATTCTACAACGAAGACAAAATCCCCAATCCAAAACTGATGCAGCGAAGAACACCTGAAGTGGCATTCACATCGCAGAAAGCCATCATGTCCTGTTTCGCCGAGCCACAGCTGGGTCAAATCTCAAACCCGAACCTTGGCCACGGTGACAAAGGATTTCCCCTGCTGTTTGTAGATGGGCATTCCGGATTCATCGCCTACGAAAAGTTGAACAAATCCGGTGCTTACGGCGATTACAACCTGGACTGGACCAAAGACGGGCTCAAAGGCCGGGATTTGAAGTAGCGTACCAGGGGGCAACCTTAGGTAGAGCGGATCGTCTCGATGCGCCCGCGAGCGACAGCGATGCGACCGTGGGGTGTCCAACATCCCGGGGTTTTCCCTTGCTTGGCAATCTTGAATAGTCACGCCACAAGGCACGCGGCGGTATCCACGCAGTCGCGGGATTCTACCTATAGCACTCCGCAAAAAAAACGCCCATCCATGACGGATGGGCGTTTTGAGAGATTCAATTCTTAACTGACAATCACTTCGCGACGGCACTGGCGCTCGAAGTTGTGGAAGTCGCGGGACAGGCTTCAATAGCCCGGCGCACGGTTTCTTCAGCGGTCAATCCATACTTGTTACGCAGGTCGGAAACGGAGGTCGCATGCTCGACGAACTGATCCGGCCATCCAACACGCATGACCGGGGTGGTCACGCCTTTGTCACCGAAGAGTTCCATCACGGATGAACCGTAGCCACCGGGAAGATTATGATCTTCAAGGGTGATGACCAGATCGGCTGCCTGTCCGTAGAAAAGTGTGGTGGCTTCATCGATGGGCTTGGTGAAACGAGGATTAATCACCGCCACATCGTATTCTTTTTCGGCAAGCATATCCGCAGCTTCACGAGCCATGGGGTTGAGGTTGCCGAGTCCAAACAACGCAATCTTCGGGCGATCGTTGTTTTCGAAATTGCGAATGACTTCCGCTTTGCCGATTTCGAGCATCTTGGGCTCCTCCTTGATGTCCACCCCTTCGGCGGCGCCGCGTGGGTAACGAATAAAGGTCGGATGCTTGGTGTGGCTGCAGGTGAACATCATGTCCGCCAACTCGTCCTCATCCTTGGGCGCCATGGCAATGATGTTCGGCACACAACGCAGATAAGCGATGTCGAACAACCCATGATGTGTTGGACCATCCTGAGCGGAAAGTCCCGCCCGATCCATACAGAAAATAACAGGCAGATCCTGCAACGCGGCATCGTGAATGATGCAATCAAAAGCCCGTTGCATGAAGGAACTGTAAATCGCGACCACCGGGTGCAGCCCCATGGTGGCCATACCGCAAGCAAAGATCACCCCGTGTTCTTCGGCAATGCCCACATCGTAATAGCGTTCCGGCATGGCTTGTTCGAGGTGCTTGAGTCCGGTCCCGGTTGGCATGGCTGCCGTGATACCCACGAGTGTGCTGTTCTTTTTGCACATCTTGACCAGGGTTTTTCCGAATACATCCTGCCAGGCAGGAGGTCCACTCTTGCCCTTGATGGCGGCGCCCGTCTTGATGTCATAAGGCCCCACGCCATGGAGTTTTTCGGGATGATTGACCGCCGCATCATAGCCCTTGCCCTTCTGGGTCATGACATGAAGCACAATCGGCTGGTCGCAGGTTTTGGCAAATTCAAGGGCTCCGATGAGCATCGGCAGGTTGTGCCCATCGATAGGACCGAGATAGCGCAGTCCCATCTCTTCAAAAATCAGGCTGCTCCCGAATCCACCGCGTCCATCCGCATCCACCTTGCTGGTGGACTCTTCCAGAACCAGATTGGAAACGGTTCCTTTAAGCACTTCCTCAGCTTTATGACCCAGTTTCAGAGCCAGTTCACCCTTGGGAATCCGTTTGAGCAGACGTTGGAAGTCCTTCTGCAATCGGTTGTAAGAAGGGTGGGTGATGAGTTTATTGAGATAACTGGCGATGGCACCGACATTTTTTGCGATCGACCATTCATTATCATTCAGAATCCCGATGAATTTCTTGGTGGAATGGGCAATGTTGTTGAGCGCTTCAAAGGAAATCCCGTTGGTCAGTGCGGCATCCCCGAATATGGAAACCACATTTTCATCCGTGCCACGTTGGTCACGTGCCACAGCGATCCCCAACGCCGCAGAGAGGGCGGTTCCGGCGTGGGCCGCACCATAGCAATCGTGCTCACTCTCCGTGCGCAGGGCAAATCCGTTCAGGCCGTCAGTGGTGCGGATGGTGTTGAAGCGTTCTTTACGACCCGTAAACAATTTATGCACATAGGTTTGATGACTCACATCCCACACAAACTTGTCGTGCGGGGTGCTGAAGCAACGATGCAGGGCGATCGTCAATTCCACCACGCCAAGGTTCGGTCCTAAGTGGCCTCCGTGTTTGGCTAGACCTTGAATCAATTCCTGCCGGACGTCATCCGCCAAGCTCTGCAATTGATCCAGAGTCAGCTTTTTGATGTGCTCCGGGCTATCTACCATGTCCAAGTAACGACTCATATACGACTTAATTTACAAAGTGGGTGATTATTCGGAATCTTCTTCCAGTGTCAATGGTTTGAGACCGAAATCGCCATCTCCCTTTTTCTCCAATTGAACGATCCGATCCTCTGCCAGCTTCAGTTTATTCTGACAAACCTGTTGCAAGCGAACGCCTTTCTCATGGAATTCGAGCAACTTTTCCAGGGGTAACGACTCGTTTTCCATGGCATCCACAATGGTTTCCAGCTGCTCCAATGCATCCTCGAATGAGAGTTCATCCGGAGCTGCCATCTCTTTTTCCTTCGTTTTGGGTGCTTTGGCCACACGCGAACCCTATCTCAGAACACCATTGGCGTCCACCAAGTTTCTATTAAGTAAAATAATCCTTTCTCATTGCCTGCAGAGGCAACTTGAGGCAGTTTTGGGCAAATTCCAGATGATTTTAAACATGAGGTTCCAAACAACAGATCCATCCGTCTCCAGGGATTCATGGCTATTACATGCCTGCATCATGGGCATTCTTTCGCTGGGGCAGTTGCCCCTGTCGGCGGAGACGACGATCGAGTTCAATCGTGACATCCGCCCCATCCTGTCCGGAAATTGCTATGAATGCCACGGCCCGGACGCCGCCCAACGCAAGGGTGGCAACGACGGTTTACGCCTGGACACCCAATCCGGAGCTTTCGAAGATCTGGGTGGAACAGCCGCCATCATCCCGGGAGATCCGGGGGCCAGCCTGCTCATCCAACGCATCATCACACAGGATCCGGATGATTTGATGCCCCCTCCTGAATCGGGCAAGCAAATCAGTGACGAGGAACTCAGCACCCTCAAGGAATGGATCAAGCAGGGAGCTCCCTACCAAGGCCATTGGGCCTATGAAATACCAAATCGACCGCTGCCGCCCGAACCGACCGATGACTCGGCGACCGTGGTCAATGCCATCGACCAGTTCATCCTTGCGGCGGCACATGACGCAGGGCTGAAACAATCCCCTCAGGCTGAACGTTACGCTCTGGCGAGAAGAGCCGCTCTGGACCTGACGGGTCTGCCTCCCACTGTCGAAGAAGCGGATGCATTCGCAGCGGACACCGATGTGCAGGCTTATGAAAAATACGTGGATCAACTTCTGGAAAAAGACGCTTTCGGCGAACACTGGGCACGGGCCTGGCTGGATCAGGCACGTTATGCGGATTCCGCGGGCTATGCCGACGACCCTCCCCGCACGATCTGGGGCTATAGAGACTATGTGATCAAGTCCTTCAATGAAAACAAACCTTTCGACCAATTCACCATCGAGCAGCTCGCAGGTGATTTGTTGGAAAACCCAAGCGACGAGCAATTGGTCGCCACCGCGTTCCACCGCAACACCATGACCAACAGCGAAGGAGGCACCGACGACGAAGAATTCCGCAATGTCGCCGTCGTGGACCGCGTGACAACCACCTGGGCGGTCTGGATGGGCACCACCATGACCTGCGCCCAGTGTCATAATCACAAATATGATCCCATTTCCCAGGAAGATTTTTTCAAGTCCTTCGCGATCCTCAACCAGACGGCTGATGCCGATCGACGCGATGAACGCCCACTCATCGACCTTTATACCACCGAACAAAAAGCCCACCGCAAGGCGCTCGAATCGGAACGAAACAACATCAAGGAAATCCTTGTGACGCCCACCGCCGAACTCCTGACCGCCAAACGCGAATGGGAAACGCTCCTGAACACCCCACCCAATTGGCAACACCTCACGCCTTCCAGCATGTCCGCCGCGAATGAGACGCAGCTTTCACAGGAACCCGACGCGGTGATTCGAGCCATTGGAGGTAAGACGCAAGACCGTTACACACTTGACTTCAAATTTGAAAACGACACCACGCTCACCGGACTCAAACTCGAAGCGTTGACGGACGAGAATCTACCAAAACAAGGTCCCGGTTTGGCCGATGGTCAATTTGTTCTGACCGATCTGAAAGCCAAAATCATACCACCTTCGGGCACGAGCATGACCGGACAATTTGTACGAATCAGCCTGAAAGGTCGTGATAAAATCCTGTCTCTGGCTGAAGTGCAGGTATTCCAGGGGGAAGAAAACCTGGCGCGCAAAGGCAAAGCCACCCAGAGCACCACCGATTTTGGCGGCCCGGCGGAACTGGCTGTCGATGGCAACACCAATGGCCATTTCAGCGAAGCCAAAAGCACCACACACACCAGGATCTCTTCGAATCCATGGTGGGAACTCGACCTCGGAGAACCCCAGTCCATCGACCGCATCGCCGTGTGGAACCGAACGGATGGCAACATACACAACCGCTTGAACGGAGCAACGGTCGAATTCCTGGATTCCGAGCGTAAAGTGGTCTGGTCCGAAACACTCAACCCCGCCCCGGAAGTCAGCGTGGCGTTTGAACTCGACGGTTCCCAATCGATCCGTTTCGGAGCGGCTCATGCTGATTATTCGCAATCAGGGCTGCATGCGTCCAACCTGATCAACCAGGACGATGAAAAATCGAATGGATGGGGCATCGCACCCCGTGTTGGCGAGTCACACCAATTGACACTGCTGGCAGCATCGACCGTTCGAATCCCCACAGGCAGTCGCCTCTCCATTGAACTTGCCCACGAATCGGAACAGGACAACGCCAAACTGGGAGCCTTTCGACTCTCCCTGACCAGTGATCCACAGGCAACAGCCATGGCACAAACTCCATTGACAATTGTCGGACTGGTGAACACGCCAGGCGAAGACCGGACGAGCTCGGACGAAAAACGTCTGATGGATCATTACCTGACCATCGCACCGAGCCTCGATGACGAACGCGCCCGGCTGGATGCCATCGGAAAGGAGATTGCAGGCATCAAACCCTACACCACGGTACCGGTCCTGCAGGCCTTGTCTCCCGATAAACAACGGGAAACCCGCATTCAACGAAGGGGTAATTTCCTCGATGTCGGTGACCTGGTCGAACCAGGGCTACCCGAAATTTTCGAACAATCTCTGGACCAGAAACCGGACGATCGACTGTCCATGGCACGCTGGTTGGTGAGCCGTGAAAATCCATTGACCGCCCGAGTCATCGTCAATCGCATGTGGGAAAGCATCTTTGGTATCGGACTGGTGAGCACCAGTGAAGAATTCGGAGCGCAAGGCGATCTGCCTTCTCACCCGGACCTGCTGGATTGGTTGGCGGTGGAGTTCATGGACAGTGGATGGGACTTCAAACATATGTTGAAACTGATGGTCACCTCCGCCACCTATCGTCAAAGCTCCAAAGTAGGCCCCGATCAACTGGAAAAAGATCCGGACAACCGCTGGCTTGCCCGCGGTCCCAGAGTCCGGTTGTCGGCCGAATCGATCCGGGATCAGGCATTGTTTGTCAGTGGATTGCTCAGCGACAAGATGTATGGAGCCTCGGTCAATCCACCTCAACCTGAAATGGGATTGAATGCGGCGTTCGGCGGAAAAATCGACTGGAAAACCAGTGAAGGCGAAGACCGTTATCGACGGGGCCTCTATACGACCTGGCGCAGGTCGAACCCCTACCCCTCCATGGCAACCTTTGATGCGCCAAACCGCGAGGTCTGCATCTTGAAACGAGATCGCAGCAACACGCCACTTCAAGCCCTGGTGACCTTGAATGATCCGGCATTTGTTGAAACCGCTCAAGCGCTGGCAAGACGAATGACCGAAGCCGCCACGCATCCACAAGGACGCGTTGAATACGGATTTAGAAAATGCCTGACGCGCCCCCCCACAGAAGTGGAAAAACGCGAACTGCTCAAACTCTACACGGAAGCATACGCCGCCTACGTGGATCAACCGGATGAAGCACGGTTGATGATCGAAAAACCATTGGGTAACGCGCCTGAAGGTGCAGACGTTCGCGAACTGGCCGCCTGGTCGGTGGTCGCCAACGTGCTATTGAATCTGGACGAAACCCTGATGAAACGATAAACGCCAAAACTGATTTTATACTTATGCGCAACGAAACACCTCTGAACCCCGCGCTGGAATACCTGCAGCATCGCACCCGCCGCCATTTCTTCAAAGAATCGGCAGCTGGTATCGGCGCCATGGCGCTGTCCGAGTTATTGACCAATGATGCCAAAGCTGCCGGAGCCAAGATTGAGAACCCTCTCCGACTCAAGTCACCCCACTTTGCGCCAAAAGCCAAGCAGGTCATCTACCTGCACCTGACCGGTTCGCCTCCCCACCTGGACCTGTTCGATTACAAACCCGAACTGGTCAAACGCAATGACCAGGATTGCCCGGACGATTATCTGAAGGGAAAACGATTTGCATTCACTTCCGGTGTTCCAAAACTGATGGGAACACCCAGGACGTTCAAACGCTATGGCAAAGGCGGGGTCTGGCTTTCTGATGCGCTGCCCAATTTGCAGAAAGTGGCGGACGAACTCTGCGTGATCAAGTCCATGCACACCGACCAGTTCAATCACGCACCCGCCGAACTGTTGATCTATACCGGTTCACCCCGCCCGGGCAGACCATCCATCGGCTCCTGGGCCACCTATGGATTGGGCACTGAGAATCAAAACCTACCGGGATTTGTCGTATTGATTTCCAGCGGTGTTCAACCCAACGGCGGTCGCAACTCCTACGGAAGCGGATTCCTGCCCTCGGTGTATCAGGGCGTGCAATGTCGATCGAAAGGAGATCCCGTGCTGTTTGCATCCGATCCAGCCGGACTCCCCCGAGACCTTCGCCGCAAAAGCCTGGACACGTTGAACAAACTGAACGCACTCCAGGCGGACGAACTCGGTCATCCGGAAACGCTGACCCGCATGTCCCAATACGAACTCGCCTTCCGCATGCAGACTTCGGTTCCGGACGTCATGGACATTTCCAAGGAAAAACAACACACCCTCGAAGACTACGGAGCCGAGGTTGGAGCAGCCAGTTTTGCGAACAACTGCCTGCTGGCCCGCCGTCTCGTTGAACAAGGCGTGCGTTATGTGCAGCTCTTTGACTGGGGATGGGATTTCCATGGAACCGGCCCTAACGAAGACATTCGCGACGGACTCACCCGCAAGTGCGCCACCATGGAAAAACCCGTTGCGGCTTTGATCCGCGACCTCAAACAACGCGGCATGCTGGACGAAACACTCATCGTGCTCGGTGGCGAATTCGGTCGCACCCCGTTCCGTGAAGGCCGCACCGCCAAAGGAAACATTCTTGGCCGCGATCATTTCCCCGACTGCTATTCCATGATGCTGGCAGGAGGAGGTATCAAGGGAGGCATGATGTATGGATCATCAGACGAACTCGGATTCAGCGTCGCTGAAAACCCCGTGCATGTCCACGACCTCCAGGCAACGATCCTGAACCAACTCGGATTCAATCACGAACGGCTGACATTCCGATTCCAGGGCCGCGACTACCGCCTCACCGACATCGCCGGCGAAGTCGTCTCAAACCCATCCTGGCATAACCTTGGGGGGGCCACCTTCTCGCGAAGGCAGCTACGTAGCCGCGCTTGCCAAAGTGTGGCCAAACCTTCCGAACACCAGGGAGCCTGCCGGTCAACTCGAACGCGCCTGTCCACCTTTTCGCAAAGGCGGCTTCTTTTATTGGGGGATGAAGATTGCCTTGAGCTGCACGTTGGCTGTCTGTGGATGTTCCAACTGGATCTCTGCCGCTCTTTCGTCTGTGTGATCCCATTTTTCAAATCGATAACCATCGGCAGGCTCGGCGACACAGGTTATCGGAATGTCACCAAAGTAAATCCCTTCCGATAAAGGAAGCGCAAGGTGTGTCGTGGAATTAATATGAACCACACCAGCCTCAGGAGGCTGGACCTCAATCTGTAAACGATACGTGCCCGAGCTCAGATCGAAATGAGAGATCAGATCCTGACGCAGCTTATCGGGACGTTCCTGCGCGAACACCTTCAAAACTTCAATGTGAGATTCCCACTGTTCAATGGACAAAGGTCCGTCTTCTTCATCAAACGGTGATCCATGATTGCGTGCGAGTAAAGCATCCCAACTCCACCGTGCCAGATGGCGAGGGATTTCCGGCCGGATGACAGATGCCATTTCTTCAATGGTTTTGACAACATGCTCACCCTCGAAGTCGGTATTCAGCAAATCCGCACAACGATTGATAAACTGAATTCGAAATCCATCATTCTCGAGCATCTTGCGCAGCAGCATGGTTCGTCCGCCCGCATTGGGCCATCCATTGCCATTTCCGGAAGCGTTGGTATAAAAATCGAACATGTTGTCGTAATCCGCGTAATCACGCCGCATGGCAGGCAGATACACCTCCGGTTTCCAAAGATTGAATCCGTAGTCCTGATCATAGAGCATCCAACGAAACTTCCCCCCACGCCGGGCGCGCCATTGTTTGATGTTGCCGATGTCGAAGTTTTGAAAATAGATGACCGCCAGGTGATAGTCCGTGAAACTCCGGACATCCAGATAGTTGTCAACCACCCGAGCGTATCGATCCCCGGATGCCAGTGACCCGCTTTCCATGTAGTTGCGCATGGCGTTGTATTGACTGGAACTTCCGCTATTGGCACTGCCGTATCCCTCGATCAAATCGATTGCATTGGCATCCACTTCATGATGTGATGCCACGTAGTGCTCGTTCAGCTTTTCGCGCAGATTGTAGATCCCCCAATACTCGCCGTTCAGGTAAACAAGCACCGGCCGATAAGCCTGTCGATCCACCTCCAGATTCCGGGCAAGACGTTGCATCATGGCATCGCGCATCAAGGTATAGTTACCATTTACAAAATAACTGCCGTTCGGACGCGTGCGACCAAAAGCGGTGATCTCGGATCGGGGCGGAATGTGATGCGTGCTCTGATTGTCATTGCCGGAATTGCGCAAGACAAACGACTCGAATGCGTCGATCTCCGTTTCTGGAAACAGCGGGTAACGCACCTTGCCTTTCCCATATTCGGCTCTGGCAAAAAATGCCAAAGACTTCTGAGGGTATCCACGGGATCCCCATCCGCCAAAAATTTTGATTCCGAGCTCCTGCTGAAAACCACGTGTGCCATCCGGTTCGAACAACTCAAAAGAAATCGGAACTTCCCTGTCCTTCCATGCGTTGGAAGCCGAGTAAGGAAAATTGGCGGTCACGGTCCCTCTTCGCCCAAACATATGCTCCCCGAATCCGTAAAGATACCCGTCCCGGATCTCAAATTGACTCGCCGGCGCTGCCAGAGAAACAACCGCCAACGTGGAACGATCACCGATAAAGAATGTTCCAGTAAACTCTTCGCTCCGCCCCCCACTGGCATTCACAGCCACCGCCCGCACAACGGATGTTTGCTCCAACTTTAGTGCATCGACAGATTCCGCTCCGTTGTCCAGCGGATCGTCTCCATTCACCGAATAAAATACGGTGAGTCCCTCCATTAGGGTTCCGAAATTCAAGGTCATCGAATCATCGTAAAATCCCGGCTGCAAACTGGGTTCCGGTTGTTCAACAAATAGAACACCCGCATCCCGATTCAATATTCCAGGAGTGACCGCATCCCCATCGAACACCAACCATTGGGAACCATCCAACCCCGAACGTCCAAGGCTGGTATCCGGCTCCAGCGCCCCCAACCGCACCGCGTCCACCACCCTGCCTTCGGCATCACGCAATACAACCGGTTCACCATCTGCATTGATCCGGAAAGAAGTGTGCAATGAATCCCTCACCAAACGGCGATCCTTACCCGATGCAAAAATCAAAAGGTGATCTTTCGGTTCCAAAATGACATCAGGAAACAGCCAGGCATCCTGCGTGTCCACTCTGTCCGACAATGACCACCCTTTCATTGAAACGCTCGCATCCCCGACATTCTTAAATTCGATCCAATCCGGGTAATCTCCATCTTCATCCATTAAAATCCCGGCATTCGAAGAGCAGATTTCAGAAAGGACCACGGATGCGACGGAGGCTTGTCCGTCTGTCTGAATGATTCGATAGAACGCTTGCCCCGAACCAAATGCTTCTACCTGAAGCAACCACAAACCGTCATCCGAAAGCTGTTGCCCTTGAATGTCCGATTGTTCCCAAGAAGCCAGGGGCGCTGCCAGATCCCGACTCCACTCCACAGCAAACAAAGGATCCTGCGACAGGTCGTCCACCTGAACTTCAAGCTCAAGCAGTCCATTCGCAAGCCACTGGACATGAGTAACCCGTGGCTCCGCGAAGCAAGCCAGACTCGAAACCAAGCAAAACCAACAGAGAAAAACACGAAGCATCAACCCTGTATCCCCCACAATCCTCCTCAGGCCAAGAACAATCTGGACATTCCATGGAGTCCACCTTCACGCAAAGGCAGCCACGTAGCCGCGCTTGCCAAAGTGTGGATTTCCATTGGAGGAAAGCTTCTGGGGTTGCCATGAGGGTTCAAAGAGTTTGCGATGACTCTGAGGGCGCGGCGGGACGCCACGTTCTACATTTTGGATTCGTCGCAAAGAAAAAGGAGGAAAATACCAGGGCGACCACGGCATATGCAGAGCAAACTACCGTTGCTGCATTCCTGCCCTGGCGGGGTTCGTAAGTCCACAATCCATGGGCCCTGGCGACCTCATTAAGGAGCAGCTCGGGGATGGGATCAAGCTTTATTACTCAAATCTCATCCAACCAAAGCGCTCGGGACGATGAAACGAACCGTGCATGGTCGGGTTCCAGGCCAGAAATCCCTTGCGCGGCGTGTCCATGCGATAGAAGTTCACCGGCCATCGATCTCCTTTGCCGGGATGTGATTTTGAACCGCTGTCAGCGATGGATCTCATGGGAATTTTCATTGCGCTGGACCAGATCTTCGAGTCGTTGTCGATGTGAACCGCTGTTTCCCATTCGCTAAACCATTCAAAATCACGGTCGGGCAGCTCGAGCGAGAGATCAAGGCGTTCGCCGGTCGGTGATAACTGGAATTCTTTGTAGCGATTGATTTTGTCCGGTTGAGAGCCAATAAACACCTCTACCACATCCTTTTCCCATAGGCCAATCCGCTCTCCGGTGAGGTTGGGTGGTTGGAATGTGTTCAGTGTTTCGAAGGAGGCCTTATATCCGATATAGAGAAACTTCTCGGTCCATAGAGCTCGGATTTCAGTGCTCGATTCAGGCCGAACCGTTCCATCGATCGAGGTTTGCTCGAGGTAAGTGGGAACTGCTTTCTTCCAGGAGGCATGGGACAGATCGCCGGTCACTTTGAAATCCTGCGCGATCGAAGCGGCTACGATTTCCCGTTTGGGCAAGCCTGCGGCCAATAGTTTCCGGGCATTGTCGAAATAGATTTTGCGAAGGACGTCATTGGGAAGGCCTATGCCGCTGATGGTCCAATCACCTTGAATGGGGGTCATGTGTTCGAAATCCCGATCGTTGGTCTCCAGCCAGCGCCAGTGTTTGTCGAAGAATGATTGGGCATCGTCGTCCGTCGGAGCCGGCCCGCTGCCTCCGGACCCCAGGGTCAATCGGTTGTAAACCTGGAAATCGGTGGCGAACAGGATGCGATCCTGATGTTTCACAAATAGTCGACGCACCCGTTCCGGATCCTTGCGTCCGATTTCAGGGATGCGGGCAGCCAGATCGGCCATCATGTTGGGATGCTTGTCCAGCTGAGTTTCCACCCAGTCCAGATCTTCCGGGTTATTGGCAAAGTGAACACAGACGAAGGTCGTCTTGGGATGCCGGGTGATGACGCGTTCCAATGCAGCCAGGAGATCTTTGTGAGGAGGAAAGATAT